>CDZQ01038845.1_pt1 | contig 28890 bp, 40 predicted proteins | sample 554831 | NCBI WGS metagenome assembly CDZQ01 (sample SAMEA3182112, study PRJEB8094) | gut metagenome | biome: human; feature: gut; material: Stool; isolation source: human stools | place: Canada | collected 2013-05-06 | reverse complement strand
AGCGCTGCAATCCTGGTATCTTTTCCGTCAATTTCGCGCTTCCTGACTTGCGCGCCATTCAGCCATCTGCCCATGTTATGCCCCTTCCTCTGGCTCCACGCCAAGCAGCGCAAGCGCTGCCGCCATGTCTTCCGCTTCGCTCGGCTGCGGCTCCAAAACGGCTTTATAACTGAAAACCAACCGTGGTTCTTCGCCGGATACATCAACGGCAACGTTCACAATGCGCGGGTTGCCGTCTGCGTCCACGGGTTCAAATGCCGATTCAATGGCTTCATCCGGCTCCGTCCATTCCATACAGGCGCAATCTGTAAGACCAAACGCCACCGCGACCTGTTCGGCGGGTACGTGCTTAAAATCGCCCTGCTGGGTGCCAACATACTGAACCGCGCCCGTATCGTCATAAAACACCCATCGTACAAATGCCATGATGTCCCTCCTTATCCGTAAATATGGAACGTATAGTTGCCATATTCGTAGTATTTGTTCCACATATCGGGTGTAGAAAACACTGCGCTGTACCCGTTAATCATTACAGTAAGTATCCCGTTTTGAATGTCAACTGAGCCACTCGGCGTGATCTGTTGCATGTCACCTATGTAATGCCTGTTATCTCCAGATACGAACCCGAACGCAATACTGTTAGCTACGTCAAAAAACAGAACGTCAATCATGCCGCCTGTGCTGGAGTTACCGTCCGGGTTGCTTTTGGAAGACCAATTGCGCCGCACCGCTATGATTTTCGGTGTGAAATTTATGCCTGATACGGTAAAACTGTTGCTTCTTGCGTTTGAAGGGCTAGTGAAACTGCCCGTTACATGGTTCAGCTTTCCGCCCCCGGCTGCGTTTGTCCTTCCGATCATGCTATCTCACCCCCATACAATGATTGCCGGAATCGTCAAATCCGCATCAGGCTCTTCCTTTGCGTATAGGTATACAACACCCGAAGCAGTTGTGCAGATAGGTGCATAATTGCCGCTAGTGGCATCTGTCGGGGAAAACACAACTTCCGCAAACATGGCAGCGTCAACGCCGTCACACGATACCGCAGCACGGTACGGAAAATCAGTATAAGTAGCATTTGGAAGCCATGCAGATGTAGCTACTGATTTGCTCGTGAATGTCAGCCGGGCTGCCTGCGCGCCGATCCCCGCCCTGGCAGCTGCGGCCGTCGTTCCGCCCGTGCCGCCCGCCGCAACGGGCAGCGTACCCGCCTGCAGCGCCCCACCCGCGCCCGTGTATACGGCTTTGTTCGCCAGCGTGCCGATCTTGCCGTCGTTGGTTATATTGCCGTGGGTATGATTTTCCAATGCCGCACCGACTTGTTGGGCGGAAACCTCGTGCGGATTATCTGTGTCATCAACGTGCGCGGCGAACTCCTCCGGAGTTACGGCCGTTCCGGTCGATACTGTTGCTGTGACAACCGTTCCGTTGGTTATGGAGATGATAACATTGACCGTTTTTTCAACAATTTCAGCACTTTCAGCTGTCGGCAAATATTGGGCATCATCGCCTGCATTGGCATATCCATATAGGATTTCCGCGTTATTATTATCAGGGTCAGTGGCGAAAATGCCGATCTCACGTAAATAATATCCGCCAACAGCATTACCAGGTCGTTTGGTGCCCACCGTCACCGTATTGTCACCATTTACGCGCAGTCGCGTTATGGGCTGCGTATCTTTTTGATTTATCAGCGCGGTGCGTTCAATTTCCAAGCTGCCATTTAACTGCCCATCCCCGAAAGCAAACTTGCTGAAATTCAGAGATTTACTACTGTCAGCCTGTATCTTTGACAGTGCAATCCGGCCTGCATTTGTCAGAAATAATCCACCCGAAAAACTCATTTTTTAGTTCACCTGCCTTATGGTTAAAGTCTCGACGTCATGTAAAATCAGGCCGATAGATAGTGACTGGTAGATAGGCTGCTGCAATTCCAATACCAAGGCGATCCCAGCTGCGGCTGCTTGCTGCAACATTCCGCACACCGCTTCCTGTCTGCCAAAAAATGCAGTTGGCACATCCAATTCGTCTACAGTCAGTGTTACTGCAGCAGTACCTTCTGACAATGCAATCGCAGATTCATCTATGCCAATCAGCGCCGCAGCAGCCCGGATCAGCGTATCGGCGTCACCGCCGGAATAGGCAGCAAGCATTTTTGTAATAATCATCAGACGATAGGTAGCATCATCCATACCTACACGCGACACGCCATAGGTATCTCCAACGCGATCCAACACAACGCCTGCGGCTGTGTTCAGATTGCGCCATTCCCGCACATCGCGCAGCGCAGCATCTATTACATCAATGCCGTCCGCAAAAATCCCCATAAGTTTGCCGATGTTTCCACTCGGATTTCGGTTGTATGCGCTGGTTAACATGCTTAACATGCGTTCATGCAACGTCACGTCGCAAACACCACCTTATTTCCATCCGTGGATGCGGTTTGCCGCGAGGATACAGGCACATTGCTGGTGCCGTAGGTCGTGCCATCGCCGCTTATGGCCAGCGTATAGTCTACGACGCCGCCCACTTGGTTGATCTGCTCGATTAATCGCGTATAGTACACGCTGACGCCGACGCCCAGCGCGGAAACGTACGCAATTAGCGCTGCCTGAATGCGCGCCTGCACATCGCTTGCGGTATACCCGGTTGCGACCTGTAGATTGCTGATTCGCATCCATACATTGACTGTAGTTGGGCGTGAAAATTTGACGATCTGATTGTTGCCGGATGCGTCAACAATCGTTACGCTGGTACCACCATAAGTCTGGATACCAGCGGCCTTGCGCGCCCATAATGCTGCTGCGATCGCCAAGTCCTGCCCACCGTATACGACGGCTTCCACGCTGTGTGGAGGCAATCCGGCTGCGTTCGTGCTGGCTGTGTTGTTTTCGTGTACTGCAGCGTGTTGTACACCAACCACAGTCATGATTTCTTCACGGATCGCGTCCGTGTTGGCACCGCTTGCGCGTTTCACGCTACGGTAATATCGGGCGCGGAATTCGCCCTCAGTTTCCCGGTTCCGGCCGCCAGCGAAGGTAGCCGCGTTGGTTACGGTATCCACATCCGCAATGGGCGTGACAATGGTCGTAATCGTTGCGGCGGCTGCATTGCCGTCCGGCCCCACTTCATATGCCTGCGCCGATACAGTTACCTGCCCGTCCGCGCCAATCGTGGCGTCGACTAGAGTGACAAACCGGACTTTGTTGGTCGCGGCTACGATCAGCCCCTTGGGGATCACCGTACCGGCAGACCCGGTAAAGGTCAGTTCTCCGACCGCTTTAGCGGCGCTATACGGGCGGATTCCTATGATCGCGCCAATGCGCGCAAGCGATATGCCGGTCGCAGTATCAACAAATCCCGAGTTGTAAACATCCTCCGCGAGCTGCCAAAGCAGCCCGGAAAACCACGCGTAGATTCGGAGCATCAATCCTAGGATGCTGCGCACTGAAAGGTTGATATCGCTACCAAACTTGGCCTTTGCCTGCTGCTCGTACGCATCTAAAATCTCTGCATAGCTCGGTCTGCGGAACCCGGCTGCCGAAATCCCCCAGTCATCCATCGCTGTTCACCTCCCCAGATATTATGTTACCGTCCGCAAGCTGCGCTGTGAAACGCACGGCCACGATCCGGTCGCTGCGCGCGATGTCCAGCATGTCGATTTGTTTTACGGTCGGCTCCTGGTAAATCGCCGCCGATAGGATCTCCCTGATTTCCGTATCTGCTACACCATCATCCGAAAGGATACGCGGATAGTCCGTGCCATGTCGGGTATCCAGATCCCAGTCTCCCAGCCAAGCTTGTAGTGTCACACGCACAGCCTGCGCTATGTCTGCAGCGCCATCCACAGTCAAAATGTCGCCATCCGCAATCACAAGATCGCGCGTGTCGGCATCTACGTATAAGTTCATTGTGGGCCTCCCGTTTCGCCGCCTTCAGCAGGTGCGACATGGGTATGGCTGCCCATGTCCACACCGTTCAATTTCAGCACGCCGCTGATCTCTACACCATCTGGCTTTATAGCAATGTAAGTACTGCCCGCAGCCAGTACCAACGCGCCAGATGGCAGGCCGGACGGCGCTTTGCCGCCCTTTGCGATTCCACCGATGAACACGGCGTCGCTAATGTCATGATTCCGGCTGGTCGCCGGTTCCGCAATTTCCCCATCCAACGCGGTATCGATGTCCTTGTCGCAGATCACGATCAGCCCGACATCGCCTTTTTGATACCATGGGCGGATCGTAAAATCACCCATGGAAAGCGCGGCCACCGGCACGCCGGTAAGCTGCGGTTGGTTCGCCATAACGCCGTCTATATTGGTTTGCACCAACGGCTGCGCGTCAATTGTCATGGTTTGTGCATCAAAACGCACGACTTTCACCAGCTCCGCGACTCGCAGATTTCCTGCCAGCTTTTCTTCGCGTGCAGACTTATTGTCCCGGTTGCTCATGCTGGAATCACCTCCATAATCGTTTTCCAGTCGCCACTACGGTCGCCCTTGTGTGTGACTTTTTTGACCATATAGCTGCCGTAGGTGGATGAATCCTGTATTACGACCACATCGCCGACGCCAATATGATAATTCAAAAGGCATTCGCGTTTTTCGTTGCCTTCAGCTTCCGATTGTTGGACGCGGGTCTTCTTCGTTGCCTTAGCGGTGGTATTCACCGTTTGGCTTTCGGATTTGCTGGATGATTTAAGCAGCCCCGTTTGCGGGGTAAGCAGATAACCGGTCGTCACGCCCATATCGGGTGGAGCGATCACGATCTGACCTGTGCGCAGGATCAACCGCGACTTGCAGTCCGTACAGACCAACGACGTCAATATGTCCTTCAGTTTGCCAGTGCAGACCTTCCCGCGCTTATAGGTTGGATTTTCGGCCAATAGGCACAGCCCGACCTCGACGCCAAAGAGGGCAAGCAAGTCAGCAAGTATTGTTTGCGCATCAATCGGCCCTTTGTAGCTTTTGTTCACATGTGCGCCAAGCCACTGCTGCAGACTGTCCGCCGCCGTGATTTTAGTCGCAACGTCAATGTCGCCTTCTTCGTGGCTGAAGGACGCCACAGAACCCACGAAAACGGAACCCACATCCCCTTGATACCCAGCATTGACGATAACAGGAACGCCCTTCGCAATGGCTGCACGTGTAGATGGAGCCAGGTTGTAGACCTCCAGTTTGCAGATCGGCACACCCGCGTCATCCTCGGACATTACCTCGAAGCTAAACCGCAAGTCGTCCAACAGATAGCGACTGCTACCGATCTGCAGCGTAGCTTGCCGTCTCCAAAAGCGCATGTCAGTCCCCCCGATCCACTAGCCAAAGTTTGACTGCCTGACCAAAGTTGTCATATGTGATCGTATCGATTTGATCGCCGTCCGCAGCGGCCGGGATGATCAAGGGAAGGGGATAGCGCTCATCTGAAAACTGTTCAAACAGGGGCTTGCCATATCGGATGCTCTCTCCATAGCACAGCACCTCGTTCTCAGGCACCGGAATGGATAAATCCACCGTGAAAAAATCACCTGCTTCGTTGTATTTGAAGGCCATACGATATGTCTTATCTGTCAACTTGATTTCTATGGAGCACGGCACCATATCTCCGGTGATGGGGATATACGCCCGCGCCGCCGCATCTGTCATGATCCGCATGTCAGTACCCCCTGTAGGTAGGATTTGTTCGGGCAGATGTGATGCCTGTATTCTTAGGCTGCGGGTCGTTAAAGCTGGACACATAGTCCGCATACCCGCTCAATGCGGTGACCAGCCCGATATTTTCCTCAGCCTTCGCACTCTTTTCGGTGGCTTTAGAGCGAGTCGCGGCACGATCCGACCCGGACATCGCAAACGCCATGACTGGCGCATATGCCGCACCGGTCAAGCGCATCTGCTGTAAGGTCAGCTTGAATGTAAAACCGCCTATGCCCGCCGCTTTGCTACGCCCTATAGACAAGGATGTAATCAGCATATCGTTATACACATCCTCACCCCGATAGTTGAGCAAGTCCCGGTTCTGGCACATTGCAATAAGAACCGCTCGCTCGCCTCCCACGACCGATGTGACAACGCCCGAAACAGACACCTTGACCGGGTCGGCGACGGCGTGATCGTCGATCGCACCGCCGCCCTCGATTGGGTTGCTGGTGACCTTGTTGCTATATGTCGCATCCTCAGATTCCACCACGCCCGAAAACGGTTGGAAGGCGACCGTCCCGCTGTCTCCGGTCAGATAGTAACTCACGCGATTCCCTCCTGTATTGCTTCTTGTTCAGCTTCTTCTGCACGCAGACGCTCATATTCATCCCGGATTACACGCCGCACGTGCTCGTCGATCTCAGCCTTATCGGCCTCCGATGCGCTACCCGACAAGTTGATATTGACATTCGGTGCGAAATGCAGCACTTTCCCGCCGCCCCGCGTGATCAGCTGATCCGCCTTCTCGGCGGGTACGATGGCTGTACCACCGGGAAGGAATGCAAGTTCTCCGCTACGCGGGCCGTCGTTGATCCATGTCCAGCCGCCCGGATGGTCGTCCGTGCCGCGTGCATTGCGCGGTATAGTGGTTCCAACGCCGGTGACCGATGTTTGGATCGATACCGTACCGATGCTGTCCGCCGCATCCCGGATGCGGTTGAATTGCAGGATGATGCCGTCAGCACCGGTCTTAGCCGCGCTGCCCATCGCATCCCACGCATCCGTGCTGTCCTGCGTGATGTCCTTGTACATATCTGCCGATGTAGTGCCGATTTCAGCCATCCCCGCTTGCGCGTCCGCTGTCTGCAGTTCCACCGGGGGAATTTCTATGGCCGGGACATCTACCGTTGGGATTTCCATTTCAGGCAACTCCGTGCCTGCCTGATCTGCGATTGATCCCATATTGTCCGCTATAGTGCCCGTTGCATCGGCGACATCGGATGCGCCGCCAAATAATCCTGTGATCCAGTTGATTACAGCGCTCCCGGCATCGGCGATCCAGCCAATGATTGTGCCGACTACCTCGGCGATGACGCCAAGCACCTGCCCAATTACTTGCAGGATTGGGGCAATCGCCTGCAACACAGGTGCGATCAGCCCTAGCAGCTGTGCGATCGGCGGCAGGATCGCCATGCAGATCACATTAAGAATTTGCATGATTGGCGGCAGCAGCGTTTGTGCCAACAGCGATATGACGCTGATCAGCGGCGGCAGCACGGTCTGCGCCACCATGGATATGATTGGGATCAGTGGTTGTATTACCGTGAAGATCATGCTCAGCGCGTCGGACAGCACAGGCAACAGGGTCATGCCAAGTTCCATCAGGATGGGGCCGCCTTCCGCAAACCCGTTGGCCAGCACGTCCACAAACTGCATTAGCATGAGTTCGATTGTCGGCCAAGCCGACAGAATCGTATTAAACAGCTCCGTCAAAACGGGTGTGAACTTTGCGCCCGCACCCGCGATAAAGTCCTGCCACATGCCCTTTACGCCCTTTAGGCCGTTGGTGTAGCTGCCTGCGGTGCGCGTGACGTCAGTCAGTGCATCGCCTGACTGAGATACTATGACATTGAACCGAAGCTGCGCCTTGGTAGCCTCATCCAGCTCCGAAAACTGCTTGCGCAGTTCAGAAGCATTACCTTGGTAGCCCATGGAAAGCATGGATTGTTGGATCGCGGCCTCGTTCATGACAATGCCCAGCGATTTCAAGCCCTCAGTTTCTCCCATCAACCCCGAACGAATCTTTGCAAAAGCATCCTCGTCGGAAATATTGTGGAAACTACCGAGATCGTAAGCGAGCGATGTGATCGACTTGGACATTTCGGCGCCAGCTTCTTTAGCCATGCCGAGGCCCTTCATCATAGCTTGCGAATCGGCCATGAAGCCTTTGATTTCCTCTTTCGATCGCTTCGCCGAAGAACTGAAGTTATCGATCCATGTCTCGGCTCCAGTAGCCGCAGAGCCAAAAACAGTATCAAACTTTGATTGCGTTTCCTCGGCATTGGCAGCGGCATCAATTGCGCTGCCAACGAAATCCTTCAGTAAATCAATTCCCTTTTTTATTATCGCAAGTCCCGCAATCGTTTTGATTGCAGACGCAAATTTACTTCCTAATGTATCGGCGGCAGAACCGCCGCGACGGCCCATTTCGTCGAGATCATCACCGGATTTTCCGGCCTGATCGCCTAAGCCTTTCGCATCGTTTTCCGCATCCTGCAGCGCCGTACCCAACGTGGCCTTGATTGCCTGCACGGGATGCCGGATCGCATTCGTGATATCGCTAAATACGGACTTTGCCCCCGCCCCGAGCCCTTTGGCTTTGGCGGCAGCATTGTCCAGTGCCGCTCCAAGCCCGGCGCGCAGAGTTTTGCCGAGGCTGTCTCCTTGTCGGATGCTTCCCAACAGAGCGCTGCGTACCGCCGTCCCCATTCCCGTACTGGCGTTGGACACGCCGGAAAACGCCGTCTCTGCCCGCGTGCCGATTCCTTGGATGCTAGTGCCTATCTGCTCCAACGCATCGGCTGTACGTTGGGATTCGTCCTGTATTTGCTCCTGTTTTTGCTGTGTGTCATCCAATGGGGCGGTATCGATCGCCCACTGGACGCCAAACGTCAACCCACGCTGATCGGTCATACTACCGCCCCCTCTCGTTATTTTTTTCCTGAATTGCTGCAATGTACAGCTCTTTTGCAGCTAGGCACTCATAATAGTCGGCGGCATCCATCGCAGATAAATCCGCAAATGTTAGGCCGCCGCTGTCGAAAATCAAGAACCAGAATGCTTTATTGCGCTGCGCCCGCAGCGTTGCCTGCTCTCTGCTGCTTTCCCGGGCGAAGAAATCGTTCGATCTCACGGATCAGCAATTCGGCAGTTTCGATGTCATCCTGCTCATCAAAATAGTTGAATCCTTTCTTGCTGACCTCGTGAGGGTTTACAACCACATTTTTGAACATCGTATCCATATACCGCAGCACATCCTTGTTGTCGCCAGACATGCCGCAGCGCTGGTTCGTTTCAAAGTACCAGCGCGGGGAGACAGACTGCAGTTCAAACTCCTGCCCGTTTACGTTTACTGTTTCAGTACGATACATCCTTCTATACCACCTTTCGCTTATGTTTTTGTATGGGTCATGCGGCCCCGGATAGCGGGCCATCACTGCATATCAGCACGCGGGACGTAGATCGTGATCTCGCCGCCGCTGATCTCCTTGCCGCGCTCGATTGGTGGCATTTTAAGGATCGCACAGTTTTCGGATTGCAGGATGAAACCGGAGCCTGTGGTTGCGTCCCGCACGACCAGCGGAAACGTTTTGCGTGCCTGGGCGATCCGCCGGAGGTAGGGAAGAGATGCGGAATCCTGTGACAAGGTGAACGTCACCTTCGCGCTTCGGTTGGAATTTCCCGCATACGATACAGACCCATCCAGCCCTACCTTGGGCAGGATCGAATCCTCGTTGTCCTCGATTTTGACCGTGCTGCCTTCGGCGTATCCGGTGATCGGGCGCTGATCCACCAGCATAGTCACATTGTCAAAGCTGTAAATATCCATGTTTAGCCCTCCTCGGCAAGTCGAATGCTGAGCGTACCGGTCACGCTTACGCCATGGACGCCACCCCGCAAGGTCGCGTGCCATGTGATGTCCGGCATGATGCGCTGCGCAATCTGCGCTTCCGTCGCATCTGCATACCGGGGTATAGTAACCGTGAATTGCGGCCGGTTGTCGATCGTCCGAATGATGCCGTTTTCAGCTGCGCCGTTCAGCGCAGAAATCACGGCGGCAGCAACCATAGCGAACCCAGTATCGTCATACGGGACATCGTCCGTATCCACCATAAGATTGGTAATCGCTGCACGCATGGCTTGCTTGATCTGCCAGCGGCCAATCACCACATCAATGAATTCACCATCGGCGCACACACCATCGCGCATATAATTGCGCTTATGATTGTTGACGTAGGTGTTGACATGATTTGCAAGAATCGTCCCCAGCGCGGTCGCATCTACATCTACGGCGGCGACCCCGCTGATATCTTTCCATTTCCAGGTGACAGCCTGCGGATAGTATCCGAGCATGCGTCCCACCCACGCCGCATGCATGAAACTGTTGGCCGCATCAGGGTTGTAGCAGATGAACGCCTGTGCATCCGTCAGCGCCAGGGTTTTTGTGGCCGTCTGCGCAACCAGCAGCTTTTCGGCTTCCTTTTGGCCTGCGGCAAGATCTTGCCGGGACAGCACCGTAGCTGCCGCCCATGCGGCGATCGCAGTAATCTGCGCATCTGTTGCCGCCGCCAGAATCAAGTAGTACCAGTCGTCATGACTGTCGCGCAGCGTATCCAGCGCATCGGCTATATCGTCGTTTGTAACAGACGTTGCGAGACCCAGCACAGCCACCGTTTCCGGTACACTGCCGGACAGCTCCGCATTGGCATATAGTGCTTGTGCGGCCTTACCAGCAGCTGTGGCTACAGCGTAGTCGGCCAACAGCGCATCCAACGACGTATACTCTTTGTAGGATTTTTCACCTTCGAGGGTCAATATCAGTGGAACCAATGATTCACGCGGCGTGATTTTGGTATCCAACCCTACGTGTACAACAATATCCTGTACCATATATCCTCCTAAATTTCTGTAATTGCTCCGCCCACAATGATCGGAATATCGATCGTAGTCGTGCGGTCAAATCGAACCCGCACGTCAAGCCCATATTGCCTGGCGACTTCATCGATTATCAGATTGCTGCGGCACTGCACGTTCCCCACTTCTACGACCGCAATCCCATCCAGCAGCAGTTCGCGCCGGCCTATATGCAGCATCCAGCTCATCGCGCGCTCCGCCAGCTCTAATGCCTCATCGTCGCCGTAAATGCGGCCATCTCTACCATCGCGGTCGTAGCTAACTGCTGTGATGCTGATGGTGGCTTCTGTCGGTTCGCGCCGGTACTGTGTGCTGCCATCCTGCCATATGCTTGCGCCACCAAGCGGAATCAGCGTGCCAACTAACTGGTAGTACAGCATTGGCGGCTTCGCCTCTGGATCAGTTTGGTCATGCAGCAAAACAGGCCGTCCGAGAAAATCGTACAGCCTGCGGCAAATGATATTCCGCACCGTTTTGATCATCATACTGCCGTCCCCCTGCGCTCAACTGTGTAGCGCCGCAAGGTTCCAATGTGACCATAGTCCCGTGATCCCGTCACAGTATAGATGGTTCCATCCACCTCTACGTCAGCGCCGACGGCAAGCGCATACCCATCAGCATATAACTTGCGGGAATCGGCCGAATAGGTGCCCTGCGGCGCGTACCGTAAATCCTCATCTGACGACAACGGTAGCAACGCACCTGAAAATGCGATGCGCTGCACCGTGCCGGGGACATGCTGCCCGCCGTTGTCATAGTCGATTGTTCCTGCGCCGCGCCGCAGTTCGTAGCAGGTGCGCAGGATATGTTTTGGTAATTGGATCATGTGATCACCTCGTACGATATTGTGTTTGCCAACCGCCCGGATTGAATCAGCGGCGTCGTTTTACCCGGCGAAGATGCCAAGGTCAGACTGCCTTTGGGCAGAATCGCACCGCTGCGCATGTATCGCTTGATGATGCCGACGCCCGCCGCTCCGATTCTTGCGGCGGCAGCTTCGGCAGTCAGCCCGTGAAATACGATCGCACGCGCCGCCTGTTCACAGGCCTTGGCGATTTTGTCCCTTCCGCCGTCATACCCCGCGCGGATAAACGATCGTTCCGGGATCGTCACCTTCGGCACAAGCAGGTACAGAAATTCAATCTGATCTCCATTGCGGCCTTTGCTGCGCACAAGAAATCGGTTTTCTCCGTTGTCCAGCACCCATGCGTCATCATAGTCGCGCGGGGATTTTTTGCGTGCGGCCGGGGACAGCGGGATCGCCAAATTGCGGGCGTTGCGCGGCGAGATTGTCGCGCCAAACTCATGGACATATGCAATGCGCAGCAGTTCGCCCTCTTCGCTTCCCAATACGCCAACACGGATTTGCATCTGTGCAAGGCGGTTCAGCTCGGCGCGTACCCGCTTGCGCCATTCACTGATATCATCTTGTACGATGATATGCGCCATTACGCCCACCGCCTATACTTGTTGATTACAGCTTGCCAGGATGCGGGCGTTTCAGTCGCCCATTCCCAGCGCACGTCCGATATTGCGAAGCTTTTCAGCCCTGCGCTGCCGCCGGACTGCAGCTTTCCAAGCGATGCCTGCACCATCTCCATGCACAGACCCTCCAAGTCTGCGGGCAGAGTACATGGATCATTATCGGTTACATCCTTGGGCAGAATATATCCGGCTGTATACACTACGCTGACATTGCGGCTTGTGGCACGCGGGTCGTACGCCAGCCCAAATGGATATCCGCGCCATGGCCAGCCATCATCCTTGTACAGGATTCCGTTGTCTTCAATGCTGTACTCGCTGCTATCCAGCTCCAGCCCATCAATAACCACGTGATCCACCTGAAGGATGGGCCATTGCGATAGCAGCAGTTCTTGGCTCCCGGTCGGCGTGATGCGCTCGGAATATGTCTGCTTGCGCAACTTGCGGCGCAGCTCCGTTTCGATCGATGCCGACGCCTGATTGATCAACATGGCGACCAAATCATATTGGTCGCCATTAAAATCCTGCAGGATCGCCATTCGTTCCGGTGTGGTCAGCGCGTTATCCGACAGGGTAATCACCGTTTGTCACCTATCACCAACGCGTAGGTTGCGGTGGCGGCAGGGTTGGTGCCGCCTGTGAACTTAGGCGTTGCAGTGACTTTGACATACCGCTTGCAGGCGATCAGATCGATCTGCCAAATCGTCTGCTTGCCGGCTGCAATTGCCTGTTCGGCCTTGCAACCAACAAACAGGCAATCGTCATCAACGGCTTCATACGTGCCGGATTCGGCATCGCAGTGCGTTACCACAATGTCGATCGCGCTTGCGGTGGGCGTTCCGCTGATCGCGCTGACATCTGCCGCAAACACAGCGGACAGGCAGCCATCACGGTCTATCGCTTTGCCGCTCGCTCCCTGGATTACGGTGATGCTATCATATAAATTGCGTTTCATCGTTCTTCCTCCAATTACTCTGCCTTGGTGTAGATGTTCTTGGCAACGACAAAGGATTCCTCGTGGCGCACACCGAAGTCATGTGTCGAAAGGATGCGCAAAATCGAATAATCCTCATCGATTGCTGAAATTAGGCCATCCTCATCCTCGACGCTTCCCTGATCGAAGAGTCGGGTTTCCATATCGAGCTGATCAGCGATGATCAGGTCAGACCAACGGCCAAAAATTAGGCTGGTCTTTACATTCGCATCATTACCGACAGCGATGGCGTCCGATACAAAATAGGGATGCTTGCCCAGTTTTCCTTCGTCCATGGATGCGCGATAAACGTAGTTTCCGGAGCTGTTGACCATGTTGTACAGCACTTCCCACAGGTAGCCATTGAGCACGAATCCGAGGGTGCCGTTGTCACGGACATTTTTCTGCAAGAGCTTTGCCATCATGGTGCCTGTGATTCCGCTATCAGGTATCGCGCCAACGTCAAAAGTCTGAACTCCTGCCGTGTTCAAAATGCCGAGCGGCTCAAACTCCGTGCCCTTGCCGTTTAGCACGGCAGCATTTTTGCGTTCCGCCATCGCGGCAAGCGCATCGTCCAGAACGACACGATCTGCGCCATATGCGTTGCTGCGGATCAGGTCGTTTGTGACTACGACCTTCGTTATCAGCGTTTTAACGCTCAGCTTCTTTGTCCCAACCGTCATCTTACTGGCGGGGGCTTTGCGTTTTTCCCCAACATAGTGGGCGCTTGCACCGCCTTTGATCTTAGGGATTGTAACGTTGCCGTTCGGCGCAGAAATCGTACGTGCGCCAAGCGATCCGATAATCGTCAGCGGCCTAAGCAGTTCAATGATTTCCTGCAAATAGATCTCCGGAATGAAGTATCCTCCTTCGGACGGAGATGTCGCGCTCATAGCCTTCAGTTCCCGGTGCAGGATAGCATCGTCCGTATACATTTTCTGCGCAATGTGCAATGCTTTGTCAGGATCGCCGCCGGACTGTGATACGGCTTTGACAGCACGTGCCCAACCGATGCCCTTCTCCTGCTTGGTAGGATGCGGATCGGCCTCCGGGCTGCCGGTGGCCATATAGATGCCTGCATACTTGCGCTCCACGGCAGCGGCGGCAGGCGCACCTTTTGTACCGGATGCGTTGCTGCCGTCGCCTTCTTCATGGGCAGCAGGCGGCGCGGCCTTGGTTTCCAGAGCCGACGCTACGGCTGCCTTGACCTGTTCTGCAATCATACTGTTCAGTTCTTCTTTGGTCATCTTCGCCATTTTTCATTCCTCCGTCAATCTTCGTCTTCGATTTCGATCAAGTCATCGACCCCATCATCCGGGACTTCAACGCCCAAGGCCCGCAACTGTGCAATGAGCTCCCGGCCTTCAGCCAGCAGTTCCGCTATACTTTTTTCCGCACCATCCGGCACGGAGACTTTTTCTTCCGCCATTTGCGGTGTACCTCCTTTATATCCTGTGATTTGGGCTGCACTGTTGGCCGCCCATGTGACGATACTGATTTCCGGCAGTTCCAGCTCCTGCAGATGGCGGATGCAGTCCTGCATTGTGTGCCGTATAACGCAGTAGCCAATGGACAGTTCCTTTAAAACCTTATCCCGGATCAGGATGCGCACATCCTTGCCCATGCTGGTCGGGCTGATGTATCCCTTGATATACAGTCCGACATCATCCTCGCGCAGTTCCAGCGTGCGGCCGACCGGCAGCCAGTTGTCGTTGTGCAGCACTAGGATCGGCACACCGTCCTTTGCCGCGCCTTCGCGGATCGTATAGGCGAACGCGCCGCGCTCAACAACGTCTCCGTCATGGTCTACTATGTCCCATACAGATGCATATCCCTCGAATATACCCTGTTCCTCATCGATGCTCGCCACATCGAACCGCAGCGATTTGTGCATTACCTCCGGCAATTTCTCACCACCTCCTGATTTTTGGTAATCAAAAAGCACCCCTGCGGGTGCCATGGGAATCATGCTTTTATTTCTTGTGTTTTGCTGCCAAATCTTTGATGTGCTGCGGCTTTTCTTCGTTCTCCCAGTCAGGATACTTCTCCCACAGGGCTTTTAGGGCACCATAAAACGCGTGGTCAATCTCGCGCAGCTCTGCTTCCCAGGGCTCACCATCCAGCATGCCGGGATTATGATACTCCTTATACTGTTCCATGATAGCTTCCGTTTTTGCAGCGGTTTCATCATACAGCTTTTGCGCTTCATCCCAATAGCCCATTTCTACCTCCTGCACTTGCGCAAAGCAATGCACCATAATCCTCCGCTTTGCTTTATTGATTGATCTCATCCCACCAACCAGGATATTTTTCCCGAAGTGCCTTCAGACCCGATGAAAACGCTTTCATAATTTTCCGTTCCTCTGCCGCCCATGGCTCTCCATCCAGCATTCCAGGGTTTCGGTAGCCTTCATATTGTTCCATGAGTCTATCGAGTTTCTTTCGCGTTTCATCGGATAGACGCTGCGCTTCTTCCAAATAACTCATTTATGTCTCCTCTCGTAGTAAAATCCATAATCCTGAGACATGCGGCTGCATATGTAGTGGTATTCATCGACATCGGGATCAAGGTCACCGTTCCTTGCTCGTTCAATGGCCTCATTTCTATACATGTTCCCAAAATCATGTTGAACGATGTAGTCCTCTTTTTGTATTGTGCCCGGAAGGACGCGCATCACATACTCGTATTCGCTGTCGAATCCGCGCAGTTCAGCGAACCGATACTTCAGCGCCTCGCTGATATCGAAAGCACTGAAGCTGTACCGTGTAACGCTGTCCGGATGGTTATGCGTCATATACGCCCCATACAGTGCATCGTCCGGCAGTCCGTGGATATTCACGCCATTGATATGGCCTCTGACCCGATATACCTGGCCGCTTTGCGTCACAATGATAGCCGTTTCATAGTTCTTCCCAGCGATCTCCGGTTCATACTCGCTCAGCACCGCTCCGGCTGTTTCCAGTGTGGGACGCGGAATCTCAGCAATCTTCTCCGGCTCGGCGGGCACCAGACCATCCATGTCATAGTTGCCGGTATCATTGTCTGCCCGCAGTATATCATGCTCTGCTTGACTCTGTACAGGCTGATCTTGAATTTCCTCGCCCGCAATCAGATCGCAGCGGCAGCCGATGGTTTCTGCGGGAGATCCGCTGGGATCGCCCGGATACAACAGCCCGTTGGCAAACCGCTCATCGATCCCAATCGTCACGCCATTTAGACGCTTATGGCTGTCGCGGACGTCGTCATCGCCTGCGGTCAGCCACGTCTTCGTGGCGATTCTGGCTCCCTTGATCGCATCAAAATTGCCGGACATCAGGCTGGTATGTACTTCATTCGCCGCGATCACGCCAGCACGCCCGGCAGACACGCCTGGCATGGTCTGCTTGACGCGATCGATCAGCTGCCGACGGCTATCACCGGCTGCAATGCCATCCGCGATGGTGCGGGCCAGCGCAGCACGCGTCGTATCGTTGATCCCCTTAACGCGCGCCGCGCCCGCCTCAAGGACTTGACGCGTCAGCGTTGGCTGCTGCACGCTGATGTTATATGCGGATACGGCAAGCTCGCTCCCCGCGCTGTAGGCAGACTGCCAAACAGGCCGCAGCGCGGCCTGCATAGCGCGATCCTGCGCAGGCCAGTCTACGGTCTGCCGCAGGATGTCCTCCACGCGGTCGACCACCGTGCGCATATCGCCGGATATGTCCACGCGAAGCAGGTCGCCCCAACCGTCGTTATCTGATTTGGCCTGCGCGCCCAGTGCTCGGACGATTCCGTCATGCTGCCGTTTCAGCGCACGCAGTACTGTCTGCCGGGCGGCACGCTCCTGTGCGCTGCGCGCTGTGTCCATCGCCCGGCGCACTCGCGCGCGGTCTGCCGGAATGCGCTTCGCTTTTTGCCCGGTCAACGCCGCGCTATCGCTGGCCGAGGACGTAGGGTTTTCGGGTTGCCGCGTTGCATCGCCAAGTATTGCGGATGCCTTGGCAGTATCGAAGGGGAAGGCAGATGTTATGATCTCAATCGCGCTTTCCCTGGACAATTCGCCCGAATTTACCGCCTGTACAATGTCCACGAGACTCGCAATTTGAGCGCCATTCAAACTGACCTCCTTTGCGGTTTGCACCTCGCGCGCTTCCATATCTAGATCTTGTGGAACTTGCGAGGCCTGCTGCGGTGCGTTATCCGCATCCTGCTCTGACGTTTCCGCAACGCCAGAAAGCACAAACGATGTCAAAAGTTCATCCCTGGGTACGATCATGCTACCGGACGGCACAACGAATGCGTCGCCGCCTTCAACAGGATCGAACCCCATTTGCATCCGCCATTCATTGATCATAATGGCGCATCGGCTCAGTCCTTCGTTTGCAACCTGGAGTTGATATTGTTCATCCTGCGGGATGATATCGTCATACTCCCATGTAAGCCCCGCCTCAAACTGCGGCAGCAGCTGGACATTGATTGCGTCCTGCCGCAGCAACAGCTGCGGCGTCAGGACATTTTCTGCATAGATGGACTTTGCGGCCTCCGCTGTGGCTCGGTTGCTATTTTCTACAATTCCCAGCATCTCGGGCGGCACGCCCCAGTGGCTGTTCACCGTGTCCCGCAAATCCTTGCGGGATGCAATGAAATCCATTTCACGCGGACTATCGGACATCCTGAATACCTGCACATCGCTTCGCGGTATGATGCCGGGTCGATACGCATTCCATGGCTCTCTGTGCCTGCTGTCCAGCTTCGATAAAAATCGACGCGACTGTTCTTCTGTAATCCCTTGCGCCGCAATGAAATAATCCGCACGCGCGTTGTTGAAAAACAGTGACTTGGAGAATTTGGTTGCGTATTCGTAGGCTTCGACCTCGTCCGCGACGGCTTCCGCCTGCCCGATCCCGCGCCCATAGGGGTCGATAGGATTCAGGTCTTTCAGTGCGAACACATCCTGTATGGATACATTTGCACGCTTACCATCCATATTTTGAATTACATAGTATGGTTGGCCCCGGTGTGGGATATCCATGATCCAATGTGGCGGCACGGGCCAAAGCTCTGTGGGCGCACCATTGCGCCCGCGTTCGATCACGCAGACGGCCGTGCCCTTTAGCTGATACCAGATTTCCAGCAGCCGCCAAATTCCGGACGCGGTCAGCTCCGGCAGCGGGTTTGGATGATTCCAGAACTCCAGAAACGGGTGCTGCAGCACTTCCTTTCGATTATCTCCGACGCCGCGATACAGTTTTCCTGGCACACTCGACAGATCTGTTGCGATCTTGCGCACCGGCGCAAGGCGCGGATTTGTGAGGTAGGATTGCAGCCATTCGGCCGTGTTGCGGTCGGGCGGCTTTGCCATGGCCGACTGCATCAAGGACATCGTGTTATGCGCGGTCGGTTTAGCTTTCCCGCTTATCAGCATCTTCGCCGCTTCCCAGCGGATTCCCATGTGATCCCTCCTTTGCAGTAATCACGCGCTTGCGCGCCTGATCGCAGTACTCATCCGCCAGTTCTATGGCTATGTAGTTCCGGTTTGTATGAATGCATGCCTCCGCAGTCGATCCGCTTCCCGCAAATGGGTCTAGCACCAATGCGCCTGGATGTGTAGTAGCCTCAATCAGCATACTCAGCAGTGCAACGGGTTTCTCTGTCGGATGTATCATGTGCGCCCCCGGCACCTTCCGTACCTGCAACACATCCATAGGACGGTGACCCGGAAATGAAAATCCGCCTTTATCTGCGAACAGCAATAGCTCATGCCGTGGCGCAAACGCAGATTTCGTATTGCCCATACCGTGAAAAACTTTGTCCCATACGATGCACGACCGAATCGAAAACCCGGCATACTGGATCGCGCTGCGCCATACCTCAAGCACATCCCAACGCGTAAAACACAGCAGGCAGCCTCTGTCATTTAAAATGCGATATGCATCATACAGCCACCATATGAACGGGGATTTGTCGTTTTTAATTGTTTTATTGTTGCGTGACCGATATTGAATTCCGTATGGCGGATCGGTCAGAATCAAATCAACACTGGCATCCGCCAATGTAGGGAGAATGCGCAGGCAATCCCCCCGCGTGATGGTGTTTAAGATAGTTGCGGTGTTTCCTTCTTTCTAAATTGTTCTGATTTCTGCAGATTGGCTAACCGCAGTTCTGTGTTGTACAGCTCTGCGCTCAGCACCTCGATCTCATCCCGCAGTTGCTCCTCCGGCGTGCGGGGTTCGCCGCTGTGTACAATGATCATGTATGCCCCCTCAAAAATAGATTGTAAAAGCGCCCTGTCCGTCACCCTGCAGCATTTCGGCCAGTCCGGTCGTTGCGTCAGGCGCATCGTCGTGGGCGTTTTTGCCATTGCGTTGATAGGTATTCATGTCGCGGTAGTATTCTGGCCACCGGCGATCCCAGTCTTCTGGGTAAAACAGATTGCGCATCACATAGCTTGACCCGGATAAGATGCGCGCCTGCTTGTTCTCGCCCTGATGGAACCACTCGACCGCAACGCTGCGATCCTGATGGTTGTCCCACAGCAGACGCTCCACTGTCCTCGCAAAGCCACGACCGCCATTGTTGCTTTCGATTTTTGCGATGTCGACATGGTTGTCATGGAACTGCGCCGCTACCGCTGGCTCGGTAACTTCCATTGGCTCATCCGTATAAACGACGTCCAACACGAATCCCTGCCCGGCAAGCTGCCCAGCCACGATGCTGCATAACCTGTCGCTGCCTGTATCGGCGGTGTCGGTGTAGGATATGACGCGTTCAAACGCCAACGTGCCATCCGACTTTCGTGGCAACTCCTTATATGTCGCAAAGCTGCTGTACAACTTTCCCTTGATATCAACCGGATGCTGCTGGTAGTTTGCATCCGCAATAGCAGCCGATGTGAGGGCGCGCTTTTTAAAGTAGCTTTTCTTTGATAGTAGCTCCTCGCACAGCATTTCCCCGGATTCTTCGTCATAGGCTGGACGGCGGAACACATACCATTCGCCTGCATCCTCCTGCAACAGCCTGCCGCAGAGATCGCGCGTTGACCAGCGCGTCATATTGACGATCTGGAGGCCGCCTTCCTCGATCCTGCTCAGAAATGTGTCGCAGTACCATGCCCACTGCTCATCCAGCACGCGGTCATTGAAGGCTTCCTTGTCATTTTTGATCGGATCGTCAATAATACCAATGCGGCATCCGACACCGGTGATCGTGCCGCCGGAGCCGGTAGCCAAGTAGTTGAAGAACTGGCCTTCCAGCGACCAGAGCTGCGTGCTGGCGTCGCCCTGTTTGATCCGGGAGGCGGGGAACACGTCCGAGAAGATGACCAGTCGCGGATCAATCTTTGTCGCGTCGATGTCGTCGCGGACGTTTCGGGCGAAGCGGCCCGCCAGCGTTTCGTTGTAGCTGACGCTAATGATACGGTTCTCGTTTGATTTGCCGAGCAGCCACTGGCAAAACAGTGTCAGGATATAGGACTTGCCATGCCTGGCGGCAAGTTCATCATGAACTTTTTATAGGGTTCGCCTGTATCCGGGTTGATCAGCCTGCCCTCGTACAGTGCTTGCAAATCGTTTGCCAGGTCGCGCAAGTAAGTACGGTCGTCGCGGAAAAACTTCGGATTCCGCAGCTTGCAGTATTCCCAGAAGCTCTCCCGCGCTCGAAGGAACCGGTCGTCGGTGACGCCATCCGGCGCAAGCAGATACTTTAAATCATTCGCTGCCATGCGGTCACCTCCCAAATAGCGTTAAACGGCGTTAAACGCCCGTTATTTTGCGTTAGGCTCTCCCTCGTAATAGAATTGGGCCATCCAGCCATAAAATTGGCTGGACAGCCCGTCCGAAAGGAGGCGCAGAGCCATGACCCTCTGCATATGCTTCGCCCTTTCGCGCCGAAGGAGAAACAGGACGGCGCGGGAGCGAAACATCAAATGTGATCATCCGGCGTCGGCGCGGGGCGATTACTCAGCCTCCGGCTCTGCAGGATTGCTTGTTGTCAGCGCGACGCTTACTGTCTGCGGCTGGCCCATCAGGCTAAGGCGCACGACCGCGCGCCGCTGCCTGGTATCTACCTTTACGATGCGTCCCTGCAAGTTTGCAAGCGGCCCACCAGTGATTTTGATCTTGCCATTTCCATCATGGACGCCATGGGAGATGCCGATCACATATTGATCGTCCATCATCCCCAGCAGCTCCTGCATTTCGGCCTCCGGCACACTGCGCGGGATGTCGCCATCCGCAAGGCCCAGCAGCCGGATCACGCCGTCGATACGCTTAAACTCATAGTATCGTTGCGCGTGCAGCCGCTCGGTTTGCACAAACACATAGCCTGGATACAGCAGCCGCTGCAGCTCGCGGAACTCGCCGCCGTGCCGCTCATATATCGTCTCTATGGGCGTAAACGCAGCGACTCCGGATAGCCCTCGCGCCGCCTCCGCGACGGGTAACTCATGCCCTGTGCGGACGTGCAGCACATACCAATTATCCATCCTCATCCCGTCTTGCCTCCTCTTCCGCAGCCGCGCGTACCAGCTCGGTAATGCGGTATAGCAGATCGGGATCATCCTGTATCTGCTCCCGCATCCGCGCCATGATGTTGATTTCAACGTCTTTGCACGCGCGGGCGCGGGTCGATTTCATTCGTTCCTTATAGATGGCAGACCGCTGAATTTGCACCAGCAGGCGGCCCGCCTTTTCCAGAGGCATATTCTCAAAGTCGTCTTCCGCCGTGGCGATCCGGCGCGTCAGGCCATCAATCAACAGTGATGACGCTAACTCAGATGCTTCCACATCGTTGTTGTCCTTGACTTCATTGATCAGCGCTACCATCTGCTCACGCGATTCTTTCAGCCGCCGCGCGACAGCGTTTTGCCGCATGGCATACCGGCCAATGCTGGACTTGCTGATCTCCCAGCCGCGTGCGCCCATGGCTTCCGCGATCTCTGCATATGTGTTGGTCACATCGGCCAGCATTTTGTCCAGCAGTTCGCGCGCATCTTGCGGCAGCTCATCCACGCGCGATTTAATACGGTTGCGCTCGCGCTGCTTTCCCATATCGCACCGCCTTACAGCGCGATTCCCGGATCAGCGGGGATGCTTTCCTCAATGAGGTCGACGCCCTTGGCCGTGAGGTTGATCAGCGAATCAACGCCGGTTATCTCATCCTCTTCCACGCCGACCACGGTAATATAGCCTTTATCGGCCAAATAGCAGAGGTGCGGATAAATGTCGGTCGTTACGCTCACCAACGCTAGCGCCAGCGATCGGTTGCTGATTGCGCGGAACTGCGTTTTGGCCAGTGCCCGCAGGATACAGCCGCGGATTTCGCGGTTTTTGATCGCCTCGATGTTCGCCATGGTTATGCCTCCTCCTTCATTTTTGCGAGCCGGTCTAATACCTTATCCAGCTTGCTGTCCAGTTTGGTCTCTGTGGACTTTATATTGCTTTCCAGGCTTGCGATCGCCCGGAGGAAGTCCTCTCTGGTCGTATAGACAAACGGCATCTGCTTCATATCCTTTTCCAGCTGGCTGATCCGTTCGCTCTGCTTTTCGATCTTCTTATCCAGCGCATCCCGGTCGCGCTTCATATACCAACCGATGATACCGATAACAAGACCGGTCACACCCTGTATGATCCATGTGATCCATGCTTCGCTCATCTCCCGGCCTCCCAGCAAGCAAAATACCGATACGGGCAGTTCCCGTATCGGTATTATCGCATCCCCTATGGGGGGATCAGTATGTAAGCGGCCTATTTTAATTCGCTAAATGACTTTGTCGAGGAAGGATACCTGACCATCGTCCTCCGCTGTGCGCGCCTGCTTGATGATCTCGTACACCTGCACGACGGACAAATCGTATCGGTGCGCCAGCGCTGGAGGCTGCACCCCCTTGCGGTGATCCGCAATCAGGCTCTTATTCCGTACAGCCCGAACGATCGCATCCAATTTAGGCACATACAGGTAATCTCCGCTGTATACGGCCACCAAATCTAGCATCTTATCATATCCGATCAGGTCAGCTATCTTCCGGTGCTGCTCCGGCAGCAGCTCCGGATCGGCGTTACGTAACCATTTTGGTATCTCGATCATGATTTGTCAACCTCCTTTCTCCGCGATTTCCCTTTTCTATAGCTTTCAGCGCTTCGATCAGTTTGCGCGCTGTTTTATCATCCAGAAATCGAAGGTGTGATATGTGGAAGCGCTTTTCGATGAAGGCACGCAGTCGATCATCCGTCCAACCAAGATTTTCCGCCAGCGCCATGATCATGCCCAGTTCGCGCGGCGTCGGCTTCCCGGGGCGGGTCGTATTAGATTCCTGCCCGGCCATTCTTTTCAGCCTGTCGATCATTCCCTTGGCTTGTCCCAATGTCATAGCGCTTACGTGATCCACACCCGCGATCTGATAGGTCATAGCGTGGATATCGTCATCCGACATATGCAGAGACTTTTTCGCCAGCGTATAGATGCACCGTTTTTGCGCTGTGGTGATAGGGGAAGGAATATCATATTCGCGCATGTCATGCCTCCGTTTCTGCGGGAATTGCATCCTTTTTGACTTCCAGCCAGAATTCATCCTCTACAGATACACCCACGCCAACCTTCACAATATCTTCGATCGGGTGTGTGCGCAGCGCTTCACGGTTAATCTTCGGCGGTTCGACTTTGATGCAATCGTGCCATCCCAAGGCGCGTAGCAATCGGACAATGTCGGCTATCTTGGCCGCGTCGCGCGGTACTACCAGCTTCGTACTTTTCCGCCAGCCGATATTTCCGAAAAGCAACGGCTTCGTTTTTTTCTTTAACCCTTCCCGATTGCGCTCAGCGTATTCTTTGACTTGCTGGCTGAGCGCGTCGATCGCGGCCGCATGCGGATCGCTCGCATCCTTAGCTTGCAGTTTCGCGTCGTCGATTGTTTGCTGCATATCATGCTGTATGGCTTCAACGGCTCGCGTATGTTCCGCGATCTCGCACAGAGCCAGGTCGACTTCATCCCAGCTTTGCAGCTGGGGCAGCTTATCTTTCGGCTTGATTCGTGCCATGGCAACCTCCTTAGTACATCAGTTTATATTGCTTTGCGGCTTTGACCATATCGGCATTGATTTCGCCACCAGCTGCGGCCTCCAGGCAGAGGTCGAGGATCTCAACTAAGTTCCCGAGGCCTCCGTGCTGCACATCCGCGCCGATTTTTGCGAGCATTTCAGCCGCATCTGTGGTAAGATGGTAGTGGCGCAGATGGGTAAGGGCAGTCTTGGCGGAAATACCTTTGAGCTGCAACTCATATTTCCGGCGATACAGCTGTGCGAGATTGTCCTTCCCTGTGCCTTTTTTGATCGTTGTCTCCAGTTCCGGCGTGCCTGCCAGGATGACCGGTGTTCCGGTGTTGTCCCATATTTTTCTTAGATATTCAAACTTGTCAACATCCCACTTTTTCAGGTATTCCGCCTCATCCACAAGGATGGCTACATCCGTACGGCCTGCAAGCGCCTCGATCAATCCTTCCATGCGTTGACACCCGTTTCCCTTCAGGCTAATCCCCGCCCGGTGCGCAATCGCATTCAGCAAATCGTTCACGCGCATGTTGGGCATAGCTTCAATGTAAATGCTGCCCGGATGATCCAATGCAAACTTCTTCAGGATCGTAGTCTTTCCGGTACCCGGAGCACCGATCAGTACGCCCATCTTCCGCTTTTGGTAGATGTAGTCGCACCACCCCTTCGCCAACACATACTCCTCAGTCTCCCAAATTTCCAGCGCTTGTTTATAGACAGCCGGAGCGTCCATGTCGGGCATTTCCTGCGCTTCACGCTGACGATCCACAAAGCTCCACAGCGATGCTACATGCTTTGGGCTGGGCAATATGCCCTGATTGACCAGTTGACTGATCGCGGTACGGTGTACCTCGGTAGACTTGCTGATTTCCGCAAATGTGATTCCGTCTGCCTGTAGGCCGCGCAGGGCTGCACGCAAAGTCTCTGTACTGCGTGGTGAGCTCTGTGCTGTCAGTTCCATTACAGATTCCATGGTATTTCCTCCTTTTCTGACGATGAGCGCCGCGCCCCCTAACGGGGGCGGCCGCGGCTTTCACGCGGGCTGGGCCTTGGGTCAGGCAGATGTCACTTCTGATGCAGCCATTTCACTATACAGGCATGCCGCCGACATAAGGATGAACCCATTATGCTGCGTTTCTGCATCCTTCAGTATCCGCTGCATGAGCTCATCCAGCTTTTCCGATTTGCCGAATGTCTCAAAAATCTGCCGTGCCACGTTCAGCGCGTACATCAATTCCTTCTCGGTCATGGCAAGTTCCAGTGCTTTCAACATTGCTTCTCTCGGCGTCATATTCTGCTCCTTTTGACATCAGTCGTGGTTTATTTGTTGCCGCCTGCGCGGCCAAGTTCCATAAACATCTTGCGGACAGTGTCGTTTGCAACGGTGTCGCTATCCTTTTCCCGCTTGACCTGTTCGGCAAGCTCGGTGCGCTTTTCAGCCCTCGCTTTGGCAGCCTTACGATATTCAAGTGTGGTGATCGTCCCTGCGCCGACGACAGACAGGTCAATCGGCTCGTAATAGACATTGCGCAACCCAACCTGTACGGCACGTTCTGCATGCGCGATTCCTTCTCGTACCTCTTGCACTGCCTGCTTTTGCAGCCTCATGTGCGCAGCGATCTTTTCAGGATCTTCACCGATCAGGCGCAGCTTGTCCTTCAGGCAAGCCTCACACACAAAGTGATCTCCGGATATGACAGTCACGCTCAGGTCGTCGTCCTTGCTGTAGCGTACGGTGACCTCCTGCCCGACCATATGCCGCAAGGCGTCGTCCCAATACCATTGCTTATGCAACTTTATGCCCATATAACTTACCTTGCGTGTAGCTGCTTCTGTACGGATCATAGCCAATACATCCCAGCCCGGTAAATCACTGCGTGCCTTTTCGCCACTCTCATATATTTCAATCGGCGACTGTTCGTTATCAAACCGTTCGGAATGGTAGGCTGGGATGATTTGCTCACGCATCACCCGCTCAAACTGCGCCAGCGTAAGCAGCTTCCCGCGCTCGGCCTGTTTTTCAAGGTAAGCACGTGTCAAATACTCCGGACGCTGATCCGGGCGACCGCCGCACCAGCCGGGCAGGTCGCGGATGTATCGGTTTTCCAAGGTTCCGAATAATCTCTCAATAATTTTTGACCACGCTTTGTAGGGTTGGGCGTGGATCACGTTTACCCCCAGCACCTGGAGAAGTGCCGTTTGGCTTAACTGTTCATTCAGCCTGCCAATTACATGCTCCGTTTCCCGGCCGCCCTCAAACCGCTTGCTGCGGTAGTCCTTACCGTTGTCGATATAGATCGCGGCAGGCACGCCATAGAACGGGCTGAAGGACGATTTCGCGATCGCCCGCACGAAGGTTTCCGCAATGGTGGTGCTGTTTGGGTTTGTGGTGATGCACCAGCCGACGAACGCGCCGCTTTTCGCGTCGCTCCAAGCGGTCATCCAGGGGCGCACGATCCGGCCGTCGTCATCTACTACAAACAGGTCGAACATGTGGTGGTCGCCGAACCAGCATTCGTTGATCTTCTCCGGCTTGGTGCGCTGTGTCTTGGGCATATACTTCGCTTCCCAATACCGGTTGCCGTATCGGGCATATGCGATTTCGTCTGCCGGGATCGTCTGCGCGTACCGATTCAGCGTGCTGACGCTCTCCGGGATGATCAGCCCTTCGCCGGGCCGGTCGCAGAGTTCGTATTCCTGTGCCCGCCCCTGCAGCGCAAGCTCACGCCGGGCGAGGCTGCCATCACAATGCGGGCAGCGCGCGCAGGCGTGGACGTCCAACTCTGCCGCGAGCCGCCGCAGCTTCTCGTATGCGCTCCGGTTCGTATGCTTCGCGGCTGAATACAGGTTTGCTTTCACAAAGTCCTGCGCAAACAGGCACATAGATTTCGGCTTACCCTTATTCGACTGCTCGATTTTATCCATAAGCCCAGCAATGCCCCGCGCATCATATGCGTCCCGCCAACGATAAATCGTGCGCAGCGTTACGCCGATCCGCGCTGCAAGCGCGTTCTTCCGCACCGTGATATTGCCCTGCCCATCGCGTTCGATGATCTTGCACTCCAGGACAGCATTGCGCCGTGACAGGACTGCGCTGATCCCCTCATTCCCATATCGCGCCTGATAGCTCACAATGTCCGCTTCTCCCAGGCTCCCACCCTCCATTTGGGCTATGTACCGTATCTGCGCGCTCTCCGGCAGGCCGGTGATATCCACCATATACTGCTTCCCGCCACGGCCGCATGTCGCTTCTACCGCAACCGCGCTGTATTCGCCGCGCTGGATTTTGCGGCATATCGTCCTATCTGTCTCGCCGGACAGCATTGCCGCCTCTATGGTTGTGACCAGTCCGAACCGGTTCATATCCCTTGTCGCCCTTTCTTCCGTTTTGACCTGCCTCGTCAGTGCGGGATGGTCAGCCCTCGCAGACCGCCTTGCGGCGGTTTCGGCTTATGCGCCCCCATGTTCCATTTCAATTTGCCCGTTCTTCCCAGTGCTCTGTGGCGGGCAAATCGCTATGCCGATCTGATTCTCCTTCGCGTCAACGAGGATCACTTCATATTCTGCGATGCGTTCCAGGCTTGCGTACAGCCCCAGCACACCCTCAAAATAATCGTTCTCCCATTCTTTGTCCCAGATGGAAATCCCCTGATTTGCAAGAGGGATCACCTCCAGCAGCTCACGCAGTTTCATGCCTTCCCTCCTTTAAGTTCTCAATGTACAGCGGCCTTTGCCGCATACGGCGCGCCTGCGCCCTGCGCCGCTCGTGTTCCTCCAGCGCCTGCACCGCCGCAAGCGCCGCCATGCAGCCCAGCACCGCGCCGGGCAAAAAGAAGCTGAACATAAGGCCGAAATAGTTCATGGATGCTCCTCCTTCGTTTTCACTTGGCCTGCCTCATCGGTGCCGGTAGGCCATTTACGGCAGACCGCCTTGCGGCGGTTTCGGCTGATGCAAGGCATTCATACCACTATGGTCAAAGAAGCCCCATCTGCCGCATATCGTTTGCGGAAGCGGCAAATGCTCATTTCGGATATTTCAAGACCCTGTGCTTCGAGGTATTCACGAATTTCCCGGTTCGTTTTGCGTTGCCTTGCAAACTCGATCACGACGTCGGTAAAACCGTAAGCCACAATCTTTGACTGGTTCTTCCCGGTTCGTCCGCTCCGATGGTATGCCTGCTGGCCGTGAATGATCTCCAACTGCGCAGGCTGGAATTCCGGCTGCGCGCCCTGTGCCAGGTACGGCAGAAGCTCTTTCACTGTGGCCTGTACCGTCATGGCAATGATCTTCGTCAACTGCTCCAGGTTGATCTGCTGGCCATATCCGCCCGTTTTCCGAATCGTGGGAAGCACTTCGTCGAACACCCACTTCTCAAACCGCTCGGCGGCCGGAAGCTTGCTGTGCGTGATGAGGCGGTATACGTCGCCTTCGGGGATGGAAACAATGTCCAGCAGCTTACCGAGAGACTGTGGATGCGGTACTGAACGATTCGTTCTGTACCTGCAATGGTCTCTGATTGCTTTCTGAGGGTTCGTATAGCCGAGAGCTTTTGCAACGTCCTTCCCGCAGAACAACACCCTGCCGTCCTCCTCGATGATGCGCACATCACCGAACTGCTCGTGGTTGAATACCTGTAACTGTTGATTCATGGTGGTTCCTCCTTTAACTCACTTTCTTTGCCAGCTCCCGCAGCATTTCAGCCGCATCGTCATAGCTGATGTCCATCATGATCGCAACGGCCTCTTGCATGGCGCACGATCGGATGGATACCCTTTGCAATGCCGCTTTGGATATCTCCCCGTCTTT
>CDZQ01009633.1_pt1 | contig 28942 bp, 28 predicted proteins | sample 554831 | NCBI WGS metagenome assembly CDZQ01 (sample SAMEA3182112, study PRJEB8094) | gut metagenome | biome: human; feature: gut; material: Stool; isolation source: human stools | place: Canada | collected 2013-05-06 | reverse complement strand
TCTGTCCACTTTAGTGATGCATATGGGATAGGGGACAGACCTAATGCAGCTAACGAACGCAGAGAAGTAGGACACTTTGAGGCGGATACAGTAGTAGGCAAACGAGGAGGAGAATGTCTTTTATCCCTGGTAGACAGGAAGTCCAGGTTTACTCTGGCAGCCAAGCTGAACAGAAAGACAGCAGAGGAAGTCAGAGAAGGGATAACAGCCCTGCTTGGCAGCCTGCCTAAGGATAAAGTAAAAAGTATAACGCCGGATCGTGGGTTGGAGTTTGCGCTGTATCAGGACATATCCAAGGCTCTTGGCGGTCTGCCGTTTTACTTTGCCGATCCACATTCACCATGGCAGAGAGGGACAAATGAAAATACGAATGGATTGATCCGGGAGATCCTGCCAAAAGGATATGACATGGCTCATGTATCGGATGAAGATATAGCTCGATTTATTTTCCTACTGAACCTGCGGCCACGCAAATGCCTTGGATGGAGTTCACCTGCTGAAGTATTTTTTGCTACTGTGTTGCACTTGACTTGACAACTCGCCTAAAAATAATTTTAGACAACATTTTTTTGAAATCATAATTTATATACCCCATACCCGTATATGCTGTATGCAGCATGTGCCATACGACATATTCATCAAAAAGGTATTCCGGCTTTCGGCAGCTTCCGGCGGCTTCTGCAGTTTCCGGCTTCCGCGGGTCCCGGCAGTCCCCGGCAATTTCCAACTCCTAGCGATCCCTGCCCCGCCGTCCGAATCTCCCGCGCCAGAAAAAATCCCCGAAGTTCGAAATGTTCTTCGGGGATCCTTTTATTTAAAATATCTGTACCTAACGTCGGCAATCGAAATTGAGAATTACATCATTCCGCCCATGCCGCCCATATTAGGCGCCGCTACAGGAGGAGCAGGTTCTTTGATATCTACGATGCCTGCTTCTGTAGTGAGCAGCATTGCTGATGCTGATGCCGCATTCTGGAGAGCTGATCTTGTAACCTTTGCAGGGTCAACGATACCTGCGTCAATCATGTTGACATATTCTTCAGTAGCTGCGTTGAATCCTACGCCTGCCTGGCTCTTCTTAACTTCTGCAACTACTACGCTTCCTTCGATTCCGGCATTTTCTGCGATCTGACGAACAGGTTCTTCCAAGGCTCTCTCGATGATGAGAGCGCCTGTCTTAACGTCGCCTGCAAGAGTCTCAACGTATTTCTTAACTGCGCCGATAGTATTTACGAGAGCTACGCCGCCTCCGGAAACGATACCTTCTTCAACGGCTGCTTTAGTGGAGTTAAGAGCGTCCTCTATTCTCAGTTTACGTTCTTTAAGTTCTGTTTCAGTTGCAGCGCCGACTTTAATAACTGCCACACCGCCTGACAGCTTAGCAAGTCTTTCCTGAAGTTTTTCCTTATCAAACTCTGAGGTTGTCTCTTCAATCTGAGTCTTAATGCTTCCTATTCTTGCCTGAACGTCTTCCTTGCTGCCTGCTCCGCTTACGATAACTGTGTTTTCTTTGTCAACTTTCACAGTCGCTGCAGTTCCCAGCATATCAACGGTTACTTCCTTAAGTTCGTAACCCAGGTCGCTGGCTATTACGGTACCGCCTGTCAAGATAGCGATATCTTCCAGCATAGCTTTTCTTCTGTCGCCGAAAGCAGGAGCCTTAACAGCTACTACGTCGATTACGCCTCTTAATTTATTTACAACCAGGTTTGCAAGAGCTTCGCCTTCAATATCCTCAGCGATTATCAGGAGCTTACGTCCCTGCTGCATTACTTTTTCAAGGATTGGAACCAGCTCTTGGATGCTGGAAATCTTCTTATCGGTTATGAGGATCAATGGGTTTTCCATAACGGCTTCCATTTTTTCTGTGTCGGAAACCATGTATGCTGAAAGGTATCCTCTGTCAAACTGCATTCCTTCAACTACTTCCAGAGTAGTTCCCATGCTCTTGGATTCTTCTACAGTTATAACGCCGTCTTTGCCTACTTTTTCCATAGCCTCAGCAATCAGATGACCTATTTCTTCATCAGCTGCTGAAACTGATGCTACCTGAGCGATGGACTCCTTAGTTTCAACAGGCTTTGCCAATCTGCCGATTTCTTCAACAGCTACGTCTACAGCGCCCTGGATACCTTTTTTCAGTTCCATAGGGTTGGCTCCGGCAGCCACATTCTTGAAACCTTCTTTAATTATAATCTGAGCTAAAAGTGTAGCTGTAGTAGTTCCATCACCTGCTACATCGTTAGTTTTGGAGGCTACTTCCTTAACGACCTGAGCTCCCATATTTTCTACTGAATCTTCCAGTTCTATTTCTTTTGCTATAGTTACACCGTCATTGGTAATAAGCGGTGAACCGAAAGTTTTGCTTATAAGTACATTGCGTCCCTTTGGTCCAAGGGTAATTTTAACTGTATCAGCCAGTTGGTCTACTCCTGACTGTAATTTGCGTCTCGCTTCTTCTCCGTAATAAATTTCCTTTGCCATTTTTAAATCCCCTCCTGATTACTCAATAATTGCCAGAATATCGCTCTGGTGCAAAATAGTATATTCTTCTCCGTTATATTTAACCTCTGTACCGCCGTATTTAGGGAATACTACCTTATCTCCAACTTTAAGTTCCATAGGCTCATCTTTAGTGCCGGGACCTACGGCAACTACCTCAGCTACCTGCGGTGCTTCCTTAGCTGAACTTGTTAAAATTAATCCGCCCTGTGTTTTTTCTTCTGCCTCAAGTTTCTTGATGGCAACTCTGTCACTTAATGGCTTAATACCGATCATTATATATACCTCCATAAAATTTAATATTTGCTTTCGTACCTTTGGCACTCATCTCTATCGAGTGCTAACATTATTTATTATAACCATGCAGATTATATTGTCAATAGGATTGAAGTAAAATTTCACAAAATCTACAACATATTTTTATCCAGGCCTCTTATGTAATAAAATAGATATTGTTGAGCAATCCCGCCGTTTTCTCCGAAATGCTTTTTTGCATAGTCCTTCATGGCTTTGACATCTTTTTCATCTATATCGTAAAGTCTGTTCATCACTCTTCGCATCCATACATCTATAGGGAAGGCATCCATCCTTCCAAGACCGAAAAGAGATATGCAAGCGGCAACTTTAGGCCCTATCCCGCAAAATTGCTGTAAAGCCTGTATCGGGTCCTCAGCGTTTTTAAGCTCTGCTTCAACAACATCAGGTCCACCCCTGTCCACAAATTGCTGAGCCATTTTCACCAGATAAGGCGCCCTGTATCCAAGCCTGCACGGGGCCAAATCTTCGCTGCTCAATGATGCCAGTGTAGACGGTGACGGTATAGAAAAAAAAGCTTTTCCACCATACTCGCCCGCATGCTCTCCAAATTTTTCGCATATGGACTCTATACAGCCTTTTATCCTCGGTATGTTATTGTTTTGGGATATTATGAAAGACACCACGGTTTCCCAAAAGTCCTGCCTCAATATTCGTATACCGTATCCATACTCAGAAGCTGCTTGCATGATTTGGTCTTCCGCAGAAAGCTTCTCTTTGATCAGTCCATAATCCGTATCCAAATCTAAATATTTTTTCCATATATTTTCAAAGTCTTCTTTACCGCAATTGTCAATAATGAGCTGCCCATCTGCATAAGAAATTTTTACCACTCTGCCCATAGCAGGTCCTATATAGCTGCCGTCCTCTTGCCTCTGCCATCTGAAACACTGACCGCAATCAAATATATGATCTGTATTAAAATCTTTTACACCTTCTATTATGTATTCCATAGTTAATTTACTCCCCTTACTTCAAGGTCTATTTCCGTGACATTGAATGCTGTCATTTTTTCTATTTGCTCTTCTATTTCCTGTTGAAAATCTATGGCTGCTTCCCAAATAGGATACCCTCTTTTTACTTTAACACCGACTTTCAGCCTATAAGCTTCGGCATTGGAGCTTTGGACCACATATATGACTCTGCTTATGGCAGGAGTAAGTCTTGCCAGGCAAGTAACGATATCATCCACAACTCTTTCCGCCACAAAGTACTCCCCCATATAACTATATGTGGGTCTAACAACAGTTCTCTCCGCAGCTGCACCCTGATCTTTGCCTCTGAAAAATCTCAGTGGATCCATAAAATATCCTGAAAAAGTCCTCTTAAGCTGCATGGCAGGCGCCGGAATAACGTGCTTTCCCAAGTTTTCTCTCTGATGGTGCGCTGTCTCCCTTTCTTCTTCTGTGGTTATATCTTCTATTTTTATTCTCCGCAGGCTATCAGGCGGAAGTTCTGGCAAATTAAGTCTTTTAATTATTCTGTCCACCATACCGTCGCTGGTGCCCAACACCAAAATACTCTTTGGTTGATTCCTTTTAATTGCTTCAACAACTTGTTTTTGTAAATTGTCGTCATGAAACAGAGCTATCTTAACCGCTCCTATCTTAGTACTGGCTCTCTTAGCTGATTCCCCTGCTACTACACTGTTTTTATATATAAACAGCCCGTCATCGATTATGGCATCTATGTTCAATTTTTTGCATAGATTCATAGCATGAAAGCTTTTACCTGTTCCACTCTTGCCCACCAGAGTATATACATCCATTTTTCATTTTCCTCTCAACTTTTTTACTTTACTATTATAGCTCATTCTGTTATAATTGTCTTTATAAAAGATATATCTTTTTACATAGGAGGAGTTAATAATGGCTTACAAAATTACAGATGCTTGCATTGCTTGCGGTGCTTGTGCATCAGAATGTCCTGTAGAAGCAATCAGCGAAGGCGACAACATTTATGTTATCGATGCTGACGCTTGCATTGACTGTGGTTCATGCGCTAACGCTTGCCCGGTAGATGCTCCGGTAGAAGGTTAATTAATTACCTAAATTATAGGAAAACAAGAAAGCGGACATATTTCATATGTCCGCTTCTTATTATCATCTTATTCTTCCGTATCTTGCATATAATAAACCAGTGCATGAAGACTGTCGCTCATATGCACATTTTCTACTGCAATGCCTTCCGGCAATTCCAAATCCACCGCCGTCAAATTCCATATTCCCTTTATACCTGCGTCAGCTACCGTATCGGCAACCAATTGAGCTTTTTCAGCAGGGACTGTTATGACTGCAATATCAACATGTTCAGATTTTACAAAGCTGGCAAGAGACTTGCATGTCATTATCTGAGCGCTTTTGAATTCCACATCATCAATATCTTGTATAATCTGCTTTACGTCAAATATACCTACGATGTGAAACTTAGGCTCGTTATTGGCAATATAGCTTGCAATAGCTCTTCCTAAACGTCCGTATCCTACTATTGCCATTTTGTATACTTTATCTAATCCTAATATGTTACCTATCTCTTCATAAAGATTGGTTACACTGTAGCCGTACCCTTGCTGTCCAAATCCTCCGAAATTATTAAGATCCTGACGTATCTGGGAAGCGGTGTATCCTATAAGCTTACTGAGGTCTTTTGAAGAAATTTTCTCCACGCCTTTTTTCTGAAGCTCTCTTAAATATCTCCTATATCTTGGCAGCCGCTTTATGACTGCTTTTGAAATCTGCTTCTCCTTCATAGTTTAATATTTTATTTGTTATCCTCAACATATTTTACCAGGTCTCTCACAGTCTGGAACTTTTCTGCTTCTTCATCAGGGATTTCAATTCCGTATTCGTCCTCTATCGCCATGATAATTTCTACAGCGTCCAGAGAATCTGCTGAAAGATCTTTCATAAGATTTGTGTCTAAAGTAACTTCTGATTCATCAACCTGTAACTGTTCTATAATTATCTCTTTTACTTTATCAAAAATCATTTTTAAGCCTCCGTTTTACATATATAAATAGACTATGCCTTATTATAATGACTTTTATCATCTATTTCAAGTCAAATTTTTGTATGGATTGTGATTTTTTCTTCAAAATGACTAATCCATAAGAATCAGCCTTTCAAAGGCTTCCTCATACCGGGATTTCAGCTCTTCCAACTCCTTGCCCAGTTGTTCCAAAAGCTCATAATCGCTGATGTTTTCTTCCGAGCACATTTTAGTCTCGATATCTTTGATCTCTTCTTCAAATCTTATAAGCTGCTCCTCTAAGGCTTGCTTTTCTCTGGCAGCCCTTCTTTGTTGAGCTTCTATCTGCTTGTTAAGGCGTCTTCTCTCTTCCGAGGACAATTCATCTTCAGAAGTTTTACTTTTTTCATCGGATTTGGAGCCGGACATCTCCGCCAAATATTTCTTTCCGGATGATATTTGTTCTTTTTTCTCCACGTAATAATCATATTTGCCGAGGTATTCCGTGATTCCTTCAGATGTAAGCTCCAATATGCGGTCCGGTATTTTCTGCAAAAAGTATCTGTCATGAGATATCACTATTGCAGTTCCGGGAAATTCTGACAAGGCCTCTTCAAATACTTCTTTTGACTCTATATCCATATGGTTGGTCGGCTCGTCAAGAAGCAATGTGTTGGCGCCTCCCAGCATAAGCTTTAAAAGCGCCAGTCTGGCCTTTTCTCCTCCGCTTAAGTCTTGAACCTTCAAAAAAACATCATCGTTTTTGAACAGAAACCTGCCTAAAAGAGAACGCATCTGCGTATCGGTATACATTCTATAAGTTTCTTTCATTTCGCCTAAAACTGTGTTAGACGGATTCAAAAGCTGTTGTCCTTGGTCGTAATATCCGAAAGTGACATTATGCCCTATTTTAAGTCGACCTTCATCAGGCTGAAGCTCTTGAAGAATTATCTTCAACAATGTAGTTTTCCCTACTCCATTGGGACCTACTATGCAGATCTTTTCTCCGCGTTTGATGTCCATATTGACATTTTCAAAAAGTAAACGTCTATCTTTGCCAAATCCAAAGGATTTTGATAAATTATCCGCTGTTATTACGTCGCTGCCGGATTGAAAGTCTTGATTAAAGCTGATTTTTATCTTTCCCTCCTGGATCTTAGGCGCATCCAGTTTCTGCACATGTTCCAGCCTTTTTTCTCTGGACTGAGCTCTTTTTGCCAGTTTTTCCGTTCCCCGTTCCTTCATGCGGCGAATCATAGCTTCTTGTCTGGCTATTTCCCTCTGTTGATTACTATAAGCCCTCAGCTCAGCTTCTCTCAGCTGGCGTTTTTTCTCGGCAAACGCAGAGTAATTACCATCATACGCTTTCAGCTTATGATGCTCTATTTCAAATATCCTGCTGGTACACCGATCCAAGAAATATCTGTCGTGAGATACGATAATTATGCTTCCCTTATACGAAGCTAAGTACTGTTCCAGCCATTTAAGCATACCTATGTCTAAATGGTTGGTAGGCTCGTCCAATATGAGCAAATCGGGTTTTTCCAGAAGCAGCGCCGCCAGCGCCAGTCTCGTCCTTTCCCCGCCTGATAAAGTATCTATTTTTTTATCGTAAAAGTCCTCGTTAAAAGCCATAGAATTAAGTATTCCCGTTACTTCTGACTTATAAGTATATCCGCCTTGTCGCTCATATCTTTGATTAAGCTGATCCAGTCTGTTGATCAGGCTTTCGTCATGCGGATTTTGAGCTATCATGTCGGCAGCACGGGCAATTTCTTCTTCAAGCTTTTGCAGAGGCTCGAATATGCGGTTTATAGCTTCTATAACAGTATCGTCGCTTTTAAAATTATCTCTTTGCTTAAGATAACCTATTTTTAAATCTGCCGGTACAAATACTTGTCCATCATCCGGAGTCAACTCTCCCGTTATCATATTGAGCAATGTAGTCTTGCCAGCGCCGTTTCTTCCTACCAGTCCAATCCTATCGCCGTTATTGACATGAAAATCGGCTCCCTCCAAAATTACATCTGTACCGTATACTTTTGTCAAATTACTGGCTGATAAAACTATCATTTTTCATCATTAAAAAGGCAAATTTGCATGGGCGTCCATATACAAATCACCTTTCTGTCCTTCCTTATATTTATAATATGCGGCACACCCTATCATGGCGCCGTTGTCGGTGCATAATCGGGCAGATGGTATATATAGGCTTATGCTTTCTTGAGCGCATTGCTGTTCCAACTCCATTCGAAGCTTGGAATTGGCTGCAACTCCGCCTGCAATAACCAATTTGCCGTGGCCCATGTCTTTAGCCGCAGCCACGGCTTTTTGGCATATCACCTCTATTACAGCCTGCTGAAAGCTGGATGCTATATCTGCTCGGTTTATTTCTTCTCCTCTTTGTTTTGCGCTGTTGATATGATTGAGAACGGCCGTTTTAAGGCCGCTGAAACTAAAGTCCAAACTATCCTTTTCTAAAAAAACTCTTTTAAAATGCACAGCGTCCGGATTTCCTTCTTTTGCAATCTTATCTATTTTAGGGCCTCCCGGATATCCCAATCCCAATACTCTGGCTACTTTGTCATAAGCTTCTCCGACAGCGTCATCCCTGGTGCTTCCCAATACGCGGCAGCAGGTATAATCTGTTACCTCTGCTATGTTCGTATGACCTCCGCTGACTATCAAAGCCGTAAACGGCGGCTTAAGATTCGGAAATTGTATGTAGTTAGCGGCAATATGTCCCATTATATGGTGTACTCCCACTATAGGTATATCCGCAGCAAAAGAAACGGCCTTAGCCGTAGCTACACCTATCAGAAGAGCTCCGACAAGACCCGGTCCCTCAGTAACGCCTATAAGGTCTATGTCGCCAATGGTAACATCGGCTTCATCTAAAGCCTGCTTCATTACGTAATTTATGTTTTCCAAATGGTGTCTCGCAGCGATTTCAGGAACCACGCCTCCGTAGTTCTTAAAAATATCTATCTGAGATGATATCACATTGGATAAAACTTCCCTGCCATCTGCCACTATAGCTACAGCCGTTTCATCACAGCTGGACTCAAACGCCATGGTCAAAAATTTATTATCTTTCATCTTCGGTTTTTCTCCACATTATTAAGGCGTCTTCTCCGTTATCTTCATAATACGCCTTTCTTTCTCCCTCTACTTTAAAGCCATGCTTTTCATAAAGCCTTATGGCGCCTATATTGCTCTTTCTGACTTCAAGAGTATGGCTGGTTATGCCTTCCTCCTCTGTAACTTCAATCAACGCACCTACAAGCATGTCTCCGATGCTCTTTCTTCTTTGTTCAGGCGCTACAGCTACGTTTGTAATGTGCCCTTCATCCCCGATCTTCCAAAGACCGGCATATCCTACCACATCTTCTTCTATTTGGGCGACCAAATACACAGCCTTCGTGTTTTCAGCAATATCATAATATATAGAATTGTAAGACCAAGGCTGGCTAAAACAAATTTGCTCTAAATCCTCAATAGCTTCCGCATCTTTTGGCTCGGCTCTTCTTATGGTCAATTCAGCCATTTTATCGCCTCCAATGTTATCGTCTGTTATTCTTGTCTCGGACCTTTGCATATAGGCAATTCTCCGGCTTCCAGCTTCTGTTCTGCTTCAGCCTTTCTCATGTAATCAGGAACAAGATGTTCATAGTCTGCTGTTTTTCCTTCTTTGATCAAGTCAAAAGCCAAAATTCCTGCAGATACTGCATCTTGATATCTGCAAGATTTATCAGCGAAGATGTATTTGCCCATTCCTGAAAGACCCTCTTCAATTTGTCTTTGATATGCGTCTATTCCGTCTCCGAAAAAGATCACTGACTTCTTTGAAGGAAAGATTTGTTCCTGTATAGTTTGGATGATGTCTGTTATCATGCAAGGCTGAGGCTTGAGATATCCGTCTATAACGCCATAGACCTGTCCTCTCCTGGCATTTATTATAGCACATACTGCAGTATCCTGCCCTTGGCAGAGAGCTTCTTTTTTTCTGAGAAAGCTTTCCAAGGTAGGCACTGCCACTCCAGGCAAATCCAAACTTTGGCACAGCGCTCTGGCAGTAGATACTCCTATCCTTATACCTGTAAATGACCCGGGTCCTATGGATGCCGCAATATGAGTAAGCTGGTTTTTCTCTATGCCTGTCTCGTCCAGCAGCTGGCAAATCATAGGTACTAAGCTTTTCAAATGGCTCATGGGGTCATCAGCCGTTTTTTCTCCGAGGACATGTCCCTGCCCATCGATCAGAGAGACAGAGCCTAGTTTCCCTGTAGTTTCTATAGTTAAAATGTACATCTGTAAACTCTCTCCCCTTCCGTTTCACCGTAATCTATCACGATAAAATCTGTGTTCTCAGGCAGTTCATCTTCTATTAAATCAGCCCATTCGATTACGCAAAGACCGTTGCCGTCAAAATACTCATAAGCTCCGATATTAAACAGTTCGTCAGGATCACCCACCCGGTACACGTCAAAATGATATAGAGGCATCCGTCCGCTTTCATACTCTTTTATAACCGTAAAGGTCGGACTGCTGACAACTTCAGTTATGCCGAGACCTTCTGCAATATATTTGGTTAGTGTGGTCTTTCCGGTGCCTAAATCTCCAATGAGAGCTATAATCTGTCCCGGCTCTGCTCTGCGCCCCAGCTCCAATCCTAACTTTCTTGTTTCATCTTCGTTTTTAGCAATTATGGTACTCTTTATTTTCATTTTAAAGTCCTTTGTCTTTGCTCCTATCTGTGGAGGAACGGTGATATCCTTTTATATATAACAAATGTAACTACGCTGTTGATCCCTGCTTTTACAAAGTTAAAAAGCAATATGAACGGCATCAGGCTCATTACCGCTTCCAGCGGCAATCCCATAAACAGCGGAGTGATTATCATATTGGCAAAAAACATTACAACCACCATCGCCAGTGATCCTGCGGCCAAACCTATCACCGCACGTTTTTTTGTTTTGTGCTTTCTATATATTATTCCCGCCACCGTAACGAGCGCAGAAGTCGCCAATATATGCATTATTATTCCGTAAGCTCCGCTTGCCATACTCACGGTAAAACCCTGTATCAAAGATGTTATCACGGTAAGCAGTATTCCCGCTACCGGCCCGAAAGCAAAAGTTCCTATCAAGATCGGAATATCTGCCGGGTCGTATTCCAAGAATGCCACTGCAGGAAAAATCGGGAAGTGGATTATCATCACAAGGACGATGGATATGGCTACCAGCATTGCCATCTTTGCAAGCCTTACATTTTTTTGTTTGATGTTCATAACGCAATTCCTCTTTTCTATTCTTGTCTATGGTAAGTTTTTACTCAAAATTTGTTTTGTCAAAAAGGAATCTGTCAGGAATACGGAAAGCCTTGATACACGTTAAATATCAAGGCTTCACAATTACATGACCGTTACACAAAAAGCAACAATATGTTGTATCTAGTGTTTCTCCCGTCCGGACTATACCGTCGGTTTGGGAATTTCACCCAATCAGCATTTCATGCTCGCGGACTATACCGCCGGTGAGGAATTTCACCTCGCCCTGAAACAGATCGCAAATTTTCTCTACACATTATATTCTTCTGAAGATAGTTTGTAAATAGCATCAGCATAAATTTTAGTCATCTGCTCAAAACGCAAAAGGTCCATATATTCATCTTTCTGATGCATGCGGTCTTCATCTCCCGGAAACAAGCCTCCATAAGCTATTATGCCGGGAGCCGCTTTTGCATAAGTTCCGCCGCCTATAACTATAGGCTTGGACTCTACATCTCCTGTATGGTTTTGGTATATCTCCATCAATGTCTTGACCATAGGGCTGTTGACATCTATATATACGGTAGGCTTCTCTTCTTTTTTTATCAGGCCTATATCATATTTGTCTATGACTGGCTTGATGCCTTCATATACATCTTCTGCAGAATATGAAACCGGGTATCTTATGTTTATAACCAGCTTTCCTGCTTCGGAACCGATTTCTGCCATTCCTACGTTAAATGTAAGTTTACCGGATTTGTCATCTTCTAATCCTATTCCGAGATCCTCTCCATCCAGGCAAAAACCTATATATTTATTATAGAAGCTTATAAAATCGTTAATATCCTCATTGGCAAAGTTAAGACCGCCGAGGAAATCCATCATGACAGAAACAGCGTTAAGCCCGTCTTCAGGTTTGGCGCCGTGGGCAGCCTTTCCAAGAGAATTGATTTCTAAAGATTTTCCTATGCCTTTAATGCGCAGCTCATGTCCTGTACGTTCTTTATACTCTTCAGCTTTTTCCCTAATCTCATGGTATTTTTCCGATTCCTGGCTGTGAACAACTACTCTGCAAGTATCCGGTACGCTGTTAGGCGCTACGCCTCCCTTAAAGGAGCGCAGTTCAAGACCCTTGATTTTAGGAGCTGCAAATTTCTTGGCTAAGTCAAAAACAAGCAGTCCTTTTTCCCCGTTTATGAGAGGGAAATCTGCATCGGGGGTAAAGCCCCAATCCGGCTTTCTTTCTTTTGAAAAGTAATATTCCATACCTTTCCAATGAGTTTCTTCGTCCAGGCCGAGAATAAGCCTTATAGTTGCTTCCGGCTGGTATCCCGCGTCTTTAAGAGCTTTCATGGCATAAAGACATGAGATAACCGGTCCTTTGTCATCTGTAGTGCCTCTTCCGTAAAGCTTTCCATCCGCTATTTCTCCGCCATAAGGGTCATGGGTCCATCCGCTGCCTGCCGGAACTACGTCTAAATGGCCCAAAATGGCCATTATCTTATCGCTTTTCCCTTCAAAATCAATATGACCCCCATAATTATCAACATTTTTGACGGTGAAGCCCATGTCCTTACCCATTTGTAAGACGGTTTCAAAGGCCTTCTGTACACCCTGCCCGAAAGGATATATCTGACCGTCATCAGCTACAAAGCTTTCGCCCTCCTCGCTGTTACAACGAACAACTTCCTGAAGGGCGAAAATCATATCTTCATTATTCTGCTTTAAAAACTTTTGATAGTCCATTATTACTGAACTGCCTCTACACCTTTTATTTCAGGATAACTTTCTTTGATTATCCTTTCGACCACGCCTTTGATTGTCATCTGCGCACCCGGGCAGCCTGCGCAGTGTCCCTGAAGTCTGACTCTTACAACGTTATCATCGGTCAACTCAACGAATTCGATATCTCCTCCGTCTCTCTGCAGGAAAGGTCTTATCTGACCTATAGCATCTCTTATCTTTTCTTCCATCGATATTTACTCTCCTTTATTTTATTTATCTCTTTTTTTTATAATCTTATTTAATCCTGTTCTTCAAGAACTTCAGCTTCTACAGCAAAGCTGTCATTTAAAGCGCCCTTTGAATAATAAACCACTTCTATAGACTTAACCGCCTCGTTGGTCCCGCCGTAAGAAATTATTCCCGACGCGCCCTCAAAGCCCTCTATACGCTTTATAGCATCTCTTATCGCTTTACCTGTAGGAATGCCTGTCTTTTGGGTCTGCTGCCAATCCTCTCTCAGTGCTCTGCCTTCAGCTTCCGTAGCGGCAGTAGCTGCATATTCCTCTTCATCATAAGACATAGTATCATTATAAGCATCCTCTATGGCTGAAATAGCCATAAGATAAGCGTCAAAAGCCACTGCTGTCTCCTGGGCAGGTTCTGCGTCTTCTCCATATCTTTCTTTGTATGCTGTTATAAACTTTTCAGACATTTCTGTTGATGTAGTTACCGAACTAAAGTCGGCAGCATATCCGATATCAAACGCCCCGCTGCTTTCTATAAAAGAAAGAAAGTTTTCATCATTCCAACTTTTTGGACCTACAAACAGTATATCTGTTAAACCGGCTTCTTCAGCCTGTTGAAGAAACGTTTGCGCCACAGTAGTGGAAACATCTAGGAATACAGCTTCTGCACCTGAAGTTTTTAAGCTTTCAATAACTTCACTATAATCACTGGATTCAGTAGGTAATTCAAAGCTTCCTACGATGCATTCGCTGTCTCCTGACAGCTTCTCCATCATCCTCTTAAATTTATTTATATTAGCAGTAACTGTATCATCACCGGTCAATTTCACCGTAGCTGCCTTTGTCTTTCCCTGCTGCGTATACACAAAATCTGCTAAAGCATCTCCCTGCTTACTTTCAGCATATGTGGCGCAGAAATAATATTGATTATTGACAGTTATCAAAGGGTTAGTGCTGGTAATCGCTATACCGGGTATATTATTCGCCTTCACTGCTTCTCCTGCAATCAGAGTTAACGTTTCCCCATAGCTGCCCAATACCACCTGCGGATTTTGAGATACCAACTCCTGGGCAACAGTTTCAGCAACATAAATATCCGACTGATTGTCCGCAATTATCAATTCTACTTGTTTGCCTAAAACTTCAGGATATAATTCATTTGCTAATTGTATTCCCATCAGTTCCAGGTTGCCCTGTTCTCTATTCTCTCCAGAAAGCGGTTCAAATACTCCGATTTTAATCGTTCTGTCTGTTGCCACGGTTTCGGTGCTTTCTGTACCGAAAAAAGCATTTTTAAAATTATTAAATGTCGTACAGCCTGTCAGCAAGCTAAATATTAAAATCAGACAAGCTGCTGCTAATAACTTTTTTTTCATCTGTTTCCCCAAATTTCTCATATAAGAGCAATGAATATTTAAAACCTATTCTTAATAACAAAATACTTCCATCTTATTTTATAGCGCAGTTATACCCTTATATGTGTTGATTTAAAGTTTTTTCAAAGAAATTTTTCATGTTTTTTATTATTATATATTAAATTTCAGTTTCATTCAACTGTTTCCTTCTCATTGATCAGCACCTTGTATTTCGGGGGATGATTTTCACATTTATAAATTACTTATTTTTTATTTTGCTGGTTTATACATAAAAAGTGTGGTAATATAGCCATATAAAACTTTTTAACATAAATAGGAGGATATTATTATGAAATGGGTTTGTACAGTATGCGGTTATGTTCATGAAGGAGATCAGCCACCAGCAGAATGTCCGGTTTGCCACGTTGGCGCAGATAAATTTATTAAGCAGGAAGAAGGCAAAACTGAATGGGCTGACCAGCACGTTGTAGGCGTTGCAAAAGGTGTTGATCCTGAAATAATTGAAGGTTTGAGAGCTAACTTTGAAGGCGAATGCTCAGAAGTAGGTATGTATCTTGCAATGGCAAGAGTTGCTCATAGAGAAGGTTATCCTGAAATCGGTCTGTACTGGGAAAAGGCTGCATGGGAAGAAGCTGAGCACGCAGCTAAATTTGCTGAGTTGCTGGGTGAAGTAGTAACTGATTCCACCAAGAAGAACCTGGAAATGAGAGTTGAAGCTGAAGCCGGTGCTTGCGCAGGAAAGAAAGCTCTGGCTACTAAGGCAAAACAGCTTAATCTGGACGCCATCCATGACACAGTTCACGAAATGTGCAAGGACGAAGCAAGACACGGTGCCGCTTTTGAAGGCCTGCTGAAGAGATACTTCGGGAAATAAGACTATTGCGGATATATGCCGCAAAACATTGGAATTTCAATATTGTGAGGATAAGAGAGTCTGCGTATGCGGCTCTCTTTTTTGTAAAAGATTTGTGTAAAGCAAAAAAATCACTTTACAAAAATGGTACTTTTCTGGTACTGTCTTATCTTGTTTCCTTGAATTTTCACTAAAAATGGTACTCAAAAATCTGGTACTATATTTATAGCAAATTTTTGTTGAAAAATCAATACTTTTGAGTATTTTTAGTCTTAAAAAAAATAAAGAGTCAATGTAGCTTAAGCGCATACTTTCTACAATGACTCTTTATTACTTTTTTAATCTCTCTCAGTATAATATGGATTATATTTTGTCCGCTTCTCTACCACCGGCAGTTCTTTACACTTTTCGAATATCTCTGTTCCAGTGCCATTACCTCCCAAGGCATGATATCCTTTATATATATGTTCCAAATTCTCAAGTTCTTTTACAGTGATCTCATTAGTGAGTATGTAAAACTCAGCATATCTAAAAAGGTCATCATGCCCCATAGCCATAACCGACATTATCAGTCCATTTATCTTGCGATAAAGCTTTGCCATTATACCGGTGGCAACTCCAGCTATGCCGGCGCACAATATACTAATAAAGTTTTCTTGGATTAAATCAACCACAATATCACCTCATCAGGATATCAGTTTTAGGAATGTATTTCGGCCTGCAATTTTATCTACTGTAAGACCCTTCACTTCCTGATACTGCCCTGTTGCTTTGGCACAGCCATCCCCAAACTCGCCCGGAATTTCTACTCCATGCGGATTATACCCATTCATTAAGAGTAATACTTCAAGGGCAGTAACCATATACTGTGTCTCGCCCCTTCTTACTGTATGATTACCTAAAGCAGAATATGTTTTTGTACCTGCTGCACCGTCTATCTCAAGACCTGCATTGTAATCTTTATTCATAGCCCATTGAAGAATTTTAACTGCATTTTTCTTCGTATCCTGTCCCCACCTGCCATCTTCTTTTATTGAGGTTCCGAGAATAATATTGGATATTGCCTGACCTGCCTTTACAGCCTGAGTTACTGTAAGAGCCTTTTTAGAATTATACACTGAAGATATTGTTTTCTTTGATGTGGCCGGCTTTTCGGCTGGTTTTGAAGAATTTGATTGAGGCTTTTCTTCTTTAGCTGTTATACCGAAATAATTGCATATTCCGTCCGCTAATGCCTTGCCTACTTCATCCGAATTATGTATGAACTCATCGACATCCGTATGGTTTGTGTGGAATCCAAGTTCGCAATACATAGTCTTTGCTTCCGGATTATTTATTTCTACAAGATCCTTTCGAACACTGAAATGAGTTTTTAGTTTGCCCGGATAAATAGCTTCCAGATATGGAGATACAGCATTAAATATCTTTCTATACGGCTCGCTATCTTCCCAAAACATTAACATTAAATATCTTGCAGATTCGCTTGCGGCATTAGTATGTATTGGTACATAAAGATCTGCTCCAAACTTATTGGCTTCTCGAGACCTTGCTCCGTTATTGACTGATGTATTTGCTGCGGCCACCTTTACCTCTATGCCGGAAGCCTTAAGATACTTGGCACAAGCTTCCGCAATGGGTCTTGTGTGCTTGTCTTCATAGCATCCGGACTTTAGGCATTTATTTTGATTTACTCCATGATTAGACGGTGAAAGATATACTTTTGCCATCAGTTATGCCTCCTTTCCTTCTGAGTTATCTTTGCTTATGAATCTCTTGAGATATTCATATGCGCCGGATGCCGCTATGCCGCTGGCCAAACCTCCAAGCAATATTTCCGGCGTTAAAGACCAGTCATTTACCCACATGTTCATAATCACACCAAGTATGGCAAGCACCGGCACTATGATATTGTTTGGAATCGCGCTCCACTGTTTTAACAGAAAGCCTATGCAAACACACACTCCAAAAGCTACTAAAATAATGTAGTCTGATAAAAAATCAACGTTCATATCCTTTTCCCTCTCTTCCTAATTAACTTATTCTTTTACTTTCGCTTCAAGTTCCTTTATTCTTTCGCTCAACTCCTTTATTTTTTTGTTTTGTTCTTGAAGCAATAAAACTATAGGCGCTATCAGTTCATTGTAGTTAAGGCCCCATGACAGTTTTTCATCATCTATTGCCTCACCATTATACGGTTTCTCCACTCGCTCCGTTACCGTTTCCTTTTCGCCGCTTTCATTTTCTCTTTCAACTTCCTTTTCTTCAATAACAGACGCCTGTACTATGGACATATCGCCTATCCCAAGATCATCTATGACTTTTGCTACATCCTGGGCTCCAAATCCCATATGAATCCTTTTTCCACCGTCATTCTCACCTTTTCGCCTATAAGCAATAGGTTTAAGGCCTAATATCATTTCCTCCGCCTTAAAGTCGAAATCGTCAATCACTTCTTTCTCTTTAAGGTCCGATGCAGTTATGGCGTTAGTGAAGAAGGCTGTATTCCATCTAAACGATGTTGAACCAATATATGCAGTTCCATTTGATGTCGGTCTAAAAATCGTTCTATATGACCCACTCTGTTCTCTCATTATTTGTACAGTTTGCCCATTATATGAACCACCCTGATTACAAGCAAACTGTATATAATTGCCTGCATATATATTTGTGTTATTGAGGTCAGGACAATCACCTAAAGCAATGTTATTAGAAGCAGAAATGCCCATTATTAAAGTATCAGTTCCTGAAGCGCTCTCCGCCCAATAACCGTCGCTGTTATTGGCTACAAACCCTTTTGCATGTACATATCTCCATTTATATGAACCTGTACCTAAATTGAAGGAATCGTTTGAGTATGGTCTTAAAATTCCATTGATAATTGTTTCTTTATTGAAATAAAATGGTACACCACTACTCATAAAATGAATTAATCCGGAATTTTGTGACCCTATTTTTACCGTTGGTCCTACACCTGTAGATACCAACAGCTTACTATTTACATTTGAATATCCACCAGCTCCATCCCCAAAACAATAATCAGATGTTGAACCGTTTTTCCCACCTTGTGTTCTGTAATTAAACCATAATGATCCGGTATGTGCACTTGGTATAAATGTAAACTCATTCCCATGAGCTACGAAATCATGATCATTCTTAGACGTAATAGGCCAATCAATCGCTAATCCTGCTTTTGATGCCTCTCCTCCGAATCTAGCCCCTTTACCCCCTGCCAGCATCGATAACGCTATAATACCTGTAGTTATTGTATTCTCTACTATATTTATCTTATCTGATAAGACCGCAACAAACTCATATGTTTCATCAATAGTTGTGCTGTTTACAATCGTCGACACTGTAAACGTATAGCCAGATGTAGTAAGTGTTCTTGTTTGATATGCTGAATCAGTTGACTTTTTCCATTTCAGTGTTAGGCTGCGTGTGTTTTGACTGGCGACATCTGTTACCCGACCGGAGATTGTAATCTTCGTACTGCTGCCGGTTGGGTTTGCTGTTCCGTCTGCATCGCACTGCTGGTATGTCATACTGGTGATTGTCGGCGGACTATACGCTAATACAGATATTGTTGTGGATTTATTAGCTGTACGTCCACGGGAATCGCTTACAGTCGTGGTTATTGTTAATGTTCCCGATTGATTAATGGTGTTAGACTGAAAAGTGGAGGAAGTATATGTTACTCCATCCACAATCGTTGAATATGACCTTATCGAAGATCCATATGCACCAGATGCCGATACCGAAATATTCAGTTTTGACAGACCTTGTACATATCTATTTCCAAACGCGGATGTAACGCCGGAAACTGCTTCTGCTACGGATAATGAACTAACAGACGGCATAAACTCTGATGTCGAGGGAATAGTGAAATTTAAGCTTATCGACTTTGTTGAACCTATCTGTGTACTTCCGTTATATGTGTTGCAGCCTATCGTAATAGTACCTGATGAATTAGACGGGAAACTGCTTGCTATACTTTTCGGCACGGTCCACGAATATGATGTTCCTACACCTGTAGCAAATCTTGTCCAGGAGCCCGACCCTATTTTATAGTACAAATTATGTGTAAACGCGCTTGAAGCTCTCGGCGTACTGATAGTCACAGCGCTTCCCAAAGCTACCGTTGTCGGTGACACAGAAGGTGTCGTTGCTCTTGGTATAGTTGTTCCCTTAAAAGTACCGCTCAAGCTGGCAGAACCGAACTGTGTTGATGATGATATAGAAGCGGCTACTGAAAGGGAAAGAGAGCCATCAGAGCTATGCGTTTGGGTAAATGAGCCGCTGGCGATTGTTTTACTGCTGCCAGCCGCTACTCCTCTTACATCCCACGAATCTCCTGTATATCTCCTTTTTCCTCCTATTGTTACGGTAACAGTTGATGTCCCATTACTATATGACGGGGAAGCAACCAGCATTTTAATTTTTAATGACCATGAAATTTTTCCTGAATTGGTCGTAGCTGATGTTCCTGATTCAGTAACCGTCAATACAAGTTGACCCCATCCCGAACTAAAATTCTTTGTAAATGTTGCCATATTTCCTCCTATCCCAGATAAACCAAATCAAGATTATATCCGCCATTAGATTGTTGCTGCCCCCGACGCCATGCCCAGTTACTGTGGAGCTTCAATTGGTTTTCTACCGAAGTATTTCTAACCTCAAGCACTTCATTAGTAAACCTGGCTACAGTTACACCGTTATATCTGAACTCAAGGGCATTATTGGTATATACTGATACTATTGGCGAATCAGATTTTCCTATTATGACTTCACCGTTTTCAAGACGTATGAACTGATTTTGTTCAACTATAGTATCACCTGCTTCTGTGATTTGCTGCTGAAGCTGCTGAAACCTTATCTCTATGGCTCCAGCATCTTGTTCTATCTGAGTAGACATTTCTGACAACAATGCTTCGGTATCTTCTTTAGAATAATATCCTTCGGTAACTGTGGACAGTATATATTCTTCAGTCTGTTCAAGGCTAGAGGACATTTCCTGCTGAGCCTGCGTTATATTGTTTTGCGCTGAGTGTGCCTCTTCATTAGCTGAGTTAATCGCGCCTGCCAAGATTGGGGTTGTTTCTGTAACAGAATCGTCTGTCCATGCAATAATGTCTTTTATCCATAAATACTTTCCCACTTCCCAGGCCGGCATGGTATCTGTCCACGTTCCTTCAAGGCACTCGGTTTGTGAACTTGAAAGATAATATTGTGTCTTTCTGTCATTGATTCCTATTCCTTGTTCTCCTTGAGGTCCTTGTGCTCCGGTATTGCCCTTCTCTCCTTGAGGCCCCTGAGATCCTTGTGCTCCAGTATTACCAGTTATGCAAACTCCTGTTTCAGATGGAGAGTAGCCAGTAGTTCCATCGCTATAAGTCACAAAGGTCCTCAGCCATATATATTTTCCCTGTGCCCATTCCGGCTGAGTATTAGACCAGCTTCCTCCATTTAATTCCGTCGGAGATGTCGACTGATAAAATTGATTCTCGCTGCTTACAATAACCGGTTTGCTTTTCGCTCCGATTTTTATGCTGCTCGCTGATATTTCTAATTTATATTGGCCCTCTTCATCTTTAAAAAATCTAAAGAAATTAGAGGCGTCACCAACCGCAAATTGCCCGTCATCGTCCATATATACTCCTCTGGTAGTATTGATGGCGGTTGATTTAGCACCTGAATATATGGAGTCTGTGGTAATTTTAAAACCACCTATAGTTGCTCCAAATGCCACAAGATCATCTACAGATATTTTTGTTGCTGTTATTGATTTGGCTGTAATGACGCTTCCATTGAGGCTGTTATATTCCGTTTGCTCTGCTTCAGTGGTTACGCCATCGGTGTTAAGCTTATAATAAAGACCGTCACTTCCTTTTATAACAAGCTTATCAGCTATGACAGTTCCTCCTTCTATGAGGTCTCCCTTAATGGTTACTCCTACAAGTTCGCCTGTAATTGTCCCTGAACTAACGACAAGATCTTTAATCAGACCGGACTCTGTAAATAAATTCTCTATAGCAGCTTGTCCTATATTTGTAAAATCAATATTCGCAAACTTAGCTTCAAGTTCATCTACCGTTATTTGATTCGCTTCGAGATCTTCTATATTTGCTTCTATAGCATCAAATTTATTTGTTACGAGAACTTCGAAGTCGCCATATGTAGCTTCGAGGTTGTTTATCTTTGCGTCTGTTGCCTGTAGATTTTCTATAGTTGCATAAGTTAAATCAGCGATTTCCGCATCAAGTTTATTAGCTGTTAAGGTGTCGATCGCTGCTTCTGCTGCTGTTAGTTTGTTATTGATCGTGACATTATCCGCAACTAAGTCATCTATTTCTGCTTCATTCGCCGTTAATTTATCTTTGATCAGAACTGTATCTGCAATTAGGTCGTCTATTCTTCCCTTTTCCGCTTCGAGTTCTTCTGTGCTTACTTTGTCGGCTATAAGAATTTCTACCTCTGTGATTTCATCGACAATATCCTCAAGGTCACTATTTTGAGCCCCAGGCGAAGTTATGTTCCCGGTTACAATCGCTTTGTGATTCTTAATCATGACTGTAACTCGATCGCCATCTTTAATCACCATTGTGGAGATGACAGGGGTTAATGTGTCTGCTCCGTCTATTTTGACGAAATCAGAATCGCCTTGCTTGAACACTGTTCCGTAAACTATAGATTCAGTTTTTGATTCTTCTTTGGAATTTGTGAGTTTCGCAAATTGCGATACAAGCTTATCTGATAGTGCCACTCTTTCTCACCTCCACAACTTATTTGTAAATACGGCTTTCTCTGTAACCTTACATCCTGATTCACATGTTATATTCTGGCTTATGACCTTAGCTTTTATATTTTTAAGACCCGCCTTTTCGTAATTAAGTCTTACGCAGTCTCCTATTCTTACAGGGCAATAACCATGCGTATAGGATAATTCGTAATCGACCGAAGATAATTCTTCGAGCAACTGTTCGGCATATTCCTGGATCTGATTATTTAACGGATCTCCAACAAAACTTGGATTGGTCTCTCTGTAAATTATCTCCCGTCCTCTGTTATGGACTGAAAGAGGACTGTTTATATCATCATTTACAGCCCTCGCGTAATAACTATATCTTCCTTGAGAGTACACAACTTCCACAACATTAGGTATTCCATAAATATCATGATCCATATCTATATCCGGATAAAGTATTGAACTGTTGTCGTCATTGAATGTGTAAACAGGTTGCAATGATTCGATCTTCTGTTTTGGAGCAAATAAAATACGCCCCATTTCATCAAGGGCGAAATTATATTTTGCATTCGAGATTAGATCTGATATAAAGGTAAGCCATGTATCATTAGTATTTGATACAAAATCATCGTATAAAACTTCTTCGTTATTAGTCTCAACCACTGGAGCTCTTACATGCTCTCTGCATAACCTATAGGCAATATCCATTATGTTCTCATTTTTAGATATCGAGTAGCCTATAGGCGGAGGATTTTCCGAGAGCTCCAGTAGCGGAGTGTATGCGTCCATGCTTACATTTCGCACTTTTCCATCAAAGCTTGACGATGGAGTTTGAACAAGAAATGTGCCGAGAGGAAACTTTTCTCTTATTCCATTTTGAATCGTGATCAGGTAAGCTCTTATGTATGCCTCTCCTACAGATTCTGTTATATCAATAGTCGCCGATCCCAAAGTATCAGATTCCAGATCTCTGTTTATTGTGCATCCCGTAACATTCATAAGTCTTTTATCATCTTTCCAGGTTCCGGGGTCAACGGTATAATATTCAAAAGTCTGTTCCATAGACTTAGACCAATCTGGCACATCATACACCCCCTTCTACCCTTGTAAGATTTAAAGTTACCGGTATTGTGAGCGCTGTATGTCTTTGACTAAATGAAACTGATACATTCGCCCAATAACCGCTTCCGGATGGTTCTCTTACATAGACATCGCCCATCCATGCAGCAAGACGCCTTAGTCCATATAATGTTTCTGTATCATCCTTGACTATTTCGAAATTCCAAATCGCAATAGCACCAATCTGTGTCCCATAATAAGTCACCGGGTGCTTTCTTCCGGCATATTCAACAAGCGAAACATCCGCCGTATTACTGTCAGAAACATCAATATTATATGGAAGCCTAAGTAGCGAACCCGACCACGGGGGCTGTTCCATTTCATCCTCGTTGTTGGTATTAAATTGGGACCATTCTTCGTCCCACTGTATGATGATAGCCGGTTCATCTATAGGATATCCTGGAGGATCATAGAAAGATACTGTTCCTGTATTTTTTGCAGTTGCTACTATACGATATCTTGCATAGTCCAATGCCGGATGCGGATCAACAATGACAGAATTTTCAGTATTGTCTATATTTTTTGATAATTCTGTAAATGAACCATCAAACTCTCTTCTATATACCGATATCATTACATTTTCTATAAGGTATCCTTCGTCATCTATACAATACGGCCTGATATATGTCACAAAAGAATCTCCATCATAAGATATCTCGGCATCAGGCTCATATTCCATTTCAGTCCATGAAACATCAAATTCTAAAGATGCCTCTCCATTTAAACCGGAGTCCATTGATGAAATGCAAGTAACCATATAGGATACATTGTTTTCAAAATCCACATCATTTGCAGATAAGGATAATGAGAGAGGCTCATTCACATCAAAGTATTGTGAATAAACCTCATCTCCAGCATTTACTATTACACTTCTTCCTATTGCGTCAGTTGTTTGATATGTTTCGTTTGATATTATAGATACATAATAACCTATAGGAGCCTGTGTTTTAGGACCAGCCAGAGCCGATATATTCAATGGAAACGACTCTAATGTTTCAATCTGAGTACCAGACGAATCAGTTATCGTCAACTCTAATGTTGGAGGCGCATAAATATCAACCGTACGCTGTATCGACCAATCGCCATACACTTTTGTTATTCCGGCTGTTCTAACTCTCCAACGAATCTTTGTTCCTTCGTCATATTCCGAAGTATCAACGATATACATATGGGTTTTATTTTCTCCCTCAGGTTCTTCTTCATCGCTATAGCCTTCTATGGTATAAGTTTCTTTTGTCTCTCCAATATACATTTCAAGCTCAGCATATGTCATTCTTGAACCATCTTGAGCATTGTGTACCCAATATAATGTGAGAATGTCGCCGGTTATTGCTGTAGTTGTCGAAGACCAGGTTGTCGGCGCTGATGGTTTTTCTCCGATAATAACCGACTTTGGATCTGTCCATGCAGACTCCCCCTGTTCATTCACAGCTCTTACTCTAAAGAAATACTCATCTCCTGACTCCAAGCCTGTTACTTCGTAATGTGTAAATTCAGCTCCGGTTATAACCGTTGTCTGATTTGACCCATCGAAATATCTTAATTCTGTGGTGTATTCAATATCGTAAGTTTCTGCGCTTCCTGCTTCAGTCCATTCCAAATATACAGATGTTTCTGAACTTGCTCTGCATGATGTTATCGTCTCTGGAGGAGCCGGTACGGTGTTCATTGTGCTTGAAAAGTCAGACCAATCACTATATACACTATTCCCGTTATATAAATTTACTGATCTGCACCGTACTCGGTATTCTCCTCCTGGCGATACTGCATATTCAAATATTGCTTGGCATGTAACTACCGTTACAGTAGCTGTTTTTACAAGTTTTGTTCCGTTATATATTTGAAATTGAATCTGATCACTTCTTGGATCCGATACATTTTCTATCGAAGCGGTTAAGTTATATTCATCTATCTCTACCGTTGGTACCGACGGCACCTCTGGTGGGTCGGCAGCAAGGTAATACACAGATGATACTGCCGTACCGCTCCAATACGATGTATCTTTACCGTTTACTTTTCTTGTTTTGGAAACAGGTTTTACTGTGCATTTTATCTGCGTAGCACCATCTGGAGGGCTATAAGTGCTCTGTTTTTCTGTCGCATTCGAAGAGCTACCTATAAACCAAACACCATCGTCAGTCCAGTAATACCATTTAACCTCATAATGATCGAGAGTATTTATTGTGGTCGTAGACGATGTCGAACTCGTCGTGCTTACCAAATCTGACACTCTAACGGGACTTATTATATTATGCGTGCCTGAGGCATTTCGTCCAAGAACTGCTCTGTTTCCAGATACTTCTATGACATACCATCTATCACTTCTCACCCATGATGGCATCGCTACTCCATTGTAATATGTTGTAGCCGTAGATTTAATAGAAACGAGGTCTCCCTTTTTTATGGCACCAGTAGTTACAGTAGTATTTTTTTGTGTTTCATTAAATACCCATGTCGCATAATATGTATTGTCGTTTCCACTCTGCTTTTGAACAGTTAAATTTGAAACTTTTGCCACTAACTACTTCCTCCTTTCTATCTTTGCTGCTCTTACAAGGGTCTGTATAGCTTGGGATACTTCTGATCCTGAATCATATGTTATTCCATTGATGTTATATGTATCTCCTATAGTCTGTCCCATGGCTTTCTTAAGATCTTTTATAGCATCCGTAATATGCCTGTCCCTGTCATTTTGATTTCTTTGGTCCATTATGGAGCTTATAGCGTTAAGATTAGACATAACCCCTATAGACGGCTGCATCGCAAACATGGTGTTTAATCTTCCAACACCGTCGTTCACATCGCTAAGATCCAGAACAGGTCTTATTGACGGCGTCACATCAACATCGCTGTTGAATATCGACTGCATCATTGAAATCGTCTTGTCGAGGCCATTTCTTGCTGAAGCTGCCATATTTGCTCCTGCCGAATGTGCCTTCTTCGCATAATCAGTAATGGCATTAACAAATCCAAGGCCATAAAATGAACCGGATCTATATCCGACTTTTGACGGGGAGTTTATGTCAAGTTCTCTGTTTGCGGCATTGGACGCTGCTGAAGCCATTCTTGCTGCTGCGGAAGCTGCCTTATATACATTGTTATCAATGCCTGCAACAAATCCGCTAACCAAATAAGCTGCTGAATTGTAAAATTGCTTATAAAGGCTTCTTATCTCGTTTATAGCTCTTTCCAGAACAGACACAAATGCTTTTGGAACAGATTCAGATTTCGATTTTATTCCATCGATAATCTTTGAAACAAGCGTGCTTCCTTCGGATCTGAAATTATTATATTTCGAGGATATACCAATTAAAGCTGCGAATATAGTCTTGTCCATTGCCGATTTTAGTTCACTGCCTCTTGAAGATATATTGTCTATCAATGTCTTAAAAGTAGACTGTATAGAATCGTTTACTTTGTCATACGCACCGTTAAAAGCATCGACTAACCCATCTACACCCATATCTCCGAGTTTTTCCATTGCTTTTCCGAAATTCTTCATGGTATCTGTATCTATGGATATCATACCTTTAGCAATATCAAGAAGCTTACTTATCTCAGCTATGACGCTTGATAATATGCCGGTGTCTATACCGCTTATCGACTGATAATACTTTGAAAGGCCTACGCCGAATGAAGCTATATCCAGTCCAAACGAACCAAATGACTGCTGCCCATCGAATAACCCCTTTTCTGGTAAACTTTTAGAAAGGTCTACAAGAGATTGAGCAGCATTTGTCGCTGACACAACGGCATCCGGATTAACTCCTTCTACAGAGCTTGAGTATTTTGAAAGATCTTCACCAAATTTAGCAAGTCCCGCACCAAAACTGTCTATATCGTTATTTCCTGCAAACCAGCTAACCAGTCCTCCAGAATTAGGCAAAGTATTCGCAAGTTCAGCCAACCCTTTTGCCGCATTTGCTGAATTTGTAATGAGTTCCGGTTTAATACCGATCATACTATCCGCATAGGTCTTTAGATATGGCCCGAATTTAGCTATTTCAGCACCAAACTCTGATAAGGTTATATCTCCTGTTATCCACGATACAAGCCCTCCGGAATTAGGAAGATTGTTGAGCCAAATAACTGAGCAAACATAACAGTCATTGCGCTAAGTGAAGTCGCAAGTTTTGTAGCATCGATTGCCGATAAAACAACGAGTGACGCCGATAAAATAGCTATTGCTCCGGCTATTTTCATGAGCGTATTAGCCTTTATAGAAGATTGCCATGCTTCGAGACTTCCTTTTACACCATCTAGTATCCCTTTCAATGAATCAAGGAATCCGCCACCGGTTATACTTATCTCACCTAATTTGTCTATAAATTTCTTTATTCCTATAAGTATTCCTGAAAATAATCCAGCATTAATAATATCAAATATAGGTTCCAGACTGCCCTCTTTAAACACAGATGTCAGAGCGTTACTTATTTTTTCAAACGCATTTCCTATCAGCGTAGCAGCCTTTGAGGAAATTTCAGCAAAGGTTTCTATACCGAATGACAGACCATCTAATATCCCTACAGATGCAGAATCGGTTATGCTGGATATTCCTCCGGTTATAATATTGAAGAGATTGGTGAGAAAACCAGCCAAAGGACTTAATACTTTTTTGATATTCTCAATAGTATTATTAAAAGCATCAGAAGATTTTAATGCTTCATTTATTCCTGAGACGAAATCCCCGATGCTTGCAGTTATATCTAGTCTGATAGTATTCGGCCTTGAATCTTTCCTTGTAATCTTCGCTGTTCATCATTTCGATAGTGTCTTTTAGTTCCATGCTGGGACCTCCTTAGTATAATTATTTATTGTCAATTATGTAAGTTCAAATTATAATAGATGTATCGAAAGGAGAATAATTCTTAAAAGAGAGGAGGTAAAATCTCATGACGACAATTTCAGATTTGAAATGTATCGGTAAAAATGGTAAACCGATATACGGAACCGCCGCAATACTTCATCGTTTGTTTGCGAATGACGAAGAAGAGTATGACAGAGAAGCGGATCTTAAAAGATGTAATGAAATCATCAAAGAATGTGGATATGGTAATTTCGATGATTAATTGTCATCGTTTTCATCCTCTCTTTTAAGAATTATTCTCCGGAATATATTTTTGCAAAACAAAAAGGAGCTTCTAAATTGAGGCTCCTTTTACTCACCTTTACAACCTGGAATTTTATCGATTATACCTTCGCATAGCCAGCCATAATCGTTTGGCTCGTAGTTTTCATCGAAACCTTGATACATTAAAGCATCTGCCACCGCATCCTCGATATCCATCCAATAATCATCATCTTCATCGAGATTCTGAAAATCACAGTCTAAACCTATTGATTTCATTAACTCGATTTCTTTTTCTGTGAATCTATTCATTTTGAATTTTTCCTTTCGCTTGAATATTTTCTCCTATCCTTACTTCCTGTCTTCCATACGGTTGCAACATTACCAGTGTCTGGATTAACATTAACTGTTGCTTTCGCTCCGATAAATCTCTTGCTTGGTCTTCCGTTTTTATCAAACTTTATAGGTTCAATATACAACGGTTTCTTTAATGCGTCAACTATATCTTTGGCTGAAACTTTTCTGTCCTGAGCCTGATCGGCCGCATGTTTCGAAAATGATCTTACCAGAATTCCATTTTTAGAAGCTATTTTAGGTATGGAACGATTTACGGAAGTGTAGATAGAATTGCGGTTGTATCTTAGTTCTTCTTTAGAACGACGCACACCCCACTTCATACCTTTAACGCCATAGTGATAAATCTCATTATTCATAATTTTTTCTCCTAAAATAGATTCTAATATTGACCCCCCCCCCCCCCC
>CDZQ01048859.1_pt1 | contig 29042 bp, 17 predicted proteins | sample 554831 | NCBI WGS metagenome assembly CDZQ01 (sample SAMEA3182112, study PRJEB8094) | gut metagenome | biome: human; feature: gut; material: Stool; isolation source: human stools | place: Canada | collected 2013-05-06 | reverse complement strand
GGACTGCACCGTTCCGTCCCAGCGGGATTTCCAGAAGTAGATGTACGACCGGCTCTTGTTGTACTTCCGGCTAGCACGGCTGACGCCGTACTTCTCTGCATATTTCATCAGAGATTGCCGATACGCCATGTCCTGTGTTATACTCTTGCTCATGAAGGATATGGCCCCCTTTCGTCAAGTTGGTGTGTGGTAACTCAACTATAACCGATGAGGCCCTATCCTTCTTCCTCTTTTATTCAACTGTCCAATATGTATTGTACTCCTACAAAGCGACAATTAACGGCTATTGAAGCAAGAGTGTAGCTCTTTAGTTTCATACAGCATAAAAAGCGGAGAAGAAGTCATTGACCTCTTCCCCGCTTTCGTGCACCCTGTATGGCAGCTACCCTGTTTCAGTTGGTTGTTGATACTGTTTTATGAGTAGCTACCATTTGCCGCTTCTTTTTTTGCGGTTCGCGCTTGGAACAAGCGGCTTAGGTCTCCCATGCGTCTGCATCCGCCTTGGTTTTATGCACCGTGCCGAAGGGGTGCTGGGGCGGCGCATAAACGGAGACCAGCTTCAGCGGATCGCAGCCGGTATTGACCAGGTTGTGCCAAGTGCCTGCCGGGATCACGATCCCATAGCCGGCGTCCACCGCCTGCCTGTAGCCCAAGGTTTCGGGGCCGTCTCCCATCATGACCAGGCCGCACCCTGCTTCCACCCGGAGCAGCTGATCCACGTCCGGATGCATTTCCAGCCCAATCTCCCCCCGGGGCGGGATGCACATTAGGGTGATCTGCATATACCGCCCTGTCCATAAGGCAGTTCGAAAATACGGGGTTTGTTCCGCCAGGCACCGGATATTCACGACCAATGGATTGGGGCCGTAATCCCCTATGGCAGGCGCCGGGCTGCCGCAGCGTTGTTCTCTCACAGGCTTTTCCTCCCTATCCTAGCTTCGTTTCCAGTATATGCCAACGGAATACCGCCTGTGCCCATCCCCTTGCCCTGTGCCCGAATCCCCAGCCTGGGCATTGACCTTGCGCTTATTTATACAGATCCCGCCCCCGGCGGATCGTTGCGGCTTTGGAAAGGAGAACAGGGCCTAGGCCTGCCTGGGGAATGGGTTTTGTAAAGGTTGCCCAGCTAAAAACCGTTTGACCTCCTCCAGCACCATGGCGGACTGCCACCGGTCTATATCCACCGTAGCCCCCGCCTGATGGGGCAGTACGATCACCTGGTCCATGGAAAGGAAGGGATGGTTCGCCGGGCAGGGCTCGATCCACATCACATCCACCGCCGCCCCGGCCAGCTTGCCGGATTCCAGGGCCTGTAGCATCGCCCGCTGGTCCACCACCGCCGCCCGGGCGGTATTGATCAGCTTTGCCCCATCCTTCATCCTGGCAAACCAGCTTTCATTCACCATGCCCGTGGTCTCCTTGGTTACCGGCAAGTGGATGGACAGGATGTCCGCCGCGCCCAGCGTCTCCTCCAGGGACGAGAATTTTGCCCCGGCGTCCTCCACGGCCCGGGGGTCGCAATAAGGATCATAAACCATTACCCGCATCCCAAAGGCCAGCGCCATTTTTGCCACCCGCCTGCCGATGGCCCCATAGCCGATCAGCCCCAGGGTACGCCCGTAAAGCTCCTCCCCCAGGGGCAGCATGGCATATACGTTGACCCGCTCGTTCATCCAGGTGACGTCGGTAATGGGCGGCAGGTCATAGATGTCCGCCACCGGCGCGTCCAGAAACGCCCCGGTCGCCATACCCTTCATGGCCCGCTGGATATGCTTTTGCAGCATCAGCATAAGGGTCATGGTATATTCCGCCACGGACTGGGCATTGCGCCCTGGGGTATAGAACAGGGGAATGCCCAGCTTCTTGCAGGCGGCAGCGTCCACGTTCAAGGGATTGCCCCGGGTGCAGCCCAATAGCTTAAGGCCGTGCCCTTTCCATAGGGCCAGGGTTTCTTCCCCCAGAACGTCGGCTTCCACCACCACGATGTCATATCCCAAGCAGGTGTTTCGGAACACCGCCTCAGGCGGCCACACCCCCGGGGTACAAAGCTGGCTGACTGGCGTGATTTGGCACAGCGCCTCCAGCTGGGACAAATAGGGCTCCGCCATAGGCGATCCAAGGGCGAGACGGGGTTTTTCCATAACGATTGCCTCCTGTTGCATTAAAATGATTGACAGAATTTATTGAAAAGTATAATATACATAGTGATTATATCATATATACGAAATATTTCAATAAATTTTAACTAATCAAGAAAGGATCATCTATTTCCATGAAGAACATTGGCGAAAAGGAGCTTGCCTTGCGGCAGGAGATCTGTGAAGTGGCCCACCGTATGTACGAAGCAGGGTTTTCCCCGGCAAACAGCGGCAATATCTCCGGGCGGCTGGGGGAAGGGCAATACCTGATCACCCCCTCCGGGGTATGCAAAAAGGACCTTACGCCCGATATGCTGGTAAAGATCGACGACGGGTGCAACCCCATCGACGGCGGAAAAGCCTCCAGCGAAGCCCGGGTGCACGTGTATTGCTATCAGCACCGGCCGGATGTGATGGGCGTATGCCATTCCCACGCCCCCTTTGCCACGGCCTTTGCCTGTATGGATCGCAAGCTGGACCGGTACATCCTGCCGGACCAGGTGGTATATTTGGGCGCCGTGCCCCGGTGCGAATATCAGATGTACGGCACCCAAGGGGTAGCGGAATCCATGGCGCCTTATATCGAAAGGCACAGCGCCTTGCTCCTTGGCAATCACGGCACGGTCACCATGGGGGATTCGGTGCTGGACAGCTACTACCGCCTGGAGGCCCTGGAACAATATGCCAAGATCCTGTTCATCACCACCCTAATGGGAGGCGCCCGGGCGTTTACCCAGGAAGAAGCCCAAGCCATCTTTGACGACATCCGGCAAAGCGGCATGATCCATCCTGGCAACATCCGCTTATAAGCCATGGCTCAGCCTTATTTCTTAGCCATTGACGCCGGCACCACCTGCCTGAAGGCGGTTGTAATGGATGCCGGCGGCCAGATCGCCGCTGCAGAGGAAGTGGAAATGGCAGGCTGTTATGTTGCTCCCTGCCGCCTGGATATGGAGGCCCTGCTCCAGGCCCTGGCCGGGGCCTTGGCCCGGCTGCGGCCCCGCTGCCCGCAGCCTTGGGACGCCTTGGCAGGGGTCGGCGTTACCGGCCAGGGGGACGGGTTGTTTCCCTTGGATAAAAACGGCCGGCCCTTCATGCCTGCCATCACCTGGCAGGATGGGAATGCCGCCCCTGAAGCGGAACAGCTGGCGGGCCTGACCCGAACGCTGGGGAATCAGCGGTGCAACCTGCCCTTTCCCGGGTCCCGGATGGCCATTCTCCGGCGGCTGAAGGACCATGCGCCGGAGGAATACCGGAACATCGGCTATGCTTTAGGCTGCGTGTCCTTTTTGGTATATTGCTTGACCGGGCAATCGGTTACCGATCTTTCCAACTGCGGGGAAGGGGTAGACCTTGCGAAGGGCAGCTACGCAGCGGATATCTATCAGGCTTTCGGCCTGGCGGATATGCTGGACAAGCTGCCCAGCCTCCGCCCCAGCTGGGCGGTCGCCGGCCCCGTGTCCCCCCAGGCGGCTTCCTTGTTCGGCCTGCCGGCGGGGCTGCCCGTGGGGGTGGGGGCCCTGGATACCACCGCCGCCGCCTTTGGCGCCGGGGAGCAATGGGACGCTTCCATCATTGCCGGCACCACCCTGGCGGTAAGCCTTTGCTTAGGCGCGCCGCAACCCGCCCCCACGGAAAAGGGGTTTGTGGACCTGCTTCCCTTTGACCCGCCCGTTATGCGCTTGACCCTGGGGACCGCCGCCGGCGCCTGCGCCTTGGATTTCGTCCGGCAAAAGTTTTTCCCCGGCATGGATTACGGCGGCTTTTTCGCCTTGGCCGCCCAAAGCAGCCCAGGTGCGAACGGGGTCCTATTCCTCCCCTTCATCAACGGGGAGCGGGCGCCCTTTTCCTGTCCGCAAGCCACCGGCGCTTTTCTGGGGCTAAGAAATTCCACCGGGCCAGCGGACCTTGCCCGGGCCTGCGTGGAAGGGATCGCCTATTCCGCCAGGCACTGCCTCGCCGCCATGCGTTCCACGCCGCCCCGGCAGGCGTTGCTATCCGGCGGGGCCAGCAAAAACGCCGTGTTCTGCCAGATCTTTGCGGACGCCCTGGGGATCCCCCTGGGATTGGCCCCCGCCTATCCCGGCGCCGCCGGCGCCGCGGCCCTATTGAAAAAGGGCCTCGGTCTCCCCTGGCGCTCCTCCTCAAAAGCAGAGGTCGCCTTCCTGCCCAGCCAAGCTGACCGCCACGTCTATGCAGCAGGCTTCCGGGACTATTTGCGATCTATTTCGGCGCTGTTTCCTGGCGTCATGGGAAAAAGTCCTTGACAATAGTTCAAAAAATATATATAAATTAAATTATAGATTAAATTTTAAGCAAATATTTTGTTCATTTCAGAAAAAACAAGGGGAAATTATATGATAGCTGATCGAATTCAAGCGGCGCTGGGAAACAAGCCGGCGGATCTGGTGATTGAAAACGGACAAATTGTGAATGTATACACCGGCGAAATTTATCCCGGCGGCGTGGCCATCAGCGGGGATACCATTATCGCCGTGGGGGATGTGGCCTATGCCGTAGGCGCTGATACCCAGGTGTTGGATGCCCAGGGGGCCTATCTTACCCCCGGCTTTATCGATGGCCATATCCATCCGGAAAGCACCAGCCTTGCCATTCGGCCCTTTGCCCAGATCATGTTGCAGCACGGGGTCACCACCATCTTTTCCGACTTCCACGAGGTGGGGGTGGTGGCTGGGCTGGAAGGTATCGAGGCCATCCTGGAAGAAGCCAAGGAAACCGACCTGAAGGTGTATTTCGTGGTTCCCTCCCATGTGCCCTTCTCCCCCTCCCTGGAAACCAGCGGCGGCCTTTTTGACGAGGCGGTCATCCGCAAGGCTTTGGCCAGGCCGGATGCGGTGGGCCTTTCGGAATGCGTTTGCACCTACATCCAGTCCTGCTATCCTCCGCTTTTGGCCTCCATGGCGGATACCCTACAGGCTCGGGGCACCTTGCAGGGGCACCTGCCCGCCACCAGCGGCCCCGCCTTAAACGCCTGCATGGCGGCGGGGATTTATACGGACCACGAGTCCTTTTCCGGCCAGGACGCAATAGAGCGCCTGCGGGTTGGTTGCCACGCCATGCTGCGGGAAGGCTCTGTGGCGCGGAATTTGACCGACTGCCTACAGGGCATCTTGGCCCAAGGCCTTAGCCTACAGCGGGCCAGCATTATCACGGACGACCTGCACACCGTGGATGCGGTGGAGCGGGGCTGCCTGGACGACGGCGTGCGCACCGCCTTGAAAGCGGGAGTCTCCTTTGTGGAGGCCATCCAAATGGTGACGCTGCACGCAGCCCAGGCCTTCCATTTGGATGGGGTCACCGGCGGGCTGGCCCCCGGCCGGCGGGCGGACGTGCTTTTGACCACGGGGCCGGAGGACTTCCGGGTGCAAAAGGTGATTGCCGGGGGCAAGCTGGTGGCGGAAAACGGCGTGTTTTTGCAGCCCTACCCCCCTGCCGTCCACCAGGAGCTGCTCCTCCACACCATGCGGATGAAGCGGCCGGTGGTTCCCGAGGACTTCCGCTTTACGGTGGATGAACGGGCCAAGGCGGTGGAGGTCCACGTGATCGACACCCTGGATTGGATCCCCATCACCAATGACCGGCACGTTGTTCTGCCGGTAAAAGACGGCATCGTAGAATGCGATCCCCAGCAGGATGTGCTGTATGTGGCCCAGGTGGAACGCTATGGGAAAAACGGCAACATCGGCAAAGCCTTCATGGGGGGCTTCCACCTAAGGGCCGGAGCCATCGCCTCCTCCGTCGGCCACGACAACCATAACATCATCGTGCTGGGCACCAACCACGCGGATATGGCCTTGGCGGTGAACCAGGTGGCCGCCCTGGAAGGCGGGCAGGTGGCCGTGCAGGATGGCCGCGTCCTGGCCCAGGTGGCCTACCCGGTGCTTGGATTGATGAGCGACCTGCCCGCCGAAACCCTGGCGGCCCAGAAAAAAGCCTTGATCCAGGCCATACAGGCGCTTGGTTGCCCCATCTCCATGCCCTTTATGTTCCTTTCCTTCCTCAGCCTGGCGGCTGGCGGCGGCTATGCCATTACCGATCACGGGTTCATCGACAGCGCCCATCAGTGCGTGGCGGACCCGGTGATCCGCACCCTATATGAAATGTAACCAGGAGGACGACAAGCATGGCGCAAACATATTTGAAAAACGGCTATATCCTCACCATGGGCCCCGATATGCAGGTTTACGATGGCGGCGGCCTGCTGGTGCAGGACGATGCCATCCTGGCGGTGGGCCAGGTGGACCCGGCGCTGGTACGCCCGGACGCGGAGATCATAGACCTTCAGGGCAAATACATCCTGCCGGGATTTGTGAACACCCATGTGCATACCTCCCAGCAGATCAGCCGGGGCGTTGGGGACGACGTGGCCTTTATCACCTGGCTCCACGACCGGATGTGGCCCTTTGAAAGCAATATGACCGAGGAGGATTCCTACATTTCCACCCTGATGTGCTGCCTGGAGCAGATCCGCTGCGGGGTCACCGTCTTTGCGGAGCCGGGGGGCCAGTTCGTCAGCGGCATGGCCAAGGCCGTGACCCAGGCGGGCCTGCGGGCCAAGCTGGCAAAGTCCGTGATGGATTGCGGCGAAGGCCTGCCCCCCGTCTGGCAGCGGACCGCCCAGGAGGAATTGGATCAGCAGGAAGCCGACCTGAAGCGGTTCCACAACACCGCGGAGGGCCGGGTGCAGGTTTGGTTCGGCCTGCGGACCATTTTCAACAATTCCGACTGGCTGATCCAGCGCACCAAGGAATTAGCCGACCGCTACGGGGTAGGCGTCCATATGCATGTGGCGGAAGCAAGGGAAGAGGTGGCGTATTGCCAGGAGGTATTTGGCGAGCCTACGGTAACCCATTTGGAACGGCTGGGGGTGCTGGATCAGAACCTGCTGGCCGTGCATACGGTGTGGCTCACCAACGAAGAGGTAGAGCTCTTCCGCAAGCGCGATGTAAAGGTCTCCCACAATCCGGCCTCCGCCATGCGGGTGTTGGGCTTTGCCAAGATCCCCCGGATGCTGCGGGAGGGGATCTGCGTGAGCATCGGCACGGACGGCGCCTCCTCCAGCAACCGCATGGATATGGTGGACGAGATGTGGCTTACCTCCCTCATCCACAAGGGCTGGCGGCTGGACCCAACGGTGGTACCCTCCCAGGCCATTTTGCAGATGGCCACCATCAACGGGGCCCGGGCCCTGTTGGACGGCCACCTGTACGGCAGCTTGGAGCCGGGCAAAAAGGCCGATTTGATCGTCATCGACCCCTACGGCCCCTCCATGATGCCCGTACACGATAAGCATGGGCGACCTTATCACACGTTTTTTGATCACTACCCTGGTCATGGCGGCGCCTATGCTGATCGGCGCCATGGGTACCCTTTTTATCGAACGTTCCGGCATCATCAACATCGGCAACGAAGGCTTTATGATCATCGGGGCGTTCATGGGGGTTTTAGGCTCCTATTATTCCGGCAGCGCCCTGGTGGGCGCCCTGACCGCCATGGGGTCCGGCTTGGTCTTTGGGCTCATTTTCGCCCTGTTTACCGTCACCTTCCGGGCCAACCAGGTGGTGACCGGCCTCGCCATCAACGCGGTGGCGGAGGGTCTCACTTCCCTGCTGTTCCGGCAATTGTTCGGCATCAGCGGCGTGGTGCCGAAAATCGCCACCTTTGAAAAGGTCTCCATCCCCCTCCTCTCCCAGATCCCCATCCTTGGGCCTTCTCTATTTGACCAGACCCTGGTAGCCTATCTGGGATTGCTGCTGGTGCCCGTCACCGCCTTTGTCCTATACAAGACCAAGCTGGGACTTACCGTGCGCAGCGTGGGCGAAAACCCCAAGGCCTGCGATACCATGGGCATTGGCGTGAACCGGGTACGGTATGGCTCCGTGCTCTACGGCAGCATGTTGGCCGGGCTTGCCGGCGCCTTTGTTTCCATGGGCCAGCTGAGCTTCTTTACCGAGGGCATGATCGCGGGAAAGGGTTATATGACCTTGGCGGCCATCGTTTTCGGCAACTATTCCCCGGTGGGCATCCTGGTTGCCTGCTTGCTGTTTGGCGGCGTAAGCTCCCTGCAATATCAGCTCCAAGCCACCGCCAGCGCCATTCCCTATCAGATCTGGGTCATGCTTCCCTATGTGTTTGCCGTGGCCGCCCTGTGTATGTACCGGGTGCGCTCCAAGGCGCCCGCTTGTAGCGGTATACCTTATGTGCGGGATTAAGGAGGGATAACCATGGCTTATCTACAGATGCGCAACATCACGAAAGTATTTGGCAGCGTGGTGGCCAACGACCATGTGGATCTGGACGTGGAACGGGGGGAGATCCATGCCCTGTTGGGCGAAAACGGCGCGGGAAAAAGCACGCTGATGAACGTGCTGTATGGGATGTACGACAGCTTCCAGGGCAGCATCCAGCTGGACGGCAAGCCCCTGCACATCCGCAACCCCAAGGACGCCATCGCCAATGGGATCGGCATGGTACACCAGCACTTTATGCTGGTAAACGCCCACAATGTGGTGGAAAACGTGATCCTTGGCCTGCCCGGCGGCCCGGTGTTGGATATAAAAGGGGCGGCGGAGCGGATCAGCGCCCTGGCAAACAAGCTGGAGATCGAAATCGATCCCTATGCCCGGGTGGGGGATCTAACCGTTGGGCAACAGCAGCGGGTGGAGATCATCAAGGCGTTATACCGGGATGTGAAGATCCTGATTCTGGACGAGCCCACCGCGGTTTTGACCCCGGGGGAAGTGGACAGCCTATTCGCTTTGCTGCGCAAGCTGACCCAAGCGGGCATGACCGTGATCCTCATTAGCCACAAGCTGGCGGAGATCATGGATATTTGCACCCAGTGCACCATCTTGCGGCAAGGGCGGGTGGTCAAGACCGTACAGTTAAACGAGATACAGGACAAATACCAGCTGGCAGCCCTGATGGTGGGCCAGGACCTCTCCCGGAGCCTGGAAAAGCGGCCTTTTACCCCGGGGGGTACGGTATTGCAGGTGGAAGATCTGTGCTACCGGGATGTGGAAAACATCCAGGTGCTGGATCATATCAGCTTTTATCTACGTTCCGGGGAGATCCTGGGGGTATGCGGCGTGGACGGCAACGGGCAATCCGAACTGATCCGCTGTATCACAGGGTTGCTGCGGCCTTCCGCCGGGGCCATCTATCTGGACGGGCAAAACGTAACCGGCAAATCCCCCCGGGAAATGCTGGGCCACGGCATGGCCCATATTCCGGAAGACCGGCTGAAAATGGCGGTGCTCAAGGAGCTTTCCATTCAGGAAAACCTGATCTTACACGATTTCCGCCAGGCACGCTTCAACCGGGGCGGCTGGCTGCGCAAGCAGGCCATCCGCAAGGAAAGCCAAGCCCTCTGCCAGCGGTATTATGTAAAAACTCCAAGTGTGGACGAAAAGCTGGAAAACCTTTCCGGGGGAAACCAGCAAAAGGTGGTGGTAGCCAGGGAGCTGTCCAGAAAGCCCCGATTGCTGGTTGCCATGCATCCCAACCGGGGGTTGGACGTGGGGGCCACCCAGTATATCCAAAAGCAGATCCTACAGGCCAGGGACGAAGGCGCGGCGGTGCTGCTGGTATCCACCGAGCTGGATGAGATCCTGGAAATGAGCGATACCATTATGGTCCTATATAAAGGCCGGAATATGGGCATTGTGCAAGGGGATCAGGCGTCGCCCCAGGAGTTGGGCCTGAAAATGGCGGGGATCCAAAGCCGGCCCTCGGGGGAAGCATAGGATTGCTTCTTGCAAAATTTATCAAAGATTGTTAAACTGATTGTAAACACGTCAGTTATTTCCGGGAGAAAATAAATGGATAATATTACCTATGCCAACGCCAGAAATATACGCAAAGAAAAGAAGATGAGCCTCAAGGAATTGTCCGAGCGTTCCGGCTTATCCATGGCGTATTTGAGCAACTTTGAAAACGGGAAGGTCAATATCACCGTGGCTTCCCTCTATCAGATCGCAAAGGCGCTTGGCGTATCCGTAAAGGCCCTTTTGGCCACAGAAGAAGATAAAAACATCCTGGTGGTGCCCAGCGACAAGCGGTTTTCCGTCATCGAGGACCCCAATCAGCCCTGCCCGCCCATTCAGGAATTCCTGACCCGGGGCGCATCCTTTGACATGCAGGTCACCGTGATGCATATGGCCCCCCATACGGATTCCGGCGAGCCCAAGACCCACGACAGCGAGGAGTTCGTCTATGTGCTCAAGGGCGGCGTGACCGTTTGCATCGGCGGGGATCGGATCACCCTCAAAGAGGGGGATTTCGCCTACTACAGCGCCTTACACCTGCACTACTGGAAAAACGATTTTGACGAGCCGGTGGACTTTTTGGCCGTTGCCAGCGGCAAGGGCTTTTAGGCCCGCTTTGTCCCCAAGGCTTCCCAACCTCCCCAGGGTATGACGAATGCCCGGGAGGGCAAACGTATGGCCCGGTTGCCGGCGGATCGCCGGTGGACCGGGCCTTGTTTTGTGGATGGATCTACCCGCGGGAGCGGGCCTGTGGGCAGCGTTTCCAGGCCAGGGCCAACGCCGCCAGGGAGGCGGCCAGCAGCGCCCAGGGCAACGCCTGCCCGCTCCCGTCGCCGGTGGCCGGCGGGCGCTCCAGGCTTCCCGGAATCGGAGGCGTCGGCTTGGGCTCGTCCTCATGCCCCGGGTCGGAACTGCCGGGTTTGGAGGGATAGGCATTGATAAACCGCACCGTCTGCCCATCGTCTGTCAATGTCCCCGTGGCCTTATGCCCTGGCCGGGCCTCCCCATCTACCGAAACCATGGTGGTATATGCCTGGCCCTGGGTTTGCGTCTCGGTTACCGTATAGCTTGCGCCATTGGGCAAGCCGAAGATGGTTAAGCTCTCCCCCGCCTGCAAGGAAGCGGTAGCTTTTCCCCCGGTAAACGTAAGGGAGCCGTCTTCGTTCCGCCCGCTCACGGTTTCGTAGCTGCCCTCGATGGGCTTCCCGTCATTCTCCACGCAAATCTCGATCTGGTAGCTTTCCCCGGCAGGCGCGGTGTTGCCGGTGACCGTCTTTGCGATGGTCAACCCCTCCGCCCTATCGTTGGCCACCCGCACCGTTACCGTGCCGGAAAAAAGGCTTGTGATGTCCTGCTCCCCTAAATTCGTTTTCAGGCTGGTATCCGTACCCGAATCATGCTGGTAGCATTGCTGGATCAGCAGCTTGGACCAGCCCACATCCGTTTCCAGGGTCACGTCTTCCAGCGTGACCGTTGCCGGGGCATCGTATAGCCCATAGTCCAGCAGCTTATTGGCGTTGTCATATTGCAGATGAAGGATATCCGGCCCTGGGGAAGCCCAATCGATCCCTTCATCAGAGACGGTAAACTGCCCGCTCGTCTCGTCCCAGGTTACGCTTGTGGCCAAGGCTGCCTTGACATCCTGCAGGGTGGCGTCCACGTCGTCCTCCGCGGCGAACTGCACCATGCTCTTGATCACAGACCCAACGCCCCGCAGCACACTGATCCCATCTCCCGACTTCCCTGCGTCCGCATATACCCCGGTATCGTCCACAATGATGTGTACCGCCGCCGGGTTGGGCTTGTAGCCTACGGGGGCGCCGGTCTCCACCAGATAATATTCCCCCTTTTCCAGCACCTTGTCCTGGGTGGGGAACAGCCCTCCGCCTTCCAGGCCCAGGGAGCCTCCGGCGCCTTCCGTCCGTAAGGTATCGTAAGCCTTGGCGCCCGCTTTTATGGTAACGGCCCCATTCTCCACGGTTACGTCCTCGTCCTTATAAAGGGCAAACGTCGCCCCGGCAAGGGGCTTCTCCGCCTGATCCACCTTTTGCACCAGGAGCCGGTTCTTTATGTTGGTAATGTACAGGTCCATGGAGAAGCTTCTCTCCAAGGGATGGTCTTTATTCTGGGAATCAATGCGCCATGTGTTCTCTTTCTTGGCCTCGTCCAGGTTTTCCGCTTTCGTATAATAATATTCGACGGTATATTGGGCCTCGTCTGCATCGCCGCAAATATGATAGTAGGTCTTGATATCCCCCGGCAGGTTTTCAATGGTCACCTGGTAGGAGCCGTTGCTGGTAAGCTGGAACACATAGGGATTTGCCTTGGCCGCGCTCAGCACGCTGTCCCAGTTGCTGTCCGGCTCCACATGCCAGCCATGGATGGGATCGCCGTAAACCGGACGCCAGTCATCTTTCCCCTGCTTCTGGAGCACCACCGCAAACATAAGGGGATCGTCCGCTAGGCTGATCTCTTGTGCCTCCTCCGTTTCCGTTTTCAGCAGCTCAATGGCTTCTGACGCGGATACCGTCACCTTAGGCATGGCGTAAGCCCCTTTGTCCCAGATGCTGTTGGATAAAAGCAGCACCTCCTTCTGTTTTGATACGAAAAATGACAGCTCCACCTGGTCGATGGTCCGGTAGCCCGCCGGGGTATGGATCTCCTCCACGATCAGCTTGTTGTCGGCATCGTCTTCGGATTTCCCATATTTTTCATACAGCTCCTGTATGGTAAGGGGCGTTGAATCCTCTGGATCCATGAAAATGAACCTGCCCTCCCGGTCGGTGGTGCCGGTGGCTATTTCTTTGTTGGGGTCGTTTGCCGCATACAGGCTGAATTCCGCCCCTGGTACCGGATCGCCCAGCTGGTCGATCTTAATTAGGGAACTTTCCGGTTGGGTGACCAGGTTATATTTCAACTCCATGTGGGAGTCCACATTGCCCCGCTCCAGGTAGAAGAAATCCAGGGTGTGGCGGGTATTGTCCGCCAGGGTCCCCTTTTTTCCTTCCAAAAGCTCGCCGAGGGTTTCTCCTTGTTTTTCATTGTTTATCCAAATCTCGCCGGTAGAGAAATCGATCTTCACCGAAGCCGCGTTATGGATGCCCCCCAGGTCCGCCACCAGCACGCCGTCTATAAACACCCATACGTCGTCGTCCCCGCTGAATTCATAGGTGACCGGCTTTCCGTCGGATTTTCCGCCGTCCAGCTGAATAAAGCGGGTAGACATATGCACGCCGAAATAGTGGTTGATGGATGGATCTGTGGAGCTTACCGTGCTCATCAGGCCGCCGTCTGAAGTGTCCGGGTCTTCGGTGGCGGCGTTGAATGGGAAAAAGTGGCCGAATCCTTGCGCTGCGCCGTCGCTTTTCACCCCGGGACGATCGTACAGCACAAAGGAATTGACGTCCGGATAATAGACCGCGTAGTTTTCGCCGCTATCATAGTAATAATAGCCATTTTCGTCCACCTGCAGGAGGCCCTTTACATTGGGATAGCTGGCCTTGCCGTCCGCCGGTATTTTCGGGTTGAACAGATAGGCCAGGGATTGGTTGCCATCCTTTGATCCGTGAAGCGTACCTTCAAGTTTATCCGACAAATTCAGCTGGGGATAGCCGTCGTCGCCCAGGTTGGATTTTACGATGTCCGGATAGGGCTCATCGCTTTTGGTCCACTTGTTCCACTCCCCAATGTTGTTTTCGTTCCCCCCCATCCCTTTACCGAAGAGTAAAGCGTGGCCGTTGTTGATGCCTTTGGAAAGGAAGGGAGTCGAATGGTTTACCTCGTTATCGGCCGCAGTTTGGCTATCCAGCCAGTAGTCAAACAAATGGATGGTGGTGCCCAGGGGGGAAATCCCCTGTACGATGTGGTCGGCATAAGGCGGCTCGCCGTAAGGCATCTCAAGGGCATAGGTCTGGGCGCCACCCGCCTGTATGGTGATGGAAAGGGCGTCTCCCTGGGGCAAGGCATAGGTAGGGTCGGCCAAGGAGGCAAGGACCGGGTACTCCCCGGCCGCGGCCCCCGCCTCCGGGATGGCGGATAGGTCCCAGGTCAGGGCCAGGGACGCCGGTTGGCCGTTTTGCAAGGTGGCGTTGATTTGGGCGGGCAGCAGGGAGGCCGCCGCATCCCGGGTCAGGGGCTGTTCGGGGCCGACGCCGGGCAGGGCCAACACCCAGCCCTGTTCGGCCTGGGTCAATGCCCCCAAGGGGTCCACCCAATCCCAGGTCCGGACGCAATAGGGGCAGCCGGCTTGGGCATAGGCGCAGGGGCTGGCAGTCCCAGCCGCCTGATAGCCGCAGGCGGCGTCGTGGACGTGGTTGCAGGGCTGCGCCTCCTGGGCGGGCCGGTAGAGGCAGCCTTCCGCGTGGTCTATCGCGCCGTCGCCGTCCGCATCCGCGCAGCCCTGGTCGCAGGGAACTTCCCCTATGGGTTCCCGGTAGCCGCAGGCAGCGTCGTGAACGTGGGTACAGGGCTGCGCCGGGGTCCCCTCCTGGTAGCCGCAGGCGGCGTCGTGGGCCGAATGATGGATGCATAGACCTTCCGTAGGCCGGGCGGCGCCATCCACCGCAGCGGCGGGAACGCTGGCCAGGCATAGGATCAGGGCCATTAGCTTAAGCAACAGCTGCCGGATCTTTCTGCAAATGAATTTTTCCATAAACGTATTCTGTCCTCCATCCAGGTATCGCGCTTTGCGTTTGCCCAGCCCATTCTATTGAGGGAGCGACGCGCGTGGCGTTTTGATGTTCTAAATCTGCGGGGGGAGATCCTTGCGGGACAAGCGCCTGGGCCCATGTAGCCAGGGGCCCGGATAAATGGCTTTACCGGCGCGTTTCCCTATCCGTTCCACGGAAACGCGCCGTCCGCTTATAATGCAATTTTTGTAAGGTTGCCGGTTCTTGGAAATGCGGTACCGATTGTGCAACCCGATATTCTGTCGTCAAATGAAATACACGCCATCTCTTTCATAAAAAAAGTATAGCAAAACTTTATGCGTTAGGCAAGAAATAATCCCTTTATTTCAGCTAAAACAAAATGCATTCAAAATAATACTTATTTTTATTCAAATGCAGGCGGGTTTTCCATATGCGTACAAACTGCAAGCCCAAAAGAAAAGGCCCGTCCATCCTGCAACCGGATGGCCAAGCCTTTTTCTGCCAAGTAACTATGCCTTTTTATGTATTCGCTCGCTAGAGCCGCACCGTCAAAATAACCGTATTGCCCCCCTGGGATCTGGCGCAAATCGTACCCTTGTGCTGGGCTACGATGGCCTTGGCCATGGAAAGGCCGATGCCGAACCCGCTGCCGCAGGCCCGGGCGTCGTCCCCCCGGTAAAACCGGTCGAAGATGCGGCTTACGTCCAGGCGTCCGGCCTGGGCATAGACGTTTTCCACCCGCAGGGTGGGATGTTTGCCGCCGCGCAAGTACAGCTGGACCGTCCCGCCGGGGTCGCAGTATTTCACCCCGTTGTCCAAGAGCACGGAAAGCAATTCCTTTATGGCGCCCGGATTGCCCACATAGGTCACCCCCGGGTCGATATGGGCCTGCAAAGCCTTGCCCTGCCGGGCCGCGGCGGCGGAAAAGGCGGCGGCCGCCTCCCCGGCGGCCTCGCTCAGATCGAAGGGGGCCTCGGGCAACGCCTCCCCCGCCTCATCCATCCGGCACAGGGCCACCAGCCGCTCTACCAGCGCCGTCATGGTGGTCGCCGCCTCTTGGATATCCCTGCGCCACGGGTCCGGCCCTTGTCACCAAAGCATCCCATTTGTCCACGTTTCTGTAAACCAGCGCCACGAAAAGTTCACGATACCCCCTGTTCCCCCGCCCCCGCCTTAAGGCAAGCTTAAGGCTCCCAGGCTATCATAGTACCAGAGCAGCCCCCCGCCCGGCGGGGCCTGCGTTTTATTAGCAAAGGAAGGAAGCGTATGATATCCGTTTCGCATCTAACCAAATACTATGGCTCCCTTATGGCGGTGGACGATCTGAGCTTTGAGATCGACGAGGGCCATGTATACGGGTTCCTGGGCCCCAACGGCGCAGGAAAGACCACTACCATGAACATCATGACCGGCTGCCTCTCCGCCACAGCCGGCAGCGTACAAATCGACGGCTACGACATCTTCGAGGACCCGGGGGAGGCAAAAAAGCGGATCGGCTATCTCCCGGAGCAGCCGCCCCTGTATTTACAGGCTGTCGAAAAAGTGGCTTGCGCCACTTTTTCGAGGTTTTCATAGCTCCCTTGCGCCTACGGCGCGGCCAGGGAGCTATGCAGGGAAACCCTTGCTACGCAAGGCTTTTTGCGGATTTGCCGTACATGCCGCCAAATCCGATTAAAGCCTAAAAGGGCCGCGATCTTCCATTCGCCAGAGGTTTTTCGACAAGCTGTATTTAAGCGAATCCCCGGAGGAATATTTGCGCTTTGTGGGGGAGGCAAAGGGCCTGCGCGGCTCGGCCCTTCAGGAGCAGATCCAGGACGTGATCCGGCAGACCGGCATAGAAGCCGTAAAGGGCCGGCGCATCGCCGGGCTGTCCAAGGGCTATCGCCAGCGGGTGGGCATTGCCCAGGCCCTGCTGGGCAGCCCCAAAGCCATTATCCTGGATGAGCCCACGGTGGGCCTAGATCCCATCCAGATCATCGAGATCCGGGAGCTGATTAAGGAGCTGGGCAAGCAGCATACGGTGATCTTCAGCTCCCACATCCTTTCCGAGGTGCAAACCATCTGCGACCAGGTGCTTATCATCGCCAACGGCAAACTGGCGGCCTTCGACCGGCCGGAAACCCTGGAAAAGCGCCTGCTGTCCTCCAACGAGATCCTGGTGGTGCCCGACGCCCCCCAGAAGGAGGCCATGGCCATCCTGGAAAGCCTCCCGCACATCACCCATATCCAGGCGGAAGAAGAAGGCGTGCACCCGACCCTTCGCATCCGCACGGACGTTGGAGATCTCTACGACCTTTCCCGCGCCATCTTTTTGACCTTTGCCCAGGCGAAAAAACCCCTATTGGAGCTGCGGCTGGAAAAAGCCAGCCTAGAGCAGGTTTTCTTGCAGCTTACCGAAAGCGTCCAGGAAGCATCGCCCCAAGAAGCCGGGGATGGCACTAAGCAAAAGGAGGCGAAGCCCATATGATCGCCGTGTTGAAGCACGAGCTGCGCTTGTATTTCCATTCCCTCACCGCCTATGTATTCGGCGCCTTTTTGCTGGCCTTTGTCGGGATCGGCGCCATGCTGTACAACATCCAGGCGGCAGTGAGCAATTTTGAATTCGTCCTCAGCTTCGGCAGCATGGTGTTTGTGGTGATCGTTCCCATCCTCACCATGCGGGTCATCGCCGAGGAGCGCAAGCAAAAAACCGACCAGCTCCTCTATGCCCTGCCCATCACCACCGCCCAGGTGATCCTGGGAAAATACCTGGCCCTGCTGGTGGTATACCTGATCCCCTTGGCTTTGATCAGCCTGTATCCCCTGGTGTTTTCCCAGTTTGGCGAGGTATATCTGCCCACCTCCTATGGTTCTATCCTGGCCTTTTTTGTCCTGGGGGCTGCCCTCATCGCCCTGGGGGTGTTCATCTCTTCCCTCACGGATAACCAGGGCTTTGCAGCCGGCATCGGCATTGCGGCTATATTGCTCAACTACTACAGCGTAAGCCTTTCGGAATATATTTCCTCCACCGCCTTTGGCTCCTTGGCCGCCCTGTGCGTGCTGGTGGTGCTATTGGCCATGCTGGTGAAATACCTGACCAAAAACGAAACCCTAGCCTATTTTGGCGCCGGCGGGCTCTTGGTGCTGATCATGGGTTTCTATATGTACGACCCAACCAAATTTGAAGGGCTGTTGCCCCAGGTCATGGCAGACCTTTCCCTGTTTGAGCGGTTCTATGTGTTCGTCAACGGGGTCTTCGACATGACCGCCATCGTATATTACCTGACGGTGATCATTTTCTTCTTATTTCTGGCCGTACAATCCCTTGAGAAAAGGAGGTACAATTGATGGAAAAGCCGGATACCCACCTGCCCGAAAAAAAGAAAAGCACCCAGCGGGAGGCTGGCCGCGTGGCCTTTCGAGGCGGTTCCTATTCCCTCCTGATCTCCCTGGTGGTACTGGCCATCTTGGTGGTGGTGAATGTATTTGTTTCCGCCCTGCCTACCAACCTGACCAAATATGACATCAGCTCCAGCAAGCTCTATTCCATCACCAGCAACACCAAAGTGGTGGTCAATGGCCTGGAAGACGACGTAACCATCTACTGGATCGTCCAATCCGGGGAGGAAGACCAGGTGATCGAAAACCTGCTGGGCAAATATGAAAGCCTATCGGAACACATTTCCGTGGTCAAGCGCAACCCGGACGTATATCCCACCTTTGCCCAACAGTATACGGACGAGACCGTTTACAACAACAGCCTGGTGGTGGAATGCGGGGATCGCAGCCGCTACATCAGCTACGATGACATCTACCTTCAGGAGACGGACATCTACTCCTATACCTACACCACCTCCTTCGATGGGGAGGGGGCCATCACCTCAGCCATCGACTATGTGATCAGCGAGGAGCTGCCCCAGCTGTATGTATTGGAGGGCCACGGGGAAACGGAATTGCCCGCCACCTTCTTGGATCAGGTGGAAAAGGAGAACATCGAGGTGACCACCTTCTCCCTGCTTACGGTGGACGCGGTGCCGGAGGAAGCGGATTGCGTCATGCTCTACGCCCCGGAAAGCGATATCTCCGAAGCGGAAGCGGAAATGCTGGCCGCCTACGTTTCCGATGGGGGCAAGCTGGTGGTGATGGCCGGGTCTGTGGAGGACGCAAGCCTAGATAACCTCTATGGTCTCCTGGCAAATTACGGCATCACCGCCAACGAAGGCATCGTAGTAGAGGGAGACCGGAACTATTACGCGTTCCAGATGCCCTATGTGCTCCTGCCGGATCTGGGAGAGAGCGACATCGCCGCGCCCCTTGCGGAGGCCGGATACTATGTATTCATGCCCATCTCCACTGGCTTGACCCTGCCGGAGGAGGCCGGCGCCGCCACGGTGACCCCTTTGTTGACCACCTCGGAAGCCGCCTTCAGCAAGATCGCCGGCTATGGGTTGGAAACCTATGAGAAGGAGGAAGGGGACCTGGACGGCCCCTTTACCCTGGGGGTCTCCATCCAGGACGGGGAGGGGCAGATGGTATGGCTCACCTCCTCCTACTTCCTGGATGATATGTACAACGCCTATTCCTCCGGGGCCAATGTGGACATGGGCATGAACATCCTTTCCGCCCTCATCGGGGAACGGGAGGCCATTTCCATCCGCAGCAAGTCCCTCAACTACAACTATCTGACCATCAGCGAATCCGCCGCTTCCACCATCAAGGTGCTCCTTATCGGCGTATTCCCCCTGGCATATCTTGGCATAGGCATCGGCGTGGTGCTCTATAGAAGGAGGCGGCAGAATGAAGCGCGCTAAAAAGCTCTATATCCTCCTGGGGGTATTGGCGGCAGCCTGCCTGGCTACCGTGATCGCCCTAGGGGTGGAGGAATATAAGGAACAGATCCGCACCAGCGACGCGGTCATCTTGGAGATCCCCACGGAAGAGGTAACCGCCCTTTCCTGGGAATACCAGGAGGAAGCCCTGGCCTTCCACAAGGAGGAGGATACCTGGCTCTATGACCAGGACGAGGCTTTCCCTGTGGACCCGGAGAAAATCGAAGGGTTCCTGGAGCGGTTCGCTGCCTTTGGGGTCACCTTTGAGATCCAAGACGTGGAGGACTATGATCCATACGGTTTGGAGGAACCCCTTTGCACCATCCAGATTACCGCCGGGGATACGGAATATACCATTACCTTAGGGGATTTTAGCACCATGGATTCCCAGCGGTATGTGTCCATTGGGGACGGAAACGCCTATTTGGTGGCGGAGGACCCCTTGGAGGATTTTGACGCGGTGCTTTCCGATATGATTTTAGACGACGACCTGCCTATTTTGCAGGATGTCCAGCAGCTCCAATTCAGCGGAGCCTTTGCCGGCACCGTCCAATACATAGAGGATAGCCCGGACACCTACTGTTCCCAGGATGTCTACTTCCTGCAAAGCGAGGATGGAGATCTGCCCCTGGATACCCAGCGGGTGGAAAGCTATCTGGATACCATCACATACCTGGGGCTTTCGGAATATGCCACCTATAACGCCACCCAGGAGGAGTTGGAAAGCTATGGCTTGGATGCGCCGGAACTTTCCATCCAGGCGGAGTATACGGTGGAGGACGAGGATAGCGGCGAAAGCAGCCAGGAGACCTTTGTGCTCCACATCAGCCGGGACCCGGCTCAGCTAGAAGCCCTGACCGCCCAGGAAGCGGAAGCAGCCGCCCAGGCGGAGGAGCAGCTGGCGGAGGAGAGCGACGGCGAAGCGGAGACCGTGGAGGCGGAGGCCGCCGAAGAGGCGGCTGCGGAAACGGACCTGGAGGAGGAAGAGGAGATCACCGCCTATGCCCGGGTGGGGGATTCCCAGATCGTATACCTGTTGGATGGCTACGATTACCAGGCCCTCATGGACGTTTCCTATGACGCCCTCCGGCATACCCAGGTGCTCAGCGCGGATTTCTCAACCATCCAGCAGCTGGACTTCACCCTGGAGGACAGCCGGTATACCATCACCGCCCAGGTGGACGAGGATGCTACCGAGGACGAGGAGGATCCGGTCCTGGTCTATACGTATCAGGGGGAGGAGCTGGATATCACCGCCCTGCAAAGCGCCATCGAAGCCCTGTCCGCGGATAGCTTCACCGATGAACAGCCCACCCAAAAGGAGGAGATCCGCTTTACCGCCCACCTGGATAACCAAAACTTCCCCACCGTGGAGGTGGTCCTCTATCGCTACGATGGCGAAAGCTGCCTGGCGGTGGTGGACGGGTCGCCGGTTTCCCTGGTGCCCCGCACCCAGGTGGTGGACCTGATGGAAGCCCTCTATGCCATCGTTCTGAGCTGATCCGGCCAGGGCATCCCCATAACAACGCCGCGTCCCCTGGGGCAATGCCCCAGGGGACGTTTTGTATGGGCAACAGCCTGCTGCGGCTAGAACACCACCTTCACCGTGTGGCATTTTCCATCGTCCAGCAGGGCGATGCGCTTGGGGCCCTTCTTTTCCCCTCGCTGGAAGCGCAATATATAGGTGGCGCTGCCAAAGGCATAGGTCACCGCAAAGCTGTCAAAGGGGACGCAGGGCGCAAAGCAAAGCTCCTGGCCGCGGCGTTGTATTCCCAGCATATCCTCCAGGCCGATCTTATATAGCCAGGCCGCCGCGCCGGTATACCAGCTCCACCCGCCCCGGCCGCCGTTGGGCGGGGCGTATACGTCCCCCGCCAAGGCGTAGGGCTCCACCCCGTAGCGCACCGCGCCGGTGCGGGTGCTGGTATGCACCAGGGGGTTGAGGGTCTCAAACAGGCGGAACGCCTCCTCGCTCCGGCCCAGGCAGCAGCAGGCCCATACGGCCCAGGCCGCCCCGTGGGTATATTGGCCGCCGTTTTCCCGCACCCCCGGCACATAGGCGGTGATGTAGCCCACCGGGTTCCCCTGTTCCAGCGGTTCCCGGAAAGCTGGGGTCAGCAGCCGCAGGATGCCGCTTTGGGAATCCAGCAGCATCTCCATTAGGGCGTCCATGGCCTCCGCCCCATGCGCTCCCCCGCAGATGGCCGCCCAGGCCTGGGAGATGCAATCGATCCGGCAGCTATGGTTGGAGGCAGAGCCCAGGGGCGTGCCATCGGCAAAATACGCCCGCCGGTACCAGGCCCCGTCCCAGGCCGCCTCCAGGGCCGCCTGGAGCCCGGGAATGGCCCCCTCCAATTCTTCCGCGTCCGCATCCCGGCCATAGGCCCTGGCGATGGGCGCAAAGCGCCGGTATACCGCCAGCAGGAACCAGCCCAGCCATACGCTTTCCCCGCCCCCCTGTCCGACCTGGTCCATGCCGTCGTTCCAGTCGCCCCCCTCCATATAGGGCAATCCATGGGCGCCGAACCGAGACGCGCTGCGGATGGCCCGCATACAATGGCCGTACAGGGGCTCCGCCGCCTCCCCCGGCTCCATCCGGTCATACAGGTCCCGCTGCCCTTCCGCCAGGGGCCGGTCCGCCAGATATGCCACCGGCACATCCAATATGTCCATGTCCTGGGTGGTCTCCAAGTAATAGGACAGCACATAGGGCAAAAACAGCCTATCGTCCACGATGCGGGTCCGCACCCCCCGCATGGGCATATGCCACCAATGGAGCACGTCCCCCGCCGGGAACTGCCGCCCCGCGCACAGGAGCAGCTGCTCCCGCACCCGCGCCGGCTCCACCTGAAGCAGGGCCAGCATATCCTGGAGCTGATCCCGGAAGCCCATGGCGCCGCTGCATTGATAGTATCCCGTCCGGGCCATGAGCCGGGCCGCGTACACCTGATACAGCAGCCTGCCGTTGATTAGGGCGTCAAAGGCGGGATCGGGCGTTTGCACCCGGATCTTGCCCAGCCGGGCCTGCCAGTCCGCTTCCACGCGTTGCAGCCGCTCCGCCACATGGGACGGCGTGGAACGGCTTATGCGTTCCGCCGCTTCCGCCTCCGCCTCCTGTCCCAGCATCAGCACCACCTGCGCCCTGCCGCCGGCCGGGATCTGCATATCCCCTCGCAGGCCGCTCATGGCCCCGCCGTAATGCCGGGGGGCTTCCGGCAGGGATTCCGCCCACCAGCCGCCCTTGAGCAAAGCTTCCCGGTCGTGGCATACCTGTACTTGCAAGGTGGGGCAAGCCAGATAGCCAGGCGGGCTTTGGGGGGTTCGCAGGCTTCTTGCAAACGCCGCCTCCCCATAGGTATAGGCGTAAATGCTGGCCGGGTCCCCCCGTTCCCCCAGCACCCACTCCGCCTGGTATAGAAGCTGTAGCCTTCGTTCCTGCTCCCCTGGGTTTTCCAGGGTCAACAGGGTATATTTTACCGGGGCCGTTGGATCGATAAACGTCACCGCCTCGCAGTTTAAGCCATAGGCGGTGGTGGAAAAGGCCGTATAACCATAGCCGTGCCGCACCCGGGCAGGCTCCCGCTGTAGCCGCCCCGGCTCTATGGTAAAGGGCCGGTGGCCTTCCTGGCCGTCCCACAGCAAGAGGATCTCCCCCCGCCGGTCTGACAATGGTTCGTTTTGCCAAGGGGTCAGCTTATCCGTGCGGCTATTCTTCCCAAAGGTATAGCCTCCGCCGGATTCGCTTACCAGGGCGCCAAAGCTGCCGTTGGTCAGGATATTGCACCAGGGCATGGGGGTCTTTTCCCCGGGGCCCAGTTGGATCACATACGCCCCAGTGGCCATGTCCAATCCCCCAAAACCGTTGGCAAAGGCCAAGGACGGCAAGGGCGGCAGAGCCGCTTCCCCCATGGGCTCCAAGCCCGGCGTCAATACCTGGGACGGCCAGCTGGGGGCTTCCTCCTGGGCGAATTGCTTATCCAGGCTCCGGCCGGGCCTGCCGTCCGCCACCACCAGGGCCATGTCCCGCAGCAGCTGCCGTTGCTCCTGGGTCAAGGCATAGCCGTGCAGGAGCTTGGCCTGGGGATGCCGGCTGCATAATTCCCCCAGCCGCAGCTGCAATTCCCCCCGGTATGCATGGGGATAACACCCCACCAGCACCAGGTCCACGGGACAATTCTGAGCAGCCATGTAGCTGGAAAATTCCAGCAGGGTACGGGCCATGCGCAGCCCCTGTAGGCTTTCCACCTCCATGAGCAGCATGGGTAGATCCCCGGAGATGCCCAGCTGCCAAAGGCCTTCCAGTCCAGGCCCCAAAGGGGCGTCTTTTGGCCTTTGGGGTTTTAGGGGGATCTGCAAAAGCAACCGGGCAGCCATCCGCTGGAACAGTTCCGCCTTGCCTTCCGACAGGCCGGCCATCCTTAGATCGCTCAAGGCATGGGCCCAGGCCAATTCCTCCCATTCCCCCAGCCCTGCCCGTAGGTCTTTTGCCTGGGCCAAGGCCTTCTCCCCATTGGGGGCATAGCCCATCAAAAACCACAGGGTTTGGCTTTGGCCCGCCTCCAAGGATACCGTAGCCCGGGCTGCGATACAGGGGTCCACAGGAGCTTCCGCCGGCCCGCCTCCCAGGGGCCGCCGCATGGATTCCCCCAGGGTCGCCCCCCGGCCCCTGGCGGAAAGCCGGTCGGTACAATACCGGGGATGCAACCCCTGGGCGTATAGCTGGGCATAGAGTACCCCTTTGGGCTTTGCCCCGCCCCCCTGCCTGCGCCAAAAAAGCAACATCCCTTCCTGCTGGGCAGCCTCCACCGTCAGCCGGACAAAGGCCGGATGGGCCATATCCTCCTCAGCGGTGGCCAGGCACACTTCCCCGAATACCCCAAGCTCCACCTCCAGCTTTTCCTCCCCATGGTTCCCCAACGTGATCTCCCGGATCTCCCCATCCAATTGTGGGCACACGTAGGTCTCCACGTGGGTGGAAAGCGGCCCGCGCCGCCCGTGAAACTCCACCTTATGGGGATGGAGGATGGTCTCCGCGCCCCAGGTCAGCTCCCAGGTTTCCTCTCCCAACCGGGCCATCAAATGGATGCCCCCGTCCCCCCGCAAAGGGTCCGGCCGCCAGCGGGTCAACAGCACGTCCCTCCATTTGGAAAACCCCAACCCGCTATCCGTGAGAAAAAGGGTATAGTCCCCATTGGAAAGCAGCTGTGTTTCCGGCACTGCTTTGGGCCCGGTCACCCGGCGGGGCCGGTGAGGTTTTTTTTCCGGGGCCTTTCCCTGAAGCGCCGCGCTTTCAAATTCCCGAATTACAATACCGTGGGCAGGCGGCTTTTCCTCCAATAAAATCTCCACCGCCCGGATCTCCGGCAGGGCCATGAACCGCCGCCGTATGCTGTCCCCGCACAAACAGTTGGTCAGGGCGCACAAGCCCATACCCTGGTGATGGGCCATATAGCTTTGCACCATCTCCCGTTCCTTTCCGGCAGCCACCCGGCTGCCGGTATAATCCAGCGCCTCCAGCATCCCATATTCCCCCAGGGCCCCCTCGTCTACAAGGCGTTCCAGATTGGCCAGGACCTTTTCCTCCCAGCCCGGTACCCCCAGGGCCAATAGGGTGGAATAGGGGGACACCACCCGGCTGGGCTCCCGCTGGGCCATCAAGCCCAATTGGGGCACCCCAAAGGCCCGGTATTGATAGTACATGGCCCGGTCAAAGGCATAGTAGCCGGATTCGGAGATCCCCCAGGGAAAGCCCTGAACCTGGCCATAGCGGATCTGGGCCTGCAAAGCGTTGACGCAGCCTTCGTGGAGCAGGGTGCCGGGTACCAAGCCGGTAAAGAGCACCGGCATCAGGTATTCGAACATGGTGCCGCTCCAGGAGAGCAACGCCCTGCCCCCGCCGGCCGGCACCAACAGCCGGCCCAAGTGGAACCAATGTTCGGCTTCCACCTGGCCCAGGGCCACCGCCACCAGGCTGGTAAGGCGGGATTCGCTGGCCATCAGATCATACCAGGCCCTGGAAAGCCTGCCCGCCCCCTCGTCAAAGCCGATGTGGAACAGCCCCCGCTCCCGGTCATACAAAGCGCAAAAATCCATGGCCTTGGCCATGGCCCGGCAGCGCTTCCCCTGGGCTCGCCCCGTCTCCCCCGGCAACGCCTCCAGGGCCGCCGCCGTCGTCAGCAGGCAGGCGGCCAGGTTGCCGCTATCCACCGTGGATACATACCGGGGCGATAGCACCCGCCGGTCCCACAGGCTGTACCAATTATAAAAGTGCCCCCGCCAGGTCTCCAAGCCCTCCAGGGTGTCCAGCATGTTCCCGATCCGCCGGCACAGCTGTTCCCCCGTCAGGAACCCCAGATCCATGGCGCATACGCAGGCTATCATCCCCATGCCGATGTTCGTAGGGGAGGTATTGGCCACCACAGGGCGGGCCGGCGCTTGCTGATAATTGTCCGGCGGCAGCCAGCCGGTCTCCGGCCCGGCAAACCCATCGAAAAAGGCCCACGTCCGCCGGGCGATATCCAGCAACAATTCCCTGGCCCTGGGGGATAGGGGTTGGGGGGCTTTCCCCCGGTCCAGCCGTTCTATCCCCCAGGGCGCCGCCAGCCAAAGGACGCCTAACAGCCCGCTTATCCAAGGGGCATGGCCAAGGGCCATCCCCGCCAGCATCAGAAGGCCTATAGCCGTCTGGGGCCACATGGCGCTGTAATACGCCCCCAGACTGCCGGGCTTGCCTCTGGTTTGGGCGGCGGTCTGCCATTGCAGCATGTGCTTATGGGAATGGACGACCCGGTATAGGGTGCGCGCCTGGGCGTCCGCCAGCCGGGCGGTCCCATAGGGCAAAACCAGCAGATCCAGCGCCGCCCGGGCCGCCCCGGGCATACGGTCCAGCAACGCGCCCCCGAAGCGCACCGGCCGGCGGGAGCGCAGCAGCTGTACCGGCAGGCACACCGCCTCCAGCACCGGCCCTTCCAGAATGCATAGCAAGGCTAGCGCCCCATACCAGCCCCACCCCAGATAGGGCAGAGCCGCCAGGCAGGCCAGGGCTCCCAAGGGAGTGAGGCTGCGGCGCAGGTTATCGAAGATCTTATACCGGGACAAGCTGGAAAGGGGGTTGTCCCGAAGGACTCCGGCCCCGTCCCGCACCCCGTCTCCCAAATAGGGCAGCAGCTGCCAATCCCCCCGGGTCCATCGATGCTGCCGCTTCCACCAGGCGATAAACCCCGCAGGCTCGCAATCGTAGAGGGTCACATCCTCCACCAGCCCCGCCCGCAAAAAGCAGCCTTCCAGCAGGTCGTGACTGAGCACCTGGTTTTCCGGGATCCACCGGGGCAGAGCCCGGGCGAAGGCTTCCACATGGAAGATGCCCTTCCCCCCAAAGATCCCTGCCCCAAACACATCCTGGTAAAATTCGCCGCACAGGGGAAAATAGCTATCCAGCCCGCTGTCCCCCGAGGCCACCCAGGCAAAGCCGCTTTTTGCCGCCCCCCGAGGCAGGGCGGCCATCCGGGGGGCCAGGATGCCATAGCCCTTTCGCACCACCCCTTGGTCGTCCCATTCCGGCGCATGGAGAGGATGGGCCATGGCTCCCACCAGCTTGGCCAGGGCCCCGGGAGGCAGCACCGTATCCGCATCCAAGGTCAGGCAATAGCGGATCCCCTGGGGCAGGGGATGGGTCAGCAGGGCAAAGGGCGAAGCGTCCCCCTGGGTCAACAGGGTCACCAGCTGGCACAGGGCCCCCCGCTTCCTTTCCCAGCCCATATATAGCCCATCCGCCTTTTGGTAGGTGCGCCGCCTATGCAGATAGTAAAACAGCGGGGTGGGGCTGGGGTACTTTTGGTTCAGTTCCTCCACCAGGCTTTTCGCCAGCCGGAGAAGTTCCCCTTCCCCCGGCCGCTGGGCCTGCTTCCCGTCCGGAAAATCCCCCAGCACCCCATAGTAACAATGCTCCATGCGGGTAGCCAACATATGCACTTCCAGCTGCCGGATCACTCCCCGCAGGCTTTCCGCATCGGTGATGAGGGCCGGCACCACCACCAGGGTGGCCTGCTCTGGCGGCAAGGCGTCCTTATATTCCATCCGAGGCAGCATGGATGGCTGGGACCTGGCTAGGAATAGCCGGACGGACAGGCCGGCCGCAAGGCTCCAGGCGGGCAGCAGGGCCAGCAAGCCCTGATACCAGGCCGTTGCGCCGCACAAATATAACAATCCTGCCAACAGCGTCCCCTGGACAATCCAAAACCGCCACAGCTTCCGTTCTTCCCTTTGAAGCCTGCATCGTTTGTCCGGCCGCAGGATGGCATACAGATCCCGCTGTCCTTCCTCCAACAGATAATAGCCTGCCTGGGCTGTCCTTCCCCCCTGCTCTTGTCGGGCTTTTCCCAGGGCCACCGCCTGCCGGGCCACCACCGTCTCCGCCACCCCTAATTTGGCTGCCAGGCACTCCACCCGCCGGCGATACCAGGCCCGGCTGCGGGCGTCCATGCCAGGATAGGCGTTATCCTCCCGCAGGACCCGGTCCACCAGGGAAAAGCCCTCGCAACACTTTTCCCAATCCATGGCCTCCAGGGTCCTAAGGCTTTTTATGGCGTGGCGCAGTCGATCCCCCCGGATGCTGTCCTCCCGCTGCAAATTGGCGCACAGGGCTTCCAGATCCAGATCCGCCTGCTCCAGCCGCCGCAGCATCCTGGAGCACGCTCCCTGTTCCCCCGCCTCCGACAGCAGGCCAAACAGCCTTGCGGCCAGATAGGGCTTATGTAGGTACGCCTCCCGCTCCCGTTGCGGGTTCCCCTTCCCCGCCTGGGCGGCCAACGCCTCCGCTTGGGCGTACTGGCCCATGGCGTCCAAGGCGCCCTCGCATTCCAAGGCGATGAGCTTCACCAAGGCGATGCGCAGCATGGCCGGCAAGGCGCATAGCTCCGCCAGCTTCAAAGGGGATACCCCCTGAAAGGCTTCTAAAAACCGGGCCAACATGCTCTCTTCCAGCCGGCCCGCCCGATGGCCGATGAGGCATACCGCCATATCGTATACCCGGGGCAATCCCAGCCGCTCCCCCTGGGCCATACAGGGCAGGCCCCGCCATGCTCCGGGATCTTCATCCCGCAGGCAGGTCAAGGCTTTTTCCGCCACATATAGGTCGTCCAACAGGCATTCCATGGCCTGGGGCAGCTCCAGCCCCTGGGCTGCCCGTTCCCGGGCCTGTTTGTAGGCTGCCAGGATGATTCGCCTATCCTCGCCCACGTTTAGGACGCTTTTGTTTCCCAATCGCAAGCGCCGCCGGCTGGTTGCCCAGGCTGCCCTTTGGGCCGCCTCCCGGCAAAGCTCTTCCCCTTCCAGCGTTACATCCTGTAGCCCAAGATAGGTTCTATTTTGCGCCATCATTCTCTCCCCCTAACGGTCGTTGCATAGTCCCCGTTAGTATTTACCAGAAGGCGCTTTTTCACCCAAAAGAAAAAAGCCCTAGGCTAAAATTTGCCCCTGCATTTGTCAAGCAAAAGTAGACACAGAAAAGTAATTTAGGAGAAGCCCCGTTCAGTCCTGTACTGAACGGGGCTTTTGTAGGCCAAGGCAGCGGCAGGACGATCATTATTGAAGAATTGAACATAGGCATCCAAGAGAGCAGGAACATTGTCGGTGTGGGCTAAACCGAAGTCAAGATAGAGT
>CDZQ01043267.1_pt1 | contig 29205 bp, 29 predicted proteins | sample 554831 | NCBI WGS metagenome assembly CDZQ01 (sample SAMEA3182112, study PRJEB8094) | gut metagenome | biome: human; feature: gut; material: Stool; isolation source: human stools | place: Canada | collected 2013-05-06 | reverse complement strand
TCCACCTTGATCTGGGTGGCGATGCCGGCGTGGTCAGTGCCGGGCATCCAGAGAGCCTCGTAGCCCTGCATCCGCTTGTAGCGGATGAGGATGTCCTGGAGGGTGGCGTCCATGGCGTGGCCCATGTGGAGCTGGCCAGTGACGTTGGGGGGCGGCATGACGATGGAGAAGGGCTTCTTGTGGGGATTGGGCTGGGCGTGGAAACAGCCGGCCTCCATCCAGGCGGAGTAGATCTTTCCCTCCACCTCCTGGGGCTCATAGGTCTTTGGCAGTTCTTTTCTCATAGTGAACTTCTCCTTTTTCGGGGCGAATTGCAAAAAAATCCGCCCCGAGCAAAATTTGCTCAGGGCGAACAAAAGTCCGCGGTACCACCTGAATTTCCCGAAAGCCGGGACACTCTTGCCTCGATAACGGGAGGACCCGTCGGCGCCTACTGCGGCAATTTATGCCGGTTCGGGCCGAGGCTCCGGGGCGACTTCTGCCGTTGCTTCATGAGGCCTTCCACCGCCCGGCCCCTCTCTGCGCATCCGCTTGGGCATACTGCTCCCCTTCGCAGCCAATTGTAGTATTCAGTATATACAAGCGCTCCCCGTTTGTCAAGCAGCGGTTTTTCTCGCCCCTCTTTCTTCGAGTTCCCACGTCATTTTCAGAATCTGCCCATGCCCCCGCAGCCAGCGGGGCTCAGCACGCGGCAACATCGCAGAAGGCTCCGGTGCATACCGGCATTTCTTATCCCGCCCCCAGAGGCGGCGGTTCCCCGATCCTCTCCCGCAGCATGGCTATCTCCGCGGCGTGCCCGGCATCGTCGTGGGGGGTCTCCAGTATAAAGGGCAAGTGCCGAAGGCGGGGGTGGGTCATCACCTGGAGAATTGTCTCTGTGCCCAGGGTTCCCTCCCCAATGGGGGCATGGCGATCCTTCCGGGCGCCCGGCGGGTTCATGCTGTCATTGATATGGATGGCCAGCAGCCGCTCCAGGCCCACCACCCGGTCAAACTCCGCCAGCACCCCGTCCAGATCCTCCGCAATGTCGTAGCCCGCGTCGGACACATGGCAGGTGTCCAGGCACACCCCCAGCTTGTCCCGGCAGGCCGCCCTGTCCAGAATCATCCGCAACTCCTCAAAGCTTCCGCCGATCTCACTGCCCTTTCCCGCCATGGTTTCCAGCAGCACTGTGGTTGTCTGGTCCGGGCGGATCACCCGGTCCAGCATATCCGCAATCAGTCCACAGCCCACTTCCACTCCCTGGCCCACGTGGCTGCCCGGATGAAAATTATAGTAATTGCCGGGCAGATGCTCCATAAGGGCCAGATCCCCAGCCATCATCTCCGCCGCCAAGTCCCGGATGCCCTCGTCCCTGGAACAGGGGTTCATAATATAGGGGGCATGGGCAAGGATCGGACCGAAGCGGTGCTCCGCCATCAGTTCCCGCAGTCCGGCCAGGTCCCGGGCATCCACCGCCTTGGCCCGTTTGCCCCGGGGATTGCGGACAAAGCACTGGAGGGTATTGGCCCGGATGGCCAGGGCGGCGCGGCCCATTTTGTAGAATCCCCCCGCCGAGGACAGATGGGCGCCAAGATATATCATAGCAGGTTCTCCTTCGCAAAATCCAGCAGCATCTCCCGGTCATTGGGCAGCCGCTCCTCCACGACCTGGTCCAAAAGGGAGTTTAGAATTTTCCCCACCAGGGGACCGGACAGGCCAATTGCAATCAAGTCGTTTCCCTTTACAGCCAGCTGCCGCAGGGAGAAGCAGTGTTCCTCCGCCAGCACCAGATCCAGCAGCGCCTCCCACTGGTCCAGCAGCTGCTGGCGGGTGCGGAAGGCGGGCGCCTGGGCCAGGTTATCCGCCCGCTTCACGTCCAGCAGCAGGCGCAGCTGCTCCTCCCCCAGCTGCCGCAGGCGGCGCAGCACCATCCGCTGGCTGAGGGGCATCTCACAGTCGTGGCGCTCCACCAGGTTCAGAATGGTCCGCTTGCTATGGGTATCAAACCGCAGCCGGTCCAGGATCGCCTCCGCCTTGGCCGCGCTGACGCGCCAGTGGCCGTAAAAGTGGCCCTGTCCGTTTTCATCCAGGGAGAAGGTGTCCGGCTTCCCCAGATCATGGAGCAGCAGAGTATAGCGCAATATAGGCTGGGCGGGGGCGGCACCCACCGCCCGGGCCGTGTGCTCCCACACGTCGTAGCAGTGATAGCGGCTGCGCTGGTCAAAGCCCACACAGGGCAGGACCTCCGGCAGAAATACCCCCAGTACCTCCGGGTAGTCCAGCAGCACATGCTCCACGTCCCCGCCGCAGAGAAGGCCCGTCAATTCCTCCCGCAGCCGCTCCGGGGCAATTCCGGCCAGAAGTCCCTTCCGGCGGCGCAAAGCCCGGTCTGTCCCCGCCTCCACAGAAAAGCCCAGCTTGGACGCAAAGCGCAGGCAGCGCATGATCCGCAGTCCGTCCTCCTCAAGCCGCCGCTCCGGCTCCCCCACCGCCCGTAGCACTCCCGCAGCCAGATCCCCACGGCCGCCATAGGGGTCCGCCAGGCGGCCCCGCAGGTCCATAGCCATGGCGTTCACCGTAAAGTCCCGGCGGGCCAGGTCCTCCTCCAGAGAGGCGGTAAACTCCACATGGTCCGGATGGCGGTTATCCAGATAGTCCCCGTCCCGGCGGTAGGTGGTGATCTCCACGCCCCGTCCGCCCCCCACGGTCACTGTCCCATGCTGAAGGCCCGTGGGCAGCGCTGCGGGGGCAAAGATGTCCATGACGGCCTCCGGCAGGGCATTGGTGGTTACATCCCAGTCCGTGGGGTCCCGGCCCAGCAGCAAATCCCGCACCGCTCCCCCCACGCACCAGGCCTCATAGCCCGCCGCCTCCAGCCGGCGCAGAATATCCTCTACATGCTTCGGTATCTTTGACACCGCTGTTACCTCTCTTATCTTAAAGTAATCCCCGCTCCCATGGCTATTTTTCGTGAAAAACAGACAGACTATGAGCGGAAATACAGGTTGCGTAAAAATAGCAGATATAGTATAATATAACTCCGCGAAAAATGCAAATACCGGCTTTCGCCGTTTGGGAAGGAACGTTTTCCATGACCCATATTGAAACCAAGATCCAACAGTATATGACGCCCGGCCGCCGGGTCCATCTCTCCGGCATTGGAGGCGTCTCCATGTGCCCTCTGGCGGAGGTGCTCCACGGCATGGGGCTTACGGTCCAGGGCAGCGACATGACCGACAGCCCCACGGTGGAGCATCTGCGTTCCCTGGGCATCCCTGTCACCGTGGGCCATACCGCCCAGGACATCGCAGGGGCTGAGTTCCTCATCCGCTCCGCCGCCATCCACGACGACAACCCGGAGATCGCCGCGGCCCGCAGCCAGGGGGTGCCGGTATTTGAGCGGGCGGAGGCCTGGGGCGCCATTATGCAGCACTACGAAAACGCCGTGTGCATCTCCGGCACCCACGGAAAAACCACCACCACCTCCATGGCCACCCATGTATTCATGGCCGCCCAGGCGGATCCCACCGTCATGATCGGCGGCACCCTCCCCATGCTCCACAGCGGCTACCGGGTCGGCCGGGGGGATACCATTATATTGGAGTCCTGCGAGTACTGCAACAGCTTTCTCCACTTCTTCCCCACCGTGGCGGTGGTGCTGAACGTGGAGGCGGACCACTTGGACTTTTTCAAGGACCTGGACGATGTGAAACGCTCCTTCCGCCGTTTTGCCCAGCTGGTTCCCGCCGATGGGCATATTGTTGCCAACGCAGACGACCCCGGCGCCATGGACGCGCTGCGGGGTCTGCCTCTTTTCACCTTCGCGCTGGATCACGACGCGGACTGCCGGGCGGAAAATCTGATATGGGACCACGGCATGCCCCGGTTTGACGTAGTGGTGGACAGGCGGAAATACGCCCATCTCACCCTCCAGGTATCCGGACGGCACAATATTTTAAACGCCTTGGCCGCCGCCAGCGCCGCCTATGTGCTGGGGGTTCCCGGCCAGGCGGTGGAGGAGGGGCTGGCCGCCTTTACGGGGGCGGGCCGTCGGTTCGAGTACAAGGGCATCTACCGCGGCGCCAGGATCTACGACGACTACGCCCACCACCCCGGAGAACTTCACGCCCTGCTCACCATGTCCCGAGGGCTGGGCTATGAGCGGATCATCTGCGCCTTCCAGCCCCACACCTACACCCGCACCAAGGCCCTGTTCCAGCAGTTTGTAGAGGAACTGCGGCAGGCGGATCAGGTGATCCTGGCGGAGATTTACGCAGCCCGGGAGAAAAACACCATTGGCATCTCCTCCGCCGACCTGGCCCGAGAGGTTCCCGGATCGCTCTACTGCCCCACTCTGGAGGATGTTACCGCCGCGCTGGAGAAATTGGCCCGGCCGGGGGATTTGATTCTCACCGTCGGCGCGGGGAACATCTATACCGCCGGCGAGGCCCTGGCAAAGCGCGGCTGACCCCTGGCATGTATATCTGATAAAAAGAGAGAAAGACCGCTATGACCGTATCTCCCATCTACACCACCCCTCCCGGGGAGGGGCTGTCCCCGGAACAGCAAGCGGTGTTCGACGCGCTGGCCGCCCTGGGCATTCCATTCCAGCGGGTGGAGCATGACCGGGCCAACACCATGGCCGACTGCAAAGCCGTCAGCGCCGCCCTGGGGGTGGACGTGTGCAAAAACCTGGTGCTTTGCAACCGACAGAAGACCCAGTACTATCTTCTGACCATGCCCAGCGATAAGGCGTTTCATACAAAGGATCTGAGCCATCAGCTGGGCTGCTCCCGGCTCAGCTTTGCCGCACCGGAGGCTATGGCGGACCTGCTCCATGTCCACCCCGGCTCCGCCTCCATCCTCTCCCTCCTCTTCGACAGGGACCACCAGGTGCAGCTGGTGATGGATCGGGAAACCCTGGCGTGCCCCTATTTCTCCTGCCACCCCTGTGAAAATACCGGGACGCTGAAGCTGCGCACGGAAGATGTGCTGGAGGTGTTCTTACCCCACACCGGGCATACGCCGGTGGTGGTGGACCTGCCCCGCTACCCGGAGGACACCCCCTGAGACTTGCTTTTCCTGTCATCGTACTATATAATATATCCAGGCGCTGACCTACCCCGCCGCCGTGGTGGTATCCAAAGCCGCAGCAGAGGCTGCCGGCGAAAACTTTGCCCAGAATCCCGTGGGCACCGGTCCCTATGTCTTCAAAGAGCGCCTGACCGCCGACTCCATTACCATGGAGGCCTTTGCGGACTACTGGGGAGAGCCGGCCAAGACCAAGAACCTGATCTTTAAGATCATCCCCGAGGGCTCTCAGCGGACCATTATGCTGGAAAACGGCGAGGCCGATATTGTCTGTGACGTTCTGGCCAACGACGCCGCCCGCGTGGACGAGGCGGACGACCTGACCCTGATCCACCAGACCGGCTACAAGTACTACGCCATGTATTTCAAGTGCGACTCCACCACGCCTGTGGGCGACAGCCGGGTGCGCCAGGCTATCGAGTACGCCATTGACAAGCAGTCCATTGTGGATGCTGTTATGAACGGCTATGCCCAGGTGGGTTCCCTGCTGACCACACCTGCCACCGCCGGCTACAACGCCGATAAGGAGCGAGGCAACCTGTATGATCCAGATAAGGCCAAGGAGATGCTGGCGGATGCCGGGTACCCCCAGGGCTTTGACCTGGATATATACGTCCGCTCCGGTCAGGTCTATGAGGAGATTGCCACCATTCTGCAGGATCAGCTTGGTGTGGTCGGCATCAACGTCAACCTGACCGTTCTGGAGAGCAATAAGATCGACGAACTGTTCTACGGCGGCGAGGAGGTTCCCATCCGTCTGTCCTTCTACAACAACATCTGCGGCGACGCCGACTTCATCATGCAGAAGCTGCTGCCCACCACCTACGGGCAGGTCTATTTCAACGACAAGATGGTGGATCTGGTCAACCGCGCCCGGGCGGAGACCGATTCCGCCAAGCGCCAGGCTGTCTATGATGAGTTCCATGAACTCATGGCGGAGGACGTACCCCAGATCGCCCTTTTTTATGAGGAGATCCTCATGGGCATGGACAGCGGCGTGGAGGGCTTTGTGCTCAATCCTCTGGGTGCCCACCAGTACGCCAGCGTCGCTGTTTACGAGTAATCGGATCAACATTTTGGCGGGGCGCCCAGCAACGGGCGCCCCGTCTGCCGTAAGGAGGCATGATTATGCATAAGTCCCTCAGCCTGCTGACCCCCTGCTTCGGCGCGGAAGCACCCGCCCTGGCTGACAAAATTTTGTGTATGGATACCCTGCCCTTCCTCCCCTTTTTCTGAGGCGGGCAGCCCCTTGACAGCCTGCCGCCCTTCCCCTATAATGAGAGCCGCTGGAGAACATTCCAGCGGCTTCTTTTTTTGCAAAATTGATACAGAGAGGATGATTCTTTATGAAAATGAACCGTGAACGGAGGGTCCACGGTATCTGACCCTCCAATATTATATTTTGGAGGATACCAAATGGACAATCGCATCACTTTGCGGGAAGCCGTGACAGACCGGGACATCGCCCATTTCTGGCATGAGATGGACCAGATGCTGCTGCGGGATGTGCGGGCAAACTGCGACCTGGGAACGCCTATGACCGATGAGGAGGCTGCGCACTTTCTCTCACCTGACTACCGCAGCCGCATTGACTCCTTCGCCCAGCGGGCGGAAAACCCTGTCCGGCGCTTCTTCTTTCTGGCGGGCGGCCAGGAGGTGGGCTTCGCCTGCTACTGCACCTACCACACGGAGGATGGGAAATGCTTTATTCTGGACTATTGCATCTATCCCCCCTACCGCTGCCGGGGTCTGGGGAGGCAGTGCTTTGCCGCCCTGGCGGGGTGGGCCGCGGAGGAGGGGGCCCGCTACTTTGAACTGAACACCCACTGTCTCCGGGCCAAGCGGTTCTGGGAGGGCCTGGGCTTTCACTGCAACGGCTATGACGATGGCGGAACAATCCTTCTCTGCCGTCCGCCGGAGGAGCGGGTCCCCATCACGGTGGAGCGCCTGACCGACCCTGGAGACGCTGACCTGGGCTGGCAGCTGCACAAGCTGGAAAACGGCTTTTCCATCGAAATTGGGGAGGCCCCGCCCTGTGAGGCGGCCTGGGACCGGCTTTGCCAGGCCATAGTGGACGGAAGGATCACCTTTTTCCTGGCCCGCCGGGGCTACCGGGCGGTGGGGATGTGCTCGGTGAGCCGCTGCTTCTCCACCTTCGCCTGCTCGGACATCGGTGTGTTTGACGACTTTTTCGTAGAGCCGGTATTCCGGCGGCAGGGAATTCCACGGCAGCTGGCGGCCGCTGCTCAGGCTTGGTGTAAGGCCAACGGCCTTGCCAGTCTGACCGTCGGCTCCTCCCCCGGGGACGTGGGAATGTACCGGTCCCTGGGCTTTACGGCGGAATTGGGGACCATGCTGGCCTGCCCCTTAACGTAGCAAAAAAATCAGCTGAAGCCGCGGGGTCAAAAGGCCCCGCGGCTCTTCTTCTATCCCAAACTCACGAACATGCCTTCCAAGCCTCCCCACAAGGCGGCGCGAAGCCGTGGGTACAGGTCCACCGCCACACCGGATACATAGCGCCGGGCGGCCCGGCTTCGGATACCAAGATACCCGCACAACTCCTCTGCTCCCCGCTGAAGGCGGACTGTGGCCGCAGGCTGGGCAAGGCCCTTAAATTCTTCCCGCAGCTTCTCCCTCTGCGCCGCCGTGATAGCCAGTGGCCGGGGATCTTCCCCCGCCAGCGACAGGCCCAGGGCGTTCACCAGCACCGGCTCACAGAGGTTGCTCAGCCCCTCCACCCACTGGCTCCGCCGCCGCAAAAGCGCACAGCGCGCCGGGTCAAAGGCGGCCAGCACCTGATTCTCCGCCAGAAGCCGGGCCAGGTACTCGTTTATGTAGGCCACGCCCCCCTTCTCCTCCGCCACTGGACGGCACAGAGGATAGTCGATGCCGCAGGGGATCTGGTGCGGAAAAAAGCGAATGTCATAGCGCCGCCAGAACTGTCCGATCTCCCGCAGCGTTTCAGTCAGCGCCCCATCTGACTCAGGTGGCAGAGTTAAACACACCGCCCCATAGAGCCGGCGGCCATAATCCGTCTGCCGCCGCAGCCGTTTCCGGCCCTCCTCCAGCTGTTCCGGCAGGGCCGTCCCCAGCAGGGCCCGGGGATTCCGCTCCAGTTCCAGGGTGAAGCACAGCCCCTCCAGCAGTTCACCCACGGTTTCCCGGGGCAGGGAACTGCTCTCCCCCGCCGTATACTGCCCAGCCTGCCAGGCAAGGAGTTCCCACAGTGCCCGGCCCAGCACCTCCCGTTCCGCCTCCGTCAAGGCGGCGGAGCGGAGCCCCCTCTCACCCATCTTCCTTCTCCTCTTCCACAGCCTCCTCCGCCGCCGGAGTACGAAGGCCCCGGCAGAGTTCCTCCAGCGTTGTGCCCGCCAGATATTCCAGAGAGCCGCCTGCCCCTTCGTCAAAGGTCCTGGCCATGGCTTCTATCAGTTCATCATCGCTCAGCCGGTCGGCAGACTCATTTTTAAAGTGATAAAACAAGTCCTGCAGGGTCAGCAGCGTCTCCCCGTAGTCCGCCTGGGACACATAGGGTGAGTCGCAAAATGCGTATACCAGCTTCTCCAGTACGCCCCCGCCAAACTCCACCCGCCCGGTCCGCGCCAACGCCGTCCGCCTGCCCTCCAGCAACACGGAGATGGTTTCCGGGGAGAGGGTGAGTCCATAGCGGGCCGTGATCCGGTTACACGCCAGCAGCCGTTCTCCGGCAGCTACCTCCGCATTTGGTAAAATCAAGGGCAGCAGCGCCTCCATGACATTTCCTCCGTCTCTTCCTGTATTTCTGTCAGACAGCATTGTACTCCCCGGGCGAGGAAAGAACAAGACTTGCATTTTTCACTGATTTGTGGTAATATAACATTAGAAAATGAGGGAAAAATCGCCTTCCGCGATTTTTCCCTCATCCTTCTGTCCCACCCCCGCCCAGTTCCAGGCGTACCGCCCGTATGGGCGCCGGCTCCGAAGGGCACACCGCCACCACGCAGCCAGGCAAAAAATTCTCCACAGGGCGGCAAAGGGGCTCCGGTGGAAAGGGCCCCCGCAGTGCCAGAGCGCTGCCGCCCCGCCGCTTCACGGCGGCCTCCCTGGCAGTCCACTCCCGAAAAAAGGGCTCCGCCGCCATACCCCTGGCCAGGTGAACCGGCGGTGGGCGCAGCCGCTCTACATCCACACCCACGGCCTGGTCATGGAGAGCGCAGACGGCGGCTCCAGCGGTATGGCTGAGATTGAAATGGATCTGGGGGTATTGGGGAAACCAGGGCTTTCCCCCGGGGCAGCGCGCCACAGCGGGCAGTTCCGCCAGGCCGTACACATCCACCAGGGCCTGCTTCAACAGCACATAGGCCAGCCGCCGCTCCTGTCCCTCCGGCCCCAGGGCGCCATAAAGCACAATATCCATCCCGTCGCCTCCTCTCCCCTTTGTCCCCCTGATTATAGCGGCGGCGGCGGCGGTTGTCAAACCGCCCCTCTTTTTCCTGTTATTTTTCCCCTATTTCCTTCCATACCAAAAAATTTTAAAAAAATTTTTGGTGTTTGGGAGGGATTTTGCCTTTTGTGGTGTATATTGAGTAGAAGAGGATTCTAGAATGAGAGGAGGGACTCCCTGTGGCATTTCCCCAGCAATTTTTGGACGAACTGGCCAGTCGAAACGATATTGTGGATGTAGTCTCCTCTTACGTCTCTCTTCAGCGAAAGGGGAGCAACTACTTCGGTCTCTGTCCCTTCCACAATGAGAAGACCGGCTCCTTCTCCGTCTCTCCAGATAAGCAGATTTACCACTGCTTCGGCTGCAAGCACGGCGGCGGCGTCATCAATTTCATTATGGAAATTGAGAACCTGTCCTTCCCGGACGCGGTGCGCTTTCTCGCCAAGCGGGCGGGCATGGAGGTGCCGGACGATGGAGAGGACAAGGAGGCCGCCCGCCGCCGGCAGCGCATTCTGGCGCTGAACAGGGACGCCGCCCGCTGGTTCTATCAGAACCTGTCCCGTCCCGAGGGCGCGGCGGTGGCCGCCTATCTGGATAAGCGGAAGATTACCCGGAAAACCGCCATGAATTTTGGTCTGGGCGCCTCTTTGGACAGCTGGGACAGCCTGCTGACCGCTATGCTGCAGGCGGGCTATACCAAGACAGAACTGCTGGCGGCGGGGCTGGTGGTCCAGAACCAGAAGGGCCGGCTCTATGACAAGTTCCGAAACCGCCTCATGTTTCCCGTGATTGACGTGCGTGGGGACGTGGTGGCCTTCGGCGGCCGGGTGCTGGACAAGTCCGATCCCAAATATGTAAACACCCAGGAGACAGCGGTGTACAGCAAGCGGCGGAACCTGTATGGGATCAATTTGGCCAAGAAGACCAAGCGCCCCAACTTCATCCTCTGTGAGGGCAATATCGATGTGATTACCCTCCACCAGGCCGGCTTTGACAACGCGGTGGCCTCCATGGGAACCGCTCTCACTGTGGAGCAAACCCGACTTCTCAGCCGCTATACCAAGGAACTGGTGCTCTGTTACGACAACGACACCGCCGGCCAGATGGCCACGGAGAAGGCCATCGCCCTGCTGGAGGACAGTGAGTTTACCGTGCGGGTACTCCAGCTGCCCCGCCGTCTGGTGGATGGTGTGTACAGCAAGCAGGATGTGGACGACTTTATTAAACTTCACGGCCCCGCCGCCTTTGAGGCCCTCTTGAACGGCAGCGAAAACCAGATGGATTTCCGCATGGAGGCCGTTGCAGCCAAATATGATTTGGCGGAGGGCGAAGCGAAAATCAGCTATGCCGAAGAGGTCAGCCGTCTGATTGCCTCCCTGCCCAGTGCGGTGGAGCGGGAGGTCTACGCGGGCCGGGCTGCGGAGAAGGCGGGCATCTCCCGGGAGGCTATGCTGCTGGAGGTAAAGCGGGCTTTCGGCAAGCGAAAGAGTCAAGAAAAGCGGCAGATCCAGCGGGAGAACCTGAATGTCGCCGCCCTGCGCCAGCCCAGGGAGCGGGGCATCCGCTACGACGACATGCGCTCCGCCATGGCGGAGGAGGGGATCGTGCGGCTGCTGTTTCAGGACGGCTCTCTGGCCCGGCGCTGCCGGGATCTTTCGCCTGAGGATTTCAGTTCCCCCCTGCTCTCCTCTGTGTATCAGGCATTGCTGGAGGCGGCGGACCAGGGCCGAAGCCTGGCAATTACCGCTCTGGAGGAGCAGCTTTCGCCAGCGGAAATGGGACACATGACCACCCTGCTGCAAAAACCGGAGAGTTTGGCCAACGCGGATCAGTCCCTGCCGGACTACATACGGATCATACAGGAATCCGCGGCCAGACGCCGGGGGGATATTCCAGCGGATCCCCTGCTGGCCGCTCGGGATAAATTCAAAGAGAAAAAGGGCTATGGAGGAAAGCATAATGGCTAAAAAGAAGGAAGACGTCACCCTGAACGCCGGCGCCGAGACAGAGGCGAAAAAGGCTGAGGGGGATAAGAAATACGCACGGCTGCCGGACAAGCTGCTCAGCGGCCTGCCCGCCGCCCCCATTCTTCTGGCAAACGAGAAGGTTATGGACCTCTTCGCCAGGGGCAAGAAGCGGGGCAAGCTGGACAGCGCCGAAATGATGGACGTGCTGGACGAAATCGATCTGGACAGCGACCAGATGGAGAAAATTTACGACTCTCTGGAATCGCTCTCCATTGAGATCGGCAGCGAGGAGGACATCCTTCCGGAACTGCCCGACGACGTAGAGCCCCCTATCGACGAGATCGCGGAGATCGAGGAGGAGGAGTTGGTTGACCCCAACTCCCTGGTGGACAGCTTCTCCATCGACGATCCCGTGCGGATGTACCTGAAAGAGATCGGCAAAGTTCCCCTGCTGTCCCCCGACGAGGAGACAGAACTGGCTCAGAAAATGAGCGATGGGGCCATGGCCAAGGAACAGCTGGAGAGCATGGAGGGGCAGGATATTCCGGAGGGCGACCTGGCCCAGCTGAAGAGCCTGATCCGAGAGGGGGACAAGGCCAAGCAGAAGCTGGCGGAAGCCAACCTGCGCCTGGTGGTATCGATCGCCAAGCGCTATGTGGGCCGCGGCATGCTGTTTCTAGATCTGATCCAGGAGGGCAACCTGGGCCTGATCAAGGCGGTGGAGAAATTTGACCACACCAAGGGGTACAAGTTCTCCACCTACGCCACCTGGTGGATCCGCCAGGCCATCACCCGGGCTATCGCCGACCAGGCCCGAACCATCCGTATCCCCGTACACATGGTGGAAACCATCAACAAGGTCATCCGGGTCAGCCGTCAGCTGCTTCAGGAGTTGGGCCACGATCCCTCCCCCGAGGAGATTGCCGCGGAGATGAGCATGCCTGTGGACAAGGTCCGGGAAATCCTGAAAATTGCCCAGGAGCCCGTCAGCCTGGAAACCCCCATTGGCGAGGAGGAGGACAGCCATCTGGGCGACTTTATCCCCGATGAGGGCGCCAGCGAGCCCAGTGAGGCGGCCAGCTTCACCCTGCTTAAGGAGCAGCTGGTGGACGTGCTCAGCACCTTGACCCCCCGGGAGGAGAAGGTGCTGAAGCTGCGCTTCGGCATTGAGGATGGACGCACCCGCACGCTGGAGGAGGTGGGCAAGGAGTTCAACGTCACCCGGGAGCGCATCCGCCAAATCGAGGCCAAGGCCCTGCGTAAACTCCGCCATCCCAGCCGGAGCAAAAAGCTGAAGGATTTTCTCAACTGAGCGCTGTAACAGGCTTCCCCGCTCTGTTTGGCAGCGCAAAAAGCTGACAGCTTTTCTCAGCCGGCAGTAGACTGCCGAGAAAGAAGGAGTTCGTTTTCATGCGCATTCACCTTGACCGGAAGAAACTGTTGTGTCTGAGTTTCTTTCTGTGCTGTGTCCTGCCGCCCTGCTTTAACTGGTTCTCTCTGGAGCCGGAGGCTGACGCCTGGACCGGCCTGTCCCTGATGCCCGTGCCGCTGCTGGTGGGCATGACACTGTATGCCTTCGCCCTGCTCTTCGACCGATTCCGCCATGTGCTGAGTTTGGGCGTTCTGGCCCACGGCCTGCTGCTGGCCGCCTGCCTCAACTGCTTCTTTAGCTTTCCCCTGCTCTCCGGGACTGCCGGCGCCCGGGATCTTCATCTGAGTTTGGAGGCCACGGAACCGGGCTACTGGATCAGTCTGGCCCTGCTGCTGGTCCATCTGATCCTGTTCACCACCACGGAGGTCGCCGTCCAGCGGCTGTCCCAGCAAAACAGCAAGGCCTGAGAAAGCCGAGCCACCCCCCACCAACATACAAAGCCCCGCTGTGAGGCAGGATGCATACCGTCTCACAGCGGGGGCTTTGCAGGCAGCTTTTCCGTAAAGACCACCCATCCGGTTTGCCGCAAAATCAATGGCCGCTGCAAGAAATGCAGCGGCCATCTTATTTTATTCCCCGTCACCGAAGAATTTCTCATGAACCGCCCGGACGGCGGCAACAGCGTCGTTCTCGTCAATGAGAACGGATACGCGGATCTCACTGGTATTAATCATCTGAATATTAATATTGGCGTCATACAGGGCTTCAAACATTTTGGCTGCCACACCGGGAGTCGTCATCATGCCTGCCCCCACAATGGATACCTTGGCGATCTTATCCTCCACGGTAATGTGGTCGAAACCCAGGATTTCCTTCTGCTCCTCCAGAACCCGGACCGCTTCCTCCACATCTGCCTGGGACAATGTAAAGCTGATATCCTTGCTCTCTCCCCGGCCAATGGACTGGATGATGGCATCCACATTCACACGGGCCTTGCCCAGCAGGGAGAACACCCGGAAGGCCACGCCGGGATTGTGGGCCAGGCCCACCAAAGCGATCCGGGCAATGCTGGTATCCTTTGCCACACCGGCAATGTTGGTTTTTTCCATTTTTGTGACCTCCTTGACTTTTGTGCCGCTCTTCCGCTCCAAGCTGGACACGACTTCCATATTCACGTGATATTTCTTTGCCAACTCCACACTGCGGTTTTGAAGCACCTGCGCCCCCTGGCTGGCCAACTCCAACATCTCGTCATAGGTAATCTCCGGGAGTTTTCGCGCCCCGGAGACAATCCGGGGGTCGGTGGTATAGACTCCGTCCACATCCGTGTAGATCTGACACAGGTCCGCACGGAAGGCCGCCGCCAGAGCCACGGCGCTGGTATCAGAGCCGCCGCGTCCCAGAGTGGTCACATCCCCAAAACGGTTGACACCCTGGAAGCCTGCCACCAGGACAATTTTATTTTTATCCAATTCCTGCTGAATGCGCTCCGGATCAATCTTCTTAATGCGGGCGTCGCTGTAAGTACTGCTGGTATGAATGCCCACCTGCCAGGCTGCCAAGCTTACCACAGGCAGGCCCATGGCCTCCAGGGCCATGGCGCACAGGGAAATGGAGATCTGTTCCCCGGTGGAGAGCAGCATATCCATCTCCCGCTTGGAGGCCCGGGGGTTGATCTCCCTGGCCTTCTCAATGAGGTCGTCCGTGGTATCGCCCTGGGCTGATAAAACGACCAGCACCTGGTTCCCTGCACGATAGGTATCAGCGATAATGCCGGCCACGTTCTGGATGCGGGCGGCATCGCGGACGGAACTGCCGCCAAATTTCTGTACGATCAATTTCATATGGGTACTCCCCTTCTCTGGAATGATTGGCACGACACTCTATTATAGTATCGCGGAGCCGGTTTGGTTATCGCAGCACAGGCAGCAGCACCTTCGCTCCCACCTGCTTGGCCAGCGCCTGGGCCTCCCTGCGGGTAATGGGGCCGGTAACAGCCGCGCCCTCAGCCAGCGACTCCCCGCTGGGGGGGACGGCAAAATTTCCACGGAGATACCAGTAGAGGGGCAGATCCGTATCCAGCTTCGCCAGCTGGGCACTCTCGCTCCAGTCCAGGTCCCGGCGGCTGGCGCGGTGGGCCAGCGCATCCATGATGTCCCCCATGACGGCGGAAGCGGTGGGCAAGTCCCCGGCGCCCCGGCCATAGAACATCACATCGCCTACAGCGTTGCCCCGGATCATCACCGCGTTGAATACATCGTCCACTGTGGCCATCGGGCACTGCTCCGGTACCAGGTGAGGCGCCACATAGGCCGCCACCCGGCCATCTGCCAGACGCAGGGCCCGGCCCAGCAGCTTAATCCGGTAGCCCGCGCCGCTGGCGATGGCGACATCCTGCAGGTCTATACCGCTGATGCCCTGGATATCAATTGCCTCCGGCGGAACCTCCCGGCCCCAGGCCAGATCCGACAGAATACAGATTTTCCGCCCGGCGTCCAGCCCCTCCACATCCGCAGCCGGGTTCTGCTCCGCATAGCCCCGCTCCTGCGCCTCCTTCAAAGCCGCGTCAAAGGGGACGCCGCCCTTCACCATGCGGGTGAGAATATAGTTTGTGGTACCGTTCAGGATACCTGCGATCTCTTCGATCTGGTTGCCCGCCAGGCATTGGAACAGAGGCCGCAGCACAGGGATACCGCCGCCTACGCTGGCTTCAAAGAGGTAGTTGACATTCTTTTCCCGGGCAATGGCCAGAAGTTCCCTGCCGTGGGCGGCCACCAGTTCCTTGTTGGACGTTACCACATGCTTGCCAGCCAGCAGCGCCCGGCGGGTGAACTCCAGGGCCACCTTAGCCCCGCCAATGGACTCCACCACCACGTCCAACTCCGGGTCGTTCTCCAACAGGGCAAAATCCTTCACCGCCCGGTCCGCGTAAGGGGTGCCGGATAAGTCCCGCACATCCAGAATATACTTCAGGTGGAGGGGCTCCCCCAGCTTCCGGGCGATACTCTCCCCGTTCATCTCCAGCACCCTGGCCACGCCGGCCCCCACAGTACCGAAGCCCATAATCGCAAAATTCGCCATACGATATCTCCCTCCTATTGTGCCGATACGCTCAGCCGGCCAGGATCTCAAACCGGACTACACCCTCCGCGCCGGAAACGCTGGCAATCAGTTCCTCCAGACTCTCCTCCATATCGGATGTCTCCGCTGAAATGGTCACGGCGGCACAGCCGTTGGTGGGAATACTCTGGTTGATGGTCAGTATATTCGCGCCACTGCCGGCAAAAATAGACAGGACGTTGCTGAGCACGCCGGGATTGTCCTTCAGCATGGTGTAAAACGTGATGATCCGCCCAGCCTTCATATTGTTAAAGGGCTGTACCGCGTCCTTGTACTTGTAAAATGCGCTGCGGCTGATCCCCACCTGGCGGGTGGCGGCCCCCACGGTGTCCGCCTCCCCTGTCTGCATCATACGCTTTGCCTCCGCCACCTTGATGAAAATCTCCGGCAAGGCCTCGGCGGCTACAATGTAATACTTTGTTTTTGCGCTCATGCTGTATTCCTCCTATGGCCATATGTCTTTATATGGCGATATTGTACCACAGAACCACCCATAGGTACAATGAAAACTTTCGCACAAAATGTCACAAAATTCCTCTGCGCCGTATACGGAAAGGAGTGCAGTTTGTCTATATGCAGCAAATAAGTGTCCTTTTACAGCGGACAGCGCTGTGGGCCCTGGGGCTGGCCGGCGGTTTTCTCTTCCTCCGCTACCTGTTGGAGCCCCTGCTCCCCTTTCTTCTGGCCCTGGGGCTGAGCGCCATGGTGGAGCCCCAGGTGCAGCGGCTGCGCCGCGCCATAGGGGTCAAACGGACCTTTGCAGCCGCCACCGTGACCACAGCGCTGCTGCTGGTGGCGGGAAGCGCCGCGGCGGTGCTGGCGCTGCGCCTGATACTGGAACTGCGGGTCTGGTCAACAGAGTTCCCCCAGGCCCTGGAGCGCTTTCCCCTGCTATGGAACGGTTTTTTAGACAGGATTGAGAGTTGGTACAGCGCCTGCCCCGCCTTTTTTCGCTCCGCCCTGGATCTGCTGGCGGAACAGCTGGCGGAGTCCGCCCCCACTGTTGTGGGCGCCGCCGGGCAGTGGCTGATGGGGACAGCGTCGGATATTCTCTCCGCCCTGCCGAATTTGGGACTCTTTCTTGTCACCACCGTGCTGGCCGTATATTTCACCAGCCTCAGCTATCCCGCCATTCTGTCCTTTCTCAAGCGTCAGCTGCCCCCGTCATGGCAGAAGCGCTGCCGCGCGGCAGCACAGTGCTTCCGCTCCACCATCCTCAAGTGGCTGCGGGCAGAGGCGCTGCTGCTGCTGTCCACCTTTCTGATCCTGTTGGGCGGCTTTGCCTGGATGGGTCTGGATTTTGCCCTGCTGGCCGCTGTGTTCATTGCCCTGGTGGATGCCCTGCCGGTACTGGGGACAGGGACGGTGCTGCTGCCCTGGTCCGCCGGCTGCCTGCTGCTGGGCGACACGGGGCAGGCGCTGCGTCTGCTGCTTCTGTACGCACTAACACTCTTAAGCCACACCCTGCTGGAGCCGCGGCTCCTGGCCGGCCAGGTGGGTCTGCCGCCTATCACCGCCCTGCTGGCCATGTACCTGGGGTTTCACTTTGTGGGCGTGGGCGGAATGATCCTGCTGCCCATTCTCCTGCTGCTGCTCAAGCAGCTGCAGGACGCAGGTGTGGTGCGGCTATGGAAAGCATAAAAATCCCGCCCGGAACAAAAGCTGTTCCGGGCGGGACGATCGGCGCTGACCCTACTTATCCTCTCCATCGGCATCCGCCGGCGGATGCAAATCCCCGTCCGGCTTTTCCGCCGGAAGATCCGCCGGAGCCGGACACGCTCCCTCCTCCGGCGCAGCCGCGGCCACCCGGGTAACGAACAAATCCTCCTGGCCGTGGGGGTGCCGGCGTTTCTGCACCACAAGCACAATAAAGGCCGCCACCGCCAGCACCACGCTGAGGATCTGTGACACCCGAACGGGCTGGCCAAAGAGCGTCCAGTCGAAAAAGTACAGGCTGTCGGTGCGAAGGCCCTCAATCCAGGCCCGGCCAATTCCATACCAGATGAAGTAGAAGCAGGCGTTTTCCCCATCGAAGGTCCGGGCCTTGGCGATGACAAACACAAGCAGCAGCAGGCCCACCAAATTCCACAGGCTCTCGTACAGGAAGGTGGGGTGCACTTCGATGTACTCCGTGGCAGAGGTCCAAAGCCGCATCCGCCACGGCAGCGTAGTCTCCTCGCCAAAGGCCTCCCGGTTCATAAAGTTCCCCCAGCGGCCCACCGCCTGGCCAATCAAAAGCCCCATCACTCCCAGGTCCGCGAAAGCGCCAAAGGACAGCTTCTTCCGGTGGCAGAAAAACCACAGCACCAAAAATGCAGTGATCACCGCGCCATAAATGGCGAGTCCCCCATCCCAAATGGCCACCATACGGCCCCAGTCCAGGCTCCCGTCGCCATTGCGGTAGAGATCCAGGTAGAATACCACATAGTACAGCCTGGCCCCCACAATGCACAGGGGAATCTCCCACAGCAGCAGGTCATAGACATTGTCATCCTTCAAGCCATAGTCCTTAGCCCGCCAGGCACAGAACAGGGCCGCCAGAATCAGCCCCAGACAGATCAGGATCCCATACCAGTAAATCCCATTGGGGCCGATATCCAGGGCCACCGGGGAGGGATTAAACTCCCAGTCCCCGAAAAGCCCGGGAAAGCTAATGGGCATGTCACTTCTTGCGTACATGATTCTTGGTCCTCCAAACTCAGTTTTCCCCCGCCCTGCGGGGAGTAATCACGGAGAGGGCGGCGTGGTCCGCCGTGACCTCCTGGCGCAAAAACGCTTCCACATCCGCCTTTGTCACCGTCCCGAACACCTCCGGAAAACGGTAGTAGTCAAAGCCGCGGAAGTAACCCTCCGCCAAACTCACGGCAATATTCTCAAAGGAGTTGAGGCTGCGGATCATCCCGCCGTAGGACGCCCGCCGCAGCCGCTGGTAGAACGCCTCGTCAATGCCCTGCTCCCCCAGGCGCCTTGCCTCGGCGGTGATCTCATCAAACACCCGCCGCGGCTCCTTGGCGTCGCCTCCCACATAGAGGTAGGCGGCTCCAGGCAGCACATCGTAATTGCCCCCCAGGCTCCCGTTGATGGCCCCCTCCTCATACAGACGGGTATACAGGGGGCTGCTGTCCCCAAAGAGTACATCGCAGGCCAGATCCCCGATTATGCTCCGGCGCAGCAGGTCCTCTCCGCCGGGGCAGGGCCGGCACTTGTAGCCGCCCAAAAACATGGGCATGGAGACCTCCATCTCCCGGGAAATCTCCCGCCGCGCCGGAGTCTGATCCTCCTCCTTCCCGTAGTCCCGGGGCACATCCGGACCGCTCTCCCCCGGCAGAATCTCCTCCGCCACCTGGGCTATCCGGTCCGCGTCCACGTTACCCACGCATACCAGCACCATGTTGGCCGGGGTATAGAAGGCCTTGTGGCAGTCGTACAGCGTCTTGGCGGTAATGGATTGGATGCTCTCCACCGTCCCCGCCACCGCCACCCGGGCGGGGCTGTCCCGATACAGGCACTGCATCAGGTTTGTATAGACCTGCCAGTCTGGATTGTCCTCCACCATGCGGATTTCCTGGCCAATAATCCCCTGCTCCTTGGCCACCGACTCGTCCGTAAACCAGGGTACGGACACAAAGCCCAGCAGCAGGCGCAGATTGTCATAAAAGTTCTGGGAGGAGTCGAAAAAATAGGCGGTGATGGCATTGCTGGTAAAGGCGTTGGGCTCCGCCCCATTTTTTGCCAAGTCCTGCAGGGCATTGCCCTCCTCCGTATCAAACATTTTGTGCTCCAGATAGTGGGCAATACCGGCGGGAGTGTCCAGCCAGCGGCCGCCCTGCTGGAAGCGCAGATCCATTCCGCCGTAGCGGGTGGCAAAGAAGGCGTACTGCTTGGCGTGGTACGGTTTGTCCACTACGAAAATCTCCAGTCCATTGGACAGGGTCCGGCGGGACACCCGCTCCCCCAGCCTGGGGTACTCCAACTCTCTCATGCCTGCTCCTCCTTGCCCTTCAGGAAATAGATGGTATCCGGCCGCACATGCTCCGCCGCCGCCTGAATCCGCTCCGGCGATACCAGGCGGACACTCTCCGCCAGGCCCTCAATGGTTTCATCGCCATTGGTGGCCATCTGATGCATGGTAAAGTCCTCCATAGCCCCGGCGGAATCCTCCATGGAGCGCAGAGCGTGGAGGATGGAACTCCGGGCCCCCTCCAGTTCCCAGGCCTCCCACTGCCCCCGACGCAGGGCCTCCAGCTGGGCCATAATCTCATCCACCGCCCGCTGGTAGTTGACCGGCTCAATGCCGGAGGAGACGGTGATAATCCCCTTTTTTCTGTGGTAGCTGCTGCCGGCATAATAGCAGAGCGACAGCTTCTCCCGCACATTGAGAAACAGCTTGGAATTGCTGGTACCGCCGAACATGGCGTTCATCAGCATGGTGGCGGGCACATCCGTGCTGTCTGTGCGGAAACCGATGCAGAGTTTGCCCTGGGCCACATCCATGGCCTCCTCCACCACCCGGCACTGCTCCGGCGCGGGGCGAAGGACAGCGGCGGCAGGCTCCACCAATCCCTGGCGGGGCAGGCCCGCGAAAGCCCGGGAAAAAGCCCCCGCCACCCGCTTTTCCTGGGCGGAGCCGCAGTAAAACAACTCCAGCCGGGCTGCGGGCAGGATGGTCTGGTAGTGGCTGTTCAGTTTCTGCAGGGAGATGCGCTCCACATCCCGCACCTCGCCCAGGCGGCTGATGCCATAGGGCTCCCCGGCGCACATCTCCTCGATAAGCCGCCGGCCGGCGTAGAGGCGCTTATCGTTGATGTCGCTGCGGATGAGATCCGCCAGGTTCACACGCTCACTGTCCACGTAGGCCCCGTTCAGCCGCCCGTTTTTGGTAGCGGGGTTGCAGAGCGTGTCCCCCAACAGATCCGTCAGAGGCTCCAGCAGCCGCTCCCCCTCCGGCAGGAACCGCTCGTCAATTGAGGAGGCCACAAAACCAAAGACCTGATTCTCCCCCTTTTTACGCACCGTGGGCTCCAGCCGGGCGCCGTAGAGGGCGTCCAGCCGGGCGGAAATAGCGGCCATATCCGGGCAGCGGACGGTCCCCCGGCTCAGTACATTTACCAGCAGGGCGTTCAGCGCCGCGCTCTCCCGCTCCAGCGGCATCACCAGCTGGGCACTCAAAAAGCCGGTTTTGAATTTCTCTGATGGGATATAGTTGAGATACACGTTTTCCATGAGCGCCTGTCGAGTCATGTGGCGGTTTCTCCTTTGTCTGTCAAGTATCTGCCAAATCTTATTTAGTATATACCTTTTTCCCCACAGTTTCCATAGTCTGGCGTGAATTTTACGATTGGTTCATGTTTTCCGCCGCTGAGAAAGCCGTATCCGGGAAGGGCCGCTGGTCCTGCTGGGCAAAATACGCCGTGAGAACGGCGAGAAACCGCTGCTGAAACCGGGTAGCGGGCCGGTGGCGTTGATACAGCACCGACACCCGCTGGCACACCGGCCCCCCCAACGCCACCAGCGGCAGGCAGTGAACCCCCGCTGGAATCTGGGGCAGATCGTGAAGCAGGCTCATCCGCAGAAAGAACCCCGCCGCCACCCCCTCCAGGCACAGCGGCAGATAAAACTGGGGATACTCGGTGGACAGATACACCTGGCTCTGGCAGCCGGCACTCTGGTAGCAGTCCAGGATGCTGTCGGTCAGGGCATTACCCCGTAGGGGCAGAATGACCGGCAGCCGGGCCAGCAGTTCCGGGCAGACCTGTTTTTGGTACCGCTCCAGGGGAAGCTGCCAGCCATCCGGCCCGAAGACCCGCTCCAGAAGGGACTCCGCCACTACCAAATACAGTCTGTCCTCCACCAGCACCTGGCTGGTCAAGCTGGCGGCATGGTGCGGAAACACGCCTACGGCCAAATCCACCGACCCATCCTCCACCAGAGGGACAAGGTCCCGTGAGGTGTGGCTGACCAGAGTGATCCCCACCTTGGGAAACTCACCGCTGAACTGGCGCAGCACCTCCGGCATGATACCCCTGGCCCGGGGCGCGCTGGTCCCAATGCGCAGGGTACCCCGATCCTGTCCATCGTAGTCCCGTATGACCTGCCGCACCCGCTCCTCCTGGGCAAGTACCGACTGGGCAAAGCGGAGCAGCTGCCGCCCGGCATCCGTCAGTTCCAGGCGGGGACGCCGGCGAAACAGCCGGGCCTGATAGGCCTCCTCCAGCCGCTGCACATGGTTAGACAGGTTTTGCTGGGTAATAAAGAGCCGTCTGGCAGTCTGTGTAAAGTTTAAATCCTGCATGCTTCTGCAAAGTAGTACAAACTCAAAAAATTGACCACTGTCTCCGCTCCTCCTGTCACACAAGAAATTCTTGTGCCGCTTCTATACTGTTATCAGAATTGTATTGTACCAAAGTGGGGGGAAAAGTCAACGTGTCCGTCCATTTGCCACAAAATTTTGTGGTGGGACCTCCCCGGAAAGTGTTGTTTGCCCCCAGGGGCCTGTACCTGTATAATAGGCATACGGAAAGCCTTTTACGGAAAGAGAGGACACTTTCATGGACCAAAAGCCCCGCAATGTTGTGCTGATCTGCTCCGATCAGCACAACCGGCATATGGCAGGCTGCTACGGCAATCCCCACGTCATTACCCCCCACATGGACGCCCTTGCCGCCGCCGGCACCCGATTTGACTGCGCCTACACCCCAAACCCAATCTGTGTGCCCGCCAGGGCCAGCATGGCCACCGGCTGCTACAGTCACACACTCCACTGCTGGGACAACGCAAGCCCCTACTGTTCCCCCGAACAGGCCCTCAGCTTTGGCCACCAGCTGCACCGTGCCGGGATTCCGGTTACGCCATCGGAAAGCTTCACTACCGCTCCAGCGAGGATGATACCGGTTTTCCCGACCAGCGGATTCCCCTCCACGTCCGGGACGGCGTGGTGGATCTTTTCGGCACCATCCGGGAATATGGTGTGGTAAAGCCTATTATGCGTCAGGAGATTCCCAAGGCACACCCCGGAGACTCCAGCTATATCCACTATGACACCCAAATTACAAAGGAGGCGCTGGCATTTTTGGAAGAAAACCGGGAGGCGGAAAAACCCTGGTGCCTCTACGTGGGCTACACCTTCCCGCATCTTCCCCTTATCTCCCCCCAGGAAACCTGGAATCTCTACGATGAGGCCAGTCTCCCCATGCCCTTTGCCTACCACAGGGGAGAGCGGGCTGAGCACGAGAGTTTCCGGGACATCCGGGATTTTTTGGGGCTTCAGGAGGAATACACAGGCGAGGAGATTCGCCGGGCCATTCACGCCTACTACGGCATGTGCCCCTTCCTGGATACGCAGATAGGCCAGCTGTTGGGACGTCTGCGGGACCTGGGACTGGATGAAAACACCTATGTCATTTACACATCCGACCATGGAGAGATGATGGGCAACCACGGCCTGTGGTTCAAAAACTGCATGCTGGAGGACTCCTCCGCCATTCCGCTCATCCTCTCCGGTCTCGACATCCCCCGGGGCACGGTTAACCGCACCAACATTTCCCTGGTGGATATCTATCCCACTGTGCTGGATCTCATGGGCGTTGTACCGAAAAACGACGGAAAAGACAGGCAGGGCATCTCACTTTACGAACTCTGCAAATCAAAGGAAGAAAAGGATCGCGCCGTGTATTCTGAGTTTCACGCCTCCGCCTCCTACACTGGCGGCTTTATGGTCCGCTGGAGGCAGTATAAGTATATCGACTATGTGGGTTATCCTCCCCTGCTCTTTGACCTGGATAAAGATCCGCTGGAACTGCACGACCACAGCACCGATCCCGCCTACGCCGGTATAGGGGCCCTGCTGGCGGAAAAGCTCCAGGCCTGCGGCGGCCCCAGGGAAATTGACGCCAGCTGCCGGGCGGATCAGGCCCAGCGGCTGGAGCGGTACGGCGGCAAGGAGTACATCCTGCACAACTTCCAGCCCATTATTTTCTCTCCCCCGCCCCAGTGCTGAGGGGCGTCATCCGACCAGAAAAGGAGGGAGGCCCATGCCCGCGTTGAGTGTCCTGCTCAAGCCCGCCTCCGGCAGCTGCGGCCTGCGATGCCGGTACTGCTTTTACGCCGACGAGTCCCGCTGCCGGAGTGTCGAAAACTTTGGGCTGATGTCGGAGGAGACCCTGCGGCAGGTGGTCAGCAAATGCCTGGCCTATGCCGATACCCAGTGTACCCTTGCTTTTCAGGGGGGTGAGCCCACCCTGAGGGGCCTCCCCTTCTTCCGGCGGCTGATCCCCCTGGAAAAGCGCTACCGCCGCGGAAAGGCCGCCATTCACCACGCCATCCAGACCAATGGTATGGTCCTTGACGAAGCATGGGCCTCCTTTTCCGCAAAACCAGTTTTTGGTGGTCCTGTCTCTGGATGGTCCCCGGGATCTTCACGACGCCAATCGTGTGGACGCCTCTGATCACGGCACCTTTGACGTGGTGCTGGCGGCGGCCCGGCTGCTGAAGCGGAGGGACGTCCCCTGCAACATTCTCACCGTGGTCACGGAGGCCACGGCCAGCCGGGCAAAGGAACTGTTCTCCTTTTTTATGGCCCAGGGATTTCTTTATCAGCAGTACATCCCCTGTCTGAACCCCCTTGGCGCCCCCAGGGGCGGCTGCCCAGGCTCCCTCACCCCAGCGAGCTACAGGCGGTTTTTGACAGACCTTTTTGATGCGTGGTATGAAGCCCGCCTTTTGGGCCGTTTCGTCTACATCCGCTACTTTGAGAACCTGGCGGCCCGCCTTCTGGGCCAACCGGTGGAGTGCTGCGGTATGGGGGACTGCGCACCCCAGCTGGTAGTAGAGGCGGACGGCAGCGTCTACCCCTGCGACTTCTACATGCTGGACGACTATAGATATACGGGACGCCCAGCGCCTCCGCCCGCTCCACAATCCGGCGGACCCGTTCAAAAGCCTCCTCCTGAGGCAGATGACGGGTCTCCGTATTGATCACTGCGGCGTCGCACCCGGTCAGAACCGCGTCCATATCCGCGAAACAGTCGATCTGCACCAGCGTGTCGATATTGCGGGCACTGAGCATGACGCCTGAATCCAGAGCCCCGGTCATATCGTCGGCTATCATCAGCAATTCGGCCATTGTTACCACCTATCCAAATCCAAAATCATGTACTACTTATATAGTAGCACACGTGCTTCGTTTTGCAACCTAAAATGTCGAAATAGTCGAAATATTAGTTTTATTTCGAAACGTTTATAAAATATATGTTTCAATTATTGACAGATACTGTTAAAATGAGGTATAGTATTGGTAAGATCTTACGGGAGGCATGCAAAATGAAAACATATAAGCTTTTAGGGATCGCCCCCTACGACGGCATCCGCCTGCTGATGCGGGAGGCCGCCAGTCAGCGTGAAGATATCGTTCTGGACGCCTACACCGGCAACCTGGAGGACGGATGCGCCCTGGCCCAGCAGTACGCCGGCGACTACGACTGTATTATCTCCCGTGGTGGCACCGCCCAGCAGATCCGCCAGGTGACAACCAAGCCCATTGTAGAGATTGAGTTCTCCGCCTATGATCTGCTCCAGTCCATCAACCTGGCCCGGTCCTGCGCGGACAAATGGGCCATTGTAGGCTTCGCCCCCATTACCAAGAACGCCAAAATCATCAGCGACCTGCTCCAGTATAACCTGGATATTTTCACCCTCCAGACCAAGGAGGACGCGGACTGGATTATCAGCGAGATCAAGTCCCAGGGCTATCAAATGATCGTCTGCGATACCATCACCGACATCTACGCCAAACGCCAGGGGGTGGATTCCATTTTGATCCACTCAGGGCTGGAGAGCATTGAGCGGGCCATCGACGAGGCGGTGCACATCTGCGAATCCTATGCCCAGATCAAGGAGCAGAAGGACCTCTACGAGATGCTTCTGAATAACCTGGAGATCGACTCCTTCGTCTTTGACAGCGAAAAGAACTGTGTCTACGCCAATCCCAATCAACTGGGGGATGAGGAGATCAAGTCCATCGTTCTCAACCAGCTTACCCTGCCGGAGTGGGAGCGATCCGAGGCAATTCAGAAAAATATCCGGGGCACCATCTACAATATCGAGGCCAAGCAGGTGGCTTTCCGCGGGGAGATGTATTCCCTGTACAATGTATACTATCAGAAAAACAAGACCACAAAGAAGGCCAGCGGCATCCAGTACTACACCGCAAACGAGTTGAATGAGAGTCTGCTGGCAGGCTTCTACCTCAGTCCTACTCTGGAGTTGTCCAAGTACGAGCAGCTGGGCAAGTCCGGTAGCTTCCCGCCCCTGATGCTCCTGGGCGGACCCGGCACCGGCAAGAGCGAGTGCGCCGCCTATCTGCATATCAAGGGACAGAATTGGAACAACCCCTACATTGACTGCAGCTTTGCAAAAATGAACGAAAAGGAACTGCAGTACCTGCTCACCAGCATCAACTCCCCCTTCCGGTCCAATCAGGTGACGTTCCACTTTCGGGAGATCGATACCCTGGACGAGGAAAAATTCTGCGGCTTTCTCAGCGCCATCAGCGACTCCCACCTGTGCTCCTGCAACCGGATCATCTTCTCCTGGACACATGACACCCGGGAAAAGCTGCCGGAGCGGGCCAGAGCCATTATGGACCGCTTCACATGCTATACCATCACCCTGCCCACCGTGCAGGAGCGCATCGATGAGATCCCCCAGATGGTGACAAAATACATCAATTCCTTCAACAGCATGATGTCCAAGCAGTCCGCCGGGCTCCAGAGCGACGCCGTCACTCTGATGAAGGCCTACGACTGGCCCGGGAATCTCTCCCAGCTGAAGCGGGTGATCTTCCAGGCGGTGTCCCAGTCCGACGGGATGTATATCAGCGCGGACACCATCCGCTCCATCCTGGATACAGAAAAAGGCCACTTGATCCCGGAGGCCAAGCTGTCTCTGGATCTGAGCGGCACACTGGATGAGATCAAGCAGGAGGTCGCCAAGATTGTTCTGGCCCAGTGCGGCAACAACCAGAGCAAGGCAGCTGAACGGCTGGGCATTGGCCGCACCACCCTGTGGCGGATGCTTGGCCGCTGAGCAGGTGGGCTATTGATAGAAGCGAGGCAGGCACGTTGGCCGTGTCGCCCCGCTTCTATTTTTTGCGGTGGCATAAGACAGCCGCAAAAATTGTCCATGTTGGCAGCCCTGCGGCCACAGACATGGGCCCGCGGCGGCCGCCGTCGGGAGGCGGCATGTATCCGCAAAAGAAGCCCTTACCCGCTTACTTCTTATCCACAGGACACATCTGTACCGTCATGCTGGCCTCGTACCAGACACCCCGCTCCGGGTTGATAAACCTGCACTGGGTACCCAGCTTTTCCAGTTCCTCATTGACCTTGGCGGTAAAATCGTTAAAGTCATAGTCGAAGCTGGGGTCATAGGCGTTGTTGTGGTGCCAGGGAATGCTGATCTGCGCGCCGATGGCGGCGATAACCTCCGCCATCTCCCGGGGCTCCATCTGCCAATTGGTCCGGTGGCGGAAGAGGATGTTGGGATGCACATCCTCCTAGCGCTTCTGCGCAATCCGATCCCACCCCCCTGCGCTAAAGGCGAGCTTCAGGTTGTCGTTGGTTGTGATGACCAGGTTGGTATTAAAGAGGGATCCCAGGGAGCCCAGAAAGTCCAGGGATGCGTGGTCGTCAATCCTGGCTGGCGACACTGCGGAAAACTTCGTGGCATTATGCCGCCCCTCGCTGGTCTCCAGAATAAAATCGCCGAAGTCATAGGTATCGTGGCTCTCAAAGGGGAAGATGTCCCGCTCCGGGATGCCGAAGGTCTGGCTGTAGTAGATGGCCGTGTTGGCGTGGCAGAGGATGCGGGGATGGAAGCGCTCATATACCTCGCCCAGCTGCAGAATGTGGTCTCCGTGGGCGTGGTTGAGAATCACGTAGTCCGCGCCCTCCAGATCCGCCACGGCGTAGCCGCAGCTCATGCCCATCTTCCCCCACTTGGGGTCCTCCGGGGAGGGCAGGAAGGGATCGATGACAATATACTTGCCATTCGGCAGACGAATCTCCGTGCAGTTGCAGGTAAACCAGCGAAAGCGGAGACCGTGGGAGGTGACGCTTCTGACAAACTCACTCATGCTCATCTCATTACATTCAATGATGTCGCACAGTTCCAGCTAATCCGTGCTCTTCTCCGCGTTCTGGGTCCCGGCCCGGGACTCCTGGCAGAAGTGGCAGGCCACAAAATGCCCCTTTCCGTCCACATCCTGCATCTGGGGCGCCTCCTTGCTGCACCGCTCAGAGGCCATCCAACAGCGGGGGGCGAAGCGGCAGCAGTTATCCGGCGGGTCCACGGGGCTGGGCACATCGCCCTTAAGCAGGATTCGGGAGATTTTGTGGCCCACGTCGATGCGGGGCACGGCGGAGAGCAGCGCCAGGGTATAGGGGTGCTGGGCGTTGGCAAACAACTCCTCTGTCTCGGCAATTTCCACGATCTGCCCCAAATACATCACGGCGATGCGGTTGGAGATGTGCCGTACCACACTCAGGTCGTGGGAGACAAAGAGGTAGGCCAGGTTCTTCTTCCGCTGAATATCCATCAGCAGATTGATAATCGTGGCCTGGATGGACACATCCAGGGAGGACACCGGCTCATCGCAGACGATAAACTTCGGGTCCAGGGAGAGGGCCCGGGCAATGCCCACGATCTGCCGCTTTCCGCCGTCCAGTTCGTGGGGATACTTATCCAGGTAATCGGCGGAGAGGCCCACCTCGGCCGCAATGGCCTCAATACGCTTCTCCAGTTCCTCACCGGAGGCCAGCTTGTGGATGATATAGGGCACCGACAGAATCTGGCGCACAGTCTTTTGGGGGTTGATGGAGGAGTAGGGGTCCTGGAACACAATCTGGATATCCCGGCAGAGGGCCATATGCTCCTCCCCGCCGGCGTCGAAAACAGGCTTGCCGTCAAACAGGAACTGTCCACCGGTGGCACTGTGCAGGCGCATGAGCACGTTGCCCACGGTACTCTTCCCGCAGCCGGACTCCCCCACCAGGCCCAGGGTCTCACTGGGGTAAATGTCAAAACTGACGCCATCCACTGCGTGGAGCATGGTGCCCTTCTTCTTGCCCTTAAAGTATTTTTTCAGGTCCTTCACTTCCACCAGAGGCGTTCTTTTTTCATCACTCATGGGTCTGCACCGCCTTGTATTATAAAGTAGTAGTTTTTAAAGCCCCTCTCCAAGGGCTGTGCTACAC
>CDZQ01039730.1_pt1 | contig 29690 bp, 26 predicted proteins | sample 554831 | NCBI WGS metagenome assembly CDZQ01 (sample SAMEA3182112, study PRJEB8094) | gut metagenome | biome: human; feature: gut; material: Stool; isolation source: human stools | place: Canada | collected 2013-05-06 | reverse complement strand
GCTATGTATACCGTGCCACCGCATGGTACACAACAGTCCAATACCGCCTGAGCTGGATGTAAAGACGGTACGAAAAATCCAGAAATACAGAGAAAAATTAAAGTGGAATTTACAAGTGCGCTGTGCTCGTGAGGGTACAGAAGCAATGAAATCAGTAGAAAGTAAGTCAATTTGATGGTAGGCCGGGTGCGCTGAAAGGTGCACGCCCGGCGTGAGACGGGGGAAAATCCGGAGGAAACGGATGTGCGGCTTCGCCGCACATCACGTCCAAAGGATTACCTATCGTCATTGTTCCTGTACACCAAGATGCGAAATGTCGCAGGCTTGGCGCAGACCGAAGCACAGAAATCTTCGGATATGCTGCTCAAATGCAGATACATCGATGAGATCACGGATGGCAAGGGCATCGTGTTTGCAACGGGAACGCCTGTCAGCAACAGCATGACCGAGCTTTATACCATGATGCGCTATCTTCAGAACGATATGCTGCAAAACCAAAGGCTGACCCACTTCGATTGCTGGGCAAGTACCTTCGGCGAAACACAGACCGCCATTGAGCTGGCACCCGAGGGCACGGGCTATCGGGCAAGAACCCGCTTTGCAAAGTTCTTCAACCTACCGGAGCTTATGACGCTGTTCAAGGAGGCTGCGGACATCAAGACCGCCGATCAGCTTAACCTGCCCACGCCTATGCCGGTCTATCACAATGTGGTGGCACAACCCACCCGCATCCAGCAGGAGATGGTACAGGAGCTGTCCGAACGTGCGGCAAAGGTTCATGCGGGCATTGTGGAACCGAGCGTTGACAACATGCTCAAGATCACCAGCGACGGACGAAAGCTCGGACTGGATCAGCGAGTCATTAACCCCGATCTGCCCGATGACCCTGAAAGCAAAGTCAACCTGTGTGTAGACAACATCCACCGCATTTGGGAAGAAGGACAGGCTGACAAACTGACGCAGCTTGTGTTCTGCGATATCTCCACGCCCAAGAGCGCTTCCGCAAAGGTTGACAAGGGCGGCGACAAGACCGCAGGAGGAACGGAGCTCCACGCCCTTACAAATCTGCTCGAAGATGCAGCTGAGATCGAACAACCCTTTTCTATCTACGACGACATTCGGGAAAAGTTGGTGCGGATGGGCATCCCAAGGGAACAGATTGCCTTTATCCATGAAGCCAACACGGAAGTACGAAAGAAAGAGCTGTTCGCCAAGGTCCGCACCGGCCAGGTGCGTGTTCTGCTGGGCAGTACCGCCAAGATGGGCGCTGGCACCAATGTGCAGGATCGCCTTGTGGCGCTCCATGACCTGGACTGCCCGTGGCGACCGGGAGATCTGGAACAGCGCTCGGGGCGTATCATCCGTCAGGGCAATCGTAATGAGCAAGTCCACATCTATCGCTATGTGACGGAAGCCACCTTCGACGCCTATCTTTGGCAGACGGTGGAAAATAAGCAAAAGTTCATCTCACAGATCATGACCAGTAAATCCCCTGTGCGTTCCTGCGAGGACATCGACGAAACCGCCCTTTCCTATGCGGAGATCAAGGCTCTCTGCGCAGGGGACGAACGTATCAAGGAAAAGATGGACTTGGATGTGGATGTTGCCCGCCTACGCCTGATGAAAGCAAATCATCAGAGCCAGCAATACCGTTTGGAGGACAGTATCCTTCGCACCTTCCCCGAACAGATCGAGTGGAACAAGGCGCATATTGCAGGCTTAGAAGCGGATATGGCGATGCTTGCTGCCCATCCGCTGCCCGCAGAAGGTTTTGTAGGCATAGAGGTCAAGGGCGATATTCTTACAGACAAGGACAACGCAGGTGCAGCGCTGTTGGAAGCCTTCAAGGATGCCAGGGGCTTGGAGCCTGTGCCCATTGGCAACTACCGTGGCTTTTCCATGTCCCTGACGGTTGAGGACTTTGGGCGGGAGTTTGTTCTGACACTCAAAGGGCAGATGACTCACAAGGTACTATTGGGTAAGGATGCCCGTGGCAATCTCATTCGCATGGAGAATGCACTCAATGCAATGCCTGAGCGCTTGCGAGGGGTGCAGGAGCGGCTGGATAACGTCTGCGCACAGTTGGAAGCCGCAAAAGCGGAGCTCGGCAAACCCTTCCCTCAGGAGGATGAGCTGCAGCGAAAGGCCACACGGTTGGCAGAGCTGAATGCCGTGCTGAATATCGATGACAAACGACCGCCGGAGCGTCTGCCCGAAAGCGTACCGGAAGCCGAGATCGCAAAGGCGTCCAGACCTTCCGTATTGCAAAGGCTCAATGCAGTTCCCGATCAGGAGCAGCATTCACAGGCAGCTCACCGGAAACAGGGGGTTGTACTCTGATGGCAGGGAGAAAAAGAAACGTTCCCGTTATGGTACGGCTCACATCAGAAGAAAAGGAACTGATACTGCAAAAGATGCAGGAGCTTGGCACCACCAATATGGAAGCCTACTTTCGGAAAATGGCTATCGACGGCTATGTGATCCATCTTGACTTATCCGATGTGCGGGAGCTGATCACGCTGCTGCGCCGATATAGCAATAACCTTAATCAGCTAACAAAGCGGGCGCATGAAACAGGGAACATCTATGCCGTAGATCTGGAGGATTTGTTCCAGAAACATCAACATATGTTTGAGACTGCAAGGGAAATCCTTACTCGACTGGCTTCCCTCTAAAAACAGGAGCATATCGTCTTCGTACTCGTTGACAAAATGGACTTGCGATGCTGTGGATGGTATGCTCCTATTGAAAACAGCTAAATGGAGGAAACCGCAATGCAAGGATTATTGAGGATATTGTTACTACCACTTCGATTGGTGTTGGACATTGCCGTGGGAGTGTGCCGCTTCTTTTGTATTTGTTCGGCGGCGATGTTGTCTGTTCTGTCGAGCCTTATGTTTCTGCTTTCGTTGATAGCTTTTCTTGTCGGGCATACCCAGGCAGGAGCCTTGGGGTTGATAGGAGCATTTATCATATCACCCTTTGGACTTCCGAAGGCGGCCAGTTGGTTAATTGATAGGATGGATGATTTAAGAACAGCAATAACTGCTATATAACGATACAGGGAGACAGATGAACGCTGCCTCCCATATTTGTGTTTTAAGGAGAAAAGCATGGCAACCACACGTCTGATTCCTATGCACCAAAACAAAGGAAAAACTGTTTCTCAATGTCTAACTGACCGAACAGAATATGCAAAGAATCCTGATAAAACCGAAGATGGTCAGCTCATCAGCGCCTATGAATGTGATCCTGCTACAGTAGATGCAGAATTTCTTGCCGCAAAGCGCATCTATGCTGACCGCACAGGGCGGTCACAGCGGAGTGATGTGATTGCATATCAGGTGCGGCAGTCCTTTCGCCCGGGTGAAGTCACACCGGAAGAAGCCAACAAAATCGGCTATGAATTTGCTATGCGCTGGACAAAGGGAAAACATGCTTTTATCGTGGCTACTCATGTGGACAAGGTACACATTCATAACCATATCATCTACAATTCAACGACCCTGGATTGCACAAAGAAGTTCCGTAACTTCTTAGGGAGTACCAATGCTGTGCGGCGGCTTTCGGACGCTATCTGCATGGAACATCGGTTATCTGTTATCCTGAACCCCAAGCCCAGCAGAGGGCACTATGGAAAGTGGTTAGGCGAACAAAAGCGACCCACGTTTTCAGACAGACTCCGTCAGGCTATCGATGTGGCTCTCAAACAAAAGCCAAAAGATTTTGAACATTTCCTAACGCTCATGCAAAGCGCTGGGTATGAGGTCAGGCGTGGAGCACACATCGCTTTCAAGGGCGTAGGACAGCAGCGGTTTATCCGGCTGCATTCTCTTGGCGAAGGGTATTCTGAGAGCGAACTTCAAGAGGTGATCGTAGGCAAGAAGCTGCATATGCCTCGTAAAACGGCTGCTGCAAAACCCAATAAGCAGGTAAATCTCCTTGTGGATATTCAAACCAAGCTGCAAGCGGGCAAAGGCCCGGGATATGAGCGTTGGGCAAAGACCTTCAACCTCAAACAGATGGCGCATACGCTCAACTATCTTTCAGAAAACAATCTGCTAAGCTATGAAGCTCTCTCGGAGAAGGCGGCAGAAACTAGTACCAAATTCCATGCTCTGTCGAAGCAGATCAAAGCAGCAGAAACGCGCATGGCAGAGATTGCTGCGCTGCGGACACATATCATTAACTACAGTAAAACCCGTGAGGTGTATGTGGCTTACCGGAAGGCTGGGTATTCTAAGAAGTTCTATGAAGAACATACAGCCGATCTGCTTTTGCACAAAGCAGCAAAGGAGGCTTTTGATGCCCTTGATTCAAAAAAAGTGCCTACTATGAAGTCATTGAATGCGGAATATGCTGAGCTTCTCTCTACAAAAAAGAAAGCCTTCACAGAATACACCAACGCTCGTAACGAAATGCGTGAGGTACTGACCGTGAAGGCGAATGCGGGTATTATTCTGGAACAGGATAAGAATAAAGATGCTGTAATGCGAAAAGATGTGATTGAAAGACCGCAAAATACTTAATTTTGAGCGATTTTCAAATATGATTACATAAAGCTAATCGTGGTTTTTTTCATAAGCATAATTGTAAATACTTGGGAATGCATGCTTTTTAACCTGTCTCGCCGCTGTCAAAAGCCCCCTTAAACGCTGCCGAGATTTTTCGTCTTCCGGATGTCCTTGCAAATGATAAAATTCATGTATGATTTTCTCATGCATACTATTTTTTATGGCAGGCTTCCCTGTTGAGTCGATTATCACACCAGTTACTAATTTGGGATATGACTTGGTATATTTTTTAACTTTTGATCTTGATATTTGATAACCATACTTTCGCACAATAGCAAATATCTGTTCTCTAAATCTTTTCGATATACGGTTTTCAGAAGAGAATGTTATATCATCGACGTATACGGTCATTATGGCTCCAGTGTCATCGGCTACCTTTTGCATCTCATCAAACATATGATGGTTTACAAGATATGACATTATCTGGCTGGTTGGCGCTCCTGATATTAGGTGATTATTACATGAAACTCCCTTTGCATCCAAAAAACTGTATATTTCATCAAGGCTGTTCGCCCGAGATTTCTCAAGATCTATAGTTGTAAGGTTGGCGAGTATTTCTGCTACGTCAGGAGAACAGCACAAGTCTTTAAAGAAAAACGAATAAACCGTCTCCCTACTGATTGACGGAAAAAATGCAGTGAAATCGATTTTAAACAGGTGTTTTCGCTCGGTGCTAATATGCATCGTTGCATTATCGGCATATGATCGTCCTTTAATGCCTGAAAAGATATTATTCGGCACAATAATCTGACCCAACAAAAACTTCATTCTTTTTTGTATTGTTTTTAGTTCCTCATTGGGCGGCTCTATTAAACGCGGTTTTCCTTTTTTATCAATATACGGTGCAATTAGTGAAGCAACATAATCTTGCTTTAAAAACCTACTGTCTTTGATGTGCAGTAAACGAGTTAATCTTTTCTTTGATTGTACCCCGTAAAGCAAGCAATTCGTGTATATCAACATAATAACTCCATAGATAAAAAATGTGCTGGTGTTAGTTGCCAGATATTATGCTGATAATCGAACGGACAAAGTCAGCAAACAATTCAGGGCAACAGTGTGATACAGCCAGTACGAATGCTACCACAATGATTATACTAACGATCACAATGGTAGTAGGAACATTGGGAAGGGTCTTAGTATAGGTTACCTTGACTTCCACAGTGTTGTTATCGCCATTGATATTGACGATAGGATTGCCCGTCTTTCTCACGAACTCACCTCCTTTGTTATTATTGGCCCACATTAAAAAATGAGGGGACTTCCCGTCCGCCAATAACAAAGGAACTATGCAGCCGTGTATCACTTTTACACCAGCACAAATCCGACTTCCCAGTCTAATTATTTAGTCTGTTCCGTCTTATGTGTTCCGACACTATTACCTCATATACTGGTACATGTTTACACATTTATTCATGGAGTCAATCCATATGTTAGTGTGTAAGTGTATAACCAGCATATGGTGAAGTATGTGCCGCAAACAATTGCATCCGTGCTTTGAGCAGGACGCCGCCCGCATTTATGCGAACCATTCGAAGTCAAATCTGACTGCACGTACTGACATTTTTATTATAACAAGAATACTGGGGGTTATCAATATGATGAAAGAACGACGTATAGCTTTCTTTTACCTAGAATAAGCATCCAACGGATGCGTAGCCGCAGGATCAATCCTGCGTTTCACTGGGGTTTGGGGGCTTCCCCAACAAGCATTTTTGCATGACCAGCCCGGCAAGGGCGGGAATGCGAAATCGCAATGTGGCTTGCCACCTGCATTGCTTGCCGCTATTAGTCGTTCTACTTCGACATCCTTGATGAATAATTGGAAATGTCCTATTTTCAGGTTAAGGAGAAGTGTAAACGGTAACAATTCAGTAACCTTTTTCACTCCCCATCAATGATAAAATAGGAATAAGCAAAATGAAACGAGGACTGCATATATGGCTGCAAACAGGATACTTATCGTAGAAGACGATCACGGCATATCGGATACCGTAGCGCTGAACCTTCGGTATGTGGGTTATGAGTGCACCATATTTGACGATGGTGTTGAAGCTGCTGCTTCTCTGGAAAACGATCACGCCTACGACCTGGCGCTCTTGGACATCATGCTGCCCGGCATAGACGGCTTCGAGCTGTTCGCCTATATGGAAAAATACAACATCCCCGTCATCTACATGACTGCCAAGACGGACAGTGAATCCGAGGTAAAGGGCCTCCGGGACGGCGCCGAGGATTACATCGTCAAGCCTTTCGAGGTAGTAACGCTGCTGGTTCGCATCGAGAAGGTCTTGAAGCGCACCGGGCGGTTGAACCAGGTCTATCACTTCGGGAGCATCACGGCGGATGTGGAGAACCGCTCCGTTACCAAGGACGGGGAGATCATCGAGCTGCCGCCGCTGGAGTTCGATGTACTGACGGTGCTCATCAAGAACAAAAACCGCACCGTGACCCGCGAACACATCCTCAACGAAATATGGGGCGAAGACTACTTCGGCGATGTTCGCACCGTGGATGTGCGGATCGCCAATCTTCGAAAAAAGCTGGGGCTTGGGGACATGATCCGCACCATCTCCAAGGCGGGCTATCGATTGGAGGAGCAAAAGCGATGAAGCTGTGGCAGAAGGTATCCCTGATATGCAGCGCCGTGCTCACGTCCATCGTGCTCCTCATGGGCGGGCTGCTGCTCCGTGAGGCAGAGCAAAGCATTCTTGACCTCACCTATCAGCAATCCTCCGACAAGCAGCGGAACCTCTCAGCCTCCTTCTCCGAGATGTCCAATTATTACCTGGAGGAAACCGACTCCGCGCCCGTGGAATACTCGCTGGTCAAATACTGCTTCTCCCGCTTTGCGGACTCCACCTGTGTGCTGATGAAGGGCGGTGAAACCCTGTATTCCAATGTGGCGGTGGACATGAGCCGATACACCATCAAGGGTTATGATGCGGAGCAGTTCGAGGAGGAAATCGGCGGGCGGCAGATCCTTATCACCGGCAGCAACGTGAACGTGCGGAACGAACGCTATGCCGTGTATGTGGTGGAGGACATCACCGGGGTATATGAGAGCATTACAAGAATGGTATGGCGGTTTGCGCTGATCGGCGGCGTGGGTATCCTGCTGGGCTTTGTGCTGATCGGTCTGTTGGTACGCCGATCCATGCAGCCCCTTGCGGTGCTGAAAACCGCTGCCGGGCGCATCGCCGCAGGCGGCTACGGAGAGCGGGCAACCGTCCTTTCCAAAGATGAAGTAGGGGCACTGGCAAACGACTTCAACCGCATGGCGGAGGCGGTGGAAAACCATATCGGCGACCTCACCGAGACCGCCGAGCGGCAGAGGTTGTTTATTAGCGGCGTGACCCATGAGTTCAAAACGCCGCTTACCACCGTGATACTTAACGCCGACACCCTGCAAAATGCCTACATGGACGAGGAGGAAAGGCAGACCGCCCTTTCCTACATAGAGCGCCAGTGCAAATGGCTGGAACGCATGACACAGAAGCTGCTGAAGCTCATCACGCTGAAACAGGATATCGAATTAAAGCCATCCTCCGTCCCTCAGCTCTTTGAACGGGTGGAAGAAAGCATGGCGGAGACCCTGCGCCAGCGGGATACGCGCCTAATATCCGAATGCAAGCTGAACACTCTGAGCATGGACGCAGACCTGATGCAGTCCGTGCTGATCAACCTTGTGGACAACGCCTCCAAGGCCTCCGCCCCTGGGCAGGCCGTCACCATGCGGGCTTATGATGATGTGATAGAAGTGTCCGACAACGGCATAGGCATCCAGGAAAGCGAGCTTGCGCGCATCACCGAGCCTTTCTATGTGGTGGACAAATCACGCTCAAAGAAGCTGGGCGGCAGTGGCCTTGGCCTTGCGCTGGTGAAAGAGATTATCAGCGCCCACGGCGCAGAGCTTATGATTGAGAGCAGCGTAGGCATTGGCACCACCATCCGGGTACAGTTCAAACGGTAATAATATGGTAATCATACGGTAACGACTTTTGGCGGCGGGGATTTTATGATGAAGTTACCATACAAAACGAGGTGACTGAATGTGAGAAAGATAATTTGCGTATGCCTTGCGGCAGCGATGCTGGGGGTGTTTTCCGGCTGCCAGCAGACGCCGGAAGCACCCATCGTGATTGGCAAGAGCCATGAGCAGATGATTGAGAAAGCCGTATCCGGCGACAATGCCGGGCAAACGGTTTCAGAGCAGATCGCCGCCGAGGAGCGGTATTCCCTCGATGCGCCCCTGACCAACGCCCAAGGTACCCTTGAAGTGCATGTGGATGCTGCGATTCTATCTCCCGATACGGGCGGCTTCACCACGGCGAAGGTGGCGAGCCATGCTTTTACTGAGGCGGAATGCGCCCTGTATGCCGCAGCACTGTTTGACGGACAAACAACCTATTCTGGTGAGGTGTTCAACAGTAAAGAGGGATACCGGCAGCAGATATTGGAATGGCAAAAACAGCTTGCGTTGGAAACTGACGAGCAGCAAAAGCAGCAGCTTCAGGGCAGCATTGAGAAATATCAAAAGGCCATGGCAGAGTTGCCGGACGGCGAGGGGCTGGTGGAAGCGCCGGTAGCGTTCCGCACGCGGCCCAATGGCGATGAATACATGTACCTTATTTCAGACGGGTCGGACGGCCGGTACAGGAGCTTTACCGTCACCAACGACAGCGAATACAACAGCTATACTCTTTCCTATATGGCCTCTGATAGCGGCTTTCCCACAATGGGTAACACTTTCAGCACTGGAATAAAGTGCGAGCTTGAGTGGGGAATCGCCGAGCTGGGCGACCCTGGCCCGCTGCCGGAGCTCGTCCTCACCCCGGAACAGGCAGCTAGGATGACGGCAGATTTTCTTGAAAATATGGGCGTATCCGGGTATGCGCATCAATGTACGGATACCGTCTATGGGAACATCAACGACAGTCTACAAAAGGCATACCGGCTGCAATTCACCAGGGCTATAGGCGAAACTGCTTTCAACTTCGTATCCGGCAACCTTTCAGGCTATGCGGGCGGTGGCGCAGACGACGGAAAGGGCGGCTACCTCTGGGGCTGGACCAATGAGAGCATGACATTTCTGGTAACGGATAGGGGCATTGCCAGTATGGAATGGGTCAACCCCTACGAGGTGAGCGAAGTGGTCACGGAGGATACCGCTTTGCTGGATTTTGCCAGCGTGGCGGAGATATTCGAGAAGATGATCATCGTGGTAAATGCCCATATACAGGAGGGATTGAACAGACGAATAGATATAAACCGGGCGGAGCTTGGGCTTATGAGAGTACTCGGCCCTGCGACCCGGGGCGGCTCCGGCATCGTCATCCCCGTGTGGGATTTCTTTGGCAAGAGCACATATACCTTTGAAGACGGCAGCGTGGCTATATCCGACGATCCCAACGAACCCTACCTTACCGTCAACGCCATCGACGGCAGCATCATCGACAGGACTTTGGGCTATTAAGGAGAGCAGCGTAATGAAAAAAGCGATAAATATAATCCTATCCGCACTGGTGGTATTCAGCCTGTTCACCGGCTGCCAGCATACTCCGGAAGCGCCCATCGTAGTACAAAAGGATGCGGACACCTTCATCGAAAAGGCGCAGGCTGGGCCGGAAACGGCAAACCCCGATCAGTTTCCTTCACTCCGGGCGCAGACCGGGGCGGCGGAATGGGTGGAATACAGCGAAACCGCGCTGGACGGGCGGCTTGCCATACAGGTGAATGCGCCTGTGATACTGCCTGATGCAGCCGCCATGCCGGTGCTGCGGGTGAAGGCAGTAGATTTTTCCGAGGAGATCGCCAAAGCGTTTTTTGACAAGCTCTGCGGGGATGATGTGATGATGGACGCCTCTATTCGCAGAACCAAGGGCGAGATAGAGAAAGAGATACTGGAAAATGAAAAGCTCAAAATGAGCGAGGAATACATGGACGACCCGGTTGGCCAGAAGCAGTTCGACCTGATAAATGCGGAGCTGAAGAAGCAATACCTGACCGCCCCGGAGAGCAAAGACCCCTTTCAGGTGGACGGCAGCTTTTATAGCATCCCGGTGATAGACCCCAGGAATAAGATCGTGGGCTCCTATATGGGTATTGAAGCCCGCAGTGAAAAACGGCATTTTAGGGTGGAGAACAACAACGGACTTACAGAGCCAATCATCTATGAATACGATGGCGGCTGGTCGGGGCTGGGTGCAGGCTCACTGGCACAGTTGCATTACTATGCCTTTGCACACATGGAAACGGAAGGCATTTGGTGGCGCTCTCCAGGACAGTTGATAAAGGACGAAAACGCCGCCCCTGCCGAGGCATACGGACAGCTTGCCTATACCCCTGCCGAGGCCCGGGCTATGGCGGAGGAGCTGCTGAAGGAGACGGGCATGGAAGTGCACCGGATGTATCTCGAATGCGATTATGACGCCTTCAATCCCGAGCTGGAAACCCGCACCGTGGAGACAGCCAACTATGGCTATACACTGGAGTGCCTTCGCAAGGTGGATGGCGTCCCCTGCGCTGCGGACTCTGGTGTCAGTACCGGCGAGCAACCCGACAGGTATGCCCCTCAATGGCCTTATGAGACCATGAGCATATTCATCACCAACGACGGTATACAGAGTGTAATATGGAGCTCTCCCATAGAGGTAACGGATACGGTGGTAGAGCAAGCAAAGCTTCTGCCTTTTGAGGACGTTATGGACATATTCAAGAAGATGACCCCTATCGTCTATACGCCCAATACCCAGAACGAAGCAGGCCAGTTCATGGACAATCTGATCGAACAATACGGCATCACCGTGGAGGAAATACGCCTTGAGCTGCGCCGCGTCCGGGAGCAAAACAGCGTTACGGACGGGCTACTCATCCCGGTATGGAGCTTTTACGGCAATCAATGGCAGACCAAGAAGGACGGCAGCGAACCGGAAATAACCGGTACGGAGGGCAGCCAAACTTGCCTTTTGACCATCAATGCGGTGGACGGGAGCATTATCGATCTGGCGAAGGGATACTAAGAGTACGCATTTTCCGGCAGGCATGAACCCATGCCTGCCTTTTCGTGTCCTTGTGAAACGATAACAAAATGATAACAATCACCATTCCATCCCCATGGTAAAATATAAGTACCCCATACAAAGGAGAATCGCCATGGCAAAGAACAGGATACTCATTGTGGAGGACGATAAGGATATTGCGGAAAGCGTGGGCTTGAATCTCGACCTGTCCGGCTACGACTATACCATCATAGACGATGGCCTGGCCGCAGTGGAGCATCTTACGACCGATCATTCCTACGACCTTGCGCTGCTGGACGTGATGTTGCCGGGGCTTGATGGCTTCGCATTGATGGAACACATGCAAAAATACAACATCCCCGCCCTGTATCTCACCGCCAAAACAGACGTGAACTCCCGGATAAGGGGCCTTCGGGATGGTGCGGAGGACTATATCATTAAGCCCTTTGAGATGCTGGAGCTGCTGGTGCGCATCGAGAAGATACTGGAGCGTACCGGGAAGCTCAATAAGATCCTGCGCTACCGGGACATTACCGTGGATACGGAAAAGCGCACCGTGATGAAGGCCGGGAAGGCCATCCCCTTGCAGCCGCTGGAGTTTGACCTGTTCGCTATGTTCCTCAGGTTCAAGAACTGTACCCTCTCCCGGGAGCGGCTTTTGAACGAGATATGGGGCTTGGACTTCGTGGGGGCGCGGACGGTGGATACCCATGTGGCCCAGCTCAGAAAGAAACTCCGGCTGGAAAACGGCATCGTGGCGGTGACCAAGATCGGCTACCGGCTGGAGGACTGAATATGAAGCTCAGGACAAAGCTCACCGTCTCCTGCCTGTTGCTGCTCATCATAGCCATCGCTCTGAGCTGCGCCATCATACTGCGCTTTGCTCACGACCGCGCCATAGAGGACGCGGTTTCCACCGCCCTCAATGACCTTGAACGCTTTGCTGATTCCTTCTCCTATCCCTACTACGATAACTTATTCGAAAAACAGATCGTGCAGCGCAGCTATGTGATCCACCGTTTCCGGGATGTAACCGGCTCCTATGAATACACATTGAGGCACAACGGCGAATACCTCTCCAACAATGCGGGCTTTGCCCCGGAAGCTCTGCTGAATAGCGGCGCTATCTCCTACGAGGACGGCCGCATCCAGTACCGGGCTGTCCGGGTGGAGGGCGTGGATTATCTCATCGCCCACCGCACGGTAAACATGGAGCGAGAGGAATATTCCGTATGCCTTGTGCGAAATATCACCGAACTGACGGACAGCATCCGAACATTGGCGATTCAGTGCGTCATGGCCGGAGCTGGAATCATCCTCCTTGCCGCGCTCATCATGTGGCGCATATTGTTCCGCGCCCTCAAGCCTGTGGAGCAGCTGAAGGCCGGGGCCACCGAGCTTGCAGCGGGCCATTATGAGAATCGCATCGCCATCCGCGGCAGGGACGAGCTTGCGGAGCTGGCTACCGACTTCAACAGCATGGCGGACGCCATCGAGGCCAACATCGGCGAGCTGCACGAACGGGCGGAGCGGCAGCAAGCGTTCATCAATGACCTGTCCCACGAGATGAAAACCCCTGTTACCTCCATTCTGCTCAATGCGGAAATGCTGCTCGGTAGAAGGGTTGCGCCCGAGGTTTTCTCAAACGCACTGGAGCGCATATATGATCAGGGGAAATGGCTGGAACGCCTTTCTCAAAAGCTGATGACGCTGGTGATGCTGCAAGGAGAGATCGAGCTGCGGGAGGAAAGCGTGGCGGAGCTGTTCGAAGCGGTCAAAGGCACCACCGAGGGTGTACTGCAAGAAAAGAATATGGAGCTTGTGACCGAGTGCAGCATAGATACCCTGCCTATGGACTTTGACCTGATGCGCTCCGCCCTCGCAAACCTTGTGGAGAACGCAAAGCGGGCAAGCAGCGAGGGGCAAACCATCACCCTTGCCGCCCACGGCAATGTGATAGAGGTCATCGACCACGGAAAAGGCATCCCCGTAGAGGAGATCGCACGTATCACCGAGCCCTTCTACATGGTAGACCGCTCCCGCAGCAAACGCAATGGCGGCAGCGGCCTTGGCATGGCGTTGGTGCAAAAAATTGCGGAAGCGCACGGCGCGGAGCTTGTCATAGAAAGTGTCGAAAACGAGGGCACTACCATGCGGCTTATCTTCCCCGGCGAAATGATAACAAAATGATGACAGTTTGATAACCATTTTGTTTGGATATTGCGCCATAATGCCCTTAAACCAAGAAAGGGGTAGCAGAATGAAAAGACTGATTTGTATATTACTTGCCGCTATGACGGCGCTCTCCTTCGCCGCCTGTCAGAAAACGCCGGAGGAAGTGACCGTCGTGAAAAAGGACACGGAGCGTATGATTGAGCAGGCAAGCTCCGAGGATAATGGAAATAAGCTATCTGAGTTGGGCATACCCGATGAACACTATGCCTTTAACAGCGAATTGGCGGATGGAAGATTAAAGATCAATGTAGACGCGGACATTCGCATACCTGAAGCTGATACAATACCAATCCGTAAGGTCTCCATGGGAGTTTTTTCCCAAGAAGCAGTGACAGGAATCTTTAATTATCTGTTTGAAGGTGAGCAGGCTTTTGATATCAGCCAAACCCGTATGACAAAGGCGGATTATGAAAAAAGGATCTTAGGCTATCGCCAAACGCTTGCAGACAAAAGCTACCTTGAAAACGACCAGACCGAGCAGGAGATTCTTGACCTAATCGCAATAGCGGAAGAAGAATATGAGAAAGCTCCCGAATCTCTTTCAGAGCCATCTGTTTCCAATGGAACGATGGTAAAGGGGCAGAATGTCAAATCCCCTTCCTTATCCTCCGCTTCATTGCTAGTGCAAACAGAAGATGGCAATAAAAGTTTAACCATTTTCACGCCGTCCTCTGCCAGCAAGGAGGATTTGAAAAACAACTCAAGTGAGAATATGAATATGCTTAGGTACAGAGTGCTCAATTCCCCTGCATACACCACAAAGGGTATGCAGAGGACAGACGGAACCTCTCTCCCGGAAGAAACAGCAAATAAGCTGACAATATCCTTTGACGAGGCGCAGGCATTATGTGATGGATTATTCAGCGCAGCGGGTATGCAGGAGGATTTCTGTGTGGGAGCAGCGTTTCTTATAGACGATAAAGGTACCGGACTTGTGGATGGCAAATGGGAGAACGGACAATACATTGAAGGTTCAAAAGAAGCTGCTGAAAATTACGCGTATCAATTTTATTATACACGCGAGGCAGATAGTATCCCCTTGGCTGTGTATACAACAAATGGCGGCGCAGGCAACCCAGAGTTCAGTATTCCATGGGGATATGAATATATCTGCTTTACAGTTGATAACAGCGGAATCGTATCCATAAACTGGACAAACCCGATCATCATTGGCGAAGTAGTGCAGGAAGATGCAATAATGAAACCTTTTGATGAGATCATCACCATCTTTGAAAACATGGTTAAGGTGACATACCAATCTATGATAGATACATTGTATGCTGGAGAAGGTTCCATAGAAATCAATGTTGACGATGTTGAATTATGCTTGCTCAGAGTACGCGAACAAAACGGTGATGAAACAGCAGGCTTGCTTATCCCTGCATGGGTGTTTTATGGACATAGCATTGGAACAGACCAAACTGGCTATAAGAGTTATGATTTGACCTCTTATGGCGGCGCGTCACGCTGGCCAGAGGCGCCTATAACGCTTTTAGCGATCAACGCCGTTGACGGTACGATTATCGATCTGTCAAAAGGCTACTAAGGAGGTGTGCCCATGAAAAAATACATCGCAATTCTGCTTATAATCGTAATGGCGCTTTCCCTCACGGCCTGCCAGGAAACTCCGGAGGAAGTGATCGTCGTGAAAAAGGACATGGAGCGTATGATCGAGCAGGCGCAGACCATGCCTGATACATCGGAAAATGGGCAGTCCCTAAAGGATAAGACCCATGCTGATAATAGCGTTTCCTATGAACTCTCGGAGGATAATGTTTCTATAAAGGTGGATGCGCCTGTAACGATCCCGGGCGGAACACAAATGAGCATTGTCCGCGTTACTCCCGGCGATTTTACGCAGGAGCAGGTATCGGCAATATGGAACACGCTTATTGGCAATACTGAAATGTTCTCTACCTCTGATGAAATGACCAAATCGGAGATAGAATCTGCTATTATCTCTGCTAAAGAGTTCATAGCAAAAGCAGAAAACGAGGAAGCAAAAGCACGCTATAATGCACAGCTCAGTTATTTTGAGAGTATCTATAACGCTGCGCCGGAGCAAAGAGAAGCAGTAAAGGCAGACGGTACGCTTGGAATGTTGTATATGCGTTCCTATGGGAGCAGCGATAAAACGGAATATATTGGCTTGCAGGCGCAGGATGAAAACGGGACGGTTCATTTTGTGGTAAACAACTCTTACAAGGATGAAACCGGATACCATGACGCAACTCTCTCCTACACCCGCGGAATGAGCGGTTTCAGCGGAGACGGCGCTCCCTCAATCGAGAGATACGATGTGGATATAACGGACGCTTCTGTTCCCGAACAGGCTGCGGAGCTCGGTTCTCCTCAATCGGCGGCTGAACAAGTGCAGGCCTTTTTCAGCAATACCGATATGCCGTTTGACATAGCCTTTGCATCGCTGAATTATGATGGATCTTCATGGTACTATCTTTTCCATTGCACACGGGTTATCGGGGATATTCCCTCTGGATTTATCATGGGGGAGTCCTACTATGAAGGTTGCAGCGCAGAATATGCAAAAACATGGACACATGAAACGCTGACCATAAGCATAGACAGCGCAGGGATCAGAAATCTCCAATGGGAGGCTCCTGTTGAAATAGCAGAAAATGTTGTAGAGAACAGCTCTCTTATCACCTTTTCAGATGTTCAGAAGATTTTTAATGAAATGATGATCGTGACATATGGATTTCAAGCGCATGAGGCGGAATCTTTAGCGATTGAAGTATCTGACATCAGGCTTGAAATGTTGCGAATTATTGAGCCGAACGCAGCCGACAGCGGATTGTTAGTGCCAGCTTGGGACTTTTACGGAACAAGAACTATCAAATATATCGACGGAGCGGAAAACGCCACAAGCAGCAATATGATTTTGCTTTCGGTAAATGCCATTGACGGCACGATCATCGACCTGTCAAAGGGTTACTAAAGCCCACATCCCCCCAAGCAGGCATGGCACCCATGCCTGCCTTTTTCATGCCCTATGAAACGATAACAAAACGATAACAGTTTGGTAACGACTTTTGCAGCAGACTTCCTTACACTATTGATAGATACTGGATCTCGTATATCCAGAGGAAAGGAGGGCGCCCCGTGCTGAAGGCTGTAGCCTCGAATATCGCCCAGGCATTACAGAGCAGGGGCTTCCTGATCGGCTTCCTTGCCGTCATATGCCTCCTTTTCCTCTCCTCTATCGAGGGCATCCTCTCCGCCTTCCGCTCGGACACGTTACTTCAGAACGGGTATCACGCGGCGTTTGTCATGGATTCCCTTTCCTCCGACGCTATGACGCTTGCGCTGCCCATCGTTGTGGCGCTGCCCTATACGGCTTCCTTCGTGGAGGATGTAAAGAGCGGGTTTGTTAAGGCATACCTGCCCCGCACCACTACGAACGGCTATATCTTAGGCAAACTCTCGGCTTGCGGCATTTCTGGCGGGCTGGCGTTGGCCTTGGGCATTTTGACCGCTTACGGCGTATCGGCTCTGCTGTTCACCCCCATGGAGGCTGTGCTGACAGAAGGTGCGGAAGTTTCGGCATACTTCGGAGAACTCATGGGTAAGGTACTGCTGTTCTTCTGCTCCGGGGCGTTTTGGTCATTGGTGGGGATACTGTTCGCCACCCTCACTGGCAGCAAATACATGGCATATGCTTCACCATTCGTCATTTACTATGTGCTTATCATTCTGTATGAACGGTACTTCGATACTTTGTATGTGCTCTATCCCAAAGAATGGCTTCTGCCATCGAACCGGTGGTATTTTGGCAATCTCAGTGTCCTGATATGGGTTGGGGAATTGATCGTTATTGTGTCACTGTGCTTTTATCTTGCGGCAAAAAGGAGGTTGAAGCAGATATGAAATTGCTTAAACGCTCCCTTTCCGTAACTGCCTACAACTTCCGCAGTTGGAGCAGGAATCCTCGCATCATCATCACATTTGCTTTGGCATTTATCCTGTGCTTTCTACTCTCAGACAAAGCGGTGAAGTTTGCTAAGGAATATGAGACCACCATGCAGATCGTGGAAGCCTTCGTGTGGACATTCGGGGATGCAAACTCCATATTGCTATCGTCCTTGCTGCTTCTGTTGCTGTTTGCGGATATGCCCTTCATCACCAGCGGTACGCCCTTCTATCTCATGCGGATCGACCGCAGGACATGGGTAATTGGACAGGTTATATACATTGTGGCAGGGACGACAATCTATTTGATTTTCATCCTCGTTTCAACCTCGCTCGTTTGCATGACGCAGAGTTTTGTTGGGAACATGTGGAGTGAAACAGCTGCCATACTGGGGTATTCCGGCGCAGGACAGGCGGTAGCACTGCCAGCTTTGGTGAAGACGCTGGAAATGAGCACGCCCTACGCCTGCATGATAACCATTTTCCTACTGATGCTGCTATATGCCCTGCTCATGGCCTTCGTCATGCTGGTCTGCAACCTGTGGAAAGGGCAGCTTGCGGGAGTAGTGAGCGTGTTCACTTTCTCTGTATATGGGTTCTTACTCAATCCCCAGACCATCAAGGCTATCTTCCGGCTGCCCGATGAGATGATGTATAAAGCCAATGTCGCGGTGGGATGGCTGTCCCCGCTGAATCATGCTACCTACCACATGCACAACTTCGGCTATGACCTGTTGCCAAGGCTATGGCAGACTTACCTCATATTCGGCGGACTGATCGCCTTGTGCTTCTTCCTGTCGCTTCGGATGGTGCGCAGGTACAATTTTAACTTTACCGGAACGGAGAATGGATAAATGAAAGCAGCAATTTCGGTACGCAATCTATCCAAGGATTTCGGACAGGATCGGGTTCTTAAGTGCGTCACCCGTGACTTTGAAAGCGGCAAGATACACGGCATCGTGGGCAACAACGGCAGCGGAAAGACGGTGCTTATGAAGTGTATCTGCGGGTTTCTCCTGCCAACTGAGGGAACGGTCATTGTGAATGGCAGGCGGGTCGGCAAGGACGTGGACTTTCCTCCTGATTTGGGTGTCATTATCGAAACGCCTGGTTTTTTGCCCGGTGTAACGGGCGTAAAAAACCTTGAAATACTGGCGTCACTTAACAAAAAGATTGGTCTTTCCGAGATCGCAGATGCCATTCGTCGCGTTGGGCTTGACCCGCACATGAAAAAACCTGTGGGCAAGTACTCCCTGGGTATGCGGCAGCGGTTGGGCATTGCCCAGGCTATCATGGAAGACCCAAAGCTTTTGATACTCGACGAACCGCTCAACGGCCTTGACAAGCACGGCGTGGCAGAGATGCGGAAGCTGATCAAGGGGCTCTCAGCGGAGGGTAAAACCATTCTGCTTGCCAGCCACAATCAGGGAGATATCGATGAACTGTGTGATACGGTCTGCGAGATGGATGCAGGCGTGATGACGGCAATAAGGGGGTATGAAGGGTGAAAAAGATGGTGCTTGGATTTTCTATATTTTTGATCGTGATGTTGTGCTTTATGTCTACAGCTCTTGCCGAGGGCGATATGCCGGATGGACAGGAGATGCCCACGCAGACAGAAGCAACGCCTACGCCTCCCCCGACACCTGCTGCAACGCCTACTGTAACGCCTGCCGTAATGCCAGAACCTATACCGGAGTCTACCCCTGAGCCCACTCCTGTAGTAGATCAACTTATCATTGACAGCTGGCATTTATATGATGGAATGGATCGCACATATCAACAGGGCTATGTGCCTCGAGTAGTGAATGGAAAGGTCTATATCGTATTGCCCCTGTTGGGCGAGACCTATGATGGGAAGGTCACTGTTACCGCCGACCTTGGGGCTACCACAGGCAGCCCCTTCGTATTCGGCAATTACTCCCAGACGACGGGCGGTTGGGGTGCATATGTATTCGTATTTGAGATACCGCTTATCAAAGACCGGATCAACGGCTCCTATCCAGTCACATTCAAGGCTGACTATCTGGACGTGCTCGGCAATCAGACCCAGCAGACGTTTACCGTCCATGTGACCATTACGGATGGGGATGATCCTCCTGATCCCAACGCGCCGCTTCCCAAAGAAGAAGTGGAAAAGCCGGAGCTGTTTATCTCGGACTGTGTTATAAACCCTGATACTGTTGGCGGTGAGGAAACCTTTGCAGTAGAAGTTGCCATCGACAACATCGGGGCTATACGGGCTCGTTCTGTGCGTCTCTCATACGGCAGCGAGACGGCAGGCATCATCCCTGCAGAGACAAACAGTGCTATGCACCTTGAGAACATCGCCAGCGAGGACAGTGCCACGGTATCCTTTCAACTGAAAACTACAAAGGATGTGCTTGCAGGCGACCAACCCTTCTATGTGACGCTGGACTATGTTGACCTGTACGGTGGAGTCTATACTTCCACCCGCACATTTCTGGTGCATATCACCCAGCCCGCCGAGATCGCTTATGACCCTATTAGCGTCCCCAAGCAAGTCACAGCAGGAGAAACCTTATCTCTTCCTGCCAATGTGTTCAACATTGGAAAAAGTACACTTCGGAACGTTACCATCACCGTAACGGGAGCAGGTCTGTTCCCCACCAGCAGCGTATTTCTGGGGGACATACTACCTGGTCAGGCTGGAAATGGTGAGATGAAGGTGTTTGTCGGGATGCTTTCCATGACAGAGGGATATGCCGAGGATTACGGCTCCACTAACGGTGTCTACACCATCACTTATACCGATGACGCAGGTGAAGAACACAAGATAAATATGTCCTTTTCCACAGAGATAATGAAGCCCGTCATCAAGGGTGAAGAAACTGAAGCGGAGAAAAAGGCCAAGGAGGAAGAACAAAAGACTGTGGGTCAATGGTGGATTACAGTTCTTGTGGGATTTGCCATCATTTCCATCACAGTTGCAGTTATCGTAGTAGGAAAGTTCAGTCGAATGATGCGGATGAGGTAGCTTGACCAATTAATACTGGCAGAAGCCGGACACGGGATGCAGAGCAATGCCGCAAAGGGAGGACAAAGATGAATAGCAATCAAAAAGGCTCTTTGTGGGTGCATTGCCCGATCTGCGGTGGAAAGACCAGAACGAAAGTTTATTGGGACACGGTTCTTATAAAATTCCCGCTATTCTGCCCCAAATGCAAGAAAGAGACATGTATTGATGTCGTACAGTTGAAGATGGTATTGAGCAAATGAGCCGGACGCTATAAGCGCAGAGCCTGCCTCTCCACTCAAAAGGAAAGGCAGGCTTTTTTATTCAATTGTTATAGCGTTCTTATCCCGCAGAGCGGCAAGGACGGATTTCAGTACCGGTATCATGGCGGCAGCCTCTTTTTCGCTGCAGTCCTCAATCAACAGACGGAGCTGGCTGATAGCGGGGCCTTCCCGTTGCATTTCGGGATAAAAGATCTCCTTTGCATCGATCTTCAGGGCACGCACCAAGGGGTACAGGACTTCCATTTTGGGATTGCCTTTAGAGTTCTCAATATTCAAAACGGTGCGGACATCCACATCTATGGACTCGGCAACTTCGCTTTGTGTGAGATCCAATTTCATACGGGCACGCCGAACGGCATCTCCCAGCGTATGAGAATAATCGGGCATTACAATTCACCTCAGATATATTCTACAATGCACCTCATTTTGATTGTATTCATTGCATTCCACCTGTTTTATGTACTCAAATGCATTAATAAGGAGGCTTGCTATGGCAAGAGGTAGTGCAATCGCTAAGCGCTATGGTGCAGTGCATTTCAGTGCACTGCACAGGGTAACTATGCCCTTGTAACAACATTACAATTCACACGTTTGGGTTTACCTGGCTATTCCTACACGCCGGGTATTTGTTTGCTCCGAAATAGAACCCGCTGCCGCTCACCGCCCCCAATTCGATTCATCACCCATCAAAAAAACGAATTGGAGGTTCATTATGATAGAAATCAATCTCCGGGAATTCTACCCGGAATGTTATAGAAGCGATTACTTTGTGGAAGTGCCGGATGAAGTAGCGGAGCTCCTGATCCTGCTCAGGCGGCACGAGCAATCCCAGCGCAGGCGCATTTATAAGCACAAAGCGCATTACTCTCTGGACATCTATGAGATCGTGGAACGGGAGGTGGTATTGCAAACTCCATCTGCGGAGGAAGTCTTTGCGCATCTTACAGAACAGAAGCTGCTTTATGACGCATTATCCATCTTGACGGATAAGCAGCGCTTCCGTCTGTATGCACGCTTCTTCCTTAACATGAGTTACAGCAAAATTGCAGAACAGGAAGGTGTTGATGTCAGCACGGTAAGAAAATCGGTTCAGCAAGCGCTTCGTAAACTGCAAAGCCAAATGGATTTTTTTGATTCGGCATACCCCAATTCTGCCAAAAAACGTCACGAATAGTAGAAGGACATTTTCTTCTCGATCTTTGACAACCGCATACAGGGTATTTCAGGTACATAATCCGTGCGGCTCAGATGAGCAAGCGACAAATGGAGCGGCGCGATGATGGCAGCAGCCGAAGCGACAAACGCAATCCATTGACCTGCCCCTGGCAAGGCAGGCGCGATGACACGCACGGAGGATAATGATACTTTCTCACGACCCCGCACGGACTTGACGGGGAGCCCCTGCCGTATTCGCCAGCTTGATGCAGCGGTACGGCAGGGCTATGACGAAACAGCCGGTTTCGGCCTGAAATGCCTTTTTATTTGAAGTCACCGTTATTGAATAGTGGACACGCCGATTTTCATAAGGTGTAGAAACGAATTCTATATGGAGGTGTCGAATTGGATGGAATCTCTCGAAAAAGAAAAGCTTTGCACCAGCGTGTTCAAGGATGGCAGCGATGCCACAACGAAAGATAAGCTCACGCAGAAATGGATCGAGCTCATCAACCGCCTTGAAAAGGACAAACTGGTAAAAGCATTACAGTAACCATGACAAGCCATTTTGACTGTAGTATCATTGCAGCAGGAAATGGCTTGTTCTGTCTCTGCAAGGAGATGAGAACATGAAAGTAGCGATTTATTGCCGCTTATCCGAAGAGGATCGAAACAAACAGTTTGAAACCGACGACTCTGGCAGCATACAGAACCAAAAGGCCATGCTGATGCAATACGCCATGGAACAGGGGTGGGAACTTTACAACATTTACAGCGATGACGACTATGCCGGAGCCGACCGGCGGCGACCGGAATTCAATCGACTGCTGGAGGATGCAGAAAAGCGCAGGTTTGATATCATCCTGTGCAAGACCCAATCCCGCTTCACCCGTGAGTTGGAGCTGGTGGAAAAATACATCCACGGCCTGTTTCCCTTATGGGGCATCCGCTTCATCAGCATTGTGGACAATGCGGATACCGCCAACAAGGGAAACAAGAAATCCCGCCAAATCAACGGCCTTGTGAACGAATGGTATCTGGAGGATATGTCGGATAATATCCGGAGCGTCCTGACCAACCGCCGCATCAACGGCTTTCACATCGGCGCATTTGCTTTGTATGGGTACAAAAAAGACCCTGATAAAAAGGGTCATCTCATTATCGATGAAGAAGCGGCTGCGGTGGTTCGGGAAGTTTTCACCCTGTTTTCCCAAGGCTATGGCAAAACCGCCATTGCCCGGATGCTGAACGATCTGGGCATCCCCAACCCTACGGAGTACAAGCGACTGCAAGGACTTCGGTATCAGCAGCCCAAGACGAAAAACAGCACGCTGTGGAAATACTTCGCCATCTCTGACATGCTGGTCAACGAGATCTACATCGGCAACATGGTGCAGGGCAAGTACGGCAGCATTTCCTACAAGACCAAGCAGAACAAACCCCGGCCCAAGAGCGAATGGTATGTTGTGGAAGGCACTCACGAACCCATCATCGACCGAGAACTTTGGGACAGAGTCCAGTCCATGATCGCACAGCGGGCAAAGCCCTTTGATGTGGGCCACATCGGCCTGTTTGCAAGAAAAGCAAGGTGTGCGGCCTGCGGCTACACCATGCGTTCTTCCAAGAACCACGGCAAGCACTACCTGCAATGCTCCAACCGGCATGTGGCAAAGGATGCCTGCACCGGTGCCTTTATTTCGGTAGATAAGTTGGAAGGGCTGGTAATTGACGAGCTGAACCGTTTAGCGGCAGAGTACCTGGATAAGGATGAATTAGAGCAGAACATCGAATTTTGCAGCAGTTTACAGCAGCAGAAAGACCGCATCCTTTCGGACATCGCCGTCTACGAAAAGAAAGTGGCTGAATACGCCAAGGGCATTCGGGATCTGTATATGGATAAGGTCAAAGGGCTGATTACAGAAAGCGATTATCGGGAAATGACCAAGGATTTTATGGCAGACCGCGACCGGCTGGAACACGCCATCGCCGACGGCAAAAAGCAGCTGATTGAAATCGACGATAAGATCGCCGCTGGCGACAATCGGCGGGATCTTGTGGAACAATATACCAACCTCACCCATTTGACCCGTGAGATGGTGGAGACTTTGATCGATCATGTGTCCATTGGCAAGCGAATCAAGGGCACAAGGGACGTTCCTGTGGAAATTCACTGGAATTTCTGATGAAATGTTGTTCTTACATGGTCGTACCAGAGCAGAAGGCGCGTGCAACCTATGAGCACCTGATGACGCTGACGGACAATCCGCAACTGCTCAACCCGCTCCGTTTCCTGCGCGAGCGTGAAATCGTTCATTTTCAGAGGTTCGGCGAGTGCCTGGAAATTGTTCAGGCGCTGCAGAGCGGCGAAACACGGACGTATTACCCGAGTGTTACGATAGAGAGCGGCGGAGCCTGCATGTGCAGGCAGAGCAATTAATCGATCTCCTTGCGCATGGCGGCGCCCAAACAGGCGCCGCCTTTTGCTTGGAAATTGTTCATGCATTTTTGATTTGCCGCATATCGCTGCATGAGGTACAATCAGGGGGAACGGGCTGTGGAAAATGGAAACAACATGCCACAGAACGGATTGTTTTGCAGGAGGAATTGCTTATGAAGGCACTCGTGTTGGGCGGTGCGGGTTACATCGGCTCGCATACCGTTTTCGCGCTGATTGAACAAGGCTTTGATGTGGCGGTGGCGGATAATCTGCAAACCGGCCACCGCGCCGCAGTGCATCCTGAGGCGCGCTTTCACATGGGTGATGTGCGGGACCGGGTGTTTATGGACGATGTGCTGCAGCGTGAAGCGCCGGATGCAGTAATTCATTTCGCAGCGAATTCGCTTGTTGGCGAAAGCATGCGGGAACCCATGAAATACTATGACAATAATGTGGGCGGCGCTTGCACGCTGCTTGCCTCCATGGCAGAGCAGGGGGTGAGAAAAATCGTATTCTCCTCTACCGCCGCTGTATATGGTGAACCGGAACGCATCCCCATCCGGGAGAACGACAAAACCATCCCGACAAACCCTTATGGTGAAACGAAGCTTGCAATGGAGCGCATGTTCCACTGGGCGGATGTGGCATACGGCGTAAAATCCGTGTCTCTGCGCTACTTCAACGCCTGCGGCGCACACGAGAGCGGATGCATCGGTGAAGCACACGCAACGGAAACACATCTGATTCCCATTGTGCTTCAGGTACCCAATGGCCAACGTGCGTCGGTAAACGTGTTTGGAAACGATTATGAAACACGCGACGGCACCTGCGTGCGGGATTACATCCATGTAACCGACCTGGCGCAGGCCCATATCCTTGCCATGTGCTATCTTGCCGCAGACGGGGAAAGCGATGTGTTTAACCTTGGAACCGGAGTGGGTTTCACGGTGCGCGAGATCATTCATGCCGCAGAGCGGGTAACGGGCCGTGCGATTCCCGCTGTGGACGCGCCGCGGCGGGCGGGCGACCCGGCGCAGCTTGTCGCTTCCGGCGACAGGGCGCGCGAGGTGCTTGGTTGGCAGCCGCAGTTTACGGAGGTGGAAGAGATCATCGCTTCCGCATGGCGCTGGCATAGCACACATCCGGATGGATTTGAAAACCGGTAAAGCGTGAGCCGGCCGGAGCTGCAAAGGAAACGGAAAACCTTGTGAAATAAATGCCGTGCAGAGCTTGCGGAAGCGATGCGCGGCATTTATAATAAAAATAATATTGTGGAGGGGTTTGGGAACAATCCCATTGATAAAACACGGCTGCTGCGCACTCCACAGCATGCGGGGCGGTACGAAAAGAAGGAGGTATTTTTAACCGCGCGGCTCGCGGTGCGGCAGTGTGGAGACCTGCCGTAATGCGCGGCGCAGCCAGCCTGCGCGCGCGAGGCGAACGAAGCGGAGGCTTTGCCGCCAGAGCCGGGGACATGGCAAAGGTAACGCTCAAAAACATCAAGAAGGTCTACGACAAAAATGTGGTCGCGGTGCAGGAGTTCAACCTGGAGATTGCGGACAAGGAGTTCATTGTGCTTGTGGGTCCGTCGGGCTGCGGAAAGTCCACGACGCTGCGCATGGTGGCCGGCCTTGAGGAGATCAGCGGCGGCGAACTTTACATCGGCGATAAGCTGGTGAATGATGTTCCGCCAAAGGATCGCGACATCGCGATGGTGTTCCAGAATTACGCACTTTATCCTCACATGACGGTTTATGAAAACATGGCGTTCGCGCTTAAGCTGCGCAAGGAAAAAAAGGAAGTCATCGACAAAAAAGTGCGCGAGGCGGCAGAAATTCTGGATATCACCCAATATTTGGATCGCAAGCCGAAAGCGCTTTCGGGCGGCCAACGGCAGCGCGTTGCGATCGGTCGCGCCATTGTGCGTGACCCGCAGGTGTTCCTGATGGATGAGCCGCTTTCCAATTTGGATGCAAAGCTCAGGAACCAGATGCGCGCCGAAATCATCAAACTCCGCCAGCGCATTGACACGACTTTCATCTATGTTACCCATGACCAGACCGAAGCCATGACGCTTGGGGACCGCATCGTCATCATGAAAGACGGCTTTATCCAGCAGATCGGGACGCCGCAGGAGGTGTTCAACCATCCTGCCAACCTTTTCGTGGCGGGCTTCATCGGCTCTCCGCAAATGAACTTCTTTGATGCGCGTTTGGACAAGGACAACGAGGGCTACTTTGTTTCCCTTGGAACTGCGCGCGTGCACCTGCCTGAAGAGAAGCAGCAGGCGCTGCGTGAAAAGGGCGCTGTGCCGCAGGCGATTACGCTCGGCATCCGACCGGAGCATGTGATGCTCTGCGCGGACGACACGGCGGCGCATATCTCAGCTACGGTTGATGTTTCCGAAATGATGGGGAGCTCTGTGCACCTTCACGTAAATGCAAACGGCAAGGACGTGGTCGTCATCATCCCGACGCTGGACTTACAGGGGATGCCGCAGCAGGATTTCGGCTATGGCGCAAAGGTGAACTTTACCTTCGGCGGCAACGTAATCCATATGTTCAACCCGGAAACCGGAATAAACCTGATTTAAAACAATAAACGCCAACGGGCCGTTCCGAAAGAACGGCCCGTTTCTGGTTTCACAGCCGCGTCATTTTATTTCACATTTTTGCACAGCAAAGCCTTTTTTTCTATATGGACAAACGGTATAATAAACGGCAAGAACAGAAGAGAAATCGGGATGGAGGAAACAAATGGGCAACATGAAGGAACACAAACCGTCGAAGAAGCCGCTGGTGTATTACTGCATTGTTGTAGCGGTTGTTATGCTGTTGCTTAATTCGCTCGTTTTCCCGGCGCTCATGGAAGCGCAGGTGCGGGAGCTCGGTTACAACGAGTTCCTGCAAATGGTGGATGCGGGCCAAGTAGAGCAGGTCGCACGCGACGATGCAGAGGGACTGATCACATTCCTTGCGACGGACGATGCAGGGCGTGAACGCGTTTACAAAACGGGCATTTGGCCGGACGAAACCCTGATGGAACGGCTGGAAAAAGCCGGAGTTAAATTTGCAGCGGCAATTCCGACGCAGAGCTCGCCGCTTCTGACGTTCCTGCTGACATGGATCCTGCCGATCCTGATTTTTGCGGCGCTTGGCCAGTTCATGATGCGGAAATTGCAGAGCGGAGGGATCGGCCCCAATGCAATGAGCTTCGGCAAAGCAAACGCAAAGGTTTATGTTGAGGCGCAAACCGGCAAGACGTTCGCGGATGTTGCGGGCGAGGACGAAGCGAAGGAAGCGCTCACGGAAATCGTAGATTTCCTGCACAACCCCGGGAAATATGCAAAGATCGGGGCGCGGCTTCCCAAGGGCGCGCTGCTTGTGGGCCCTCCGGGCACCGGCAAGACGCTGCTTGCCAAGGCGGTTGCGGGCGAAGCGCAGGTGCCGTTCTTCTCTATCTCCGGATCGGAATTTGTGGAAATGTTCGTGGGCATGGGCGCCGCCAAGGTGCGCGACCTGTTCCAGCAGGCCAATGAGAAAGCGCCCTGCATCGTGTTCATCGACGAGATCGATACAATCGGCAAAAAGCGCGATGGCGGCGGACTTGGCGGAAACGATGAGCGCGAACAGACGCTCAACCAGCTTCTGACTGAAATGGACGGCTTTGACGGCAAGAACGGCGTGGTGATTCTGGCTGCAACAAACCGCCCGGATTCGCTTGACCCGGCCTTGCTGCGCCCGGGCCGGTTTGACCGGCGCATCCCCGTGGAACTGCCGGATCTCGGTGGCCGCGAGGCAATCCTCAAAGTGCATGCGAAGGACGTGCATATGGCGGCGGATATCGATTATAATGCGGTCGCACGGGCGACGAGCGGCGCCTCCGGCGCTGAACTTGCGAACATCGTAAACGAGGCGGCGCTGCGCGCAGTGCGCATGGGGCGCGATGTTGTGGAGCAGGCGGATCTAGAGGAGAGCGTGGAAGTAGTCATCGCCGGCTACCAACGCAAGAGCGCGGTGATTTCCGAACAGGAGAAGAAGATTGTAGCATATCACGAGATCGGGCATGCGCTTGTCGCTGCAAAGCAGAGTGATTCGGCGCCCGTGCATAAAATCACCATTGTGCCGCGTACCTCCGGCGCGCTTGGATACACGATGCAGGTGGAGGAGGGCGAGCGGTTCCTGATGAGCCGGGAGGAAGCGTTCAACAAACTTGCTACGCTCACCGGCGGCCGCACAGCGGAGGAACTGATCTTCCGCAGCGCGACGACCGGCGCTTCCAACGACATTGAGCAGGCCACGCGCCTTGCCCGCGCGATGGTTACGCGGTATGGTATGAGCGGCCGCTTTGGCATGGTTGCACTTGAAACTGTGGAAAACGCATACTTGGGTGGGGACACCTCGCTTGCATGTTCACAGGAAACGGCAGCGCTTGTCGATCATGAGGTTGTTGCTTTGGTGAAAGATGCGCAGGAGAAAGCACGCGAAATCCTTACCGAAAACACGGATGCGCTGCATCGGCTCTCCAAATATCTGCTGGAGAAAGAAACCATAACCGGCGAGGAATTCATGCAGATGCTCAATGAACAGGCATAAGGGCCTTTGTCTGCCAAATAAGCGAACCTCTCCCGGGCTTGCATGCGCAGTTTGTTTTTACGGCAAAGCCTTGCCTGACAAATGCTTTCGCACAGATGACCAGATGCTGCCAAGAGCAGCCGAAGTCTCCGCGGACTGCGGTTATGCCTCCTCCGGCTTGTTTTGAAAGAACCGCCTGCGCATCAAGCGCAGGCGGTTCTTTTATTGGCGCTTAAGCGACAATAAACCACCAGCTATGCTGGTGAGAATAGAAAGTTTCAAGCAGTAGACCTCCGATGTTAGAATGATGAAGGTTCGCCAACCGCATCAAGAAACAAAGGAGGTCTAAGTCATGCAAGATGACATAAAAAGCTTATCACACAGCAAATGGAGATGCCAATACCATATTGTGTTTGCACCAAAGTACCGAAGGCAAGAAATATACGGCAAGATAAAATCGGATATAGGAACGATCCTGCGAAAACTATGTGAGCAAAAAGGTGTA
>CDZQ01021567.1_pt1 | contig 29947 bp, 28 predicted proteins | sample 554831 | NCBI WGS metagenome assembly CDZQ01 (sample SAMEA3182112, study PRJEB8094) | gut metagenome | biome: human; feature: gut; material: Stool; isolation source: human stools | place: Canada | collected 2013-05-06 | reverse complement strand
CGCGAACTCTGCGAGGCTTTTTCGACAAGCTGCGGCGGCGGAGGTATAGCGCCGCCGCCTACATATGAGGAGACGCTATGGCCAAGGAACGCACAGTCGTAAAGGGGATCGTGCTCCGCAGTGTGGACACCAAGGAGTCCGATAAAATACTCACCGTCCTCACGGGGGAACTGGGCAAGCTGCCGGTGGTGGCCAAGGGGGCCCGGAGCCGCCGCAGCCGGGTGACGGCGGCAACCCAGCTGCTGGCCTACTCCGAACTGGTGCTCAGCGAGAGCCACGGCTGGCAGTATTTGAGCGAGGCGACCACCATCGAACTTTTTGACGGGGTCCGCCAGGATGTGGAGAAGCTGAGCCTGGCCAGCTATTTCGCGGAACTGACGGAGGCGGTGGCCTATGAGGAGGCGGAGGCGGGGGATTTTCTGCCCCTGCTGCTGAACGCCCTGTATGTTATGAGCGCGCTGCCCCGGCCCCTGCCCCTAGTCAAGGCCTCCTTTGAACTGAAGCTGATGAGCCTCATCGGCTTTGAGCCCCTGCTGGAGCGGTGCGTCTACTGCGGCGCCCCGGAGCCGGAGGAGCCGGTGCTGGAACTTCAGGGCGGGGTGCTGCGGTGCCGGCGCTGCGGAGTGGGGACAGGCCCCTGGTCCCCGCTGACACCCGCCGCCCTGGCCGCCATGCGCCACGTGCTCTACGGAGAAGCCAGGCGCCTCTATCACTTCACCCTGCCCGGTGAGGATCTGCGCCGCTTCTCCGCCGCCGCGGAGGCCTATACGCGGGCCACGCTGGAGCGGGATTTCCGCACCCTGGACTTCTATAAGTCTTTGGTGGCTCCTATTTCAAATACGGAGCGTAATATTTCGACTTAATATAACAAAATAACATAAGGAAAACGGGATTTTGCGCCGGAGTTTTCGGCTGGGCCGCTACTCTCCCCTAGGAGGGGAGTTGCCTGCCGGCACATGGAGAACAAGTATGAGTGAACTATTTGAAAAATCTATCCGCACACTGGAACTGCCGGCCATTCTGGCCATGCTGGCGGATCAGACCAACAGTGAGGAGGCCCGGCAGCGGGCCCTGGCTGTGACTCCCCAGACGGAGGCGGACGAGGTGGAGCGGCTTCAGGGGGAGACGGACGCGGCCCGGGATATGATCGGCCTGCGGGGCAGCCCTGCCTTCTCCGGCATTAAAAGTGTGGGGGAGAGTTTGTACCGGGCAGACCGGGGGGGCGTGCTGAATACCCGGGAACTGCTGGACATTGCCGGGGTGCTCCGCTGCGCCCGCCGGGTGAAGGACTACTGGAACGGCGACGGGGACGCCGCCACCTCCATCGACCACCTGTTCCGCTCCATCAAGGGGAACCGGTTCCTGGAGGAAAAGATCACCACCGCCATTTTGGAGGAGGATGTGATCGCCGACAACGCCAGTCCGGAACTGGCGGATATTCGCCGCCATAAGCGCCTGTCCGCCTCCAAGGGCCGCCAGATTCTGCAGAAGATCATCTCCTCCTCCAGCTACAGCAAGGTGCTCCAGGAGGCCATTATCACCCAGCGGGACGGCCGGTTCGTGGTACCGGTGAAGGCGGAGTTCCGTTCCAGCCTGCCGGGTCTGGTCCACGACGTCAGTTCCTCCGGGGCAACCCTCTTTGTGGAGCCTATGGGGGTGGTCCAGGCCAACAACGAGCTGAAGGAACTGGAGGCCAAGGAAAAAAAGGAGATTGACCGGATTCTCCGGTCCCTGTCCGCCGAGGCGGCGGGCTACCATCAGGATATTTTGACGGACTACGAGCTGCTGGTGCGGTTGGATCTGATTTTTGCCCGGGGGCAGCTGAGTTATAAGATGAACGGAACCCGGCCGGAGATCCGCCCCGGCGGCAGCGTGGTGCTGCGCCACGCCCGCCATCCCCTGCTGGACAGCGCCAAGGCGGTGCCGATCGACATGGAACTGGGCCGGAGGTTTGATACCCTGGTCATCACCGGCCCCAATACCGGCGGTAAGACCGTGAGCCTGAAGACCCTGGGCCTTCTGACCCTGATGGCCCAGTGCGGGCTCCATATCCCCGCCGACAGCGGCAGCGCCGTCAGCGTATTTGACCGGGTGCTGGCGGATATCGGTGATGAGCAGAGCATTGAGCAGAGCCTCTCCACCTTCTCCGCCCACATGGTGAATATTGTAAAGATTCTGAAGGAGGCGGACGACCGCAGCCTCATTCTCTTTGACGAACTGGGGGCGGGCACCGACCCTGTGGAGGGGGCGGCCCTGGCCATTGCCATTATTCAGCGGGTCCGGGAACAGGGGGGACGGGTGGCCGCCACCACCCACTACGCGGAACTGAAGACCTTTGCCATGACCACCAAGGGGGTGGAAAACGCAAGCTGCGAGTTCGACGTGGAAACCCTGCGGCCCACCTACAAGCTGCTGATCGGTATCCCCGGCAAGTCCAACGCCTTTGCGATCTCTCAGCGGCTGGGCCTGGATGAATCGGTCATTGAGACCGCCAAGGCCCAGATGGACAGCGAGTCCATCCGCTTTGAGGATGTGCTGACACAGCTGGAGGAGAAGCGGCAGAGCCTGGAGAAGGACAGAAACGAGGCGGAGCGCCTGCGGGCCCAGCGGGAGGCGGACGCCAAGCGGGCCAGGGAGTTTCGGGAGCAGATGGAGCGGGCCAAGGACAGCGCCCGTACCCGGGGGGAGGCGGAGGCCCGCCGGATTATCCGGGAGGCCCGGGCCCAGGCCGATGCGATTTTTGAGGAACTGACCCAGCTGCGCCGGGAGCAGGAGAAGCAGGCGGACTGGCAGACGGTGAACGACGCCCGGGCCGCCATTCGGGGCCGTCTGAACCAGGCGGAGGAGGCGCTCCATTTTCAGGAGGAGCGGGAGAGCGTTCCCGCGCCCAGCCGCCCCATTCGGGAGGGGGATCTGGTGGAGTTGGCCGGTACCCGCACCCGGGGCACCGTTACCGCCGTCAGCGGGGAGAAGCTGCAGCTGGCGGTTGGCAACATGAAGCTGACGGTGAAGTCCGGTGAGGTCCGGCTGGTGGAGGAGGCGGAGCAGCGGGAGAAGAAGGCGGCTCAGCGCCAGGTCCAGACCAATATCCGCCACACCGGCGGCCGGGCCGCCAGCACGGAACTGGATATCCGGGGCATGATGACCGACGAGGCGGAGGGCGTGGTGGACCAGTTCCTGGATCACGCCGTCATGGGCAAGCTGAATACTGTTACCATCATCCATGGAAAGGGCACCGGCGCTTTGCGGAAGGCCGTCCAGCAGCAGCTGAAGCGGCACCCGTCGGTAAAGAGTTACCGCCTGGGCCGCTATGGCGAAGGCGAGGACGGCGTGACGATCGTGGAACTGAAGCAATAGCTGCGGCGGGAGCGGGCGGGAGTCCGCCGTCCTCGCCGCCGCCCCGGCGGGGCGTTGACAAGAGTTTCGCGGAGCGAAACCTTGGCGTGGGGCGGATTTACTCCGCTCCACGCAGATAAAAAACAAAGGGGTCCCCCGCGGGATGGAACATCCCGTGGGGGAGGGACGGCGTGACGATCGTGGAACTGAAGCAATAGCTGCGGCGGGAGCGGGCGGGAGTCCGCCGTCCTCGCCGCCGCCCCGGCGGGGCGTTGACAAGAGTTTCGCGGAGCGAAACCTTGGCGTGGGGCGGATTTACTCCGCTCCACGCAGATAAAAAACAAAGGGGTCCCCCGCGGGATGGAACATCCCGTGGGGGAGGGACGGCGTGACGATCGTGGAACTGAAGCAATAGCTGCGGCGGGAGCGGGCGGGAGTCCGCCGTCCTCGCCGCCGCCCCGGCGGGGCGTTGACAAGAGTTTCGCGGAGCGAAGCCTTGGCGTGGGGCGGATTCACTCCGCTGGCACACGTATCCCGCCCCGGACGTAAAATGAAGTGTGGCCCGGGGATGTATGAATCGGCGGGCTTTTGGGCAACATTCTTGTATAATGCTTGGGTTTTGGAACGATATACAGACGAAATGGGCGGATTTTCGTACAAATTCCCATAAAGTGGCGAACATATCTTTTCTGTATACCGTTAAATTTGTGGAATGTGCCGTTGACGGGGAAAGAGAAATTTGCTAACATATTGATATATTCCCCCATTGCGGATATAGCATGTGATTGCGATAGAAGAGGAGATAGAGGCCTATGTATACGCAGGAAGTCACCATCAACAACGAGGTTGGTCTGCACGCGAGACCCGCCACCTATTTCATTCGCAAGGCCAACGAGTTTAAGAGCGGCATCTGGGTAGAGAAGGATGAGCGCCGGGTCAACGCCAAGAGTCTGCTGGGCGTACTGTCTCTGGGCATTGTCAAGGGAACGACGATCACCCTGATTGCTGACGGCTCCGATGAGAAAGAGGCTGTGGAGGCCCTGGCGGAGTTGGTTCGTTCCGGCGACTTTGGCGAATAAGAACGACGCGAGGTAAAAGACTGTTTCGGTGGCGAAACAGTCTTTTTTCTTGTTCCGGGGCGGGCGCGCATAAACCTTCATGCGCAGGCAGAGCACCACCAAAATTGGAAAAAGCGATACGCATGAAGGTTTACGCGCATGTGGGCCGTCCCTGCCCACGCGCCCGGATTTTTAGGCCATGCCGCTTTCAGAGGCACATGGCCATATTGCTATGCTTTTGCATAGCAATAAGCGGGGGAGCGGTCAAATGACCGCTCCTCCCGCGAAGCGAATGGCGCCCAGCGCCAGTTCCAGGGTGGGGTCCACCACCGGATAGGACAGATGGTACAGTTCCACCGCCAGGGGCAGTTCCGTACAGCCCAGGATCAGGGTTTCCGCCCCCTGGGCCAACAGAGCCTCCATGGCCGCCCTGGCTCCGGTGGTGTCATAGGCCATGTCTCCAGCCTTGACGCCCCGGTAGATCATGTCCATAATGGCCTGCTGGTCCGCTCCCTGGGGCGTCAGCAGCTGGATGCCGGTTCCGGCAAAGGTATTTTGATAGATCCGGGTCTGAATGGTGCCGTCAGTGGCCAGCAGCCCCGCTTTTTTGACGCCTCGCTCCGCCAGGGCATCAGCGGTGAGGCGGATCATATGCAGGACCGGCACCTCCACCGCCCCGGCCACCGCGTCGTAAAAATTGTGGGCGGTGTTGCAGGGCATGATGAGTACTCCGGCGCCTATGCGCTCCAGGTTTCGGGCGCTGGACACCAGTTCCGGCGTGGGGTCCGCGCCGCCGTGGAGCAGGGCGGCGGTTCGGTCGGGGATGTTGGTGTTGCTGTCGATAACCACCCTGAGGTGCTCCTGGTCGCAGGCGGCCTGGGTGTGCAGAATAATCTTCTGGAACAGGTCGGCGGTGGCCAGGGGCCCCATGCCGCCGATGATGCCAATCACTTTCTTCTCCATAGCGGACACTCTCCTTGTGGTACGGCGGCCTGAGGCCGCGCTTTTTTTTAGTGTACCACGGGAATGAATCCTCCGCAAGCATGAAAAAGGGGACGGCCCGGCGCTCCCGTGAGGCCGGGCCGTCCTCCTCCGCCCGCGCCGCAGCGGGTTAGGTCAGCAGATAGTGGGTCACGCCGAAGAGACGGGCCAGCTGCAGCTTGGCGGCCAGGCTCTCCTCGCTCTGGTACCACACGGCGGCGGTCTGATAGCGGTTGGGCGTATAGATGCAGTAGGCACTCTCGTAGCGGGAGGAGTAGTGGCAGGTGGCGTCGCTGCGCTCCAGCAGATCCGCCACCTCCTGGGCGGTGAGGGAATCCGTGCCCACGATCTGGCCGCTGGCAACCACCGTGCGCACGCCGCCCGCTGTCAGGCACAGCACGGCGGCGGACAGGTCCATGCCGCCGCCTTTGGCCCGGCGCAGCACGTCGTACAGCTGGGCGATGGGCTCCAGGGGGGTGGTGGGCAGGCCGCTGACCAGGGTGGCCTCCGGTGTGGCCACGGTGAGGCGGGGGGCGCTGGAGGTGGAGGCGACGGGCTGGGAGGCGGCATAGTAGCGCTCATAGAGCCGCACCAGCATGGCGGCAGCCTGCTCCCGGGTGGCGGTGGCGTCGGGGGCGAAGCGGCCGTCCCCCACGCCGGAGACGATGCCCAGGTCGTAGGCCAGGGTAATAAAGCCCCGGTTCACGGTAACGTCGGTGAAGGGGGAGCCGTAGTCCGCCGCGGAGCCCGCCAGGGAGGCGTAGCCCAGACTGCGCACCAGCATCACCGCCATCTCCTCCCGGGTGATGCTGTCGGTGGGGCGGAAGGCTCTTTCCGCGGAGAGGACGGCACCGTTGGCACAGGCGGTCTCCACGGCGGTGTAAAACCAGCGCTCCCGGCCCACGTCGGTGAAGGTGGGCTGCGGGGGGGAGACAGCCTCCCAGCCAAACAGCCGCACCAGGGCGGTGACAAAGGCGGCCCGGGTAATGCTTTGGCCCCGGCCGAACTGGCCGCTGCCAACCCCCTGGAACAGGCCCAGTTCCGTGGCCCGGCGGACGCTTTCGGCGGACCAGTGGCCCTGGGGGATGTCGGTGTATCCGGTGTCCGCGGCCAGAGCGGGGGGCAGAAGGGACAGAGTCAGCGCCAGGGCCAGCGTCAGGACAAGCAGTCGCGTTTTCATGAGGGATCAACCTCTTTCCTGTGAAATCAGAAGCCGGCGGGGCCGGTGGGCAGTATTGTAACAGATTTTTTTGCCGCCGTCAATTTTTCCGCCGCCATGGCGCGCCCGCCGGCATAAGACCTGCGGAAACCGGGCTTAGTCCCCCTCCGCCGGTGGGCGGTGAAGTTGTTCTTTACCTTTTCCAGTTTTTTTGCTATAATAATCTAGTTATTTTGGTGCCTTCTGTCCGCTGCTCCAAGGGGGACGGGCGGGGGGCCGGAAAGGAGGGGATATCCTGTGAAATATGCCAGATGGACTGGCGGCGGCTACGGCCAGGCCGCGGCCGAGGGGCTGTGCGCGGCGGGGTACCCCCGCCTTTTATCCCAGGTTCTCTCCGCCCGGGGCGTCTCCACTGTGGAGGAGGCGGCGCTCTTTTTGGAGCGGGACCGGCAGCTGGCCTACTCCCCCATGCTGATGAAGGATATGGACCGGGCGGCGGCCCGGATCAGCCGGGGCCTAGCCCAGGGGGAGCGCATGGCCGTATTCGGGGACTATGATGTGGACGGCATTACCGCCACGGTGCTGCTGGTGGACTACCTCCGCTCCCGGGGGGCGGACTGCCTGAAGTATATTCCCCGGCGCATAGAGGACGGCTACGGCCTGGGCTGCGACGCCCTGCGGGGCCTTAAGGACCAGGGGGTGAGCCTGGTCATTACCGTGGACTGCGGCATCACGGGCGTGGAGGAGGCCCTCTATGCCCGGGAGATCGGCCTGGACCTGGTCATTACCGACCACCATGAGTGCAAGGATACCCTGCCCGATGCCGTGGCGGTGGTGGACCCCCGGCGGCCGGACTGCCCCTACCCCTTTAAACACCTGGCAGGGGTGGGCGTGGCGCTGAAGCTGGTGCTGGCCCTGGGGGGGCAGCGGGAGGATGCCCTCTTCGCCCGCTACTGCACCCTGGCGGCCATTGGCACCGTGGCGGATGTGATGAAAATGAGCGATGAGAACCGGACCATCGTCTACCGGGGGCTGGAGTCCATTGCAAACACCAGGTTTGTGGGCCTGCGGGCCCTGCTGCGGGAGACAGGGCTGCTGGATAAGGAGATCACCTCCACCCAGATCGGCTTTGTCCTGGCCCCCCGCATCAACGCGGCCGGCCGCATGGGGGCGGCGGAACTGGCGGCGGATCTTCTGCTGACGGATGACGAGGGGCAGGCGGAGCGCCTGGCCCGCCAGCTGTGCGAATTGAACCGGGAGCGCCAGGTGGTGGAGCAGGAGATCTTTTCCCAGGCGGTGGAGCAAATTGCCGGGCTGGACGATGGGGAGCGCTGCGCCCTGGTGCTCTCCAGCGAGGTGTGGCACCAGGGGGTGGTGGGGATTGTGGCCTCCCGCCTCAGTGAGAAGTACTCCTGCCCCAGCTTTATGATCCATCTGCAAAACGGCGTGGGCAAGGGCTCCTGCCGCAGCTATGGGGGATTTAATCTCTTTGCCGCCCTGGAGTCCTGCTCTGATCTGCTGGTGGATTTCGGCGGCCACGCCCTGGCCGCCGGCTTCAACATCCGCCAGGAGGATATTCCCGCCTTCCGCCGGCGGATGAACCGGTGCGTCAGCGCATTTCTGGGCGGGGAGAGCCCCGTGTCCTCCCTGGAGGTGGACGTGGAACTGGACCGGCCCGAGGCGGTGACGCTGGAGGAGGTGGAACAGCTGGGCCGCCTGGAGCCCTACGGCGCGGGCAACAGCCGCCCGGTGTTCGCCCTGATGGGGGCGAAGGTGGAGAGCGTGCAGAATGTGGGGCAGAACCGGCACATGAAGGTCCGGCTGAGCCGGGGGGCCAGCCACTTTGACGGGATCTTTTTTTCCACTACCGCCGAAGCCAGCGGTGTGGCCCCGGGCATGCGGGTGGACGCCGCCTTCTATCTGCAGATCAACGAGTTTCGCGGCCAGAGCAGCGTGCAGCTGCAGCTGATCGACCTGCGTCCCGCCGTCGGTCCCAGCTGCCGTGAGAAGGAGTGCCTAGATCTGGTGGAGCGGCTGGTATCCGGCGAAAGGCTGAGTGCCCGGGAGGCCGGGCGGCTGCTGCCGGAGCGGGAGCAGTTTGTGGCCCTGTGGCGGGCCATCCAGCGGCTGGACCGGGATGGCCAGTGCGGCGGGGACCGCCTGCCGGTGCTGCGGCGGCTGGCGGCCCAGCTGGATGGGCCGGAGTCCTTCCTGCGCAGCGCCGTGGGGGTGGAGGTGTTTGCCGAGCGGGGCCTTGTGTCCGTGGAGGTGGGGGAGGGGACCGTCACCCTGCGCCCCTGCCCGGGGCGGAAGGCGGATCTGGAGCAGAGCGCCTATGTACTGCGCCTGCGGGGCATACTGGGAGGAGAAGAGAGAGGAGGCCTGTGAGCATGGTGACAGTGGAAGAGCGGTTCGAGCACCTGGAAAAAACCATTCGGGGGTACAATATTTCCGCCGACTTTGACCAGATCCGCTCCGCCTATGAGTACGCCCGGGAGCACCATGGCAAGCAGCTGCGCCGGGATGGCACCCCCTATATTACCCACCCTCTTCAGGTGGCGCAGATTGTGGCGGAGCTGCGGCTGGACAGCGAGTCCATTATTGCCGCCCTGCTCCACGACTGCATTGAGGACACCGACAGCACCTACGAGGACATTGCCAAGCGCTTTGGCGTCACCATCGCGGATATTGTGGACGGCGTCACCAAGCTGACCCGGGTGCAGTACAGTTCCATGGAAGAGGAGCAGATGGAGAATCTGCGGAAGATGCTCTTTGCCATGAGCAGGGACATCCGGGTGATCCTGATTAAGATTGCCGACCGGCTCCACAACATGCGGACCATGGAGTACCAGACTCCGGAGAAGCAGAAGAAAAAGGCCTTTGAGACCATGGAGATCTACGCCCCCATTGCCCACCGCCTGGGCATGCAGAAGGTGAAGTGGGAGCTGGAGGATCTGTCACTGAAGTACCTGGACCCGGTGGGCTACGACGAGATCGTCACCAAGCTGGAGGCGGAGAGCGCCCAGCACACCGCCTTCATGGGCCGCATCCAGGAGGAGATTACCGACCGGCTGGGGGAGATGAATATCCCCAACGCCACGGTGTACGGCCGGGTGAAGCACCCCTACAGCATCTACCGGAAAATGTATGCCCAGGACAAGACCATGGATGAGGTGTACGACCTGTTTGCCTTCCGGGTGCTGGTGGACACGGTTGCGGACTGCTATAACGTGCTGGGCGTGGTGCACGATCTGTACAAGCCCATCCTGGGCCGGTTCAAGGACTATATTGCCACCCCCAAGCCCAACATGTACCAGAGCCTCCACACCACCGTCATCGGCGATGACGGCATCCCCTTCGAGGTGCAGATCCGCACCTATGACATGCACGCCATCGCCGAGTACGGCGTGGCCGCCCACTGGAAGTACAAGCAGGGCATCCGGGGCGAGGGGGGGGAGAAGACCTACGAGTGGATCCGCCGCCTGCTGGAGAACCAGGAGGACGCCGATGCTGAGGACTTTATCCACAGCCTGAAGGTGGACATGTTTGCCGACGAGGTGTTTGTATTCACCCCCCAGGGGGATGTGAAGAGCCTCCCCGCCGGGGCCACCCCTATCGACTTCGCCTACTCCATTCACTCCGCTATCGGCAACTCCATGGTGGGCGCCAAGGTCAACGGCCGGATGGTGGGCTTTGACTACCAGCTCCACAATGGAGATGTGGTGGAGATCAGCACCTCCAAGGCCGCCCATGGCCCCAGCCGGGACTGGGTCAATGTGGCCAGAAGCAGCGAGGCCCGCAGCAAGATCCGGCAGTGGTTCAAAAAGGAGCGCAAGGAGGAGAACATTGCCCAGGGCCGCGCCTCCTTTGAGTCGGAACTGAAGCACAGGGGTATCACCATGGGTCAGATCACGCCCCCGGAGGTGCTGCCCCAGATTCTCAAGCGGGTGGGGTTCCAGAGCCTGGACGAGATGTACGCCGCCATCGGCTATGGGGGCTACACCGCCCTGAAGGCGGTGAACCGCATCCGGGACGAACTGCTCCACATGAGCAAGGCCGCCGGCCTGGAGAAGGCCGCCGCTGCCCCCGCCAAGGAGGAGGCCAAGCTGCCTCTCAGGAAGGTGAAGAGCGAACGGGGCATTGTGGTGGAGGGCCTCAGCAACTGCCTGGTGAAGTTCTCCAAGTGCTGCACTCCGGTGCCCGGGGACGAGATCGTGGGCTTCATCACCCGGGGCTACGGCGTGTCCGTCCATCGAAGGGACTGCCCCAACGCCGACCCCGCCCGCCGCTCCGGCGCGGACCAGGGCCGGTGGATCAAGGTCAGCTGGGGGGAGGATATCCACGAGTCCTATGCCACCAGCCTGGAGGTGGTGTGCAAGGACCGCTCCAACCTGCTGGTGGATATTTCCACCGCGCTGAGCACCTGCAAGGTGAATGTGTCCAGCATGACCGTCCACTCCACTGCGGATGGCTTTGCCATCTTCAACGTAACCATCGAGGTGTCCGACGCCAGACAGCTGGAGCAGGTGATGCGGAAGATCCACCAGATTTCCAGCGTTATGAAGGTGAACCGGCCCGCGGGCTGATTTGAATGGAAAGACGGGGCCCTCCATTTGAGGGGGCCGGAGGGCGAACCCCGCAGGGCGTATTATTTTGACAAAGGAAAAAGCCATGAGAGCAGTTGTTACCCGGGTGCGCTCGGCATCCGTAACCATTGACGAAAAAGTGAACGGCGCCATTGGCCGGGGGTATCTGGTGCTTTTGGGGGTGGGCCCCCGGGACACGGAGGACACCGCCGTGAAGCTGGCGGACAAGATCTGCAATCTGCGGATCTTCCGGGATGAGAACGACAAGATGAACCGGAACCTGGAGCAGGTGGGGGGGAGCCTTCTGGTGGTGAGCCAGTTCACCCTCTACGCCGACACCTCCAGCCGCCGCCCCGGCTTCACGGGAGCCGCGAAGCCAGACCTGGCGATTCCCCTATATGAGCGCTTTATGGATCACTGCCGGGAGCGGGGCTTCACGGTGGAGCACGGCGAGTTCGGGGCGGATATGCTGGTGACATCGGAAAACGAGGGGCCGGTGACGATTCTCTTCGACACGGAGGGGAACCTGTAAAGGGGGGGCGCCGCCGGGGCGGGGAATGCTCCCGCCATTTTAGACAATTACAGCTTGTTGAAACGGGATACAACCGCTTTTTCGACAGTCCAAACCAGTGGATTCCCCCGCCCTGGGAGGTGGGGAGCAGGAAAGGAGACCGCCATGTATTTCGACACCATCCCTGTGCCTCCCCTGGAGACCAACTGCTACCTTATCGGTGACGAGGCCTCCGGGCTGGGAGCCCTGGTGGACCCCGGCGGGGCGCCGGACCGGGTGCTGGACATGGTTCGGCGCAGCGGCCTGACCCCGGCCATGGTCCTGCTGACCCACGGCCACTTTGACCATGTGGGCGCGGTTCCCGCCGTACTCCAGGCATTTCCCGGCCTGGCGGTGTATATCCATGAGAAGGAGCTCTGCCCCGCCCATGAGCCCAATCCCCGGTTCTTCCTGCCCCACCAGGGGCCCGGCCAGCGGACCTACGGCGAGGGGGATGAACTGCGGCTGGGGGGCCTCACACTCCAGGTGCTCCACACCCCCGGCCACTCCGCCGGGTCCGTGACGCTGCTGGCGGAGGACGTGATGCTCTCGGGGGACACCCTCTTTATGGAGTCCTGCGGCCGCTGTGACCTGCCCGGCGGGAGTGAGAGAGCCATGATGTCCTCCCTGGCCCGGCTGGGCCGGCTGGAGCGGGATTACCGGGTCTGTCCCGGTCACGGGGGACTGAGCACCCTGGACTACGAGCGGCGGCATAACCTCTATATGAAGGAAGCGTTGGCGCTATGAGGCTGATTTTTCAAGGTCATGACTACCGCTACGCCGTGGAGCAGAGCCTGCTGGCCTTCTTTCCGGCGGAGCGGCCGGTGTACGAGGGGGAGGATGCCAGTACCGCCCGCATTACCCTCACCGCCGGGAAAAAATTTCATACCGCTGTTACCGAACTGTCGATGGACGGCCGCACTGCCCGGGGGGAGGCCCGCCGGGATCTCACGGCGGCGGCGGACGACTATGAGCGGGAGCGGCTGCGCCAGCGGGCGGTGAAGCTGAGTTTCTTCAAGGCTGCCCGCTCCCTCACCGGCCGGACCCCCGCCTGGGGGGCGCTCACCGGTATCCGCCCCGCCAAGCTGGCCGCCTCCCTGCTGGAGGAGGGACACAGCCCCGCGGCGGCGGACCGGATCCTCCGGGACACCTACTTTGTCTCCGCCCAGCGCCGGCAGTTGGCTCTCCAGTGCGCCCAGGCGGGACTGGAGGCCCAGCAGGAACTGGAGCGGGAGGACATCTCCCTCTATATGGGCATTCCCTTCTGCCCCACCCGCTGCGCCTACTGCTCCTTTGTCAGCAACAGTGTGGAAAAGACCTTCCATCTGGTGGAGCCCTACGTGGAGGCCCTGCTGGCGGAGATTGACAGCGCGGCGGATCTGGTGCGGGATCTGGGGCTGCGGGTCAAGTCCTTCTACATGGGGGGCGGCACCCCCACCACCCTGTCGGCCCGGCAGCTGGAGCGGCTGCTGAAGCGGCTGGAGGAGCGCTTTGACCTGTCGGGCACCGTGGAGCGGACAGTGGAGGCCGGCCGGCCCGATACCATTACGGAGGAGAAGCTGCGGGTGCTGCGGGCAAACGGCGTCACCCGGGTCAGCGTCAACCCCCAGACCATGGATGACCATGTCCTGGCCGCCATCGGCCGTCGCCACACCGCCCAGGATATTCGCCGGGCCATGGATATGGTGGACCGGGCGGGCTTTGCCCATGTGAACATGGACCTCATCGCCGGGCTCCCGGAGGACCGGCCGGACTCCTTCCGCCGGACGCTGGACGAGGTCATTGCCTTCGGCACGGACAACATCACCATCCACACCCTGAGCCTGAAAAAGGGCAGCCGCATCACCCTGGAGGGGACCCGCCTGCCCACGGAGGAGGAGGTGGCGGAGATGCTGGATTACGCCAACCCGGCTCTTCGGGCTGTGGGCTTCAGCCCCTACTACCTCTATCGGCAGAAGTATATGTCCGGCAGCTTTGAAAATGTGGGCTGGTGCCGCCCGGGGGGGACCGGCTGGTACAACATCTACATTATGGAGGAGCTGCACAGCATTCTGAGCCTGGGGGCCGGGGGTTCCACCAAGATGGTGGACCCGGCGGCAAACCGCATCGAGCGGGTGTTCAATCTGAAGTTCCCCCAGGAGTATATCCAGCGCCCGGAGAAGATCCAGGCCAACCAGGAGGCGTTCCGGGCCTTTTATCAGCAGCCGCCGGAGCGGTAAGCGCCTGGCTATAGAAAGGAGTCACATATGGCATATTCCCTGCAGGAGATCAACGACGCCGTCCGCCGGGACCCCAGGGGGTTCGTGGAGGAGAGCGACGACGCATACAACAGAAAAATTGAAAAGGCGGCCCGCCAGATCGCGGAGAACCGGAGAAAGAGCCGCATTGTGCTGCTCTCCGGTCCCTCCGGCTCCGGCAAGACCACCACTGCCAAGAAGATTGAGGCCCGGCTTGAGGAGATGGGCATCCAGTCCCACGCCATCGCCATGGACAACTACTTCCAGACCGTGGACCCGGCCACCGCCCCCCGGAACCGGGATGGACAGATTGACTATGAGTCCCCCTTCTGTCTGGATATGGACCTGCTCAACCGCCACTTCAAGATGCTGGACCAGGGGGAGAAAATCCATATCCCCAAGTTCGAATTTGCCCGGCAGATCCGCTCCGCGGTCAAGAGCCAGCCCCTCCGGCTGGGGAAGGATGAAATTGCTATTTTTGAGGGTATCCACGCCCTCAACGATATCATTACCGGGAAAAACCCCGACGCCATGAAGGTCTATATCTCCGCCCGGTCCAATATTTTGGATGCGGAGGGGAAGATTGCCTTTAAAGGCACCTGGATGCGTCTGGAGCGGCGCACGGTCCGGGACGCCAAGTTCCGCGCCTGGGAGCCGGATGTCACCATCAAAATGTGGCCCAACGTCCGCCGGGGGGAGAAGCTGTATATTTCCCCCTTTAAAGATAACGCGGATATCCAGTTCGACAGCGCCCTGCCCTATGAGGTCAGCGTCATCCGCCGCTTTGCCCAGCCTCTCTTTGAGCAGCTTCATCTCTCCCCGGATATGGAGCGCTACGAGGAGATCGGCCACCTGGTGGAGGCCTACCCCAAGTTTGAGGCGCTGGACGAGAAGTACGTGGCCGCCGACTCCCTGATCCGGGAGTTTATCGGCGGCGGTATCTACGACGACTGAGGAGGATTGCCATGGGAGTGAAGATCGTGGTAAGCAGGGAGAAGCTGGAGCGGCTGGGCCGCGAGACCAGGCAGGCGGTGCGCCAGGCGGCCGGTGTGGCCGCGGAGGCCGCCGCCGCAGTGGGCCGCCGGGCGGAAAACGCCGTGGCCATGGCCCGGCTGGAGCGGGCCGCAGCGGATGTGGAGGAGGAGATTGCCCTGCAGATGCAGGCCGTGGGGGAACTGCTGTACGCAACCCACCGGGGTACCCCCTCCGACAGCGATGATATCCAGCAGATCCTGGAGTATGTGGACGGCCTCTATGAGGAACTGGAGGGCTACCGTCTGGAGCAGAGGAAGCTGGCGGGGGAGCGGCCCTGTCCCGTCTGCGGCGGGGACAATCAGCCGGACGACGCCTATTGCCGCACCTGCGGCCAGCCCCTGGGCGGGATCTAAGCCGCCGGGGGACGGGTTCACACATTTCAATTTAAAATCGAGGGTATTCCATGTCCAACGAAAAGAAACAGTCCTTTATAGGCGGTGTGACCGTACTGGCCATCTCCACCATCCTGGTGAAACTCTGCGGCGCCCTGTACAAGATCCCCCTGGGCAATATCCTGGGGGAGGAGGGGATCACCCACTTCAACACCGCCTACAACATCTACTCCGTGCTGCTGACCCTCTCCACCGCCGGGCTGCCTCTGGCCCTCAGCAAGCTGGTCAGTGAGGCGGACAGCATGGGCCGCACCAACCAGGTACGTCGGTGCTTCCGGGCGGCCATGGGGCTCTTTGTGGCCATCGGCGCCGTGGGCACGGCGGCCATGCTGCTCTGTACCGAGCAGCTGGCGGCCTGGATGAACAACTCCATGGCCTACTGGCCCATCAAGGCCCTGGGCGTCTCCGTGCTCTGCGTGTCCATCATGTGCGCCTACCGGGGCTACGCCCAGGGACGGCGGAATATGGTTCCCACCGCCGTCAGCCAGCTGATTGAGTCCTTTTTCAAGCTGCTGGTGGGCCTGCCCCTGGCCTGGTACCTGATCCGGGCAGGGTACAGCCTGGAGATCGGCGCCGCCGGGGCGATCCTGGGCGTCAGTGCCGGTATTGTGCTGGCCATGGTGTATATGGTGGTCAACTACCTGCGCCACCGGAGCCAGCTGCCAGCCGGAGGCGATATTCCCCAGAGCTACGGCGCGGTGTTCAAGCGGCTTTTGTGGCTGGGCATTCCCATCACCATCGGCCAGGCGGGCATGAGCATTCTGAACATGCTGGATCAGAAGATCATCATGGGCCAACTCCAGGCCCTCACCGCCCGGGAGATTGCCGCCGGCGTCCTGCCGGCCATGACCGCCACGGAGATCGAGGCGGCCTCCTCCGCGCTGTACGGCCAGTATACCTTCAGCAGCAACCTCTACAACCTGCTGCCCGCCTTTCTGCCCGCCGTGGCCATCAGCCTGGTGCCCGCCATCTCTGTGGCGGTGGCCCGCCGGGACCACCGGGATGTGAACCGGGTGGTGTCCGCCAGCTTCCGGCTTATCGCCGCCCTGGCGGTGCCCGCCGGGGTGGGCCTTTCCGTGATGGCGGGACCCATTCTGCTGCTGCTCTACCCCAGCCAGCAGACTGCCGCCGTGGCAGCCGCCTACCATCTGCGCATTCTGGGCATCGCCTCCATCTTTGTGTGCGTGATGCTTCTGACCAACTCCATTATGCAGGCCCATGAAAAGGTCCGGCTGCCCATTTATACCATGCTCATCGGCGGCACGGTAAAGGTGGCCATCAACTACCTGCTGGTGGGCCGCGCGGACATCAACATCAAGGGCGCCCCCATCGGCACCCTGGTGTGCTACGCCCTCATCGCCGTGCTGAACCTGATGCTGGTGTACCGGATGCTGGAGCAGAAGCCCAACTACCTCAGCTTCTTCGTCAAGCCCGTGCTGGCCTCCGCTGTCATGGGGGCCGCCGCCTGGGCCAGCCATGGCCTTTTCAGCCGTGTTCTGGGGGCGGGCTACCTCCGCCAGAGCCTGGCTACGCTGCTGGCTATCGGTGTGGCGGTGGTGGTGTACCTGATTCTGGTCATCGCCCTGCGCATCATTACCCGGGAGGATCTGAAGCTGGTGCCCAAGGGCGACAAGATTGCCCGGCTGTTCCGCCTGCGCTGACAAGAGGACGGAAAAGGTTGGTAAAATTTTGCTTTTACCGGTTTTCCTGGATAAAAATCTTGCAACGCAGGGAAAAGTATGGTAGATTAAGTATGCGCGTAATAGGGGGCGAAGGCCCTGATTACAAATGAAAAAGGAGAGTATGTTCATGAATAAAGCTGAACTGATCAATGCCGTGGCCGAGAAGGCCTCTTTGTCCAAAAAAGATTCCGAGGCCGCTGTCAGCGCTATGCTGGACGCCGTCACCGCCGCCCTCCGTGATGGGGAGAAGGTACAGCTGGTTGGCTTTGGCTCCTTTGAGGTAAAGAAGCGGGAGGCCCGGGTAGGCCGCAACCCCAAGACCAAGGAGGCCATCCAGATCCCCGCCTCCACGGTTCCCACTTTTAAGGCTGGCAAGGCTTTGAAGGACGCTGTTTCCAAGTAAGCGGAACGAGGCGTGTGCAGGGAGCGCGGCAGTGGCCGCGCCCCCTGCTTTAGTTTTTTGGGAAGCCCGCCGGCACTCCGGGCCGGCCCGGTTTGCCCCGGCTTTTGTGAGAGGAGCGTACCATGCGTCTTGACAAATATTTAAAGGTATCCCGGCTTATTAAGCGGCGCACCGTGGCCAACGAGGCCTGTGACAATGACCGGGTGATGGTGAATGGCCGGCCGGCCCGGGCCTCCTACGAGGTGAAGGTGGGGGACACAATCTCCATCCGCTTCGGTGAGCGGACGCTGACGGTGGAGGTGCTGGCGGTCCAGGAGAACGCCGGCAAGGCCGATGCCGCCGGACTCTACCGGGAACTGTAAGCAGGCATAAACCGGACAGACCTCCCATATATATCTAGGGAACCGCAGATGCCGCCGGCGCGTGCCGGCCGGCTTCGTGCTTTCCTGGAGAAATGCTGATATGGGAGGACTTGTCATGCCCTATGAAGATATGAGCGCGGCCCAGCACCGGCTGGAACTGGATGGCCGGGAGCGGCTGGTGGTATCCGGGGTGGAGGAGGTGGAGCGTTTTGACGAGGAGGAAATCGTCATGAACACCACCGCCGGCACCCTGGTGGTGGGCGGCACAGGGCTGCACATCGGGAAGTTGAACCTGGACGGCGGCGAACTGCACGTGGACGGGACGATCCACACCCTGCTCTACGAGGATACGCTGCCCGCCCGCCAGGGTGGGCTGCTGCGGCGCCTGTTCGGATAGGCAGGCGCCATGGGCAACTATGTCTCAGAGCAGCTGGCGCTGTTTTTGCGCTCCGCTCTGCTGGGGGGCGTGCTGGGCCTGGTGTATGATCTGCTGCGGGCGGTGCGCCGGCTGGGGGGAGGCGTGCTGGGGGGCGTGCTGGACGCGCTGTACTGTCTTCTCTCCGCCGCGGCGGTGTTTTTCTTTGTCATGGCGGGGGGCGGGGAACTGCGCATCTTTATCCTGCTGGGGGCGGGGGGCGGCGCGGTGCTGTTTTTCTGCCTGCTGAGCCAGCCCCTGCGTCCTCTGTGGGACTTTTGGCTGGAACTTGCCCTGGCTCCCCTCCGGCTTTTGGGCAGTATTTTAAAAAAATGTGGAATAGTTTTCAAAAAACTCTTTTCTTTTTTTCAAAGGTGGTTTACAATAATACATAAGAAGGCCCGGGGTGTGTGGTCCGGCGGGAAGGGGAGGGAGAACAGCCTTGGCGAGAAACGGCGAAAAAAACACGCAAAAGCGTCCCAGCGGCAAGCTGACGGGCCTGATTCTGGCAGTCCTCCTTCTGGGCATAGGCGTGCAGGTGTACCACCTGAACGGGCAGCTGGAGATGGCCCGGGCGGAGCAGGCAGTGTATGAGGCCCGGCGGGATGAACTGCTGGCGGCCAACCAGCAGCTTGCGGAGGATATTGCCAACAGCACCGATCCGGAACTGATTGAGGAGATTGCCCGAAACGACCTGGGCATGATTGGCCCCGGTGAAAAGGTGTTTATTTTCAATAATTAAGCAAAAAATCCCCGGCTCCTTCAGGAGCCGGGGATTTTTTATTTTTTGTAGGGCACGTGCCAGATGATGTCGGCATAGTCCGCGATGGAGCGGTCAGCGGCAAAGATGCCGGAGCGGGCAATGTTGTGCAGGCTCATGCGGTTCCACTGCTCCCGGTCCCCATAGGTCTCTACCATTCGCCGCTCCGCGGCGCAGTAGGAGGCGAAATCCGCCAGGAGCATATATTCGTCGGCGGGGCAGCCATGGCCGAAGAGCAGCCGCTCCACCAGATCGTCGTAACGCATACCGTCGGAGAAGCCGGCGCTGATCTGATCCAGCACCCGGTGCAGGGCGGGGTCCCGGCTGTACAGCCGGTAGGGGTTGTAGCCCGTGGCCCGCATCTCCTTCACCTCGTCGGCTTTCAGACCGAAGAGGAATATGTTCTCGTCCCCCAGCACCTGGTGCATCTCCACATTGGCCCCGTCCAGGGTGCCCACGGTGAGGGCGCCGTTCATCATGAACTTCATGTTGCCGGTGCCGCTGGCCTCCTTGCCGGCAGTGGAGATCTGCTGGCTGACCTCACTGGCGGGCATGAGCATTTCCGCCATGGACACCCGGTAGTTCTCCAGGAAGAACACCTGGAGCCGGTCCTTGCAGATGGGGTCGGCGTTGATCTGGGCGGCCAGGGAGTTGATGAGGCGGATAATTCGCTTGGCCACGGCGTAGCCCGGGGCGGCCTTGGCCCCAAAGAGGAAGGTGTGCGGATGCATCTCCATATTGGGGTTGTCCCGCAGCTGGAGGTAGAGGTGGGTGATGTGCATCACATTCAGCAGCTGCCGCTTGTACTCATGGAGCCGCTTGACCTGCACGTCGAAGATGGCGTCGGTGTTCACCAGCACACCCTGTTCGCGCTTGGCGTATTTGGCGAAGGACAGCTTGTTGGTCCGCTTGATCTGCTCCAGACGCAGCAGGACCTCCTTGTCGGCGGCCCAGCCGTCCAGCTTTTTCAGGGCCTCCCCGGGGTGGGTCAGATAGGCGTCCCCTCCCGTCAACTCCCGGATCAGGCTGTCCAGTCCCGGGTTGATCTCCGCCAGCCACCGGCGGTGGTCGATGCCGTTGGTGACATTTTTAAACTTCCAGGGCTCCATGCCGCAGGCGTCCTTGAATACGTCGTGGCGGAGAATGTCGCTGTGGAGGACGGATACGCCGTTGACAGCCATGCCCCCGGCGATGCAGAGGTTGGCCATGCGGACCTCCCCGTCCCAGATGACGGCCATGCTCTTCACCTTGGCCTCGTCGTGGTAGAAGGCCTCCACCTTGGCCTGCCAGCGCCGGCCGATCTCACAGAGAATCTGCCAAACCCGGGGCAGCAGGGTCTGGACCAGATCCTGGGGCCAGCGCTCCAGGGCCTCGGAGAGAACGGTGTGGTTGGTGTAGGCCACGGAGTGGCTGGTAATATTCCAGGAGGTGTCCCAGTCCAGACCGGCGTCGTCCATCAGGATGCGCATCAATTCGGGGATCACCAGGGCGGGGTGGGTGTCGTTGATCTGGATAACATTTTTCTCATGGAAGTTGGTGAGGGTGCCATAGGTCTGGATGTGCTTGCGGACGATGGACTGGACCGTGGCGGAGACAAAGAAGTACTGCTGCTTCAGGCGCAGGCTCTTGCCCTCATAGTGGTTGTCCTCGGGGTAGAGCACCTTGGCAATGACCTCCGCCATGGCCTTCTCCTCGCTGGCCTTCAGATACTCACCCTGGCTGAAAAGGCTCATGTCCATGGGCGTGGGGCTCTTGGCGTCCCACAGGCGCAGCACGTTGGTGTGCTTGGTGTCGTAGCCGGCGATATACATGTCGCAGGGAATGGCCAGCACCCGGGTGTAGCCCTCGTTGATAATGTGAAGGTGGTTGTCGTCCCAAAACTCCCGCAGGGTGCCGCCGAAGTGGACCTCCTCCATCTCGTCGGGCTTGGGAATGAGCCAGGCGTCCCCCTGGTCCTTCCAGTTGTCCGGCAGTTCCACCTGCTGGCCGTCCACAATCTTCTGACGGAAAATGCCCAACTCGTAGCAGATGGAGTAGCCACTGGCGGGAATCTCCAGGGTGGTGAGGCTGTCCAGATAGCAGGCCGCCAGACGGCCCAGGCCGCCGTTGCCCAGCCCGGCGTCCGGCTCCATGTCAAAGATGTCGCCGGGCTTGAAGCCCAGATCCTCGATGGCCTCCCGCATGGGCTGCAGCACGCCCAGGTTGTAGGCGTTTTTCATGAGACTGCGGCCCATGAGAAACTCCAGGGACATATAGTGGACGCTTCGCAGCTGCTTTTTGCGGACCTTGGCCCGGGTCTCCACCGCGTGGCTGGTCATCCGGTCCCGCAGCACCATGGCGCAGGCCTTCATAATGTAGGCGTCGGTGGCCTCCTCCACGGTGCAGCCGAAGTTCAGCCGCAGCTTATCGCAGATGGCTTGCTTCATGGCGTCCTTAGTAATTTTTTCCATTGGGGTTATTCCTCGTTTCTATGCAATGTCAAGCGGGGCGTATCCAGGAAGATACCCCCCGCTTGTATGGCCGGCAGCACTCAGGAGCAGATGGTGCGGTAGATATCGTTGTAGGCCTGGGCGCTCTTCTCCCAGCTGAAATCCGTGGTCATACCGGCCCGGCGCAGCTTCTTGAAGGCGGTGGGATTGTTGTAGTACAGGTCCAGGGCCTGGCGGATGACGTAGAGCATGTCGCCGCTGTTGTAATCGGCAAAGGTAAAGCCGTTGCCGGCGCCGCACCAGGACTCGTAGGGGTGGACCGTGTCCTTCAGCCCCCCGGTCTCCCGGACAATGGGCACCGTGCCGTAGCGCATGGCAATCATCTGGGCCAAGCCGCAGGGCTCGCTCTTAGAGGGCATCAGCAGCATATCCGCCCCGGCGTAAATCTCCATGGCCAGTTCCTCGCTGTACCCCCGGTATAGGGCCATGCGGCCCGGATACTGGGCCAGCTTGCCCTCAAAGAACTGTTCATAGTTCCAGTCGCCGCTGCCCAGCACAACAAATTGGCAGTTCAGGTCCATAATCTGGTCGAATACACGGCACACCAGATCCAGCCCCTTGTGGCTGACCAGACGGCTGACAATGGCGATGATGGGCACCCCGGGCTCCGGGGCCAGTCCCAGCTTCTGCTGCAGCTTCTCCTTGTTCCGGGCCTTGCCGGTCATGCGGGAGACGCTGTAGTGGTTGGAGATGCCGGGGTCCGTGGCGGGATCGTAGCGGACCATGTCAATGCCGTTGAGCACCCCGTGCAGCTTCTGGGCGTTTAGTTCCATGACGCTCTCCATGCCGTGGGCGAAGTAGGCGTAGCGCAACTCCTGGGCATAGGTGGGGCTGACGGCGGTGATGGCGTCACAGGTCATGAGGGCGCCCTTGAGCAGATTCACATCCCCATCCATGGCGATGGTGCCGTCAGCAAACCAGCCGGGGGCCAGGCCGAAAAGATCCTCCAGGGTCTCCTTGCCGTAGCGGCCCTGATACTCAATATTGTGGACGGTGAACACGGTTTTGATCCCCCGCACCTCCGGCCAGCGCACGCACTCGTCCTTCAGGTAGATGGGCACCAGCGCGGTTTGCCAGTCGTTGCAGTGAATCACCTCCGGCATAAAGGCCAGGGAGGGCAGCAGGGCAATAATGGCCCGGGAGAAAAAGCCGAACCGCTCCCCGTCGTCATAGTGACCGTAGAGGGCGTCCCGCTTGAAATAGTACTCGTTGTCCACAAAGTACCAGGTGACGCCGTCCCGTTCCAGCTGGAACAGGCCGCAGTACACCCTCCGCCAGCCCAGAGGCACTTCAATGCTGCAGACGAAGGTCATCTGGTCCTTCCACTTCTCCGCCACGTGCTGATACAGGGGCAGGATGACAGCCAGTTCGTCCCCGGTCTGTGCCAGGGCTTGGGGCAGGCTGCCGGCCACGTCGGCCAGGCCGCCGGTCTTGCAGAAGGGGACCGCTTCGGAGGCCGCAAACAGGATTTTCATGGTATAGCCCTCCTTTTCTGTGAAGAAGTATAGCGTAAAAAAACAAAAAAGTAAAGGTTTTTCAGGAATTTCACCGGGTTATGTACCAACTATTGTAAGTTTTCATGAATCTGGGCCGCCCCGGAGGGCCCCGGTTTTACACCTTGCTGCCCTTGGCGATGGCCAGCGGGTACTGGTCGTGGCCCATAAGGGTGCGGCCGGCCATAATCTGCACATTTTTGTCGGCGATGACGTGGTGGAGCACCGCATCCCGGCCCACGGCGGTGTCCTGCATGAGGATGCAGTTTTTCACCTGGGCTCCCCGGGCCACGCTGACGCCCCGGAAGAGAATGGAGTTCTCCACGCTGCCCTCGATGGTGCACCCGTCGGCCACCAGGCAGTTGCAGCAGCCTCCGTCGGGGTCCACATAGGTGGAGGCGTCGTTGCGCTCCTTGGTGTGGATGGGCCGCTGGGGGTGGAACACCTCCCGCCGGATGGAGGTGTCCAGCAGTTCCAGGCTCCGGTCATAGTACTCCTTCAGGCTGCGGATCTGTGCGGCGTAGCCGTCCCAGACATAGCTGCCGATGGTCAGCGTGTCCGTCTGGCCCTGGAGCACGGCGGAGCGGAAGCTGAACTGGTCGTGGCTGACGCACTGGTCCACCAGCTGCAGCAGCAGTTCCTTGGAGAGGATGTAGATCTCCAGGGCGCGGTGGCAGCCGGTGGTGTCCCGCAGGTTGGTGAGTACCTCCCGCACCCGGCCCTCCCCGTCCAGGCGGAAATGGGTAGCGTCCTCACAGACGCCGGAGTTGGTGGTGCAGACGGCGGTAATGTCCGCGCCGCTGGACAGGTGGCTCTGGTATACGTCCTGCAGGGGGATGTTGATGATGAGGTCGCTGTCGGAGAGGACCACATGGCTCTGGCGGATGCCCTCCAGATAGGAGCGCACTCCGGCCAGGGCCTCCATTTTGCCCCGGAACTGGCGGATGGTGCCGGACTGCTCATAGGCGAAGGGGGGCAGCAGCTTCAGCCCGCCGTACTTGCGGCTGAGGTCCCAGTCCTTGCCGGAGCCCAGGTGATCCAGCAGGCTCTGATAACGACCATGGAGCACCACGCCCACGTCGGTGATGCCGGCGTTGACCATGCTGCTGAGAATGAAGTCGATGATGCGGTAACGCCCCGCGAAGGGGACGGAGGCGGGCATCCGGTTGGCGGTCAAATCCCGCAGGTTGTTGTGCTTTTCATAGGAGAAGATGATGCCGTGCATGCCGTTCATCTGCGCACCTCCTTGTGGTCACGGTTGAGCATGGTGTGGGGGGGGACGACTTCGCCCTGGCCGATATCGGTGCCGGGGCCCAGCACAGTGATGCCCCACACTGCCGGGTCGCAGGCCTCCGGATCACCGCCGATGGAGGCGTTCTCCTCCACCTGGCAGTTCTCCCCCAGAATGGCGTAGCGGACGCAGGCGCCCTTTTTTACGGTTACGCCGGGCATAAGCACGGAGTAGTGAACCTGGGCCCCCTCTTCCACCCGGGCGCCGTGGCTGAGCACGGAGTTCATCACCGTGCCCTCCACCTCGCAGCCCTGGGTGACAACGCTGTGGTCCACCAGAGCGGATGCGCCGATAAAGGCCGGCGGCTCCGCCGGAAGCCGGGCGTAGATGGGCCAGCTGCGCTCCAGCAGGTCCAGATCCCCCCGGGAGAGCATATCCATGTTGGCGTCCCAGAGGCTCTCCAGGGTGCCTACGTCCTTCCAGTAGCCGTCAAAGCGGTAGGAGAGCATTTTCTCCCCGGCGGCGAGCATGGTGGGGATGATGTTCTTGCCGAAGTCGTTGCTGGAGGCGGGGTCCGCCTCGTCGGCAATGAGGTACTGGCGCAGCTTCTGCCAGGTGAAGACATAAATGCCCATGGAGGCCAGGTTGCTCTTTGGCTCCCTGGGCTTCTCCTGGAATTCCACAATGTTGCCGTCTCCATCCACGGCCATGATGCCGAAGCGGGAGGCCTCGTCCCAGGGCACCTCCAGCACGGAGATGGTGCAGGCGGCGCCCCCTGCCTTGTGGGCGGCCACCATTTTGGCATAGTCCATCTTGTAGATGTGGTCCCCGGAGAGGATCACCACATAGTCCGGGTCGTACAGGTCCACAAACCCGATGTTCTGGTAGATGGCGTTGGCGGTGCCCTTGTACCAACTGCCCTTGTCCCCCTCCCGCATATAGGGGGGCAGGATGTGGACGCCGCCGTCCAGCCGGTCCAGATCCCAGGGCTGGCCATTGCCGATGTAGCTGTTCAGCTCCAGAGGCTTGTACTGGGTCAGCACCCCCACCGTGTCGATGCCCGCGTTGGCGCAGTTGGACAGGGGAAAGTCGATGATGCGGTACTTGCCGCCGAAGGGGACGGCGGGCTTGGCCACGTCGCTGGTCAGCACGTACAGTCGGCTGCCCTGCCCGCCGGCCAGCAGCATGGCGATACACTCTTTTTTCATGGTGCTCTCATCCTCTCGTCTTGTTTATTCGAATGCGGGGGGCGCCTTTCGCCGGCTCCGGGGTGCCTTGGGGGCGCTCTCCGCCTTAGAGGTAGTTTTGGCGGGGGCTTTGGCGGCGCTTTTCCGCCTGGCGGGCTTCTTCTCCGCGGGGGCCTGCTCCGGGGGAACGGAGGCCTTCCGGGTCCGGGGCTTCGCCGGGGCCTTGTCCCCCGGGGCGCTCTCCGAGCGCCGCTTGGGCTTGCTTCGCAGCTTGCCCTGGCCCCGCAGGAACACGGCGCCCAGGGGCGGGATGCGGATGGCTACCGAGGACTCCAGGCCGTGGGAGGGTGTCCAGCTGACCTTACAGGGGCTCTCGTTCACCGCGCCGGTGCCGCCGTACCGGGTGTCGTCGGAGTTGAATACCTCCACGTACTCCCGGGCCGGCGGGCAGCCGAAGCGGTAGTCTTCATAGGTGTTGGGGCTGAAGTTGATGGCGCAGACCAGTTCCCGGCCCGCCCGGTCCCGGCGGAGGAACACCACCACGTTGTTGCTGCTGTCGTCCGGCACCAGCCACTGGAAGCCTTCCCAGTCGAAGTCCACGTCCCACAGGGCGCTCTCCGCCAGGTAGAAGCGGTTGGCGTCCCGGATGTAGTCGTGGAGCCGGCGGTTTTCCTCCCGCTCCAGCACATCCCACTCCAGGCTCCTGTCAAAGGCCCATTCCTTATCAGTGCCCAACTCCACCCCCATGAAGCTCAGCTTCTTGCCCGGGTGGGCCAGGGTGTAGGCGTAGAAGCCCCGTACGCCGGCGAACTGCTGGGCGCGGTTCCCGGGCATCTTGCCCAGGACGCTGCCCTTCATGTGCACCACCTCGTCGTGGCTGATGGGCAGAATGTAGTTCTCCGAGAAGGCGTAGAACATGGAGAAGGTGATGTCCCTGTGGTTGCCCTGGCGGAACCAGGGGTCCATCTTCAGGTAGTGGCACATGTCGTTCATCCAGCCCATGTTCCACTTCAGATTGAAGCCCAGGCCGCCCACGTCCGCGGGCCTGGTCACCAGGGGCCAGGCGGTGGATTCCTCCGCCACCATCAGGGCGCCGGGGTTCACGGTGAAGGCGGTCCGGTTCAGCGCCCGGAGGAACTCGATGGCCTCCAGGTTCTCCTTGCCGCCGTGGATGTTGGGGATCCACTGGCCGTCGGGCCGGTCGTAGTCCAGATACAGCATGGAGGCCACCGCGTCCACCCGGATGCCGTCGATGTGGTACTCCTTGAGCCAGAAGGCGGCGGAGGAGAGGAGGAAACTCTTGACCTCCGGCCGGCCGTAGTCGAATACCCGGGTGCCCCAGGCGGCGTGCTCCCCCTTTTTGGGGTCCGCGTACTCGTAGCAGGGGGAGCCGTCAAACTCATAGAGGCCGTGCTCATCCTTGCAGAAGTGGGCGGGCACCCAGTCCAGGATGACGCCGATGCCGCTTTGGTGCATGTAATCCACGAAGAACATAAAATCCTCCGGGGTGCCGTAGCGGGAGGTGGGGGCGAAGTAGCCGGTACACTGGTAGCCCCAGCTGTCGTCCAGGGGGTACTCGGTGATGGGCAGCAGTTCAATGCAGTTGAAGCCCAGATCCTTCACATAGGCGGCCAGCTGCCGGGCCATGTCCCGGTAGTCGATAAAGTCCCCGTTTTCCCGCCGCCGCCAGGAGCCCAGGTGCACCTCGTAGATGTTCAGGGGCGCGTGGTAGACGGGATTTGCAAGACAGGCCTCCCGCCAGGCCCCGTCGCCCCACTGGTAGGCGTCGATGCTGTAAAGCTTGCTGGCGTTGCCGGGCCGGGTTTCAGCGTGGAAGGCGTAAGGATCCGCCTTGAGGCGCAGCTTCCCGTCCGCGCCGGTGACGGCGAATTTATAGGCGTCGTAGGTCCGCCCACCGGGAATGAAGCGCTCCCAGATGCCGTCGGTAATCTTCTCCATGGGGTGGGTGTGGGCGTCCCAGGAATTGAAATCACCCACAACAGAGACGGCTGCGGCCCGCGGTGCCCAGACGCGGAACATATAGCCGGACACTCCGTCGCGGGTGGTTTCGTGCGCGCCCATGTACTCATAAGCGGCTATGGCGGTTCCCTCATGGAAGAGGTAGGTATTCAGTTGGTCAGCTTCACGATAGGGCATGGCGTTCCTCCAATTGTGCAGTCCGCCTGGCCCTGGGGCCGGACGGCTTGGGTTATTTCCATTATACTCCACCCATTGGCCCAGCGTCAAGGCGGCGGCAGATAGTTTATGCAGGGCAAAAGCCACAAAAATACCTGTCGAAATAGGTGTAATTTACCAAAAAGCAACGGGATCGTGCGGCTCAAACTGGTCACTTTCTCCATATTTCGACAGATTTAACCTGCGCTTGTCCCAGGCTTGACGGGGCGCGGCGTTGTGCTTGTCCGGTTTGGCCGGCGTGGGAGAGAAATTTTGCAAAAGGTGTTTACCTTCATAGAGTGAAGTGCTAAAATAGCAAGTAGATACGCCGGATGGGGCGAACATGTACCATGGAGGGGACAGAGATGGCGAGGATTGCGAAAAAGGAAAAGAGCGACGGGCTGTATCAGGCGATTTTGACCCTGAAAAGCGAGGAGGAGGTATACAACTTCTTCCAGGATCTGTGCACGGTGACGGAACTGCGGGCCATGGAGCAGCGCTTTGAGGTGGCGGTGCTGCTGAACAGAGGCATGATCTACAACGACATCCTGGAGCGCACCGGCGCGTCCAGCGCCACCATCAGCCGGGTGAACCGGTCCCTGGCCTTCGGCCATGGGGGCTACCAGGTGTTTTTCGAGCGCCAGGAGGCGGAGAACCGGGCCCTGCTGGAGGGGGATCAGACATGATGGCCTACGGGCCCCTGGCGGGGGTGTACGACGAACTGACCGGGGACGTGGCCTACGAGAAGCGGGCGGACTACCTGGAGCGGCTCTTCTCCAGGAGCCGGATTCCGGTGCATACGGTGCTGGACCTGGCCTGCGGCACCGGCACCATGACCGCCCTTCTCACCCGGCGGGGCTATGAGCTCATCGCCGTGGACGCCAGTCCGGACATGCTGGCCCAGGCCCGGGAGAAGGCGGCGGACCTTGTGGGGGAGCCGCCGGTGTTTCTCAATCAATCCATGCCGGAGTTGGATCTGTACGGCACGGTGGACGCCGCCGTCTGCTGCCTGGACAGCCTCAATTACCTCACCCGGCCCCAGGATGTGCGCCGCACCTTCCAGCGGCTGCGCCTGTTTATCGCGCCGGGGGGTCTGCTGGCCTTTGACGTCAACGCCGCGGCCTACCTCCGCTCACTGGACGGGCAGATGTTTCTGGATGAGCGGGAGGACGTGTACTGCGTGTGGCGCACGGAGTATGGGAAGCGCAGCGGCATCTGCACCTACGGCGTGGATCTCTTCACCCTGCGGCCCGACGGGACCTGGGACAGGTCCCAGGAGGAGCACCGCCAGCGGGCCTACGAGGTGGAGCAGCTGCGCGCCTGGCTGCTGGAGGCGGGGTTCACCCATATCCGCACCTATGGCGACTGCCGCATGAGCGCCCCCCGGGAGGGGGAGCAGCGGATTTACTTTACCGCCCTGCGGGGGAAGTAGGAGGCGGCTCCCGGCCCAGCAGGGAGGCCGCCTGGTGGAAGGCCGCCAGGAACATGGCCTCCAGTTCACAGTCCTGGGTGCGGTCATAGGCCCGCTGCAGCTGCTCCAGCAGCAGCCGCTGGGGCTCGGCCAGCTGCTGCCAGAGCAGGCGCCCCAGGGCGTCCCGGGCGTCCCGCCGCCGGTGGTAGGCGGTCTGCTGGTAGCGGGCCTCCAGGTCGTTGTCCAGGATGAAGTTGTAGAGGGTTTCTTCCAAGGGAGTCATGGGGATACCTCCTTTAATCGTGTATAATATGATTATACACGATTATTTTGACATGTCAACAGAAAATTCGTGTATAACGGAGGCAGAAATGCTTCGATATAGAGTTGATATCCAAATGCGGCTGAAGGAGGCGGGATACTCCAGCTACCGGCTGCGGCGGGAAAAGCTGCTGTCGGAGAGCACCCTGCAAAAGCTGCGTACAGGGAATACTGCGATTACACTGGAGAGCCTGAATGTAATTTGTGATATTTTGCAGTGCCAGCCGGGAGAGCTGGTGGAGTGGCTGCCGGGGGAGGAGTAGGCGCGCCGCCTGGGCGCTTTTCCCGCAGGGACAGGGATGTTCCGCGCCCTGGCGCGGGTACCTTTTTCTACGAAGAAAAAGGTACCAAAAAGTCGCCGGGACCTCTTCGGTTCCGGCCCTCCCGCCCTTGGCGGCGGGTCATGCGGCGGTCAGAAGGGGACATACGATTCGGCGGCATCATCCCCGCGCCTCAGTCTGGCAAAATATCAACTGCGCCTGTCGGCCTGCGACTGAGTAGACTATGTGGAACGCAGTCCCTGCCGCTGACTTGGTTTGCAGCCATGGTGCGGTGTTTCGCTGAAAGTGTGGTCAACGGGACTGCGGTGCGGCACCGCAGAACGGTTTCTTCCATGTCCGTCAGCGGCTTCGCCTGGCAAGTCACCATAGGCCATCGGGTGCAGGGCCGACAGGCGGAGTGATT
>CDZQ01030383.1_pt1 | contig 30313 bp, 22 predicted proteins | sample 554831 | NCBI WGS metagenome assembly CDZQ01 (sample SAMEA3182112, study PRJEB8094) | gut metagenome | biome: human; feature: gut; material: Stool; isolation source: human stools | place: Canada | collected 2013-05-06 | reverse complement strand
CTTCTTTCCCTGCTGATAAGCCTTCTTTTTGTACCAGCCACACCGGTTCTGGCTGAAAATATCCACTATGACGGAACCGATAGCGGAATGCTTGGGACCGATCCGTTTTTCAGCACTCCGGACAGTCTTTTACCGCATGGTTTTTCCGGTAATACGGTTATTGTCGATGCCCCCGGCTACACGATCGGCGGTCATGTTATTGGTGGTGTCAGTGAGGTCCACGATAATGTAACAGGCAATACTGTCATTCTCAATAAGGGTACGATCAATCAAAATGTTTTCGGTGGTGTCAGTACGTACGCTCTCGTTATGTATAACGCCGTTACCATTGCGGGCGGCAAAGTTAACGGAAGCGTCATTGGGGGTGCAAGCACATACTCCACCGCAAACCTTAATACAGTCACCATGACAGGCGGCGAAGTGACCGGAAACCTTCAGGGAGGCGAAGGCTTTTTAGCGTCTATAGCAAATGGCAATACCGTCTCAATAACAGGCGGTAGTGTTGGCGGCAGTATCTCCGGCGGAAAAGCGTCGTTTGGCATGACCAATAACAATACCGTGACGATGTCAGGCGGCAACGTTGCTTTCGATGTCTATGGCGGCTATACCCCCAATGGGGATGAGGCCTCATATAACACGGTGTCCATAACAGGTGGTCAGGCCCGGAACATATATGGTGGCTACGGTAATGACGCCATAATGGAAAATAACAGGATAACTGTAGCCGGAGGTCAAATTCACGGAAGTGTTTCCGGCGCATACAGCGCCAATGGTTCGGTGACGGATAATACTGTATCGGTCTCCGGAGGACACATAAGCGGAAATGTTTTCGGAGGCGATACATTGAACGCCATAGCCATGAACAACACAGTAACCGTATCTGGTGGCCAAATTGACGGAAATGTTGCGGGCGGAAGAAGTCAGAACGGTTCTGCTGTGGGCAATACGGTCAACTTGTCTGGCGGTACGATAAACGGGAGTGTGACAGGCGGTTACGAGCGACAAATTGGTGGCGATTCACTCCCTATAGGCAATGCGCCAGGCATATCACTCTTTGCAGGCAACGATTTTTTCACTGGTAATACCCTGAACGTGTCTAATCGTTTTTCCCTTTCAACCCTGAGCAATTTCCAGTATTTCAATTTCACCTTGCCTGCTGGCTTTCAGGCCGGCAGCGGGGATGCCCTGATCTCGGCGTCAAACGTCGAATTCGGTGGCACCAGCACTGTCAGCAGCATCAATTCAGCTCCGGGCGGTCGATCTTTTTCTGTGGGCGACACGGTTACCCTCATCAGTTCCGTCAGTCCGTTTACCAACAGCAGCCTTGCCACCAATACCGCACAGGGTACAAAAGGTTTCGCGTTACTGTACAACTGGGATCTCAATCTCGAACCGACTGCACTGACCGCCACTCTTTCAGACGCCACTGTCAATCCGCAATCACATGCCCTTCTGGCAGGCCGTGCCTCTGAACTGGCTCTTTTGAAACAGGGTGGCGATTTGCTGGCCTCACAGGCCCTTGAAAACATGGTCACCAGCGCCAAGGCAGGCAATAAAGGTTTCTTCGCCATGCAGGGTGGGCACAGCCGATATGAATCCGGTTCCAGTTTCGGACTCGACAGTTTTACGCTCATGGCCGGGGCGTCTTGGGGGACAAAGGTAAATAGCGGCAATGACCTGTCCGGCGGTGTCTTTGTCGAAGCGGGAACGGGCAGCTACGATAGCAATAACAGCTTCACCAGTCTGGCTGCAGTCAAAAGCGACGGAAATGCCCATTATTTCGGTGCAGGTGCGATGGGAAACCTTGACTTCAACAATGGATTTTCCATTGATGGTGCCGTTCGTGCCGGACGCATCAAATCCGACCTGAATACGGATCTTTATGCCGCAGGACAACGGGGATCGTATGACGACACGTCGAGTACCTATCTGGGAGCCCATTTTGGGGGCGCCTACAGACTGGCGATTTCACAGCAGGATCAGCTCAATACTTATGCCCGTTACAGCTGGACACATGTCAACAGCGACAATGTGACTGTTCTGGATGATCCATATCACTTTGACAGTGCGAATTCCCATCGGGTACGTGTCGGAACGAAATATGCAAGGACTTCCGGACTGTTCCAGCCTTATGCCGGTATTGCATATGAATACGAGTTTGACGGCAAATCCAGAGGGAATATCTACGGTTATGACATAAAGGCGATGAATCTGGGCGGCAGTACCTTTATCGGGGAACTGGGTGTTTCATGGTTTCCGACGAACAATGACAATCTGCGTCTGAATGTCACCCTGGAAGGTTTTGCCGGAAAACGGGAAGGTGCCATGGGCAGCTTCAGACTCAATTACCGTTTCTGATTCAGGCACTCACAAAAGAAAATGGGATGCAGATGCATCCCTTTTTTTCTTAGCGAATGACTTTGCCCTACTTGAAAAGCCTGACGAACTCACGTGCAGCGGTTTCCGGATCATCCTGGAAATAAACGCCACTGACGACCGCGACCATTTCAGCCCCTTTTGCCACCAGCGGCGCACCTTTTTCAACGTCCATGCCACCGATGACGCAAACCGGCATTTCAGGCTGTTCTTTTTTCCATTCGGATACGATATCCAGCGGAGTCGTCACAGGATATTTTTTCACACGGGATGGATAAAAACCACCGAATGCAACATAGGTAGCGCCGTCATGAGTCGCGGAACGCGCCAGATTCAAATCGCCATAACAGGATGCACCGACGATCTTGTCCGGCCCGACAGCGGCGCGGACTTTCTTGACTGGTGCATCCATACCGCCGACATGAATGCCGTCCGCGTCCAGTTCCAGACACAAGTCGACGTAATCGTTGATGATGAACGGCTTGTTATATTTTTTGCAGACGGCCTGAAGCGCTTTCGCCTGTTCCAGACGCAATTCCGGGCCAGCCGTCTTGTGACGGTATTGCACGATTTCAGCACCGCCTTTCAAAGCCTTTTCGGTCACGTCGACCATCCTGGCGGTATCGTCCCAATCGGGAGTGACTATATAAAGACCTTTCATCGATTCCTCATCCTTTTTCAATAAAGCTTCATTCAAACAAACAGGCGTTACTTTAACAAACTTCGCTACAAAACTCTCAGCAAACACGACGCCCCGGAATTTTCTGACCATCAGCGATGAAAAAGGCTTTTGCCAGTGAAGTCTGGGTCAACTCCTGTCCTTTTTCCAGAGCGGCTTCCATCGATATTCCGCAAGCGAGATATCCTGCAATCGCCGACGCCAGCGTACATCCCGTCCCGTGGAATTCACCCGCGATCCGAGCCCATTTCCATTTTTTCGAACCGCGGTTGGTAAACCAGCAATTGACGACTGAGTTTGCGTCATTGCCGTGGCCACCTTTGATCAGGACATCTTTTGCACCGAGAGACAAAAGATATTTTGCCTGTTCTCCGATATCGTCCGATTTCGGAAACAAACGTTTGGCTTCCGGCAAATTCGGCGTAATGAGTGTCGCCAGACCAATCAGGGGAGACAGTGCATATTCCGGCAAGCCTTCAGACAAGGCAAAACCATGACCACTTCCCAGAACGGTATCCAGAACAACTGGCAAATCAGGCTGTTTTTGCCTCAAACGCCTGATGATACCGGCAATCACCTCGGCATTGGCCCGATTGCCGACAATACCGATCTTGACGGCCGCGACCGGTATCTTTTGAAGCAAAACCTCTGCCTGTCGGACAATAATGTCTGCCTCTACCGGATTGACGGCATAGACCTTGTCGTTATCCTGAACGGTCAGGGCGGTAATCACGGAAAGCGCATGTGCACCCGCTGCACCAATAGCCTCGATATCGGCCTGAATGCCCGCGCCGCCACTCGGATCGAGCCCGGAAAAAACAAGCACACATGGACGTGACCGGCTGGAACTGGATTCATTCATTATCGGTATACCGGAAAAAGCTGTGGTATTTTATGGGTGAAACAGGTGAGCCAGCCCTCGCGAGAGGACTGGCCTTGATCACCAACCAAAATCAGGCATTGATGCGACCCGCCATCGGTGAAGATGGCGAAGCGGCAAATTTTCTCGGGATACGACCGGCCAGGAAAGCTTCACGACCGGCTTCAACGGCCAGTTTCATGGCACGTGCCATACGAATCGGGTCCTGTGCTCCGGCAATCGCCGTATTCATCAAAATACCGTCGCAACCCAGTTCCATCGCAATGGCAGCGTCGGAAGCGGTACCGACACCGGCATCGACGATGACCGGCACTTTCGTCTGTTCAATGATCAGGGACAGATTCCAGGGATTTAAAATACCCATGCCGGAACCGATCAGGGAGGCCAGAGGCATGATGGCGGCACACCCGATATCTTCCAGCATCTTCGCCTGAATCGGATCGTCACTGCAGTAAACCATCACGTCGAAACCGTCCTTGACCAAAATCTCTGCCGCTTTGAGCGTTTCCGGCATATTCGGGAACAAGGTTTTTTCATCGCCAAGCACTTCCAGCTTGACCAGTTTATGGCCATTCAGCAATTCGCGCGCCAGCTGAAGGGTATAAACCGCATCCTCGGCATTAAAACATCCTGCCGTATTCGGCAAAATGGTGTATTTGCTGGGTGGAACGGCATCCAGCAAACTCGGTGCATTCGGGTCCTGGCCGATGTTTACCCGACGGATCGCAACGGTAATGATATTGGCGCCACTGGCTTCGGTCGCTTCGCGAGTCTGATCCAGATCGCGATATTTTCCGCTCCCGACCAGAAGACGCGAATTATACGTTTTGCCGGCAATGGTAAGCCCCTGTTCCTGCTTGTTCATTGTTCTTCCTTTTTACGGTTATTATCATCCGGCAAAGTTCCGCTGAACTTTGCCGCTCTTCATTTACCAGAAGACCTGTCAACCCCCGCCAATAGCACGCACCACTTCAACCTGATCTGCCGGCTGAAGAACACAATGCATCCATGTTCTGCGCGCCATGATTTTCCGGTTAACGGCCACGGCTATCGCCAGATTCGGCAATTGCAAGGAATCGACAAGGCTTTCAAGATTGGTCCCCTCTTCAATCTGGCAAGGGTCTCCGTTAAGAATAATCTCTATAGTCATATATTATTGCCTGTGATAGATTTCGGAACCCGTCTTGACGAACTCGACGGAACGCTCTTCCATGCCTTCTTTCAGCGCAGCCACTTCGGAAATGCCTTTTTTGGCGGCGTATTCACGAACTTCCTGCGTGATTTTCATGGAACAGAATTTCGGACCGCACATGGAACAGAAGTGGGCGACCTTGGCGGAATCTTTCGGCAGGGTATCATCGTGGAACTGGCGCGCACGATCCGGGTCCAGACCGATATTGAACTGGTCTTCCCAACGGAATTCGAAACGGGCCTTGGACATGGCGTTGTCGCGAATCTGTGCCCCCGGATGCCCTTTCGCCAGATCGGCGGCATGGGCAGCCAGTTTGTAAACGATAATGCCTTCCTTGACGTCATCCTTGTTCGGCAGGCCAAGATGTTCCTTCGGTGTGACGTAGCACAGCATTGCGGTACCGAACCAGCCGATCATGCCTGCGCCCATGGCGGAAGTGATGTGGTCATAGCCCGGAGCGATATCGGTAACCAGCGGCCCAAGTGTGTAAAACGGCGCTTCATGGCACTGTTCCAGTTCAAGATCCATATTTTCCTTGATCATATGCATAGGAACGTGGCCCGGTCCTTCGATCAGCACCTGAACACCATGTTTCCAGGCAACCTGTGTCAACTCACCCAATACTTTCAATTCACCCAGTTGCGCCTCATCGTTGGCGTCGTAAATCGAACCCGGACGCAAACCGTCGCCGAGGGAAATCGCAACGTCGTACTGTGCCAGAATTTCACAGATTTCCTCGAAATGGGTATACAGGAAGCTTTCGGTATGATGGGCGAGACACCACTTGGCGATAATCGAACCGCCACGGGAAACGATACCCGTCATGCGATTGGCCGTCATCGGAACGTGACGCAGCAGGAGACCGGCATGAATCGTGAAATAATCGACGCCCTGTTCAGCCTGTTCGATCAGCGTATCCTTATAGACTTCCCATGTCAGATCTTCGGCAATGCCGTCGACTTTTTCCAGCGCCTGATACATCGGAACGGTTCCGATAGGTACCGGCGAATTGCGGACGATCCATTCACGGGTTTCGTGAATGTGTTTGCCCGTGGACAGATCCATGACGTTGTCACCGCCCCAGCGGATCGCCCAGGTCATTTTTTCGACTTCTTCAGCAATACCGGAAGACAGTGCCGAGTTGCCGATATTGGCGTTGATCTTGACGAGGAAGTTACGGCCGATGATCATCGGTTCGACTTCAGGATGGTTGATGTTGGCAGGAATGATCGCCCGTCCGCGCGCGATTTCGTCACGGACGAATTCCGGTGTGATTTCGGAAGGAATCGCAGCGCCGAAAGACTGGCCGGGATGCTGTCTCATCATCAGGGCAGCCATTTTTTCGCCGGTCGGACCAGACGCTTTCAGGCTTTCCATGTATTCCTGACGGCGCATGTTTTCACGAATGGCGACATATTCCATTTCAGGTGTGATAATGCCGCGTTTGGCATAATCCATCTGCGTGATCTTTGCGCCTTTTTTGGCACGGCGCGGTTTGCGTGTCAGGTTGAAACGCAGTTCATCCAGACTTGGGTCGGCAAGGCGTTCACGGCCATAGGCGGAAGTCGGGCCGTCCAGCTCTTCCGTATCGCCTCTTTCTTCGATCCATTTGGAACGGATCGGTTGCAGACCGGAACGGATGTCGATTTTGGCATCAGGATCGGTATAGGGTCCTGACGTATCGTAAACATAGATCGGAGGATTTTTTTCCGAGCCGAACATGACTGGCGTGTCGGAAAGGGTAATTTCCCGCATCGGAACCCGAATATCGGGACGCGAACCCTGCACATAGACTTTTCGCGAATTCGGAAATGGTTGGACCGCTGCTTCATCTACTTTCGCAGTAGCGGACAAGAATTTTGGATTGGCGCTCATATCGATTCCTTAAACATTTAACACTCATCCAGCTCAGGAATCTTATGAGGCGCAGGCGGAATTACCGCATGCACATTTTTCGCTTCCCTTCGCTGGCATTACCCAGATCAGGTTCAGAGGGTGTAATCTCGCCCGGCCTTTCGGCCAGAACCCCTAGCATTCTGATGAATTTTACTACATTTGGACAATTATAACGTCATCTTTCGAGTTCGTCCCTGTCGTCGTCCATTATAATAATGGCTTTATCGAATTTTAGCAAAACATAATCAGATCATGGAATTAGCCAAGTCCTTCGAACCTTCCGAAATTGAAAAACACTGGAGAGAAATCTGGGAAAAATGCGGATACTTCCGCGCCTCTCTGGATGAAAACAAACCTTCTTTTGCCATCCAGCTCCCCCCTCCAAACGTGACAGGCACCCTGCATATGGGACACGCCTTCAATCAGACGATCATGGATGGACTGGTGCGTTATCATCGTATGCGCGGTTACAACACGGCATGGATTCCAGGCACCGACCATGCCGGCATCGCCACCCAGATCGTCGTCGAACGCCAGCTCGACGCGCAGAAAATTTCCCGCCACGACCTCGGCCGTGAAAAATTTCTTGAAAAGGTCTGGGAATGGAAAGAAAAATCCGGCTCGACGATTACCGGCCAGATGCGCCATATGGGGACGTCTCCTGACTGGGAACGGGAATATTTTACGATGGACGAAACCCGCTCCAAAGTCGTGGTGGACGTTTTCGTCCGGCTTTATGAAGAAGGCCTGATCTACCGCGGCAAACGTCTGGTTAACTGGGACCCGGTTCTTGGAACAGCCGTTTCCGATCTGGAAGTGGTTTCCGAAGAAGAAAACGGCTCCATGTGGCATATCCGTTATCCTTATGCCGATGGTTCGGGTTATATGACCGTTGCGACAACCCGTCCGGAAACCATGCTGGGCGACGTTTGTGTCGCCGTCAACCCTGAAGATGAACGCTACAAGGCTCTGGTCGGCAAAATGATCAAATTGCCTTTGACCGACCGTGAAATTCCGATTATCGCCGACGAATACGTCGACAAGGAATTCGGCACGGGTTGCGTGAAAATCACTCCTGCACACGATTTCAACGACTACGCCGTCGGGGCACGTCATGGTTTTGAACCACTCAGCATTTTCACACTCGACGCGAAAATCAATGACAACGCCCCCGAAGCCTATCGCGGACTTGACCGTTTCGTCGCCCGCAAGAAAATCGTGGCCGATCTCGAAGCGCAGGGATTGCTCGATTCGATCCAGCCTCACAAACTGATGGTTCCCCGCGGGGACAGAACCGGTGTCGTCATCGAACCGATGTTGACCGACCAGTGGTTCGTCGCCATGAGCAAACCGGCTCCGGAAGGCACTTTCTTCCCGGGCAAATCCCTGGCTGAAGTCGCACTGGAAAAAGTCCGCGACGGCGAAATCAGATTCATGCCTGAAAACTGGACAAACACCTACAACCAGTGGCTGAACAATATTCAGGACTGGTGTATTTCAAGACAACTCTGGTGGGGACACCAGATTCCGGCATGGTACGACGAGGAAGGCAATATCTACGTCGCCAAAACCGAAGAAGAAGCCAAAGCCAAGGCACTCGGCAAGGCGATCCATCGCGATCCGGACGTTCTCGACACATGGTTCTCGTCGGCACTCGTCCCCTTCTCGACACTGGGATGGCCCGAAGAAACAAGAGACTACAAAATGTTTTTGCCATCCACTGTGCTGGTGACCGGCTTCGACATCATCTTCTTCTGGGTTGCCCGCATGGTCATGATGACCCTGCACTTCACCGGCAAGGTACCGTTCAAAACCGTTTACGTTCACGGTCTTGTCCGGGATGCCAGCGGCCAGAAAATGTCCAAGTCCAAAGGCAATACGCTGAATCCGATCGACCTGATCGATGGTATCGATGTCGAATCGCTTGTCCAGCAACGGACTTTCGGACTGATGAACCCGAAACAGGCCGATTCGATCGCAAAGGCGACCCGCAAGGAATTCGGCAAAGGCATCCCGGCTTTCGGTACCGACGCCCTGCGTTTCACGATGGCAAGCTACGCATCTCTTGGCCGGAACATCAATTTCGACCTCAACCGCTGCGAAGGTTATCGCAACTTCTGCAACAAGCTGTGGAACGCGACCCGTTTCGTCTTGATGAATACGGAAGGTGAAGATTGCGGTTTCTCCGGTAAGGATGCAATGGAATTTTCCCTTGCCGACCGCTGGATCGAATCCGAATTCCAGCGCGCTGCCGCCGAAGTGGAAAAAGGCTTTTCCGAATACCGTTTCGACAATATCGCTTCGGCCGTGTACCGTTTCATCTGGGATGAATACTGCGACTGGTACGTTGAAATGGCAAAAGTCCAGATTACCGAAGGTAATGACGCGCAGAAGAGAGCAACCCGAAACACGCTTCTCGCCATTCTGGAAAAAGTGCTGCGTCTGGCTCATCCGGTTATCCCGTTCATTACGGAAGAACTCTGGCAGAAAGTCGCGCCTCTGGCAGGCAAGACCGTCAGGGAAGGCGATACGATCATGCTGCAGGAATATCCTCTTTTGCAAGCAGACAAAATGGATGGACAGGCAGACCAGTGGATGACTCAGTGCAAGAATCTGGTGGATGCCTGTCGCAATCTTCGCGGCGAAATGAAACTGTCTCCAGCCCAGCGCGTCCCTCTTTTCATGGAATCGGTGAACAAGTCTGAAAATGCCCGTCTGGAATCCTTTGTCCCTCATCTGAAAGCTTTGGGCAAACTCTCGGAAGTCAACATTCTGGAAACGCTCCCGAAATCGCCTGCGCCCGTTTCCATTGTCGGCGATGTGAAACTCATGCTGAAAGTGGAAATCGACGTGGCGGCCGAGCGTGAACGCCTTTCAAAGGAAATCGGCAAGCTGGAAGGGGAAATCGGCAAACTGGCAGGAAGATTGTCCAACGAAGGCTTTGTTTCGAAGGCACCGGAAAAAGTCGTGGCAGCCGAACGCGAACGCCTCGCCGGATTTTCATCCACGCTGGAGAAACTGAAAGACCAGTTGTCCAAACTCGATTCACTCTGATCGATCGTTCAGTTTATAAGATCAAGGTGTGAATTCAACTACCAGACCGGGCAGTGGCAGGCCTGAAATCGCAGTCAGCCACACATTCCCCGGTCTGGCGTCAACAGGTCTTGTCCAGGACCCCGACGCAATGATGTCGCCTGCCTGCAAGGACGGGAGGCGGGACTGCCTGCTTAACAATTGATGCAATTTCAGAAGCCCCGTCAGGGGATTGCTGAACGTATCGCTGCCGAACCCGGCTGTCTGGATGACTTCCCCGCAGGCCAGAGACATGCTGGCGCATTCCAGTACATCGGCGAGACTTTTGCGGCTTCCTTCGGACACGATTTTGGGTTCTCCTACCAGCAATGCACCGTGCATGCCGAACCCGGCAACGGCATCGACGAGATTTCGGGGCGAATCCACAAACGGATATTCAGTCACTTCGATACCGTGAGCCATCCATTCAATACAATCCGCCATTTCGCGGATAGTGGCATTTTCTGGCGGGACTCTTCCCAACCTGAAAACGACCTCGGCCTCGATACGGGGCTGGAGCATGCCTTTCAGGCTGAAAGATCCTTCGCTGTTTTCCATGAAGTGGACGGATGAATCGTACAACCATCCCCAGAAAGGGAGTTTGGCCTTGTGATGATCTTCGGGCGAAATACCATTCAGATAATCGAATTTCCGTCCGACTATCGTTTCACCCCCGGCGGTCCGTATATCGCCAATCCGTTCCGCAATTTCATAGGCATCTTCAACAGTGATCGGATAGCGTGAAGCCAGCGAAGGCATGAGTTCCGATTTCTGTCGTGTGTCGAGCAACTGATGTGCATAACGATTGGCGAGAGCAGTCATTAACATGGCAACCTCTCACGTAAATGTGTTTTTTCCAGTCGGAATCACTTTACTGAAGCAGAGTGCCCTTCCATTGCGCATTCTCATCAAAGATGCGATTAAAGACCGCTTGATGAAACAGAATCGAAGAAAAAGGAGAAGAATCAACCACCTGTCATGAATTACAATACACGCCCGGCATAATCGCGTGCGAATTGCCAGGCTGTGCGGCCGGAACGCGACCCCCTGTGCAATGCCCATTGCAGGGATTCATCCCTTGACTGCGCTATGTGGTCTTCTGAGCAGCCAAGTGTCCTGAGCCAGTGAGTGGTAATGAAAAGATATTCATCCTGACTGTAAGGATAGAAAGAAAGCCAAAGGCCAAAACGATCCGAAAACGATATTTTTTCTTCCACGGTTTCGCTGGGGTGCAAGTCACCGTTCGCATCGTGCGAATACCCTTCGTTATCGGACATTTTTTCCGGCAAAAGATGGCGCCGGTTCGATGTGGCGTAAATCAGGATATTGTCAGGCTGTGCGGCCACGCTGCCGTCAAGAGCGACTTTCAGGGCCTTGTAACTGCTGTCGCCCTCGTCAAAAGACAAGTCGTCACAATAAATGATGAAACGTTCAGGACGGGAAGCGGTCAGAACGGAAATTTCCTCAAGGTCGATCAGGTCGTCCTTGTCGACTTCGATCAGGCGAAGCCCCTGCCCGGAAAATTCATTCAGGCAGGCACGAACCAGCGAGGATTTGCCAGTGCCACGTGCGCCGGTCAGCAAAACGTTATTGGCCGGTTTTCCCTGCAGAAACTGGCGTGTGTTCTGTTCCAGCAAGGCTTTTTGCCTTTCTACATAAAACAGATCGACTAGTGATATCGGAGAAATGTGGGCAATAGGCACCAGTGTCCCGCGACCGTTTTTCTTTCTCCAGCGGAAAGCAGATGTCGGAGAATCCCAATCGATGTTTTCCGCCGTAGTCAAAGGTGGCAACAGTTCTTCCACGCGGGCCAGAACCGCTTCAGCACGTGCCAGAAATTGCTCGAGCGTCGTCATTATGAACGGTAATCCGCGTTGATCGAAACATAGTCATGTGACAAGTCACATGTCCAGACTGTCGAAGAGGCATTCCCACGGGCCAGCGTGATCCGGACGAGGATTTCATTTTTCTTCATGACGCGTTGGCCATCTTCTTCCAGATACTCCGGATTTCTGCCACCGTTTTTGGCAACCCAGACATCATCCAGATACAGGTTCAGTTTTTCGACGTCCAGATCGTCGATGCCAGCATACCCGATAGCGGCCAGAATTCTGCCCAGATTCGGGTCGGAAGCGAAAAACGCCGTTTTGACCAGTGGCGAATGGGCGACGGAATAAGCGATCTGGCGACATTCGTCCTCAGACTTGCCTTCTTCAACAGTAATCGTGATGAACTTGGATGCACCTTCGCCGTCACGAATGATTTTCTGGGACAGTTCCTGAGCCAGATCCGTTACGGCATCGAGCATCGTCCGATAATTGCCGGAAGCCGTGCTTGTGATTCCGATATCGACTCTGCCAGTCGCCATCAGGATCAGGGAATCATTGGTTGAGGTGTCGCCATCGACCGTAATGCAATTGAACGATTTGTTGACTGCCGACTTCAGCATGACATCGAGAACAGTCTGCGGAATCGCGGCATCGGTGGCAATGTAGCCCAGCATGGTTGCCATATTCGGTTTGATCATGCCCGAGCCCTTGCACATGCCTGTAATCGCCACGGTTTTTCCGTCGATGACAACGACGCGTGAAGCAGCCTTCGGAATGGTATCCGTCGTCATGATCGCTTCGGCGGCATTCAACCAGTTGTCTTCTTTGAGATCAGCGATAGCGGCCGGCAACCCGGCAATGATTTTGTCGGCTGGCAATGGTTCCAGAATGACACCTGTTGAAAAAGGCAGAATCTGTTCAGCCTCGCAGCCCAGCAACTTTGCCAGTGCTGCACTGGTGTCGACAGCATTTTTGTAACCCGACTCACCTGTACCGGCATTGGCATTGCCCGTATTGACCATCAGTGCACGGATCGGCTTGTTATCCTTTGCGGTTTTTTCCAGATTGGCCTTGCAAATCCGGACAGGCGCGGCGCAAAAGCGGTTTTTGGTAAACACACCCGCGACGGTCGCCTCCGGCGCCAGTTTCATGACCAGCAGGTCTTTTCTGTCGGCTTTTTTGATATTCGCTTTTGCATAGCCGAGTTCAAGACCCGAAACTGGTTTCAGTTCCGAAGCGAGGGGAACGGAAAGATTGACAGCCATAACATTTACTCCACCAAACCAGATTAACCACTATTTTAACGCTGACAGAAACCCGTTTTATTCAAGACGTCCGTGGCAATGCTTGTACTTCTTGCCGCTCTGGCATGGGCAAGGATCGTTTCTGCCGACTTTCGGGACCGTATTGACGATGGGTTGCTGTTTTTCTTCGGTTTCTTCGGCACTATCGCTGTCAGATTCCGAATCGTCTCCGACTTCAGGCTGATCGTAACTGAGATCGGAATACTGTGCCTCTTCGTTCATCGCAGCAGCCATCTCGACTTCCTCACGCGTCTGGATTCTGACCAGCATCAGCACTCTGGTGACATCGTTCTTGATCATGTCCAGCATCTGGCTGAACAGCTGGAATGCCTCAAATTTGTATTCCTGTTTCGGGTTCTTCTGGGCGTAACCACGCAAATGAATACCCTGGCGCAGATGATCCAGAGCGGCAAGATGTTCACGCCAGTAATTGTCGAGGCTCTGGAGCATGACACTGCGTTCGTAGGCGGCAAAAGCTTCCTTGCCGACCAGATCGACCTTGGCCTGATAGAAATCGTCCACCGTTTTGAGGATATGCTCAAGCATATCCTCGTCCGTCAGGGTTCTGGATTCTTCCAGCATGGACGACAATGGAATGTCGAGTTTCCACTGGTTGGCGAATTCCTTTTCAAGCCCTTCGATATCCCATTGTTCTTCAACAGACTGTTCCGGAACGTAGGTTCTGAACATATCCGTGAAAACGCCATGACGCAGGGAAGTGATCAGTTCCGTCGGGTCGGACAGTTCCAGCAACTCATTACGCTGCTGGTAAATGACTTTGCGCTGGTCGTTGGCAACGTCGTCGTATTCGAGCAGTTGTTTACGCATATCAAAGTTGCGGCCTTCGACTTTTCTTTGTGCCGATTCAATCGAACGTGTCACGATACCGGACTCGATCGGTTCGCCTTCAGGCATTTTCAGGCGTTCCATAATCGAACGCATCTTGTCACCAGCGAAAATACGCAACAACGGATCGTCCAGAGACAGGTAGAAACGTGACGAGCCCGGGTCACCCTGACGGGCGGCACGACCTCTCAACTGGTTATCGACACGACGGGATTCATGACGTTCCGTACCGATAATATGCAATCCGCCCTGTTCCAGAACGAAGTCATGCAGGGATTGCCACTCATTACGCAATTTGTCGATCTGGGCCTGTTTCTGGTCTTCCGGTATGGAATCATCGGCCAGAATGAATTCGATCTGTTTTTCGACATTGCCGCCCAGCACGATATCGGTACCGCGGCCAGCCATATTGGTCGCGATGGTGATCATCTTCGGACGACCGGCCTGTGCAACGATTTCCGCTTCACGTGCATGCTGTTTCGCATTCAGGACGTTATGAGGCAAACCCGCCTTGGTCAGGATGCCGGAGAGCAACTCGGAATTTTCAATGGATGTCGTACCGACCAGAACAGGCTGGCCACGTTCGTAACAATCCTTGATGTCTTTCAGCATCGCGCCGTATTTTTCCTGATCGGTCTTGTAAACCTGATCCTGCTTGTCGGTACGCTGATTTTTTTTGTTCGGCGGAATAACGACGGTTTCAAGACCGTAGATTTCCTGGAACTCGTAGGCTTCCGTATCAGCCGTACCGGTCATGCCGGACAGTTTTTCATACATACGGAAGTAATTCTGGAAAGTGATCGAAGCCAGCGTCTGGTTTTCGTTCTGGATTTTGACGCCTTCCTTCGCCTCGACAGCCTGATGCAGGCCATCGGACCAGCGACGTCCTTCCATCAGGCGGCCAGTGAATTCGTCGACGATAATAACCTGGCCGTCCTGAACCACATAATGCTGGTCACGATGGAACAGGGTATTGGCACGCAGGGCGGCATAAAGATGGTGGACCAGAATGATATTGCTTGCGTCGTAAAGCGAAGCGCCTTCGGCCAGCAGGCCCATACTCGTCAAAATCTTTTCGGCCTTTTCATAACCGGCATCGGTCAGGTAAACCTGATTGGCTTTTTCATCCTTGGTGAAATCGCCCGGAACCTCGATTTTTCCCTTGCCGTCACGCGTTTCCTCACCGATTTGCAGCGTCAGCAATTTGGGAACCGAATTCAGTTTATAGTACAGGTCGGTATTGTTTTCAGACTGCCCTGAAATGATCAGAGGCGTTCTGGCCTCATCGATCAGGATCGAATCCACTTCGTCGACGATGGAGTAGACCAGACCGCGCTGGACACGGTCTTCCGTGTCATACACCATATTGTCGCGCAAATAATCGAAACCGAATTCGTTATTCGTACCGTAAGTAATGTCGGCGGCATAAGCAAGCTGTTTTTCGTCATGGTCGCTGTTTGACAGGTTGATACCAGTCGTCAGGCCGAGCCATCCGTACAGGCGGGACATCCATTCGGCATCGCGCTGTGCCAGATAATCGTTGACGGTCACGACATGCACGCCCTTTCCGGTCAGGCCGTTCAGGTACGCAGGCAAAGTCGCTACAAGCGTTTTACCTTCACCAGTACCCATTTCGGCAATTTTTCCGGCATGCAGGGCCATACCACCGATCAGCTGGACGTCGAACGGTCGCATCTTGAGAACGCGCTTGCTGGCTTCACGACAAACGGCAAACGCTTCCGGCAAAATACTGTCGAGCGATTCACCTTTTGCAAGCCGTTCTTTGAATTCGGGAGTTTTCGCCTGCAGTTCGGCATCGGACAATTTTTCCAATGCGGGTTCAAGCGAGTTGATTTTGGCTACGGTCTTGCCGTACTGCTTCAACAGCCGTGAGTTGCGGCTGCCAAAAAGGCTGGTCAATATGGACATGTTACGTTCTTGAAATTGTACAGTGGCGGTGATTGCATAAAGACAGATCTATAACTGGATCAACGTTCACACCGGTAAAAAAACCATTTTATCACGCCCCCATTACGGGTAATAGAACAACTTTAATATCTCTTGCCCTTTCAGGACAAAGAGATTTCGCAATTTACTCATCAATTGCCGTGCAGTTGTTGTTTTAAAACGGCAAATTCGAGGTTCGCCCGTCAAAGATGGATGGGTTATACTTGAATCACGATAAATTCTTGCTGTTTCCCTGATTGATGCGCAGCCAGCCCGAGCATGAAAATCAATAACGTTTTTCCTACCGCCACAGAATATCTCGATTCGCATGAAAACATGTCGGGACTGCTGCAAGTCGCCCGGCGCCTGTCGGAAATCGAAAAAACGTGTCAGGGCATCCTGCCGCGTCATTTTTCCGCCTGTTCCGTCCTGAAACTGGAAAACGGAAAAATGATCATCAGCGTTCCGAACCAGTCCATCGCTGCCCGAATACGACAACAGATACCCTATCTGCAGGCTGAACTGAACCGCACAGGATGGCCAGTCGATTCGATCCGCCTGAAAGTCCAGCTGGCGCAAAAACGTTTTGCCGAAAAGCCTGCGGCAAGAAAAACCCTGTCGCCTCAGGCCTATGAATCCCTCGTCGATCTGTATTCCAGCCTGGACAAGACAAAACAGAACGACAAGTTGACGTCCGCCTTAAGCGAACTGATCAAAAGCCATCAACACAAATCCGGGAAAGGTTGAAAAACCAGCCTGTCAGGCCGGTAGCCATTCGAGCGTGGATTGTTCAAAGAGTGAATTCGGCGCTTCCTGCTCTGTCGTGAATGTCACGATCTCGTAGGCGTCTGGCTGTGCCAGCAATGCACGGATAAGCTGGTTATTGAGTGCGTGACCGGACTTGTGGGCCGTATAACTCGCCAGAAGCGGGTGTCCAATGTTATACAAGTCGCCAATCGCATCCAGAATCTTGTGGCGCACGAATTCATCTTCATAGCGAAGCGCGTGGGCATTCAGGATACGGTACTCGTCCATGACGATGGCGTTTTCAAGAGAACCGCCGCGGGCAAGCCCCATACCGCGCAAGGTTTCCACGTCTTTCACGAAACCGAATGTACGCGCTCTGGAAACGTCCCTGACATACGAGACCGCGCCCAGATCGATCACCGCCCTCTGGTGGGTCGAATCGATGGCCGGGTGGTTGAATTCAATAAAAAAGTCCAGCTTGAAACCGTTGTAAGGTTCCAGCCGCGCCCATTTCCTGTTCGCGCCTTCCCCTTCACTGATTTCAACAGTTTTTTTGACGCGGATGTATTTTTTCGGGGCATCCTGCTCTTTCAAACCCGCCTGCTGAAGCAGAAAAACGAAAGAAGAAGCGGAACCGTCCATAATCGGGATCTCTTCCGCATTGACATCGACATGCAGATTGTCGATACCGAGCCCGGAACAGGCCGACATCAGGTGTTCGATAGTGGAAATACGAGCGCCATCCTTGACAAGCGTGGAAGCCAGCATCGTTTCGCCGATGGCTTCAGCGCCAACAGGAATCGAAACCTCCGGTTTCAGGTCCGTCCGATGAAACACAATACCGGTATCGGGAGCCGCAGGCCGAAGCACCAGTTCGACTTTATATCCGGAATGCAATCCGATCCCGACCGTGCGGGTTGGATATTGTATGGTACGTTGCTTCAGCATGATTCGGGTCGCTATATCGTTATCAATCACCAGACAGGACAAAATGTCCGCCCAGGGCCTATTTTACCTTGTCATCAAATATCCTGCTCAAACCAGCCGTCATGACAATTGGCATTTTCAATACTTATACACGTCAGGCAAAAACGGGCAATCTTTTTTTACACTTGTAACAATTTAGCAAAGATATCCCGTCTTTCCAGCCGGATGTCTCCGGCTGGAAAATGAATGGACTGAATCAGTCTGCCTGCCTGCGCAGGAAAGCAGGAATGTCGTATGTTTCCATACCGTTCTTTTCAAGTGCACGGACGGTATCGGTTGCCGATTCGCGTCCATGACGCCAGACAGCCGGTTTCTGAAGCGTTTCAAAAGACGTGGTCTGTTCGGAAGTAGCGACTGCATCGTCGGTAACAGGCATGACGACGTCATTGTTGGTACCGGTTCTCAGTTGCGGGGTCTGGATCAGGCGCATCGGTTTTTTGCTGCGTCCCAGTCCGGTTGCCACAACGGTAACACGGATATCTTCGCCCATTGTGTCGTCATAAGCGATACCTTGTGCGATCGTTGCGTCCGGTGAAGCGAAAGCGCGAACCGTTGCCATGACTTCCTTGATTTCCTTGCCTTTCAGGCCACGGCTTGCGGTGACATTGACCAGAACACCACGTGCGCCGGAAAGATCGATACCATCGAGCAGTGGGGAAGCGACCGCCTGTTCCGCCGCGATTCTGGCGCGATCGACACCTGTTGCCACAGCCGTACCCATCATGGCCTTGCCCTGTTCGCCCATGATTGTCTTGACGTCGTTGAAATCGACGTTGATGTGTCCGCGGACATTAATGATTTCGGCAATACCGGCAACGGCATTGTTCAGCACGTCATCGGCATGTTGCAGCCACTCGATCATGCTGTCGTCTTCGTAAATATCCTCGAGCTTTTCATTCAGAATGACGATCAGCGAATCGACATGAGCTGACAGCGCCTCGAGACCTTCCTCCGCGATTTCCATGCACTTGTCGCCTTCGTACGAGAACGGTTTGGATACGACGGCAACCGTCAATGCACCCAGTGACTTGGCAACTTCAGCCACGATCGGGGCTGCGCCGGTACCCGTCCCACCGCCCATACCTGCTGCGATGAAAACCATATGGGCGCCTCTCAATGCATCCTCAATCCGGCTGCGCGACTCTTCCGCCAGCTGGCGGCCTACCTCAGGACGCATGCCCGCACCCAGACCGGTTTCACCGATCTGGATAATATTGTGGGCATCCGAATGCGACAAAGCCTGCGCATCCGTATTGGCCGCAATAAATTCAACACCGGAAACACCCTTGTTGATCATATGCTGGACAGCATTGCCGCCAGCACCACCTACGCCAACCACCTTGATGATGGTACCCAGCGTTGCATTGTCGACCATATCAAATTCCATGATTTCACTCCTGTCAGAAATGCTGTTTTTATTTGGCAATTCTCGCGCGATGCGACAACTTCCAACTAAAAACGGCTTTTAATAAAACCTTCAATCCCGATAAATCAAAAATTCCCCATAAACCATTCTTTCATCCGTTGCAGCACAGCCTTGCTCGACCCCTGCTGCTTCGTGACGACACTGCCCCTTATATACTGTTTCTTTGCCTCGCCCAGCAAACCATGTGCCGTTGAATATCTCGGGCTCCTGACAACGTCAGCCAGCTGCCCGTCGTAATGCGGGATGCCCAGGCGCACCGGTTTCAGGAAAATATCCTCGGCCAGTTCGGCAATACCCGGCATCAATGCCGTTCCACCCGTCAGCACAATCCCCGACGAAAGGACCTCTTCATAATCCGATTCCCTGACCACCTGGAGGGCCAGCGCAAACAATTCCTCGACTCGCGGTTCGATAACAGCCGCCAGCATCTGCCGCGACAGGGTACGCGGGCCCCGGTCCCCCAGACCCGGCACTTCGATCGTTTCGGCAGGATCGACAAGCACCTGCTTCGCAATGCCATAACGCAACTTGATTTCTTCCGCTTCCAGCGTCGGTGTACGCAACGCCATCGCAATGTCATTGGTGATCTGGTCACCCGCAATCGGAATGACTGCCGTGTGCCGGATAGCGCCTTCCGTAAAGACGGCGATATCGGTCGTTCCGCCGCCGATATCGATCAGGACGACACCCAGTTCCTTTTCATCTTCCGTCAGGACAGCATCGGCGGAAGCAAGGGGCTGGAGAACCAGATCGGAGACTTCCAGACCACAGCGGCGAACGCATTTGACGATATTCTGCACAGCGGAAACCGCACCGGTCACGATATGAACCTTGACTTCAAGACGGATACCGCTCATGCCGATCGGTTCGCGGACATCTTCCTGATTGTCGACGACGAATTCCTGCGAAACGGTATGCAAAAACTGCTGGTCTGTCGGAATATTGACGGCACGTGCCGTTTCAATGACCCGGGCGACATCCGCAGCCGTCACTTCCTTGTCCTTGATCGCAACCATTCCCCGGGAGTTGAAACTGCGGATATGACTGCCCGCGATTCCGGTATAGACATTCCGTATCTTGCAATCGGCCATCAGTTCCGCTTCTTCGAGAGCGGCCTGTATCGATTCAACCGTCGCCTCGATATTGACAACGACACCCTTTTTCAGGCCCTTCGATTCATGCTGTCCCAGCCCGATCACTTCGTGCCTTCCGTCCGGCAAGACTTCAGCAACGACAGCGACGACTTTGGACGTGCCGATATCCAGGCCGACAATCAAATTTTTAAGATCTCTAGTCATAGCGCCACACTATCCTGTTTAGTATTTGAAGCAGAAAGCGTTCCTTTCACTTTCAAGGCCACTCCATTCGGATAACGCATATCGATGCTTTCGATGCCGTTACCCGCCTTTTGTGCCAGTTGCGGATACGCTTCCAGCAAACGGTTCATCAGATGATTCATCGTGCCCTGGTTCTTTTCGCGACCGAATTCGACTTTCATGCCGTTATCCAGTCTGACAGACCAGGCGTACCGGTCCGACAACATCACTTCTTTTGGAACCAGATGAATCCCTGCAAACTGTTTGCAGAATTCCCTGTAACGGCCCAGAACCTCTTTTTCACTGCCTTCCGGACCACTAAATTTCAACAAATCGTAATCTTCCTCAGCCTCAGCCATATTCACCGTAAAGAGATCACCTTTAGTTGAAATCAGCTGCCCTGCATTTCTCCATACTCCCAAAGGCTCATACTCTTCCAGTGACACAATCAGCTTGTCGGGCCATTCCCTTCTGACACTGGCTTCCCGTACCCAGGGAACTGTCTCGAAAGCGGCCCTGACATCATTCAGATCAACAGTAAAAAAATTGCCTTTCACATTCGGAAGAGCGATATTTCTTATCGTTAACGCATTCACATGTTTCAGTTCTTTCCCGTCTGCAGAATGGACACGTACCGTCTGCAAGGCATATACCGGTTTCTGGATCAGCCAGCCGATAACGCCCGCACCTACCGCCAGAATGAAAATGGCGAATAAGGTATTTGAAATGGCATTCAATATCCGGACGTTGTGCCACATAGCCTTATCAGTTTCCTTTATGTTTAATATGATCCAGTGTCGCCGACGCAAGAATCGTCACGCACAAATCTTCATAATCCAGACCAGCCTGTTTTGCCGCCATGGGTACCAGCGAATGACCTGTCATGCCCGGCGACGAATTCAGTTCCAGCAAAAACGGCTTGTTGTCCGCCGAACGCAACATCACATCGACACGCCCCCAGCCACGGCATCCCAATGCCCGGTAACTTTGAATCACATATTGCTGAATGCTCTTCTCAAGCGCTGCATCCAGCCCGCACGGACACAAATACTGTGTCTTGTCGCTGAAATACTTGTTTTGATAGTCGTAATTCGCATCCGGAGCAATAATCCTGATCATCGGCAAGGCTTCCGGTTTGCCATCGCGCTCCAGCACAGCACAGGTCAGCTCCATGCCTTCAATAAACGCTTCTGCCAGAACGGACTGGTCATGCGTTGCAGCCAGTTCGTAAGCTGCTTTCATCTGGCTTGCATCCCTGACCTTGGTCAACCCCAGCGTCGACCCTTCACGGGCAGGCTTGACGATCAGAGGCAATCCCAGCTTTGAAACGACTTCATCAAAATCGGTGTCCGCTTTCAATTCGGCATAACGCGGTGTCGGCAATTCTTCCGCCAGCCACAGGCGCTTGGTCATGATCTTGTCCATCGCAATGGCCGATGCCATCACACCAGACCCCGTATAAGGCATCTGCAACTCTTCCAGCAAACCCTGCATACAACCGTCTTCACCATAAATTCCGTGCAAGGCGATGAATACCCGATCGAACTTTTCCTTTTCCAGATCGGCAACCGTATTCATGCCGGTATCGAAAAGATGTGCATCAATGCCTTTGCTTTTCAGGGCGTCATAAACCGCTTTTCCGGACATAAGCGAAACCTCGCGCTCTCCGGACTTGCCGCCATAGAGAACCCCCACTTTTCCAAACGCATCCGATTTCATCTTTTTATCCATTATTTTTCCAAAGCCTTTTCCAGGAGCTTTCCTGAAACACTGCTGATCGAGCCTGCTCCCATCGTAATCACGACGTCATCGTCTTCAATCACATTCAATATCGCATCCGGCATTTCTGCGATGTTTTCGACAAAAACCGGATCGACCTTGCCAGCCACCCGAATGGTTCTTGCCAGTGTCCTGCCGTCGGCGGCGACAATCGGCTGTTCGCCTGCCGGATAAACTTCCCCCAGTAACAACACGTCGGCACCGGAAAGAACCTTCACGAAGTCCTCGAACAGATCGCGCGTTCTCGTGTACCGGTGTGGCTGGAAAGCGATAACCAGCCGTCTGTCGGGATAAGCGCCACGCGCTGCCGCAATGGTTGCCGCCATTTCCGAAGGGTGATGACCGTAATCGTCCACCAGTTCGACTTCGGCAACCGAGGTGCCTGCCTTCTGGGGCAATCGAATTGTTCCCAGACGGGTAAAACGGCGATTGACGCCGGTGAACTGTTCCATTGCCCGTTGAATCGCGCTGTCCTCGATACCCAGTTCCCGTGCAATGGCAATCACGGCACACGCATTCTGTACGTTATGCATGCCCGGCTGGTTCAGGCGAACCGAAATCGGCGGATGGTCTTTCTGCAAGGCGGTGAACGTCATCATCGTACCTTCCGCTTTCGGGTCGATTGCCCTGACATCGGCATCTTCATGGAAACCATAAGTCGTGACCGGTTTGGAAATAAACGGCTTGATTTCGCAAACGTTCTTGTCGTCGATACACAGCATGACGCGGCCGTAGAACGGCAGGCGCTGGGTAAATTCGACGAAAGCCTGCTTCAGGCGTGCAAAATCGTGCCCATACGTATCCATATGGTCGGCATCGATATTGGTAATGACTTCAATCACCGGATACAGATTCAGGAAAGACGCATCCGATTCATCCGCTTCCGCGACAATGAAGTCACCGGCACCCAGACCGGCATTGGCGCCTGCACTGTTCAGGCGTCCGCCGATAACGAAGGTCGGGTCGAAACCGCCTTCGGCAAGTACACTGGCAACCAGACTGGTTGTCGTTGTCTTGCCATGTGTTCCGGCAATCGCGATACCGCGTTTCAGTCTCATCAGTTCCGCCAGCATCACCGCTCTCGGAACCAGCGGAATGTTCTTTTTGCGTGCAGCCAACACTTCCGGATTGTCGTCCTTGATCGCTGTGGAAACGACGACGGCATCCGCATTTTCGATATTTTCGGCAGCATGCCCCAGCATGACGCGGGCACCCAGCGCCGCCAGATGTCTGGTGGACGAATTGCTTGTCAGATCGGAGCCGGTGATTTCATAACCGAGGTTGACGAGCACCTCGGCGATGCCGCTCATACCGCTGCCGCCGATTCCAACAAAATGTATTCTTTTGACTTTATGTTTCATGCATTCAATCTTTTATTTACTTGCCGCTTTAATGAGAACTTCAGCAATTCTTTCATTAGCATCCCGTTTGCCCAGCGAATAAGCCGTTTTCGCCATAGCGAGGCATTTTTCGCGGGTCATTTCTTTCAGCAGTCCGGCCAGATATTCCGGCGTCAGACTGGTTTGCGGCAGATGAGTGGCCGCTCCTTCCCTGTCCATAAAAATCGCGTTTTCCTGCTGGTGTGATGTACTCGATGCAATAAATGGCACGAGAATGCTGGCAACCCCTGCCGCCGTCAACTCGGAAACCGTGATCGCCCCTGCCCGGCAGATAACGAGATCGGCATTCGCATAACGCGCAGCCATATCGTCGATAAAATCGAGAACCTCCGCATTCACCTGCGCTTTCCTGTAGTGCTGCCGGACTTCCGCCACATGCTGCCTGCCTGTCTGGTGCGTCACATTCGGCCTCGTCTCGAACGGCAAGAGTGCCAATGCAGCCGGCAAACAATCATTCAATACTTTGGCCCCCAGACTTCCGCCGACGACCATAATGTTCAGTACACCTTCACGCCTGGCATAACGATCTTCCGGTTCCGGCAATTCCTTGATCTCCTGCCGGATCGGATTGCCGGTCAATATCGCTTTGTGAGCGACTTCCCCATATTCGCCCGGCAAACCGAACAACACATGCCTTGCCGAAGAAGCAAGTGCCTTGTTCGATAACAGCAGCTTGGCGTCCGCATTGACCAGCACAACCGGAATACCGAGCATTCTGGCTGCCATGCCGCCCGGAACCGTGACGTACCCACCCATGCCGACAACCAGATCAGGCTTGCGCCGTTTCATGATGCCTATGCATGCCATGAAACTTGTCATCAATTTGATACTTCCACCAATCGTATGCGCCAGCCCCTTGCCTCTCAATCCGGCAAAGTCGATCGACTCCATTTCGATCCCTGCGGCAGGGACGATTTTTCCTTCCATGCCGTGCTGCGTTCCCAGCCAGGTGACGTCCCATCCTTCCTTTTGCATGGTTGCGGCAATAGCCAGCCCCGGAAAAATATGTCCTCCCGTTCCTGCAGCCATAATCATGAGTTTCTTACGTTCGCTCACGTCCACCTCCACGCATGATCTTGCGGTTTTCGTAATCGACCCTCAAGAGGATCGCCAGTCCGACGCAATTGATCAGAATCCCCGAACCGCCATAGCTCATCAGCGGCAAGGTCAGACCTTTTGTCGGTAACAGTCCCAGATTCACCCCCATGTTGATGAACGTCTGAACGCCGATCCAGATACCGATACCCTGTGCCAGCAATCCGGCAAAAATGCGATCCATCGCAATAGCCTGACGGCCGATTTCAAAAGCCCGTTTGACAATCCAGTAGAACAGGGCGACCACAACAGCCACGCCGACAAAACCCAGTTCCTCACCGATGACTGCCATCAGAAAGTCTGTATGTGCCTCTGGCAGGTAATGCAGTTTTTCGACACTGCCTCCCAGCCCCACACCAAAAATCTCACCGCGCCCGAAAGCGATCAGAGAATGGGAAAGCTGGTACCCCTTGCCAAGGGCATTCACCTCATCCCACGGATTCAGATAGGCGAAAATACGCTCCCGCCGCCAGGGCGACATGACGATAACCATACTGAAGATACCCACCAGCGTCGCTGCGATCCCTCCAAACCAGATACCGTTGAAACCACCCAGAAAGAGAATGCCCATCGCGATACAGATCACCACGCCCAACGCCCCCAGATCGGGCTCCAGCAACAGCAAGAGGCCGATCAGGCCGAGCGCAGTCGCCATCGGCAGGAATCCCTTGGTCAGCTTGTGCATGAAATTCTGTTTTCTGACCGTATAGTCAGCGGCATACAAAACGATGAACAACTTCATCAATTCGGATGGCTGTAAATTGAATACCCGGAATGAGAGCCACCGTCTGGCACCGTTAACCCCTTTCCCGATTCCCGGAATCAGAACGAGAACCAGCAAAAAGAGCGTAATGACAAACAAAAGCGGTGCGTATTTCTGCCAGGTATCGATATTGACCCTGAACGCCATTACGGCGGCAATCAGGCCGATCACGATAAAAATGGCCTGCCGGAAAAAGAAATGCTCATTCTGGTAACTGGCGTATTTCGGCGAATCGGGCAACGCGATGGAAGCCGAATACACCATGACCAGTCCGAGAATCATCAGTGAAAGGACAGCCCAGATCAGATAAAAATCGATCTTCATCATCCTGGCATTCTTGGCCGCCGTCACACGGCTGGAGCTGCTCCCGAAAATGTTGCCGAAAAACTCCTTGACGGTACCCATATTCAGATTGAGGTTCATGGCATCACCTCCCCGCAAGCAGCTGCAACATCCCGGACTGCATTGACGAACACTTCCGAACGATGAGCATAATTGCGGAACATATCCATACTGGCACATGCCGGAGACAGCAGAACGGTATCGTTTTCCTGTGCCATTTTCGCTGCTTCAGTAACAGCATGTTCGAGACTGTCGCTGTACACAAACGATGCGCCCGTTCTGGCCAGTGCATCATGAATCTGCTGTGCGTCTTTTCCGATCAGCATGATGGCTTTCACGTACTGCGCAACGACTCCTGACAAAGGCGAGAAATCCTGTTCCTTGCCCAGTCCACCGGCAATCAGAATGATGTTCTTGCGGCCTTTTTCACCCAGACCATTGACGGCGGCGACCGTCGCACCGACGTTGGTGCCTTTGCTGTCGTCGATATAAGAAACGTTTTTGACCGTGGCGATGAGTTCCACCCGATGCGGTTCACCCCGATAATCGCTCAGTGCCTGCAAAAGGGGAGCGAACGGCAAATGAATCGCTCGGCATAAAGCCAGCGCTGCCAGCGCATTGCTGGCATTGTGGCGACCCCTGATTTTCAGCGCTCCGGCAGGCATCAGGTTCTGCACGGCATATTCAACCGGCGCATCGTTCTTTCTGTTTCTTCTGACTATGCCATCCTCAACGACAGACATGACCGCAAGCCATTCCATATCGCGATCCAGATGCAATCCGAAAGAACCCGGTTCCAGCGGTTCGTCCGTCCCGAAAGTCACCACAGGCGCATCTGCGGATGCCATTTTCATGACAGCAGCATCTTCACGGTTCAAGACCCTGACGGTTTTTTTCCCGAAAATCCTGGCCTTGGCTTCACCGTACGCTTTCATACTGCCATGCCAGTCCAGATGATCCTGCGTCAGGTTCAAAACGGTAGCCGCATCTGCCTGCAGGCTACAGGTTGTGAATAACTGGAAGCTGGACAGTTCCAGAACCCATACATCAGGCAACTGGCCCTTTTCAATGACGTCCAGCAGAACGTCCAGAGCCGCAGGGCTGATATTGCCCGCCAGCCGGACTGTTTTGCCTGCACGTTCACACATATGACCGGTCAGGCTTGTCACCGTCGTCTTGCCATTCGTTCCGGTAACGGCAATGACGTTCGGTTTGTATGCCGTTCCCTCTTCAAGTCCTTTCAATGCCTGCGCGAACATCTCGATTTCGCTCCAGACAGGAATGCCATGTTCTTTTGCAAAAGGCAGTATTTCTTTCAGCTCGATATCCGGGCGCAGTCCGGGACTGACGGCGATGATATCGAACTGTTCCAGATTCTTCGTCGTAAATGTTCCCGATATGAAGCGGCTGTCGGGAATCAGTTTTTTCAACTCTGATAATCTGTCCGGATTTTCCCGCGTATCGGCAACGCAAACGCTCGCCTTGCAATACGCGCTCCAGCGCGCCATTGCCAGCCCGGACTCACCGAGTCCCAACACGAGAATTTTTTTGCCTGCCCAGTTCATATCATCTAATCTTCAATGTCGATAAACCAATCAAAACCAGAATCATGGTGATGATCCAGAAACGGACAACCACCTGAGTTTCCTTCCATCCCTTTTGTTCAAAATGGTGGTGCAAGGGCGCCATCAGAAATATCCGCCGGCCTGTTCCGTATTTCTTTTTGGTGTATTTGAAGTACGTCACCTGTAACATGACCGAGATGGTTTCCACCACAAAGATACCGCCCATGATGAACAATACAATTTCCTGCCTGACGATCACGGCAATCGTTCCAAGTGCCCCGCCCAGTGCCAGTGCACCGACGTCACCCATGAACATTTGCGCCGGATGGGCGTTGAACCACAAAAACGCCAGCCCCGCCCCGGCCATCGCGCCGCAAAAAACCAGCAGTTCGCCAGCGCCCGGAATATAGGGGATAAACAGATACTTTGAATAAATCGAATGGCCTGTCAGGTAAGCGAAAACACCCAGCGCCGTACCGACCATGATGGTTGGCATAATCGTCAAACCGTCGAGGCCATCGGTCAGATTGACGGCATTGCTCGTTCCGACGATGACGAAATAAGTCAGTGCAATGAATCCCCAGACTCCCAACGGATAACTGATCGTTTTGAAGAAAGGAATGATGAAGTCCGCCTTCGGCGACAGATCCATATTGAAGCCTGACCGGACCCAGTCGATAAACAAGGTCCAGACTTCCGCATTGGACTGTCCCGATACGGCAAACGCCAGATAAATGGCCGCGACAATACCGATTAAGGATTGCCAGAAATATTTTTCCCTTGACGACATGCCATTCGGGTCTTTGTAGACGACCTTGCGATAATCATCTACCCATCCAACGATACCGAACCCGATCGTCACAATCAAAACAACCCAGATAAACCGGTTGGACCAGTCACACCACAACAGGGTGGAAATCGTAATGGCGATCAGGATCAACAGGCCGCCCATTGTCGGCGTTCCCGATTTGACCAGATGCGTCTGCGGCCCATCCGTACGGACGGCCTGCCCCACCTTCAATTTTGTCAGCAAACGAATAACGGCTGGCCCGGCTATCAGTCCGATAGTCAGCGCAGTCAATGTGGCAAATACCGCTCTGAATGAAATGAATCCGAAGACCCTCAGCGATCCCACATCCTGTTGAAAAAATTGTGCCAGCCAAAGCAGCATATCAACTACCTTCCTTATTTTTTTTATCCATCAATTGATTGACGACCCGTTCCATTTTCATGAAACGCGAGCCTTTCACCAGTACGGTCATGTCCGGTTCAAGCAACTGTTCGAGCACGGCATTCATTTCAGCCATATCGTCAAAATGCCGCCCGTTGTTTCCAAAAGCTGTCGAAGCAAACCGGGCCATTTCACCGAAAGTGAAGAGATGGCCGATCTGGCGTTCTCTTGCATATTCACCGACTTCGACATGAAAACGCTCGCCATCATTGCCGACTTCGCCCATATCTCCCAGAACGAAAATTCCTTTCCCGGAGAGTTCGGCCAGGACATCGATGGCAGCCCGGACCGAATCCGGGTTGGCATTATAAGTATCGTCAATCAGCAGTGCGCCATTAAAAGCATTTTTCTTTTCGAGACGGCCGTGAACGGGAGCAAATGTTTCAAGTCCCTTCACGATCGTTTTCCAGTCGACTCCGGCAGAGCGGGCGCAAGCCGCCGCTGCCAGAGCGTTTCTGACATTGTGGCGACCACTGGTCGCCAGCCTGACAGGATACGATTCACCTTCACTTTCCATCACAACCGATGTGCCGCCATGTTCGTTTTCATATCGTCCGGATATATCAGCATCCCTTTCCAGCCCGAATGTCCTGATCTGGCGTGAACCGGCATACCGTGCCCACAAGTCCGAGTACGGTTCATCGACAGGAAAAACGGCTGTCCCGTTTTCAGGCAAAGAACGGATCACCGTTCCGTTTTCTTCCGCAACAGCAAGAACGGTTTGCATGAATTCCTGATGTTCGCGCTGAGCGTTATTCACCAACCCCACCGTCGGCTGCGCGATATCCGTCAGATATGCCATTTCACCGACATGATTCATGCCCAGTTCGATCACCGCGGCACGATGATTTTCATTCATCCGGAAAATGGTCAGCGGAACACCGATATCATTATTGAAGTTGCCGGATGTCGCCAGCCGGCCTTCATCACCGAAAGCGGTTTTGAGGATAGTGGCAATCATTTCCTTGACTGTCGTTTTTCCATTGCTGCCCGCTACACCGATGACCGGGATGGAAAAATTCCTGCGCCATTGTCGGGCCATTTCACCCAGAGCAAGTCGGGTATCGGCAACGATCAGCGCAGGCAGGGGATAATTTTCCGGAATCCTTTCTGCCACCACAGCCGCAACGCCTTTTTTCGGCAAGTCCGCCAGAAAATCGTGTGCGTCGAAATTATCGCCTTTCAAAGCCACGAACAAATTGCCTGCGCCAGCAAGGCGTGTATCCGTTGAAACGCCGTCAAACGATGCATCGGCAGTCAATTTGCTGCCGATAATCCAGCGGTGGAGTTGTCCAAGAGTCGTCTTCATGGCTCCACCTTTTGGGTTGTAAGACGCGAAGCGAGTGCGAGCGCCACATGATCCGCATCCATAAAAGGCCTTCTTACGCCTTTGACTTCCTGATACGTTTCGTGCCCTTTCCCTGCCACGAAAATGACGTCATTTTTTGACGCCTGCTTGACCGCCGTCAGGATGGCCGTTGCACGGTCTTCCACCTGAATCGGGTCAGTCGTCATACCGGCAACAATTTCTTCCATGATCTTTTTCGGATCTTCACTGCGCGGATTATCGCTCGTGACAATAACCACATCTGCCGATTGGGCTTTCTCACCCATGACAGGTCGTTTTCCGTGATCGCGATC
>CDZQ01003769.1_pt1 | contig 30351 bp, 29 predicted proteins | sample 554831 | NCBI WGS metagenome assembly CDZQ01 (sample SAMEA3182112, study PRJEB8094) | gut metagenome | biome: human; feature: gut; material: Stool; isolation source: human stools | place: Canada | collected 2013-05-06 | reverse complement strand
AAAAAGATGTTTATTTTGTAATTATTTAATGATATAATATTACAAATATAATGGATTATTAGGCGTATATGCGCCTTGATGTGGTGGTGAAAGCTTGAAATGGATTAAAATAATCGCTGTTGTTGTTCTTATGTCGTTAGTTCTCAGCGGCTGTTCATTCAGGCTTGCCTCATCTGTGGACGAGCTTATCTCGCCCGTTTCACCCCAGGGTGATGACGCTGATGTTCAGAACGCTCTGTCATCTTTTGTCAGCGGCGGATATTCTCTTAAAACGCCTTCGGCGGGTGATTTCACAACGGCTTACAGCTTTTTTGATGTGGACGGAGATTCTGCCGAAGAGGCTGTGGTTTTCTATGAGGCTGAAAAAACTCCCGGAAAAAGCAGTATGGCTGTTATAGATAAAGTCGGCGGAAAATGGACTGTCGTATATAATATAAACAGCGAATATTCCGATGTTTACTCTATTTCGTTTTCCGACCTTACGGGAGACGGCGTAAATGAGTTCATAGTTTTGTGGGATGTCATCAGCAATTCAGTAAATCACGTTCTTTATGTGTATGCCCAGAATTTAAGCGGGGAATATTCTCTTTCGCCTATAGGATCAGAATTGACTGTTAATAATTGTATAACTGTTGATATGGATCTTGATACCGTAAACGAGATGCTTGCTTTTACGATTGAATCAGGCGACAGCGTTTCTTCCACCGCCACTCTTTACGAGTATTCTCTTAACGGCAGAGAAACTCTGGGCAGAACAAAGCTGGACGGTCATATCAGTTATTATTCTGATATACAGTACAACGTAGATGAAGACAGGGTCTATATTTATGCAGACGCCGTAAAGTCTGACGGTACGCAGATGCTCACAGAAGTGATATATTGGTCTGATTACTATGACACTATCATTTCACCGTTTTACAGTTATTCAAACGGAACAACAAGTTCAACTGTGCGTTCGTCAATGATAAGCTGTGATGACGTGGATGATGACGGTATAATCGAGATACCCACTGATGTTCAGATGGATGGTATTCCGTCCGATGTCAAGGCGGTTGAATGGAATAAATACAATGACTCCGTGCTTGTAACAGCGTGCTATTCGCTCGTTGTGCAGAAAGACCAGTATCAGCTTATAATACCCGATGAGTATTTTGATGAAATAAAAGTTCTTTATTCGCCTGAAAGTTCACTTCTTACCGTTACCGATGATAATGATAATTCGCTGTTCTCGGTAATGTGTGTTCTAAAGGCTCATTATAATCCGTCTTCTTCCGCTTATAAAGGCTTTTCCGAAATAGATGAAAGCTCAGGATATGTTTATCTTGCGCAGGAAGGCGAAAGCGGTAACGCCGATTTTTCGGTGCAGTCCGTTAAATCAATGATAAGAACCGATAAAGGAGAATAGTCTATGAAAAAGGTGCTTGTTGCCGAGGACGAAGAATCGATCCGCGAATTTATTGTGATCAATCTTACCAGAAGCGGCTATGATGTTGAGCAGGCTGAAAACGGTGCTGTTGCCCTTGATCTTTTTTCAAGAGATGAAGCGTCGTTTGATGTTGCCATACTGGATATCATGATGCCTGAGGTAGACGGACTTACTGTCTGCAAGGAGCTTAGAAAAAGATCTTCAGATCTCGGTATAATTATGCTTTCCGCTAAAACGCAGGAAATGGATAAGGTAACAGGTCTTCTTGTCGGGGCGGACGATTACGTTACAAAACCGTTTTCCCCAAGCGAACTTATGGCAAGAGTTGACGCCGTTTACCGCAGAGTTGAGATGACGCGCGGCTTCAGAAAGTCAGATGCTTCCCTTGATGTAATAACGCTTGATGAGTTTGAGCTTAATCTCAGAAACCGCACACTTTCAAAGGCGGGCAAGCTTATTGAGCTTACACAGGTAGAGTTCCAGATCATAGAATATTTCTTTAAGAATCCCAACGCCGCTTTGAGCAGAACTAATATTCTTAAACAGGTCTGGGGCGATAATTACTACGGCGATGAAAAGATTGTTGACGTAAATATCCGCCGTCTCAGAATGAAGGTGGAGGACAATCCGTCATCCCCCACAAGGCTTGTAACTATATGGGGACTCGGATATAAATGGATAACTTCCTCAAAATAATTAAAAGAAGAGTTGTAAATGAAAAATAAGCTTGCGCAAAAATTACATATTCTCAGAATAGACGGACTCACAAAAAGGTATCTTCTGAATATTCTGCTTGTTGTTGTGGTCCTTTTGGTTGCGGCATTCGTTGCGGCAAGCGTTTTTATCAAAAATTATTATTACGGTTCTGTCAGGAATATCCTTGAATCCGGTGCGTCAGCCAATTCGGTAGAGTATTTTTCCACAAATCTTGATTCCGGTATGTCGCTCGAAACGTCGGCGGCAGGATTTATTGACAGCTATTCATATAAGGACAAAACCACTGTATGGGTTATAAACAATGACGGTGAAGTTATAGCTTCATCAAACGGATTTCTTGTTGAAAACAGCAATATGCCTGATTTCACAGAGGCGATGTCAAGCAGTGAGGGAACCGGTGAGTATATCGGCAGAATTACTGAGGACGGGGATAAGATAATGGCTCTTTCACGCGTTATCCAAAATTCCCGCGGCACAAATGTGGGAGCGGTCAGGGTTATGACCTCTATCGGTGAGGTTGATGCCCAGATAGGCGCTATTATCGTTATACTTTTCCTGCTGGTGCTGTTTATTTTCGCCATAATATTGCTGTCAAATCTGTTTTTCATAAGGTCTATCATCATTCCTATCAGGGAGATCACAGAGACCACTAAGCTTATAGCAGGCGGAAATCTTGATGCCAGAATTGAGAAAAAGTATGATGACGAGATAGGTAATCTCTGTGATTCTATTAATTCCATGGCTTCAGAGATTGCAACAGCGGATAAAATGAAAAATGATTTCATATCCACTATTTCCCACGAACTCAGAACACCGCTGACTTCAATAAAAGGCTGGGCTGAGACGCTGTTTTACAGCAAGGAGATACAGCAGGATGAACTTACCGTCAAAGGTCTGCAGGTTATCGTAAAAGAATCGGGCAGACTTGAGGGCTTTGTTGAGGAGCTTCTTGATTTTAGCAGGCTTCAGAGCGGAAGAATGATACTCAGGCTTGTCAAAACTGATATTTTTGCCGAGCTTGACGAAACGGTTTTCACATTCTGCGAAAGAGCAATGAGAGAGGGAATAGAAGTAAGATACAGTATTCCCGAACTTGCGGCGCCTGCTAACGCAGACCCCAACAGGCTCAAGCAGGTGTTCATGAATATTCTTGATAACGCGCTTAAATATTCACGCGCTCCAAGCAAAATATTCGTAAAAGGCGAATTTTCTGAATTCAACGGCGGGCCCGCAGTGAAAATATCAATTGCGGATCAGGGCTGCGGAATTTCAAAAGAAGATCTGCCCCATGTTTTTGATAAATTTTATAAAGCAAATGTTTCGGTAAGAGGCTCGGGTATAGGCCTTGCCGTTACAAATGAAATAGTAAATCTTCACAAGGGTAAGCTGGAGATAGACAGCGAAGAGGGAAGAGGTACTCTTGTAACTATATATCTTCCCGTTGAGAGTGTTCCTACTCAGCAGGAGATAGTTATGGCTTCTGCCGGTCAGCAGCAGGTAACGGATGAAGATATAGCACTGAAAGGTGATAAATAATAATGAGCAAAAAAACTCACAAGACCTCCGTAGGCGGGCAGGCTCTCATTGAGGGCGTAATGATGCAGGGCCCGCGCGGAATGGCAACCGCCGTTCGCAAGCCGGACGGAGAGATCCTTACGGAGTATCATACAATAAAGCTTCTCAGAAATAAAAATAAATTTTTCAATATACCCATAATCCGCGGTATTTTCGGTTTTGTGGAATCAATGATAATGGGATATAAAACCCTTATGTATTCCGCCGAGGTCTCGGGTATGGAAGATTTTGAAGAGGAAAACATGAGCAAATTTGAGCGTTGGCTCAATGATAAAATGGGCGAAAAGCTTGTCAGCGCAGTTGCGGCAATAGGTTCGGTGCTCGGAATTGTTCTTGCGTTTATTCTTTTCTTTTATTTGCCTGTTCTTGTTTTCAATAAGGCAAACGAATGGGCAGGCGGCGCTATTACCAATTTTCAGGGTCTTATTGAGGGCGGAATGAAGATAATCATCTTCGTTATATACATTGCCGCCGTAAGCCGTATGAAAGACGTCAGACGTTTATTTATGTATCACGGAGCAGAGCATAAATCCATTGCCTGCTATGAAGCGGGTCTTGATCTTACTGTGGAAAACGCAAAAAAGTGTACCCGTTTTCATCCGAGATGCGGAACTTCTTTTATCTTTGTAGTTCTTATTTTCAGTATAATTTTTTACACTATTATTGCAAAAATCTTTCCCGTAATAGCCGCAGAAAGAATTTTGTGGTTAATATTAAAACTCGTGTTTTTACCCATCATCATGGGCATTTGCTATGAGTTCATAAGATACGCCGGCAGGCATGATAACCTTTTTGTAAAGATAGTATCCGCACCCGGTCTCTGGATGCAGAGACTTACAACTAAAGAGCCTACGGATGATATTCTTGAAGTGGGAATAGCAGCAATAAAAGCTGTTATTACTGACAATCCTGAGGATGATGAAATTAAGTGACACTGAAAGATGCTTATAATTACTGCGTTTATTTTCTGAGCGCAAACGGTGTGGATGAGGCTGAGTTCAAAGCGCTTTGTCTTGTATGCAATGCTGACGGTATAAAAAACAGCGAGTATGAAACCCATAAAGAAGATACCCTGATGCCTAAGGCGCTTGCAGATAATTTGTGGCGCTTAAAATGCGGTGAACCGCTCCAGTATGTGCTTGGTAAATGGGATTTTTATGAATCTGAGTTTTACGTAGGCAACGGCGTCCTTATTCCTCGCCCCGAAACCGAGGAGCTGACGGATCTTGCCGTGAAATACGCAAAAAAAACTTCTTCGCCGCTTGTATACGACCTTTGTTCAGGCAGCGGCTGTATAGGAATAAGCATTGCAAAAGCCGTGCCGCAGTCTGATGTATACTGTGTTGAAAAAAGTGCCGATGCTATGGCATATCTTCTCAAAAACGCCCAGGGTATTCAAAACGTACATACCGTATCAGGTGATGTTCTGAATACCGCTTCTTTTGAAAATATCCGCGAAAACAGTATTGATATTATCGTATCTAATCCGCCTTATATAAAATCTTCCGAAATTGAAGGACTTCAGCGTGAAGTGCAGTTTGAGCCGCGCGAGGCGCTCGACGGCGGTGCCGACGGTCTTGAGTTTTACACGTATATAGCACGTGAATGGAAAAAATATCTCAAACCAAACGGCATTCTTCTTTTTGAAATAGGAAACGAACAGGCAGATGAAGTGGCTTGCTTGCTTGAAACGAACGGATATAAAAATATTGAAATTAAAAATGATATGTACGGCAATCCGCGTATTGCAGCATCACAAAAATAAATGAGGTTGTTTTATGTTGTCATTATTCAACGCAATAAGAAACGGAGAATTAGTTATCGTTCTCTACTATATAATAGCAAGATGTATAGTCGTTTTTGTTTGTCTGCCCGTGCATGAACTTTGCCACGGTCTTGCGGCATATAAATTCGGCGACGATACTGCTAAAAAGCTCGGAAGGCTTACGTTCAACCCCTTTGCTCATCTTGACCCTATAGGAACTCTTATGATATTTTTCTTCGGAATAGGTTATGCAAAGCCGGTTCCGATCAATCCGCTGAAATTCAAAGATTACAGAAGAGATACTGCGCTTACCGCTCTTGCGGGGCCGCTTTCAAATGTTGCAATGGCTTTTATTGCCGCATTTATTTCAAGTGCAATATCTTTCTTTTTCCCATCATCTGCAGTGGCTTATGTAATAGCTTTGCTGCTTGAACTTACAGCAAGTATCAATATATCACTTGCCGTGTTCAATCTTATACCTATACCGCCGCTTGACGGCTCACGAGTTTTAGGCATGATATTGCCGGACAGACTTTATGAAAAATATTTCCGTTATGAGCGTTATATTATGATAGCGCTTATGGTGCTTCTGTTTACGGGAGCGCTTAATACTCCGATAGCATTTCTTTCAAATATTTTATCTAAGTTTATATTTTTTATTCCAAATCTTATATTCGGTTAAAGAGGATTTATGCAGCAGATAAATTATAAATTAGAGGTGTTTGAAGGCCCTATGGATCTTCTTTTGCACCTCATAGCAAAGCATAAACTTAATATCAATGATATCCCTATTGTGGAGCTTGTAAACCAGTATCTCGATTATGTTCGTCAGATGGAAAACGCGGATTTTGAGATAGCAGGCGATTTCCTTGAAATGGCGGCAAGGCTTATTTATATAAAAACCGTATCTTTGCTTCCCCGCCACGAAGAAGCCGAGCAGCTGAAAAAGGAACTTACGGGAGAGCTTATTGAGTACCGTGACTGCAAAATCATGGCAAAAAAACTCAGCGAGCATACAGACGGCTTTGACCGCTTTGTACGCGAACCGCAGGAGGGTTATGTAAATCATAATTACGAGCGTTTCCACGAGGGAGAGGAATTGCTCAATGCCTATATTTCCGCCGCAGGCAGGGCGCAGAGAAAGCTTCCGCCTCCCGTAGATTCGTTCAGGCAGATAGTGGCGCGCAAATTTGTGAATGTTGCGTCAAAGATCGGCTCTGTGATGGGTAAACTTAAAAAACACAGAAAAGTAAAGTTTTTAAAACTTTTTTCAGACGCTCAGTCAAAGAGCGATATTGTGGCAACGTTTCTGGCAGTGCTTGAACTTGCCAAAACTAAGCAGATCACACTTGAGGGCTCAATGGATAATCCCGAAGTTGAAATGGTAAGCGAGGTGCAGATTGATGGATAATAAAAACAATGTGCTTGCCAGGCTGGAGGCAATGCTTTTTGCCTGCGGCGATCCTGTTGAGGCTTCAAGACTTGCCGACGTGCTTGAACTTGATGTGGAAAGCGTAACAAAAATGCTTTCAAGCCTCGGCGATTCCTATGAGGAGCGCGAAAGCGGCCTCAGGCTTATCAGAATTGACGGAAAATATCAGCTTTGTACTCGTGAAGAGTACGGTCAGGATGTTAGAAAGCTTCTTGAGATAAAAAAGAATACTCCTCTTTCACAGGCTGCATTTGAGGTGCTTGCCATAATAGCATACAATAAAACGGTTACAAAAAGTTTTATTGAGCAGATACGAGGTGTTGACTGTTCAGGTTCTATATCAAACCTTGTGCAGAAAGGACTTATAGAGGAAAAGGGCAGGCTTGATCTACCCGGCAGACCTCTTGTTTACGGTACTACGGACAGATTTTTGCGCTGTTTTTCTATTTCAAGTCTTGACGAATTGCCCGATCTGCCTCAATCTGATGAAGAAAATAAAGAAAATGGGCAAACAACCTTGTTTGATGAAGATAAAAATGATACAATGTTAGATGAAATCAACAGGGAAGAGGGCGAATAATGACAGCATTAATAGTAATCGCAGTAATAGTTATCATTATCGCACTGATACTTTCCGTTTCTGCAACTTTTACAATTACTTATACTGATAAATGGAAAACAACAATCAGTGTTCTGTGGTTTGAAAAGGACATAGAGCTTACAAAAATACTTGATTTCATTCTCTTTCCCCAGAACAAGGCAAATCAGATAAAGGCGCAAAAAGGCAGCGGCAAAGAGAATAAAAAGCCTGAAAATCAAAAAAAGGCTCAGGAAACAACGGCTCCTCAGCATAAAGACGAAAATGTTCAGAAGCCTGTGCAGGCAGACGAAAGCAAAACCGCTTCCTCTCCTGCAAAACAGCCGCAAGGCAGTAATGCTCCTGCGCAGCAGAAAGAAAAAAAGCCCAATTATTTCAAAAATATCTGGGACAAAGACGGTATTGTGGGTATAATGGAATTCTTTTCAAATATGGTTGAATCTGCGTCAAGCGCTATCTCCGTTTTGATAAGGGGCTTTCATATTTATTCACTTTATGTTAAAATAATCGTAGGCGGTTCGGACGCTGACGAGATTGCCCGTGCCTACGGCAGAGTGTGCAGGTATTATTATCCTCTGAAAGGCGCTGTTTTGGGCGGCATGAAGGTTGATAATTACGATGACTGGATAACCCCAGATTTTATTGCTCCGCGCAATGAATACGGATTTCAGTTTATCGGCTCTATAAGCATAGGGCTTTTACTTAAAGTTGTCCTTTCCGCGGGCAAAACATTTCTTGTTAATTTAATTAAAAATAATAATAAATAATTTCTTTAAGGAGAAAATCATTATGAAGGAAACACCGGTAAACAAGATTATGGAAAACACGCTTGATAAAATGCGTGAAATGGTTGACGTATCTACCATCATCGGCGACCCGATCAAAACCGGTGATACCACTTTGATCCCCGTATCAAAGGTATCATACGGCTTTACAAGCGGCGGAACCGACCTGCCGTCAAAGCAGAATAACGAGCTCTTCGGCGGAGGCGGCGGAGGCGGTATCACCATTACCCCCGTTGCATTCATCGTTATTCAGAACGATAAGGTAAGAATGATGCAGATTAATAACTACACTTCTTCCGCTGATCGTGCTATCGCTATGATTCCCGAGCTTGTTGATCAGATCTCACAGCTTGTTAAAGCCAAGGATGCAGATAAGCCGGCTGACGAAGCTGCGCCTTCAGAAAAATAAATATATAATTTTAATCACCTGCATATAATTAGCAGGTGATTAATTTTGTTACGCAGGTTTTCATTGCTTTTTGCATTTTTGTTTGTTTTTGTATCATTACCGCATCTCAGCCTCAGCGCGGCGGAGATTTCTGCTGCAAGCGCTGTGGTTATAGATGCTGATACTATGGAAGTGCTGTATGAGAAAAACGCTGATGAAAAGCGCCCCATAGCTTCAACCACAAAAATAATGTCTGCGCTGATTGCTTGTGAAAGCGGCAAGTTGAGCGATACTGTAAATATCACCTGGGAAATGGTGAATACACAAGGCTCTCTGCTTGGCCTCAGAGTTGATGATAAAATAACGCTTTATGATCTTGTGGTGGGTATGATATTGCCGTCGGGCAATGACGCTGCGAATGCCACGGCGATATATCTATCCGGCAGTATTGAAGCCTTTGCCGCAGAAATGAATAAAAAAGCCGCTCAGTTTGGAATGACCGATTCGCTTTTTGTTACTCCGTCAGGTCTTGATGAGGGTGACCACCATTCAACGGCAAGGGATATGGCAGTGCTAACTGCAAATGCTCTTAATAATAAAGATTTTGCAGAGATATTTGCAATGTCGTCTGCGGATGTGAATATTAACGGCGAAACACTTACGGTTTATAACCATAACCGACTTTTGAATGAGCTTGACTGCTGTATCGGCGGAAAAACAGGCTATACTGATAAAGCGGGAAGATGCCTTGTTTCAGCCGCGCGGCAAAACGGCAATACACTTGTCTGCGTAACACTCGGCGCTCCTGATGACTGGAATGACCATAAAAAACTTTATGAGAAGTGCTTTGCAAAGTATGAAAAAATGCCTGTATCGGGCAGTCTTGATGTTGCCGCTGTCGGCGGAACTAAAAATACTGTAAAATGTGAGTATTCAGGCGAAGTAAGCGTTCTGAATAAAAACCTTGTAACAGTTGAGATTTATGCTTATCCGTTTGTTTATTGCCCCGTAAATGAGGGTGATAAAATCGGAAAAGCAGTTATAAAATATAAAGAAAAGGAAATCCTGAGCGTTGATATAACCGCCCGGGAAAGTGCGGAATATTATTATGCCGAATCAAAATGAAATCAGACTTCAAAAATATATGGCAGACTGCGGCGTTGCCTCCAGACGAAAGTGCGAACAGCTTATCGAAGAGGGCAAGGTCAAGGTAAACGGTCATGTTGCGACTATCGGTTCCAAGGTGAATCCTAAAAAAGATTTGGTTACCGTTCGCGGTAAAAAAATCGGCAGAAAGGAAAGTCTGCGTTATCTTATGCTCAATAAGCCGCGCGGATATGTCACAACGGTGTCCGATGAGCTCGGCAGAAAGACCGTGATGAACTTAATTCCGGGCGTGAAAGAGCGTGTCTATCCTGTTGGCAGACTTGACAGGGATTCAGAGGGACTTTTGCTTCTTACAAATGACGGAGCTCTTGCAAATGCACTTATGCACCCGTCATTCAATGTTACAAAAACATACCGTGTAACAATACGCTCTGCAGTCAGTGATGAAGTGCTTCAGTCAATGCGAGAGGGTGTTGAGATAGACACGGGGAAGACTGCGCCTTGTGAGATTTTTCCCCTTGTTGAGGAGGATAACAGAACTGTACTTGAGTTTAAAATACACGAAGGCAAAAACCGTGAAATTAGAAAAATGTGCGAGCATTTCGGACTGGAGGTAATACGCCTGAAAAGAATTGAGACGGCAGGTGTAAAACTCGGTATGCTCAAAACAGGTGATTTCCGTGACCTTAACGAAGCTGAGCTGAAAAAATTGTTTCATGCCTGCGGCATGACATATCAGCCAAAATAGAGTTAGTGCGCCCTGCTTTATGCGGGGCGTTTTTCTGTGTTTCGTGAATTACAGTTATTTTAAACTGATTTGTCAATAATATATACAGAATATAAATATTATAAAAACTAAAATAAAAAATAGTTGTAATTGCAATTCTAAAGTGGTAAAATACCAAAGAATGGATAATTATATAAATAACAAAATTTAAATAAGGAGGACATTCGTGTGGGTGAACTTGCAATGAAAGATACCGAAGCACGTAAAAGACTTGCATCTCTGTTTGATGACGGCATTTTTACAGAAATTGACGCTTTTGCCAAATCTGCAGATTCTGATGTTGAGGTAGTGGCAGGTTTCGGTACGGTTAACGGAGCTCCGGTGTATGCCTTTTCACAGGATGTTACAGTTAACGGCGGAGCCGTAAGCGTTGCTCAGTGCGCGAAAATCAAAAAGATTTATGATCTTGCCAGCAAAACAGGCTGCCCCGTTGTAGGAATTTACGATTCAAACGGTATGAGCCTTAAAGAGGGCTTTGAAGGCCTTTCGGCTTATGGTGAGATAGTTAAGGCTTCAACCTGTATTTCGGGGGTAGTTCCGCAGATCTCTGTGGTAGCCGGTGCGGCAATCGGCACTACTGCTCTTATTGCTGATATGGCAGATGTTGTTATAGCAGTAAAGGATGCAGATTTTTATGTAACCGCTCCTTCTGAAATTACAGCAGAGGCATGTGCTGAAGAGGGCACTGTTGATATTCTTGCTGATGATTTTGATTCAGCTTCAAAAGCAGTAAGGGATATTGTTGCGCTTTTGCCTTCAAACAATCTCAGCACTGCTCCGGTATATGATTTTAGTGATCCCACGTCAGCTGCCGAAACAGGCATGAGCGCGGCTGAAATAATCAGCGCTTGTGCAGATGCAGGTTCTGCCGTTGAGCTCAAGGCAAAGTATGCTGAAAACTGCAAAACCGTTCTTGCTACAGTTGCAGGATCAACAGTTGGTTTTGTAGGATTTGACGGCGCTTCAGTTTGCCCTGCATGTGCTTATAAAGCAGAGGCTTTTGTAAAATTCTGCGATGCTTTCAACATTCCTGTTGTAACACTTCTCAGCGCAAACGGACTTTGCAAAGAGCGTGAAAATCAGATGCTTATTGCTTCTGCAAAACTCACTTCAGCATATGCTGCGGCAACATGTCCCAAACTTTCCGTAATAACAGGCAAAGCCGTGGGCGCCGCTTACATTATGCTTGCCGGCAGAGGTTCAAACGCTGATCTTGTTTATTCATGGGATACTTCAGTTGTTTCTCCGCTTGATACAAAAGCGGCAGTTGCGTTCCTTTTCAATGACAGACTTGCAAAGGGCGAAAAGAGAGAAGATCTTGAAAAAGAGTATGAGGATACTCTTGCTTCTCCGTTTACAGCTGCAGCCTGCGGAGCGATAGACGATATCTTCGTTCCTGCAGAAACAAGATCTAAAATAATTGCGGCACTTGATGTGCTTGCAGGTAAAAGGGAAACAACTCTTCCCAGAAAACATTCTGTTAAATAATTAGGAGGATTAAAATATGAAAAGATATACAATCACAGTAAACGGTACAGCTTACGATGTAACAGTTGACGAAGCAGGCAGTGCACCTGCAGCAGCTCCCGCACCGGCAGCCGCTCCTGCTCCCGCAGCAGCACCTGCACCGGCTCCTGCAGCAGCTCCGGCTCCCGCCGCTGAAGCAAAGCCCGCAGCACCCGCTCCGGCAGGCACTCAGGGTTCAGTTTCCGTTGATGCACCTATGCCCGGTACAATTCTTGATGTTAAAGTTTCAGTAGGCGCAACCGTAAATTCAGGCGACGTTCTTGTTATTCTTGAGGCAATGAAGATGGAAAATGAGATCGTTGCTCCTCAGGCAGGTAAGGTTGCTTCTGTCAATGTTTCCAAAGGTGACAGCGTAGACGCAGGTCAGGTTATCGTAACTATCGACTGATTTTATCTATAATCCCTTTCGGGGTTTTCCGCGCGCTTTGCAAGGCTGCTGCACTGACGCGAAACAGTTATATAATCCGCAGCCGGAAAGGCTATGTGAATTAAATGGCAAAAATTGGCATTACCGAAACCGTCCTCAGAGATGCGCACCAGTCTTTGATTGCCACCCGTATGAGAACGGATGAGTTTGAAGGCATTCTTGAAAAAATGGATAAAATCGGTTACCATTCTCTTGAATGCTGGGGCGGCGCAACGTTTGATACCTGCCTTCGCTTTCTTGATGAGGACCCGTGGGACAGACTTCGCCTTATCCGTAAAAAATGCCCCAATACAAAGCTTCAGATGCTTTTCAGAGGTCAGAATATGCTTGGCTACCGCCACTATGCAGATGACCTTGTAGATTATTTTGTTAAAAAGAGTATTGACAACGGTATAGATATTCTTCGTATATTTGACGCACTCAATGACGTGCGCAATCTTGAAACCGCTATCAATGCCGCAAAAAAATACGGCGGACATGTTCAGGCGGCTATCTCTTATACAACAGGCCCCGTTTTTGATATAGAGTATTATTTCAATTATGCAAAGCAGCTTGAAAACGCAGGCGCAGATTCAATCTGTATCAAGGATATGGCTGGTCTTCTTACTCCTTACGGCACATACGATCTCGTAAAGGCTCTTAAAGAGACAGTAAATGTTCCTATCCAGCTTCATTCTCACTATACTTCAGGCCTTGCGTCAATGGTTCACCTCAAGGGTATTGAAGCAGGCGTTGATGTTATTGACACTGCTATCAGCCCGCTGGCAATGGGTACTTCTCACCCTGCAACAGAGTCTATGGTAGCCGCTCTTAAAGATACTCCTTATGACACCGGTCTTGATATCAAGGCTCTTACCGAGATTCGTGATTTCTTCACACCGCTTCGCGAAAAGTATCTCAAAGACGGTCTTCTCAATCCTAAGATGCTCGGCGTAGACGCCAATACCCTTCTTTATCAGGTACCCGGCGGTATGCTTTCAAACCTTCTCAATCAGCTCAAGCAGGCAGGTAAAGAGGATAAGCTTGAAGAAGTTCTTGCAGAAGTTCCGCGCGTTCGTAAGGACAGCGGTTATCCGCCTCTTGTTACTCCTACTTCACAGATCGTCGGCACTCAGTCAGTATTCAATGTAATACTCGGCGAGCGCTATAAGATGGTTACCAAAGAATTTAAAGATATGGTAGCCGGCAAGTACGGAAAGACACCTTGCGATATTGATCCTGAATTCAGAAAGAAAATCTGCGGCGACGAAGAGATTATTGACTGCCGTCCTGCAGATCTCCTCAAGCCCGAACTTGATAAATTCAGAGATGAGATCGCTGAATATTACGAGCAGGAAGAGGATGTGCTTTCCTATGCTCAGTTCGGTGATGTTGCCATCAAGTTCTTCCAGAAGAGAAGAGATAAGAAATACGGCCTTGACGGCAAGCACGATGATATAGAAAATAAGGTTCATCCGGTTTAATATGTTTAAAAGCGTGCCCTGATATTCTTCGGGGCACGTATTTAGCGTCAAGAGGTGTTTTTGTTGTCATTTTATGTTGACGATTTATGCCTTTGGTGCTATAATTTAATTATAAACTTTTTATAAAATATTGTATGGGGGTACATAAAATGAAAGTTCTTATGATTGGCGGAACAGGTCTTCTTGGTTCTGCCGCTGCACAGATTTTTGTTGACCGCGGAAACGAGATCAAAACTCTTGCTCTTCCGCCGCTTCCCGAAGGCGCTCCGCTTCCGAAAGAAATGGAGATCATTTTCCAGGATGCAAATAAGCTTACAGATGACGAAATGGTAGAGATGATGAAAGGCTACGATATGTTCGTTTTCGCAACAGGCGTTGACGAAAGAGTAGAATTTCCCGCTCCTGTTTATGATTATTATTATAAATACAATATCGCTCCGCTTGAGAGATATCTGCCCCTCGCTAAAAAGGCAGGTATGAAAGGCGCAGTAGTTTGCGGTTCTTATTTTGCATGGCTTGCAAAAGAGCGTCCTGATATGAAGCTCACTGAAAAGCATCCTTACATCAAGAGCCGTATCGAGCAGGAAAAGGTTTGCGAAAAGTATTCAGATGCAAACTTCCAGGTAGGCGTTCTTGAGCTTCCTTACATCTTCGGCACACAGCCGGGCAGAAAGCCGGTTTGGGTTATCCTTATCGAACAGCTTCAGAGATTTGAAAAAATGCCGTTCACAATGTATCCGGCAGGCGGCACAGCAATGCTTACAGTTCGCCAGGTAGGTGAATCAATGGTTGGCGCCGCAGAGCAGGCTTACGAGGCTGCTTCAAAGGGTGAAGGTAAATTCCGCGCTTACGGCATTTCCTGCTACAACTATACATGGAGAAAATTCCTCAAGATCGTTTACAGAGCTATGGACGGCATTGAGGACAGAAAGATTGTTGACTGTCCTAAGTGGGCTTTCCAGGCTTTCGGTCTTGTAATGCGCAAGGATTATGCAAAGAGAAATGTTGATTCAGGTATTGACCCTGTAGGTCTTGCTGATATCATGAGTACAAATCTCTTCATTCCGCTTGATGACTGCAAAGAACTTGGCTGTACTCCTGACGATATTGAAAAGGCAATCTTTGATTCAATCAAACTTTCAAAGGATGCTTTTGAAGGTAAAGCAAAACTCGTTGAAATGAAAGGCGAATAATTCAAACAGTGAAAAGCGGTCAGATTTCTGACCGCTTTTTTCTTTTACGATTTATTGTAGTGTTGTTTTTAAGTAATTGCCATTAACTATGAAAAAAACTTGCAAAAAAGAGCTATTTTATATTGCAAAAAACTTGATTTTCTCAATAAACAAGAGTTTGATGAGTATATGAAATTTTTATATATTATTTGTGAGCGTGAAGATTCGGTAGGGTTTTCTATGCAAATGCTTCATATTTTCCAAAAAAGAAATAAAATTTTTCTCTGCGACAATTCGTAATAAACAAGGGGTAGATTAACCGTTATTGGTAAATCTACCCCTATTTGTGTGCTTATAGTTTCTTAATATATTAATGGATTATTGCTGTTTTTTATTTTTTTCATTATTGATTCGAATAAATACTTTACCCTGTTCAATAAATAGTCTTTTTTGATCTGAAGTCATTTGATTGAAAATATAAAGTAATTCTGAGTTGATATCTAAAGTGTTTTTATTGCTGTAACCAACGAGATAATCTATAGAAGTGTTGAAATAATTTGCTAGTGATTTTAATGTATCAATATCGGGCTCAATGTTGTGATTTTCATATTTGTTAATGGATTGCTGGCTGACACCTATAACATCTGCAAGTTGTTTTTGACTTATTTTGTGCTTAATTCGTAATTTTTTCAAATTTTCCACCAAAAAAATCACCTCTTTATATATGATAACAACTTAACTTAGTTAAATAAAACACTGATTATTAGTTCTTGACAACAACTATAGGTTGTTATATAATGTAGTTACAAATTATTAAAAAGGAGTAGAAGTAGAATATGAAAAAAGTATTTGCAATTGTTATGATATTATGTATAGCTTTATCTATATCTGCTTGTAATAATGATGAGGAAACCAACTCTACAACTGTTTCAACAAATGTTTCTACTACTGAGTCTACAACGGTGACTACGACGGAAGAAGAGACAACTCAAAGCACCAACCCCTTTGATTACATAAAAAAGCCAAGTGATTTGTTAAACGATCTTAATCCGTTATTATTGAAAAAAGGCTGTAATATTGATAATTATGTTGATTATAGTAACGCTAATTATGAGATTCATTTGATTGGAAATGGTGAAAGACAAGTGGTGATGATACATAATTCATCATATTATACTGAAAGTGTAGATACAATTTGTTTTGGACCATCAACAACTTTGCTTATTGCTAATAATAAGTTGGCAGTGGTGGGAGAAAATGAGCTTTTTGTCGGTGAAGTGTTTGATACAGTTTTAAAAAATTGTCCTTATGAATATAAATACGACTCTAGTCAAATGAGTTTTCTGTTTGATGATTATTGTGTTAATGTGAATAACGGCAAACGCGCAACTTGGACGATAGGGAACTATGAATTTGCGGTCAGTAAAGGATACAATTCAAATGGCGTTATAGATAGCGTTATGTATAGTATCAACTGGTAATAAGTTCGAGGTGTATTATTATAAGTAAAAATATTCAAACTAATCAATTAATCGGAAAAATTATTGTCTCCGTAATTATTGTGGCGGTTGTTCTCATTGCTGTCAATTTTAATACCTTACAGACAAAAGGTGAGAATTGCAGAATTGTTAGTGTTAATAATGCAGTAGTTAGCTATCAAATTAAATGTCCAAAATGCAGTCATATCTACCCTACGAAATATATTAATGTTTCAAGGGGTGAAAAATATTCTTCTACATATTTTTGTTCGAATTGTTACGAAATCTTTGAATATTCAATTAATAGATAGGTAAATTAGTGCTTTACTTATGATTTTAAATAATAAAAGCAAAAGTTATAAAATATCCGCAGAGCTTAATCCCGATGATTTACTTTTAATCAAAACGTATATATTAGGAACAATAAATGGTTTTTGCATTAATGATAAAGCTTCTGTGTTTTCTGTTCGTATTCTTTTTGGCGGAGATAATAGAAATTGGGATCATACACCTTTGCAAAAAATCTATAATTACTATATTCAGATTGGGAAATCAATAACGGATGCGACGGTATCATCAGCCATTGATGTCGGTAGACTGCTGAAAAAAATTCTTGAGGATGATAAAAGGCAATTTGAAATTGTCGGTAAGGATACTGGACTACTGTATAAGCTTAATTCTTAATGCATAAATTAATGGGCTACATTAGCTAAGAACAGTTAGCTAATGTAGCCCATTAATTTATCAGCAAATCCGCACATCCGCCGGGGATTGAAGATAACCTGCTCTCTACGCAGGGTGGGTTTCATCCGGGCTGCTTTGTGCTCCCAGCTTCCGCTGATGCGGGAGGTCTGCATACCTACAGCACGAGCCTGAATCCCTTTTTAAAACTTGTTCGGGTTATTTAAACCCCCGGTTGTCGAGATGCACAGACTATAAACTATTATATTATTTGTGATGCCGTATTATTATTGCTCGGTAGGATCGTAATATTCAACGTCAAACTGAGCTTCAACCATCTTCATAAGAATATCGGAAACCTTGTTATATTCTTCTTCGTCTTCGATTTCCTCAAGATACTCTTCTTCGCCGTCATCCACAACTTTAAGGATAATAACTTCATAGTCGCCGTCAACAACTTCTTCGTTTTCATCCTTATATTCGGTTATTGCAACATAAACACCGTTATCACTTTCATATCTTTTAAGAAGCTCAAACAGTATCTCTTCTCCGTTTTCATCGGTTACTGAAATAATGTCCGGCTCGTAAAGTTCTTTATCGTCTGCCATTTGCACAGCTCCTTTCTTTCACCTATTATAATATTAAATAAGCTTTTCGTCAATAGTAATATCTGCCTGTTAAAAACTTACAAAAAAATAAAAAATGTTGAAAAAAACTATTGACAAACACTAAAAAGTATGCTATTCTTTAGTTGAACTTAAGAGGTGGCTGGTAAATCGCAGGGTTTCCGCTAAAGCCGCATTAGCATATAACTGAAAGCCGGATAAAGGTTAAGATTTATATGCATAGCAGCCAGGCCAGACGGTACGGTGTGCGCCTTTATGGTAATAAGACCAAGGATAACCAAAAGCGAAATTTAAAGTAACCTCAGGGTGTTCGTAAAAGCAAAGTGCCAATGCCTATAAATTAAAAGTTTGTATCAAGTAATGAGAAGGCATTACAAAGGCTCAAAGAGCAAAGAAAGATACAAAAAATTAATTTAAGCAAATTTCATCGGGTGAAAGACGTTGAAATGTATCGCAGGGCAGGAGGCTAAATTGCAGAGATCAGCCACGAAGTTCAAATGGAGTTTTCAGAAAAGGAGGCATTTGTCCAATGGATGTAGAACCTGTTCAGACAAACGCCTGCAAAGTGTCCGGGTAATATAACGGTTATTTGTATCGACAGATTTCTGCCGGAAGAAGTGGCAGAGGCGGGTACAGGCTTTATGAAGTTTCTTAAGAAGTTATGGCAGGAAACCCATAAATGGGCACACAGGCGTGTAAAAAATTTAATTTGAGATAAAAATTCTTGTTTAAATTTGGCTTTGCCTGCAAAGGCCTGAAGAGTTATTCTTCAATAATTTCTTTATTATAATATAACAGAAAAGGAATTAATCCGATGGGCTAACATGTATTGATCGATAATTATAATGACGGAGAGGTGGTTCCTATGTTCGGGAAATTCATCTACTTGATTAAATAATTATACGAGGTCAGTCCAATGTACAGTTAAATTGAATATTCGAGGCTCCCGATGTTAAAACATCGGGAGTTTTTTTCGTTGCGGTTGCTTTTTGTATTTGTGTTTAATATAATTGTTTTATAATGATTTTATTGAAACGAGATGCTTTATGATTAATATAAAAGATATGAACATAAAAGATTATTCAGTAATGCCGCAGAAGATTCTTCAGTTCGGGGAGGGCAATTTTCTGCGTGCTTTTTTTGATTTCATGGTTCAAAAACTTAATGAAAACAATATGCTGGGCGGCAGTGTAGTTATGGTTAAGCCTACGTCAAGTAAGCCGCGCCCTGAGTTTAATGAGCAGAATTGCCGCTATTTTGTTCTTGAGCGCGGTCTTGAAAACGGAAATATAATTGACAGAAGCACTCCTATAACAAGCGTGTCGCGCTTTCTCAGTGCGTATGAAGATGCACAGGAACTTTTGAATATAGCGGTTTCTCCTGAACTTAGTGTTATTGTTTCTAATACTACGGAAGCGGGCATTGTCTACAATGAAGGCGAAAGCTTCGATGAATACCCTAATGTTTCTTATCCCGCCAAGCTTTGCAGGTTGCTGTTTGCAAGATATTCTTCTCTTGGCCGTGATTTTGCGCCACTGATTCTGCCCGTTGAGTTAATAGAGAATAACGGCTCTGTTTTAAAAGATATAGTAATCAGATACGCTGATGATTGGAACCTCGGCGTTGACTTCATCAGTTATCTACGAGAGAATTGTAAATTTTGCTCAACCCTTGTGGATAGAATAGTTACCGGTTTTCCTCAGAATGACGCGCAGTCTGTGTTTGCAAAACTTGGCTGTGAGGATAAACTTGCCGTAGCGTGCGAGCCGTATATTTCCTGGGTCATAGAGGGCAGGGAAGACTGGAAAGATATTTTTCCTGCACATAAAATTTTTGCAAATGTTAAGTGGGTCGATGATATTTCATCTTACCGTGAAAGAAAAGTAAAAATATTGAACGGTGCACATACGATGTCTGTGCTTGCAGCTTATCTTTGCGGATATAGTATAGTGCGTGATATGATGCACGACGATGATTTTTCATATTATCTCAATACTGCAATAGATAAGGAGATACTTCCTACTATAAATATGGAAAAGGCAGAACTGCAGGATTTTAAAAACAGCGTTTTTGAGAGGTTTTGCAATCCTTTTATTGATCATAAGCTGCTCGATATTTCTCTTAACAGTGTTTCAAAGTTCAGGTCACGCTGCCTTGGCAGTATTTTACAGTATACGGATATATTCGGTACTGCGCCCGACCTGCTGTCATTTGCTTTTGCCGCGATGATAAAGTTTTATGACGGTAAATTTATGCCTAATGGTGATTTTATTGCAAAATCTGATTATTCAGAATATTGCGTTCGAGATTCTGAAGAAGTTTTGCGCCGGTTTGAATACGCTTATAAAACCGATGATCCCGTTTATGAAATACTAAGGAATGAAAATCTGTGGGGCACAGATTTAACATGTATAAGCAGCCTTTATTCAAAAGTTGCCGATTGTTTTGATAATATTAAAAAGTTTGGCGTCCGTCAGTCGCTCGGAAAGGTGCTTTACCATGAATAAGCTTTTTAAAATTAACGATAAAGACACAGTTGCTGTTGCGCTATGTGATTTAAAAGCAGGCTATTCTGAAAACGGAATAACTTTAAAAAGCGATGTCCCTTTCGGCCATAAAGTACTAATAAAAGATACTCCTGCAGGGCAGGATATTATAAAATACGGTTATCCGATAGGGCTTGCAAAAAAAGATCTTTTTGCAGGTGATTATGTTCATTCTCATAATCTTGAAACAAGCCTCGGAGACGGTCCGACGACATATTTTTATAATGGAAATTTCGACGGGTATATCCCCGAAAAAACCGACCTCACTTTCAAAGGCTATAAGAGAGATGACGGTTCAGTCGGAATAAGAAATGAAATATGGATAATTCCTACAGTCGGATGTGTAAACAAGCTTTGCGAAAAAATCAAGTCAAAGGCTGTTGAAAAACTCGGTCTTGACGACAGCGATATAAAAGTTTTTTCTCATCCTTACGGCTGCTCACAGATGGGCGATGATATGAGTGCTACGCAAAAGATACTTGAGTCTCTTGTTTCTCATCCTAACGCAGGCGGTGTGCTCGTAGTTTCCCTGGGTTGTGAAAACAATAACCTTGATGTGTTCAAACCGCTTTTAGGTGAGTATAACAAAGACCGAGTTAAATTTCTTGTAGCGCAGAAAGAGACAGACGAACTCGCCTCCGGCATGAAATTACTTGAAGAACTTAATGAATACAGAAACAAATTCATCCGCACCGATTTACCTGTTGATAAACTTAAAATAGGTCTTAAATGCGGCGGATCTGACGCTTTTTCAGGTATAACCGCAAATGCGCTCTGCGGTAAAATAACTGATGATCTTACCTCAAAAGGGCTGGCTTGTATCCTCACCGAAACTCCTGAGATGTTCGGAGCAGAAATGCTTCTTATGGCACGTGCTGAAAACAAAAAAATATTTGATGATATAGTTGGCATGATAAATAATTTTAAGGATTATTTTACTTCAAGAAATCAGCCCGTTTATGAAAACCCGTCTCCCGGCAATAAAGCAGGCGGAATAACCACGCTTGAGGAAAAAAGCCTTGGCTGTGTTCAGAAGGGCGGCACTGCTGTAGTAACTCGAGTGCTTGAATATGGTGAAAAAGCATGTGAAAACGGACTTCAGCTTCTTTGCTCACCGGGCAACGATATAGTTTCAACAACTGCGCTCACCGCAGCGGGCGCTCATATGATACTTTTCACAACAGGCCGCGGAACTCCGCTCGGAGCAGCAGTTCCCACCGTGAAAATATCATCAAATTCTCCGCTTGCCGAACGAAAACCCGGCTGGATAGATTTTGACGCGGGCGTTCTTCTTAACGGCACCGATTTTAATACAGCGGCAGATGAGCTTGAAAAACTTATTCTGAAAACCGCATCGGGCGAAAAAACAAAAAATGAGAAAAATGCTTTTTTTGAGTTCGCAATTTGGAAAGACGGAGTTACTATGTAACGCTGTTCGGACTTGACAATCACTCGTTTATTTGTTAATATAATTTCAATATTAAACGGCTGGGAAAAAGAGGAGTATTTTTCCGCTTGCTTTCAGAGAGCAGTCGGCAGGTGCAAGACTGTAAGCAATGAAAAAGAAGGTAGCTTTTGAGCCGGCGGGGTGAAATTGCAGTAACTTCGTTCGTGTTTCCGCGTTAAGGAAAAGAGCGGCGCTTTTAGCGCAATTTGAGTGGTACCGCGGAATTATGCTTTCGTCTCATTTTGGGGCGAAAGTTTTTTTATTGTTCAGAATAATAAACGGCATTGCCGCACAGGAGTTGATTTTATGTCAAAAGAACTTGCAAAGCAGTATAACCCTGCAGAAGTTGAGGACCGCACCTATAAATTCTGGTGCGATAATAAATACTTTCATGCAGAGGTGGATAAAACAAAAAAGCCTTATACCATAGTTATCCCTCCCCCGAATATTACGGGTCAGCTTCACATGGGCCATGCGCTTGATAATACTCTTCAGGATATACTTATTCGCTGGCGCAGAATGCAGGGCTACGATGCACTGTGGCTTCCCGGTACAGACCATGCGTCTATTGCAACAGAGGCAAAGATCGTTGAAGCAATGCGCAAGGAAGACGTAACTAAAGAAGAAATCGGCAGAGATGAATTTTTAAAGCGCGCCTGGGCATGGAAAGATCAGTACGGCTCAAGAATTATAGAGCAGCTTAAAAAAATGGGCTCTTCCTGTGACTGGGACAGAGAAAGATTTACAATGGACGAGGGCTGCTCAAAAGCCGTAAAAGAGGTTTTTGTAAATCTTTATAATAAGGGTCTTATCTATCAGGGCAAAAGAATGGTAAACTGGTGCCCGCACTGCTGCACAACTATTTCCGATGCGGAAGTTGAGTACGAAGATCAGGCAGGTCATTTCTGGCATCTGCGCTATCCTTTCAAGGACGGCAGCGGTTATGTTGAACTTGCCACAACAAGACCTGAAACAATGCTCGGCGATACTGCAGTTGCAGTAAATCCTAACGATGAGAGATATAAGGACATCGTCGGCAAAACTCTTATACTTCCTATCGTTCACAGGGAAATACCTGTAGTAGCTGATGAATACGTTGATATTGAATTCGGTACGGGCGTTGTTAAAATAACTCCAGCTCACGACCCAAACGACTACGAAGTAGGTCTTCGCCATAACCTTGAAATAATAGATGTTATGACTGATGACGGCCATATTGCCGAGGGCTGGGGCAAGTACAGCGGTATGGACAGATATGAGTGCCGCAAGGAGATAGTAAAAGATCTTGAAGCTGAGGGCGCTCTTATCAAGATTGAGGATTACAGCCATAACGTAGGCACCTGCTACCGCTGTCATTCAACTATTGAGCCGCGCCTTTCCAAGCAGTGGTTTGTAAAAATGGAACCGCTTGCAAAGCCCGCAATCGATGTTGTTAAGAATGGTGAAGTAAAGTTTGTTCCCGAAAGATTCAGCAAGATATATTATCACTGGATGGAAAATATCAAAGACTGGTGTATCTCACGTCAGCTTTGGTGGGGTCACAGAATACCTGCTTATTATTGCCAGGACTGCGGAGAGGTAATCGTTTCTAAGGAAGACGTTAAGAAGTGCCCCAAGTGCGGCGGCAATCATATTGAGCAGGATCCTGATACACTTGACACATGGTTCAGTTCAGCGCTCTGGCCGTTCAGCACACTCGGCTGGCCTGATAAAACTCCGGAACTTGAATATTTTTATCCAACAAATACTCTGGTTACGGGTTATGATATAATATTCTTCTGGGTTGCAAGAATGATTTTCTCAGCAGTTGAGCACACAGGTAAAGTTCCGTTTGATACGGTTCTTATCCACGGCCTTGTTCGTGATGCTCAGGGCAGAAAAATGAGTAAATCACTCGGCAATGGTATTGACCCGCTCGAGGTTATTGATGAATACGGCGCTGACGCTCTCAGATTTACTCTTGCAACAGGCAATTCACCCGGAAACGATATGCGTTTTTCAGATGATAAAGTTAAGGCTTCACGCAATTTTGCAAATAAGCTTTGGAACGCCGCAAGATTCGTTCTTATGTATCTTGGTGACGATTATAAGTTTGAGGGTCTTCCCAAAGAACTTGCTCTTGAGGATAAGTGGATAATTTCAAAGGTAAACACACTTGCAAAAGACGTTACCGCAAACCTTGAAAAATTCGAACTCGGCGTTGCCATTCAGAAACTCTATGACTTTATCTGGGATGTGTTCTGTGACTGGTATATCGAGATCTCAAAGATAAGGCTTCAGAGCGGTGAAGGCGCAGATACAGCAAAGGCTGTACTTGTATATGTATTGACCGACATCTTAAAGCTTCTGCATCCCTTTATGCCGTTTATTACGGAAGAGATATATCAGGCAATTCCTCATGATACAGAATCTATCATGATATCAAAGTGGGTAGAGTATGATGATGCGCTCAACTTTGCCGCAGAGGAAGAGCAGGTTGAAAAGATAATGTCAGCCGTAAGAGCAATCAGAAACCGCAGGGCAGAAATGAATATTCCGCCAAGCAGAAAAGCGGCTGTTTTTGTTGAAACTCAGGATGCTGATACGTTCAATTACGGAGCAGAGTTTATTAAACGTCTTGCTTATGCGGGTGATGTAACAGTTGCCGCTTCGTTTGAAAATCTCGGCAATGTTGTTACGATTATCACAGAAAGCGCAAAAATATATATTCCTATGGGAGAACTTGTTGACTTTGAAGCTGAAAGAAAACGCCTTGAAAAAGATCTTGCAGCTGCTCAGGATAAGCTTGATTTCATTAATAAAAAGCTTTCAAATCCCGGCTTCGTCAATAAAGCTCCTGAAAATGTTGTAAATAAGAACCGTGAAGATGCCGCTAAACTTGAAGAAAAGATAAGCGGAATTAAAGCGTCTCTCGATTCTCTCGGAAAGTGAAATTATGGATTATCAGACAGCTTTAGATATAATGCAGAATAAACAAAGCCTCGGCATAAAGCCGGGGCTTTCAAGTATAAAGTCGCTTCTTGCAAAAATGGGCGATCCGCAGGAAAAAATTAAGATTATACATATTGCGGGTACAAACGGAAAAGGCACTGTTGCAAATCTTATTTCAAACGGACTTGTTTCATGTGGGCTTAAGACAGGTCTTTTTACTTCTCCCTGGGTAACCGATTACAGAGAGCAGATACAGCTTAACGGCAATTTTATTCCAAAGGAAAGATTTGCTTATTATGTTGAGCAGTATTACACAGAACCCGCAACCGAGTTTGAACTCCTTACGGCAATAATGTTCAGATATTTTGCAGATGAAAATGTTGATTATGCCGTTGTTGAGTGCGGTATGGGAGGCGCGCTTGACGCCACAAATGCGTTCACGCGTCCAGAAGTTGCCGTTATAACTTCTGTTTCAATGGACCACACCGCTTTCCTGGGAAATACCGTAAAGGAAATAGCTGCTCAGAAAGCGGGTATAATAAAGGATAATTCTGTCTGCGTTTTATATCCTAACCCTCATTGTGAGGAGATTTTTGAGGAACGCTGCAAGCAGACGGGAAGCAGGCTGATAAAAATAAAGCAACAGCACGATTTCAGAAAGAATAATCTTGCGGTTGCCCGTGAGTGTATGGCATATCTCGGTCAGTGCGCTCATCTCGATTATCCTGTCTTGCCCGCACGTCAGGAACGCTTCGGTAATATCTTGCTTGACGGTGCTCATAATGAAAACGGCGCACACGCGCTGGCGGACAGTCTGCCGCTTGAAAATATAACCGCTGTTATTGCGATGATGGCTGATAAGGACTGCGATTCATACCTGAAAATCATTGCACCCCGGTGCAGAAAAATAATTACTACCGAAACTTCAAACCCGAGAACTCTTGCCGCTGAAAATCTTGCTGAAATAGCCGGCAGATACTGCAATTGTGTGTCTTATGAAAAAGATCCTCACAAAGCACTTGAGCTCGCCAAAAGGGAAAATATGTTTACACTTGTGTGCGGTTCATTCTTTCTTGCGCGCGATGTCAGAAAAGATTTGATTTAATTTCATATTTCGCTAAATTATTTATATCCGCTTTGGTATATTTACTGAAGCGGATATTTTTTTTGGAGTGAAAAATATGAATGTAACTATTGAATCAAGCGGAAATTTGATGATAGCTTATCTTACAGGGGAACTGGACCATCACAGCGCAGCTGATATACGGGATAAAATAGATACAGCGGTAAGCTGTAAACAGCCTACCCATTTGATACTCGATTTCAAAAACGTTTCTTTTATGGATTCCAGCGGTATAGGGCTTGTTATGGGCAGATTTCGCCTTATGCAGAATCATCACGGCAGCGTTGAGATAAGAAACGTTACCACGCAAACTAAAAAGATAATGGAACTTGCCGGACTCGGCAGAATAGCGATAATTAATGAAAGAAAAGAATAATTTTCAGTATAACTCTTATGACTTATACTGCCTGTTTTGACTGCGGTATAAGTTCGGAGTATGTGTTTTCTGCGCATTTGTTCGCCCGCATCGGCGCAGATTTTAAACAGTATTGCGGGCAGAAAGGCTTTGGAAATAATTATGCAGAATGAATTTAGGCTTACAGTGAGCAGTAAAAGCGTAAATGAAGGATTTGCACGTGTTGTTGTTTCAGCTTTTGCAGCACCGCTTGATCCAACTCTTGAGGAACTTGCAGATCTGAAAACAGCTGTTTCGGAGGCTGTTACGAATTGTATCGTTCACGGATATAAGGACAGATACGGAAAAATTTACATAACAGGCAGAATTGACGGATCAACCGTTAAAATCATAATACGGGACAAGGGCTGCGGTATAGAAAATATAGAGCAGGCAATGACTCCGCTTTTCACAACCGGAGAGGGGGAGCGCGCGGGTCTGGGCTTTACCGTTATGGAAAGTTTCTGTGATAAGGTAACGGTGCGTTCAAAATCCGGAGCGGGCACAAGTGTAACACTTGTGAAAAACATAGAGGGAAAAAGTAAATGGTAAAAGAAAACCGTGATAAGATGATTGAGGATAATATAGGCCTCGTTCATTCTATCGCAAAGCGCTTTACAGGCAGGGGCGTTGATTACGAAGACCTGTTTCAGACGGGGTGCGTTGGTCTTATAAAAGCTGTTGATAATTTTGATGAAAGCAAGGGCTTTAAATTTTCCACTTATGCAGTTCCTGTGATAATGGGTGAAATAAGGCGTGTATTCAGAGACGGAGGCGCAATCAAGGTAAGCCGTGCTTTAAAGGAAAAATCTGTAAAAGCGCAGATGCTGAGGGAAAGGTTTGCCAAAAGAGAACTTCGTGAGCCTACCGTCAGCGAGCTTTCTGATATGTTGGGCTGTGGTGTTGACGAAACCGCAGAGATACTGAATGTTATAAACCCCATGCTATCTCTCAATTCGTTCGGAGAAGACGGAAGCGAGAGCCTTGACGTTCCGTTCGATAACAGAGAAGAGATATTCGACCGAATATCTGTTATGCAGGTTATGGAGAAACTCTCTGATGAAGAACGGTTTATAATTAACTCACGGTATTTCAACGGAAAAACACAAAGCGAAACGGCGAAAAAGCTCGGCGTTTCTCAGGTGCAGGTTTCAAGAAAAGAAAAAGATATTTTAAAAAAGCTTCGGATCATGCTGAAATAGAAATAAAAAATAAACCCGGCGTGCGTACTGCATGCCGGGCCTTTTAGTTATATTGATAAATTATTGCTCGTTTATCAGTGAGCAATTTTTTTCATAGCAGAAGAAACCTGCTTTGATTTCATAATGCTTTTATACATTGAATCAACTACTACGGGATGAAGTGTTTCCACAAACTCAAGCATTTTAGAATTCTTTACCCTGTATTTCTGTTTAGGATGAGGTGCAGAAACTGCTTTTATTACTGCGTTTACAAGGTATTTTGGGTCATTTGCGTATTTTAATTCAAGGGTCATTGCTGCTTTCATTGTAGAAAGAACATCTTTGTAATATTTTGTGTTCTCAATCAATTTGTCAAATGATTTTGCTGTCTTGTCGCGCATTGCCGTTTTGAATGAGCCCGGCTGGATTTTAATTACGGGAATATCCAGAAACATAAGCTCACGCCTCAGAGAATCGTTGTATGCTTCAACAGCGTATTTTGAAAGCGTGTAAGGGCCGTTAAACGGCTGCGGTGTCATCCATCCGCATTCTGATGAGCAGTTTACTATTCTGCCGTGGCATTTAAGTACAAGCGGGAAGAAGGTCTTGTTCACTCTTACCATTCCCATCAGGTTTACTCTCAGCACGTTTTCAATAACCTCAACATCGCCTTCAATGAGTGACGCCATTTCCTGCACTCCGGAAAAATTAATTATGGCGTCAAGATGGTCGGCTTTTGCCGAAACTGCCTCATATGCTTCGTCAATGCTTTTTTGGTTTGTAACATCCATTCTAATCGGATATTCATATTCGCTGCCGAATTCATCAAGAGCGCCTTGATTTCTGCCGCACGCAAAAACAAACCAACCGTTTTTTGAAAGAGCTTTTGCAACTTCGTTACCCAGACCACTGGTTGCCCCGGTTACAAGTGCATATTTCATTTTAAACACCTCAGATTACAAATTACGACAAATTATAAACTTTTTATAAACTAATTATAACATAAAAATTAACATCAGTCAATAAGGTGCAAAAGCTAAATTTAATTTGGGCGTTTTTGCATAAATGTAAAAAAGACGGGCAAAGCCCGTCTTTTTGATTAAAGGTTATTAAGATCGTAAGGAGTTTTTTGATAAACAAAGTAATTGAGCCAGTTTGAAAAAATAAGATTGCCCGCGCTTTTCCAGTTCATTTTTGGAACAAGTTTAATATCATCGTTCGGAAAATAGTTTACCGGCTTCTTTATCGGAAGTCCTTTGTCAAGATCTCTGAAATATTCTTTAGCAAGTGTATCCCTGTCGTACTCGCTGTGGCCGGTAATAAAAAAGTTGCGGCAGTCCATATCAGAAATAATGTGAACTCCTGCCTCTTCACTGTAAGATATTATTTGCAGGTCTTTTACTTTCGCAATATCTGAAGTGCTCAGTTCCCATTCACGTGAGTGCGGCACATAGAAAACATCGTCCATTCCTCTCATCAGAGGATGCGTAACATCAAGACTTATGTGCGGATAAATGCCAAATCTTTTTTCAGGCAGTGTTTTAGGATTGATACCGTATTTATAATAAAGAGCGGCAAACGCGCCCCAGCAAAGATACATTGTGGAGTAAACGTTTGTTTTAGTCCATTCAAATATCTCGCAAAGCTCATCCCAGAAATCCACATCTTCAAATTTAAGATCGGCAAGCGGTGCTCCCGTAATTATCATTCCGTCGTATTTGTTGTGCTTTACCTTGTCAAATGTTTTGTAGAATTTAAGCATGTGTTCCATAGGAGTGTTTTTTGAAACATGCGTGGAAGCCTGCAAAAGTTCAACATTAATCTGAAGAGGGGAGTTTGATAACAGTCTTAAAAGCTGTGTTTCAGTAACTATCTTTGTGGGCATCAGATTAAGAATAATAATGTCAAGCGGACGTATATCCTGTGTGTCTGCTCTTCTGTTGCTCATTACAAATACATTCTCAAGTTCTAAACTCTGTTTTGCCGGAAGCTCTTCATCTATTCTGATAGGCATTTTATCACCTCTTTAATATAATGTAATAAAATAATATATATCAATACTATATCCATATAGCGTGAAACTAATTATAGCAAATAAAAAATACAAATGCAACCGCAAATTTTTGTATAAAAAGACGAAACCGAAAAAAAATCAAAATTTCCTAAAAAAAGCTGTTGACTTTTTGATTGTGTTGTGGTAATATTATCAAGCGCTCAGGAAACGGGCGCACAAAGGACCTTGAAAATTGAACAACGATGAAAGAAAAGGAACCCGAGATTCGAGAGAGTAAAGAAGTACTCAAGTAATTAAAGGAACGACAGAGTTCGCGAGCGAAGAGCTTGAAACGAGGTTAGTACAGTGCCGAAAGGTACTGATATTGATACAATAGTTTTAAGAGTTTGATCCTGGCTCAGGACGAACGCTGGCGGCGTGCCTAACACATGCAAGTCGAACGAAGCTTGATTTCAGATTTCTTCGGAATGACGAATGATATGACTGAGTGGCGGACGGGTGAGTAACGCGTGAGCAACCTGCCCTTCAGAGGGGGATAGCGTCTGGAAACGGACGGTAATACCGCATAACGTATGATGATCGCATGGTCGACATACCAAAACTGAGGTGCTGAAGGATGGGCTCGCGTTGGATTAGATAGTTGGTGGGGTAACGGCCTACCAAGTCGACGATCCATAGCCGGACTGAGAGGTTGAACGGCCACATTGGGACTGAGACACGGCCCAGACTCCTACGGGAGGCAGCAGTGGGGAATATTGCAC
>CDZQ01044685.1_pt1 | contig 30647 bp, 30 predicted proteins | sample 554831 | NCBI WGS metagenome assembly CDZQ01 (sample SAMEA3182112, study PRJEB8094) | gut metagenome | biome: human; feature: gut; material: Stool; isolation source: human stools | place: Canada | collected 2013-05-06 | reverse complement strand
ATTTTATTCTCTGTTTTTATTATACACGCTTCTTGTTTTTTTGTCAATAAACATTGACAAATGGCGAAAAACAAGTTATACTGAAAAAAACACGAAAGGACTGAACGGTATGCTGAAGAATAGAAAATTACAACACATTGGTTTTCCGGTAAACGATCTCGAAAAGACCACCGACTGGTATGTAAATGTGTTAGGCTTTGAAGTTGTGAATGAGGCAACAACACCCGATGGAAAAGTTCCCATTAAATTTATTAAAAATGGAACAACCGTATATGAACTGTATCAACCGGAGCAGCCGCTGGATGAACAGATTGCAAAAAAAATCGATCACCTCTGTTATGATTCCCAAAATATTGAAGAAGATTATGACTTTTGTGTTAAAGCAGGATATACGATCACAACGCAGGGAATTGAACAGCTGGAAACAGTGTGGGAAAACGGCGTGCGGTATTTTAAAATAGCCGGTCCGTCCGGAGAAGAAGTTGAATTTTGTCAGATTTTGTAAGAAAAAGAGGTATGTTTTCAGGCATACCTCTTTTTTTGTATCTCTTTTTAGATTTCCTGCGTTTGTTGTTTGAGCCATTGCGCCGCCGGTTTGTCCAAGTATGTAGATAGTGTTTGATAAACACGGTCATGATATTCATTTAACGTTGATTTTTCTTGAGGTGAAAGAAGATTTGGCAGAATGGCCTCGCGTTCAAACGGACAAAGTGTTACAGTCTCAAAGTGTAAGAAGTCGCCGAACGAGGTCGTTCGATCTTCCTGGCAAAGCATCAGGTTCTCCAGGCGGATTCCATATTGACCGTTGCGATATAACCCCGGTTCGTCGGAGGTGAGCATTCCGGGTTCAAAAACGGTTTGTGCTCCAAATCCCACCCCAGACTCGTGCACATTGAGCAAGTATCCTACGCCGTGTCCGGTTCCATGATTGTAATCTAATCCTTGCCGCCACAATTCTTCTCTGGCTAAACAGTCCAGCATTTTTCCGGTTGTTTTTTGTTTAAATACAGCTGCTGCAAGTGCCAGATTCGCTTTTAGTACATAGGTATAATCTTGTTTTTGTTGTTCTGTTAACGGCCCCAGAGCAATCGTTCGTGTAATGTCTGTGGTGCCTTGAAGATAATGTCCTCCGGTATCTACAAGCAGGAAGTTTTCGGGACGCAGCATCGCATTACTTTGGGCGGATGCTTCATAGTGAACAATGGCTCCGTGCGGACCATAAGCCAGGATCGGGGCAAAACTTTGGTATAAATAGTCCGGTTGCGCTTTTCGAAAGCTGTCTAACTTTTCTGCCGCAGAGATTTCTGTGATTTTTTCAGATGCAACATGAGTTTTTAGCCAGTGGATAAAGCAGGTGCATGCAATTCCGTCTTTAAGATGTGCTTTTCGAATTTGGTCGCATTCCGTTGGATTTTTTATGGCTTTATCTTTTTCAATTAGATTCTGATCTATAATGGAATTTTGGCCCTGCACAGCCTCAATAATAGCGCAGTTTGCAGACTTCAGATCTACCAGAATCTTTTGATTTTTAATCGTCTTCAGATATGGATATATCTGGTCATAATCCCGCAGGTGAGCGCCGTATTTTTTAAGTTGTGCAAGAACTGCTTCAGAATAGTTTTGAGGATTGGAAAACAGGAATACCTGTTTGGCGGTCACTATGCAGTACGCTAAAACTACCGGAGTGTATGCAATATCTGCGCCGCGGATATTCAGTAACCAGGCAATTTCGTCCAGCGCAGTGATAAGGTAAATTTGCGCATTGGATTGTGCCATGGATTGCCGTATTTTTAAAATTTTATCTTGGGCCTGCTGGCCTGTATATTCTTCCGATAGGCAAAAGGTTGGGTTTGCTGGAAGGGAGGGCCTGTCTTTCCAAATTGTATCTAATAAGTCAATATCCGTTCGAAATTGGATCCCGTAGGGATCCAATTTCTTATGCAGTTGTTGTGCTTGTTGCTGGCTGATGGTTCGTCCGTCAAAGGCTAAAACGTCTTTGGGCTGAAGCGTTTGCGCTAAGAAGCATTCTATCGTTGGCACATCTTTTTCACCTGACCGAAACAGCTGAATCGGTGTTTGTGTTAATTCTTGTTCTGCTTGTAAAAAGTAACGTCCGTCCGTCCATAATCCGGCGATATCAGCGGTTACGACAAGGACTCCTGCGGATCCCGTAAATCCGGACAGGTATTGGCGGCCTTTAAAATAATCACATACATATTCAGAAAGATGAAAGTCATTGCTTCCAACCAGATAGGCCGTTATGCCGTTTTGTTTCATGAGTGCACGTAATTGTTCGATTCTTTGTTGGATCATTTTTTTCACTCCTTGCTACTTTTAATGATATCACAGCCGGGATAAAAAGTCAACGTGTGCAGCCGTCACGGGAATTGTTTTTCAACATATAATGATATTGGGCGTGATATATTTGGCTCGATTCGGTATAACAGGGGAATGATTCTATGACAAATGATAATAAAAATCCCGCAATCGCGGTTATCGGCGGAGATCTCAGACAGATACGCGCTGCGGAATATTTGATGCAGGCCGGTTATTCCGTCCGCATTTATGGTTTTGATCAATATGAACTTCCGAAAGATTGCTTCTTAGCTGATTCTTTAGTGCAGGCTGTTTCGGGAGTAGATTATGTGATTTTGCCTCTTCCCTGGTCAAGGGATGGGGTGATTCTCAATGCTCCGTATAGTGCTGAGGATATTGAATTAGAACAGATTTATGCGTCTGTCATGCCGTGGATGACCGTGCTGGGCGGGAAAATAGATTGTTGTAGTTTTGCCGATCGAGGGATTCGGGCTATCGATTATTTTGCGCAAGAATCGTTTCAGATTTTAAATGCAGTTCCTACCGCAGAAGGGGCGATTCAGATTGCAATGGAAGAAAGTCCCATTACAATCAGTCAAAGTCGATGTCTGGTTGTGGGATATGGGCGCATAGGAAAAGTTCTTGCTCAACGATTAAGAGGACTGCATGCTTCTGTCTGTGTTTCTGCCCGGAAAAGCGAAGATTTTGCATGGATTCGAGCTTCCGGATACGAAAGTATCAAAACGAGTGATATCAGACAGCGAATCGGGGAGTTCGATTTTATCTTTAACACCGTTCCTGTTCGAGTTATTTCTGAAGCAGAATTGCAGCAGGTAAAGCGCGGTGCATTATTGATTGATTTAGCCTCTGCACCGGGCGGAATTGACATGGAAAGCGCACAGAAATATGGTGTGCAAACGGTCTGGTCGTTATCTTTGCCCGGAAAGGTTGCGCCTGATACAGCAGGCAAGATCCTTTCACAGGTTCTTGCAGATGTGATCCAGGAAACACAAAGATAAAAGGAGGCAGAAAATGCCGGAAAACACAAAAATAAGAATCGGTTTCGGTTTATGCGGTTCGTTTTGCACGCTTTCTAAGGCCATGGAGCAAATGCGTCAGCTTGTTGTACAAGGGTATGATGTAACGCCGATTATGTCAGAAAATACATATCGGACCAATACCCGTTTTGGTACAGCACAAAGTTTTATTGACCAGGCTGAGCAAGTCACGCAAAAGCCGGTTCTTCATTTTATAGAACAGGTAGAGCCGTTTGGGCCGAGAAAGTTATTGGATTTATTGATTATTGCGCCCTGTACGGGTAATACGCTGGCCAAATTGGCAAACGGAGTTTCAGATACGCCGATTACTCTCGCGGCAAAAGCACATCTTCGCAATGAGCGCCCGGTTTTAATTGCGTTGTCTTCAAATGATGCCTTATCGCAAAACGCAAAAAACCTTGGCGTGTTGTTGAATAGTAAAAATATCTTTTTTGTTCCGTTTGGGCAAGATGATGCTTTGAAAAAACCAACTTCTTTAGTTGCTTGTTTTAATCAGATCCCTGAGGCCGTATCTTTGGCCCTTCAGGGCATTCAGATGCAGCCTATGCTTGTTCAGACGGGTGGATAAAGAAGATGCTTTTGTAAAAAAGCAGGGTTGAATCGCGTGCTTGATTTTAGATCATAAATAAATCAAAGTCCCTATGGTTTACTGAATATACCATAGGGACTTTTAAGGTTAAACAATACTTCTACCTCGAATAGTTGTTTTTAAATGCAAGGCACATTGCGTAAAAAGGTTTCGTAAACAGCCTTATCGTATCGAGGTAAAGAGTGTTTAGAAAATTTTTATATTGTCTGTGGTACAGGATCTTTTTCAGCTATGTTATAGACGAAAGAATCCTCTTAACACACTGGTTTATTGAACGGGTTGTTTTTCTTGAGGTTTTGTTTGACCTAATGGCGTCAAAGTTGCGCACTCTTCATCCGTTCTGTATTCAAAAATAGGATCTCCGGTTTTTTCAATGCAGGCTTTTGTAATCGTTACTTTTTTGATATGCAAGTCAGACGGAACCTCAAACATAATATCCGTCATGATATTTTCTACAATCGTGCGCAGCCCTCGGGCCCCGGTATTTTTCTCCACGGCCTTTTCGGCAATGGCTTCAATGGCTTCCTTTTCAAACACCAGTTGAGCGTGATCCATTTGCATCAGTTTTTGATATTGTTTGATCAGTGCATTTTTAGGTTCGGTCAGAATTTTAACCAGACTATCTTTATCCAGTTTTTCAACGGATACAATAGCCGGAATTCGGCCGACCAGTTCCGGAATCAAGCCGAATTTGATCAGGTCATGCGACTCACATTGCTTTAGATAGAAATTTTCATCCTGCTCCTTTTTGCTTGCAATCTTGGATTCAAAACCGATGGAGTTGCCGGAAAGTCTTTTTTGAATAATTTTATCCAGTCCGTCAAATGCGCCGGCGCAGATAAACAAAATATTTTTCGTATTAATTTGAATAAATTCCTGATTGGGATGTTTACGTCCGCCATTGGGAGGAACATTGGAAACGGTTCCTTCCAAAATCTTCAGCAGTGCCTGTTGTACGCCTTCACCCGAAACATCTCGTGTAATGGATGGGTTTTCACTTCGGCGGGCAATTTTATCAATTTCATCTACATAAATGATTCCATGCTCTGCTTGTTCAATGTCGTAGTCTGCCGCTTGAATCAGCTTGAGCAGAATATTTTCAACATCTTCGCCCACATAGCCTGCTTCCGTCAATGTCGTCGCATCTGCAATCGCAAACGGAACATGAAGGATTTTTGCTAAAATCTGGGCCATCAGTGTCTTTCCGGATCCGGTAGGTCCTAAAACCAGCACATTGGATTTTGTCAGTTCCACATCGTCATCCGAAGAATTGTAAAACACTCTTTTATAATGATTGTATACGGCGACAGACAAGGCCTGTTTTGCATGATCTTGGCCGATGACGTATTGATCCAAAATCTGTTTAATTTGTTGCGGTGTTTTTAGATCAATCTGTTTTTGGTCTTTCTTCTTTTTGTTTAACGTTGGTTTGATTTCTTGTAAGTATTCAGTACAGGTATTGACGCAGTCTTCACAGATATATAATCCTTCATAAATGCCTTGAATAAAAATTCTTGTATTGGATGGGTCTGTCCTCCCGCAAAAGGAGCACCGTTTTTGATCCTCATTTTTTGCCATTTGCTTTTCTCCCTGTTAAAACACAAGAGTGACGGCAGTTGCTGTCACTCTGTTTGATGTCTATCTTTTTGCAATCACTTTGTCAACCAGTCCGTATTCCTGAGCCTGTACCGCGGACATAAAGTTGTCTCGCTCGGTATCCTGCTCAATAATCGAAAGAGGCTTTCCGGTATTTTCTGCCAGAATCGTATTCAATTTTTTCTTGATTTCCAAAATGTGATCTGCGTGGATTTTGATATCGGTTGCCTGGCCCTGAAAACCGCCCAAAGGCTGGTGAATCATAATTTCGCTGTTGGGAAGAGCCAACCGTTTTCCTTTTGCGCCGGAAGACAGTAAAAACGCGCCCATGCTTGCCGCCATACCAATACAAATCGTGCTTACATCACATTTAATGTAATTCATCGTATCGTAAATAGCCATTCCTGCCGTAACAGATCCACCAGGGCTGTCGATATACAGGCTGATATCTTTATCCGGATCGACAGACTCTAAATACAGAAGCTGAGCAACCACAAGGCTTGCTGAAGCATCGGTAACTTCGTCGGCTAAAAAGATGATCCGGTCATTGAGTAATCTGGAAAAAATGTCATAAGAGCGTTCGCCTCTGTTGGTCTGCTCTACGACCATCGGTACTAAACTCATATCTGAAAACCTCCTCTGATAGAGTATCGTCCATTGTCTGCTGATTTATTCAGCGTCTTTCTTGGTTGTCGTTTTTTTCGCAGCAGTTTTCTTCGGAGCTGCTTTTTTTTCTTCTGTTGCAGCGGTTGCTTTTTTCGTTGTCGTCTTTTTTGCCGTTGTCTTCTTTGCAGCCGGCTTTACTTTTTTCTCTGCATCTTCCGGTTGTTTTTCTGCTGCCGCTTTTTTAGTGCTGGTTTTTTTAGTTGCAGCCTTTTTCTCTTCTGTGATAACTGCAGCATTCTTTACACATTCAAAAGCTTTTTGAATCGAAAGATCTTTTGTGATATTTTCAGTAATATAATCGCTCTTAATTTTGTCTACTTCCGTATTCATGCTCTTGGCGATTTTGTCGTATTCTGCATCAACGTCAGCCTGTTCCACAATGATATGTTCTAATTCTGCAATTTTTTCAAGTGCCAAACGTACTTTCACATCTTCTTTTGCTCTTTCCGAGAACATCGCTTTGATCGAATCTGCGTTCTGGCCTGTAATTTCAAGATATTTATCCAAGCTGATGCCTTGGCTCATCAATCTGCGTTCAAAACCGTTAACCTGAGCCTCTACTTCGTTATCAAACATGCATTGCGGAATGTCGCCCTCTACTAAATCAGCAAGTTTTGCAGATAACTTTGCGGTGATATCCTGTTCTGCCATGTCATCTTTTCTTTTTTGCAGTTTTGCTTCAACATCCTTTTTGAACTCAGCAAAGGTATCAAATTCACTGACATCTTTAGCAAAATCGTCGTCCAGTTCCGGAAGTTGTTCTAATTTGATTTCATGCAGTTTAATCTTAAACTCTGCATCTTTTCCCTTTAATTCAGGAGTATATTCTTCAGGGAATTTTACCTGGATTGAGAATTCCGATTCCGGTTCACGGTCTACCATCTGATCTTCGAAGCCGGGAATAAATTGGCCGGAGCCTAATTTTAAGCTGTATCCTTCTGCTTTGCCGCCTTCAAACGGTTTGCCGTCAACAAAACCTTCAAAATCAAAAATAACGGTATCGCCCATTTGAGATTTTCTGTCTGTTACATCAATCAGGCGGGATTGTCTTTGCTGATAATTTTTCAATTCTGCATCCAGTTCTTCTTTTGAAACTTTTGCAGACATTTTTTCGATTTCAATACCTTTATAATTTTGGATCTCAATTTCCGGTTTTACGGTAACTTTTACTTTAAAAGAAAAACCGTTTTCGGTATTGATTTCTTCGACTTCCGGTCTGTCTACCGGTGTGATCTTTGCTTCTGCAACAGCTTGTTCATAAGCAGTGGGGTAGATCTCATTAATAGCATCATCGTAAAATACACCTTTACCGTACATCTTTTCTACCATTTTTCTGGGCGCTTTTCCACGACGGAAACCAGGCACATTCATTTTACGAATATTTTTTCTATAAGAGGCGTCTACCGCTTTCTCGAATTCGTCAGCGTCGACGGATACTTCCATCTCCACAATGTTCTTGTCAATCTTTTCCAATTTTTCCAGTTTCATCTTTTCCAACTCCTGTTTTACTTTTACACATTTAGTTTATTATAGCATATTTTTTACTGTTTGAATAGTATCTGACATTATTTTATGATTGGGTTTCGAAAAAATTTCATAATATTTCTATTAAAATATCTGTAAAGGCTTAAATTGCAGGTAGTCGGCAGAAATTAAATGCATATGAATACCCTCGTAGATTTCTTTTTCTGCCAACTCATGAGCAGCATGTCCATGCAAATGTCCATAAAAGCATTCACGGATTTGATACTCTTTTAAAACCTGTAGAATCGGTTCACAGACCGTTCCGTTAAAAACCGGGGGATAATGCAGAAAAACATAAGCCGGTTTGTTGGACTGTTGCTTTTGATAGGCCTGTAAAGATAGCCGAAGACGTCCGGCCTCTCGGTCAATGACTTTTTGATCGTTTTCTTCGCCCGGTTCCAGTAACCAACCGCGCGTTCCGCATAAAAAAACATGTTCGGTTTGGTATGTATTATTAAATAAAAAAGAAATGGTCTTAAATCGAGGCTCAATAAATTCATAAAGTTTCTTTTGTGTGGACCACCAGTAGTCATGATTGCCTTTTAATAAAATTTTTTGCCCAGGCAAAGAGTCCAGCAGCGCCAAATCCGGTTCCAGTTGATTCATATCCATAGCCCAGGAAAGATCGCCGGCAATCACGATGGTATCGTCTTGTTTTAAACACCAGTTCTCAATCAATCTTTTTTCGTGGTCTTCCCAAAGCGGTCCAAAAATATCCATGGGCTTATCAACAGCTCTGGATAAATGTAAATCTGCGATCGCATACAATCCCATTCAGTTTATCTCCAATACGCGTAAAGCATTTTTAACGCTGATTTTTTCTGCAACGGTGGCTCCAAATTCTTGGGTAAAGGTTTGGATGATATTTTTGATGTCAGAGGCTCCCGAAAATCCTACGGGCAAGGTTTTGGTTCCGTCAAAATCACAGCCTAAGGCAAGAATATCCTCACCCCCGAGCTGCAAGATATGATCAGCATGACGTACAATATCCGTCATGGTCGCCGTTTCTTTATTTAAAAAGGGTGCGTGTAAATTCAGTCCGATCAATCCTTTTTTTTGGATGATACAGCGGATTTGATCATCGGTTAAATTTCGTAAATCTTCACAAACGGCGCGGGCGTTTGAGTGGGTTGCTACAACCGGTTGCTCCGTGTTTTCCACGATATCATAGAACCCTTGTTCTGATAAATGAGAGACATCCGGCAAAATATGCAGCTGGTTCAATTGTTCCAAATACTCTAACCCTAACGGCGATAATCCCTTGGTATTATTGGTGTAGGCCCCCGTTGCTAAACTGTTTCGACCGTTCCACGCAAAACCGAAGATGCGGATATGAAATTGTTGCAGTATCAAAAGACTGTTCGGATCCGTTCCGATCATCCCTCCGCCTTCTACCGTATAAATAGGAACAATATTCGGTTGCTGCTGAATCTTTTTAGAAAAATAGGTTAGAACCTTTTCAATATACAGGCTTCCTTCTGCGACCGAGGTGTCGTCGAAAAAAACAGCAAAACATTGGTATATTTTTTCATATCCTGACGTTTGTTGTTGACTAAGTTGTAGAGAATCGTCACTCAGGTTGTTCTTCATCCTGTATAACTTCGTCGCCGTATCGCAATGCAGATCTGCATAAATCATCACGCCCAACCACCTTAAAGTAATTTTTGAAATACCGGACATATCGAATCGAAAGATCCTTTGCAAATTCAACCGCAGCCACATCAAAGGTGAATGTGATCTTTTCGGTTCCAATATCTCTTTTATGCAGTTGTTGTGTGATATATTCCTGTGCACTTTTCCATATTCTGTGCATTTGTGCATCCGTAACAGCATCTTCAGCACTGAACAAGGTGCCTTCTGAGCGACTTTTTACTTCAATAAAAGCAATCCGATTTTTTCGTTTTGCAATAATGTCCAATTCGCCGAAGTTCGTTTTATAATTGCGTTCTAAAATAAAAAAATGCCTTTTCTTTAATTGTTGGCAAACATATTCTTCTCCCATATAGCCCAGGAGAATATGGCGTGCTTTTTCATTCATTTTTCTGATAAATTTTTAAGAAAACTTTTTCTGTAAAAAGGTGCAATCCCAAATTGTTTAATTTTTTCATAATGCTGCTTGGTGGGATATCCTTTATGTTTCTGCAAATCGTATTGTGGATATTGAACGGCTAATTGTTCCATATAGTGATCTCTGGATACTTTTGCAAGAATGGAGGCTGCGGCAATACTGATCACTTTAGCGTCTCCCTTGACGACACACTCCCATGGAATACCTAAATTTTTACAGCGGTTTCCGTCTACCAGAGCAAAGACAGGCTGAATTTTCATCTGTTCAACAGCCCGGCGCATCGCTAAAAAAGTAGCATTTAGAATATTGAGTTCATCAATTTCCTGAGGGCTTGCCATACCGATGCCATAAGAAATGGCATGTTGTTGAATGACAGGGAATAACTGCTCCCGTTTTTTTTCAGATAGTTTTTTAGAATCGTTCAATCCGTCTAGTGCAAGCCCTTCCGGTAAAATGACGGCGGCTGCGCAAACAGGCCCGCATAACGGGCCTCTACCCGCTTCATCAATTCCGCAGATCAACGGTCCGTATAAAGGGTAATAGTCACGTTCATAACTGTAATCCATGTCAATCTCCTCAAATTCCGTTATAGCGATTGCGGGATTTCGTCCAGTGTAATGGCTCCGATCTTTCCTGCGCGGTATTCGTCAATTAAAATGTTTGCGGCGCGCTCTGTGTCAATCTCTCCGCCGCTTACCATAAAACCGCGTTTTCGTCCGATCAAACATAATAAGTCGTACAAATCTTCCGGTAATTGCTGTGGTAATTTATATCGGTCCTGGAGTTTTTGCGTATAATTTTGTCTTAAAATTCCAAGTAACTCTACAGCCAGCTCCTCGGTATCCAAGACCGTATCCTTGATCGCTCCGGTCAGAGCTAATTTAAGGGCAACGTCTGGATCTTCTATTTTGGGCCATAAAATTCCGGGCATATCTAATAAATCAATTCCGTTTTGCAAGCTGATCCATTGTTTGCCTCGGGTGACTCCTGGCCGATCCTCTGCCTTTACTCGATTTGCCCCACTCATACAGTTAATCCATGTGGATTTTCCGACGTTCGGAATCCCTAAAACCATAATTTTTACGGCACGGCCGCTCATTCCGCGCTGCATGTCTCTTTCTATTTTTTCCGACATGCTTTGGCGGATTTGTTCCGCTAATTTTTGAACGGAAGCTCCTTTTTTATTTTTACTGTCAAACAGTAATGCATGATATCCGTTTTTTTGATAATAAGCAAGCCATTTTTGATTTTGAACAGGGTCCGCTAAATCGGATTTGTTCAGTAATATCATTTTAGGCTTGTTTTCGCACAATTTAGTGATGTCCGGATTTTTGGACGATAGCGGAATTCTTGCGTCAACCAATTCCACAACAACATCCACCAACGGCAAACAATTCACGATCATGCGTTTGGTTTTTGTCATATGTCCGGGGTACCAGTGAATAGCCATATCTAAACCTGCCTTTACATAAAACTGAACCGTTGGAACGGGAAGAACCGAAGAACTACTTTACCCACAATTCTTCCGGTTTCAATGCAGCCAATCATTCGACTGTCATTGGAGTTGATCCGATTATCTCCTAAGACAAAAACACATCCTTGTGGAACGGTAACATCTAACTGATCTTGTCCTACAGGGGGACGAGTCACCTGGTTTTCGTCCAGATAGGGTTCTTGTTGTAATTGCCCGTCAACATATAACCGGAATGTTCCGGTCTCATCCTTTTGGATTTGTACGCGTTGTCCCTGTGTGGCTATGACGCGTTTGACGTATAATTTCTCATTGGCCGAATCTCCTTCGGAAGTCAAATCCGGCAAAAATACAATAATATCAGACTGCTTGGGCGTGTAAAACAGATTGGAGATGATATATTGATCTCCTTCGTACATCATCGGCTCCATCGATTGGCCCTGTACACAACCCACACGGAATATCAGTGTTAAAATCAACACAGAAACAACCAGCGTGATGCAGATCACATCTATAATATCAAAAACAGATCGCAGTTTTGCTTTCTTTTGAAATAGCCTGGAAGCCATTGCCCGTCCTCCGTTGTTATTCTATAAATCCGATCTTGTCAAACGGATAAAAGCGAAACAGTACTTTTCCAACCAATCGCCGATTATCGATACACCCGATAATTCTGCTGTCTTTTGAATTGAGTCGGTTGTCTCCCATTGCAAAAAATTGGCCTTCCGGAACGATAATATCCAAATCGTCCTGTGTGGATTGAGCTGAGAGATACGGGTTTGGCAGTGTCGTTTGCCATTCGTCTAGATAGTCTTCCTGCAATTTTTCTCCGTCGACATAGACTGCATAATTTCCGGTTTCATCTTTCTTGATTTGCAGATGTTGTCCTTCGGTAGCAATGACACGCTTCACATACAATGTTTCCTCACTGCCTGCAGCTTTTCCAATTTGTTCCGGGTCTGGTTCAAATACAACAATATCTCCGGCTTTTGGCGTATAAAAAAGATTGGACACAATATAGCGGTCATTGTTGTGCATCGTATTGGCCATCGACTGTCCGCTGACAAAACCGGTGCGGAAAATCAACGTTAAGATCAATACGGCTGCAACCGCGGCAACCAGCAATGTTTCGATAATCTCTAAAAAATTATCTGTCCAATTTTTTTGAAAAGGTTGTTTGGGATCTGTCTGTGTCATGATATAGATGCCTCCGAAAAGATAAAACGCAAAAAGCGGTAGTCGCCGATCAAATAGGTGACTACCGCAATAATACGGTCAAAGTTTACAGTTGTTCTTTAACTTTTGCAGCTTTGCCTACTCTGTCGCGCAGATAGTACAGCTTTGCACGGCGAACTTTACCTTTACGAACCAGTTCAACCTTTTCGATATGCGGCGAATGAACCGGGAAGGTTCTCTCAACACCAACACCGTAAGAAATTCTTCTTACCGTTACGGTTTCGTTTACGCCACCGTGTTTTTTAGCAATAACAACGCCTTCAAACACCTGGATTCTTTCCCGAGATCCTTCTTTGATTCGTACGTGTACTTTTACCGTGCTTCCGATTTCAAATTGAAACGGCTCAGCTTTCAGCTGATCTTTTGTGAACTTTTCAATTTTTTCGTTCATTCTCAAAAACCTCCTGATAATAATGCTTATACAAGATGTAAAAAGGATTTTCGTGCTGAGAATGGCAGAGGACTATCCCTAAAAAATAAGCGTTAATAGTATACCATAATCTATCCCAAATTGCAAGGGTTTCAAATCTGTCAAAATGTTACAAATTCATGAACTCTTGAATTTTTTTTTAGATTATGCTTTTTAGTCGTGCATCGTTAAATATAAAACCGCTTTTTGTGCGTGCAGACGATTTTCAGCTTCGTCAAAAATCTCTGTTGCGTGTTCTTCAAATACTTTTTCTGTAATTTCTTCGCCTTTATGAGCCGGCAGACAATGCTGTACCATACATCCTTTATTGGTCACTTGCATCAGGTCGTCGTCAATACAGAATCCTTTAAAGGCCTCGGCCCGAACAGCACGTTCTTCTTCCTGTCCCATGCTTGCCCATACATCAGTAAAGATCACGTCTGCCTGTTGTGCGGCTTGTTTGATGTCATGCGTAAATAAGAATTTATCTTTATAAGAAGCCCCAAATTGTAGAATATGTTCGCACGGTTCATATCCTTCTGCCGTCGCACAGGCCACATTCATGCCCATTTTTAATCCACCGACGATCAGACTGTTGGCCATATTGTTCCCGTCACCGATGTAACACATTTTCAATCCGTCAAAGGTTTTTTTATATTCTAAAATCGTTAACAGATCGGCTAAGACCTGGCAGGGATGACAATAATCTGTCAGTCCGTTGATGATCGGAATGCCGGCATATTCAATCAGTTCATCGATATCGGATTGCTTAAAAGTCCGGATCATGATACCGTCCAGATATCGTCCAAAAACTCTGGCAGAATCCTTAATTGATTCGCCGCGGCCGAGTTGAGTCTCTTTGGAACTTAAAAACAGAGCGTGTCCGCCTAATTGGTACATGCCTGTTTCAAACGAAACCCGGGTTCTGGAAGAAGCTTTTTCAAAGATCATGCCCAGTGTCTTACCGTCTAAACGTTTTGTATGTTTCATTTTGTGATGGGTTTCATATTTAAATTGCTGGGCCAATTCTAAAATTTGTTCAATTTCTGTTCGGGATAAATCTTCCATGGAACGCAAGTGTTTCATTATAAAGTCTCCTTTCCTTTTTCGGCGTCGATGGCGGCGCGGAGTCTGCGAATGCCTTCATCAATTTGTTCACGGGTGATCACAAGCGGCGGTAAGAAGCGCAGAGAGGTTTTTGCCGTCAGAACCGTCAATCCAGTTTCAATACATTTTGCGGCAATATCTTTTGCCTGTAAAGGAGCCACCGGATCTGCCCCGATCATGAGTCCTAATCCGCGAATGTTGGTGAGGTCTTCCGGCAAAGTTTTCGCTAATTGCTGTTTAAAATATTCGCCTTTTTCTTGTACATCTTTTAAGAAATCCGGATCACATACTCTGTTTAATACCACTTGCGCGCCGGCACAGGACATCATATTGCCTCCAAATGTAGAACCGTGATCCGAGTAGGTAAAGACATCCTTCAATTTTTCGTTGCAAAGAACAGTCCCAATAGGAAGTCCTCCTGCAAGTCCTTTGGCCATGGTGACTAAATCCGGATGAACGCCGAATTGCTCGATGCATAAAAAGGTCCCCGTTCTGCCGCATCCGGTTTGGATTTCATCGTCGATCAACAGAATGTCTTTTTGCTGTAACATTGCGGCAAGTTGTTGTAAAAAATCTTTATCCAGCGGGTTGACGCCGCCTTCGCCTTGGATGGGTTCAATCATCACGGCGCAAACCTGGTCCGATAAAGCAGCCTCAATTTCTTTCAGGTCCGGTTTTGCATAAATGAAACCCTCTGTAAACGGGAAGAAGTAATCGTGGAAAACGTCCTGTCCGGTCGCTGCCAGCGTTGTGATCGTTCTGCCGTGAAAAGAGTTGGAAAGGGTAATGATAACGTCTCTTTTAGCTTGCGCGCCATATTTCAAAAAACTGTATTTACGTGCAATTTTAATGGCGCCCTCATTGGCTTCCGCGCCGGAATTCCCGAAAAAAACACGGGACATTCCTGTCGCATGGCACAGTTGCTCGGCAACGGCAGACATCTTGGGGTTATAATATAAATTGGAGCAGTGTGCTATTTTTGCCGCTTGATCCGAAACTGCTTGGACCCATTCCGGGTCAGCATAGCCCAGACAACTGGTTCCAATTCCCGAAGCAAAATCAATATATTCTTTTCCGCCTACTGCCGTCAGGACAGCACCGGTTCCTTTTTCAAAAGCAACGTCAAATTTGCGATAGGTATGCATGGTATATTGCATATCTTGCTGTTTGATCTGTACCAACTCCATGGTATCGTCTCCCTAATAAATCATTGTTCCGATTCCTTGATCGGTAAAAACTTCAATTAAAACGGAGTGTTCCACTCTGCCATCCAGAATATGAGCGGTTTTGACTCCTTCTTCTACCGCCGTGCGACAGCACTTGATTTTTGGAATCATTCCGCCTTGGATAAACCCGTCGCGGATAAAACCGTCAATTTCAGCAGTTCGGATTCTCGAGATCAGGGTGCTTTCATCATCTTTATCTTTCAGAACCCCTTTGGTATCTGTAAGCAGAATCATTTTTTCCGCATGGATACTGCTGGCAATTTTGGCTGCGGCGGTGTCTGCATTTACATTGTAGGCATGTCCGTCCTCTCCACAGGCCACGGTGGCGATGACCGGAATATATTTTTCTTGCAATAAGTCATCAATAATCTTTTTGTTTACACGGCTGACTTCTCCTACGTATCCGTAATCGGTACCGTCTGGATCCAATATTTTCTTACAGGTCAACAAGTTGGCATCCATGCCGCAAATCCCAACGGCTCGGCCTCCAGCAGCATTTACACTTGCCACCAAATCTTTGTTTACTTTTCCTGCCAAAACCATTTGGACTAAGTCTACGGTTTCATCGTCCGTGTATCGGAGCCCGTTAATAAACCGGCTCTCTTTGCCTGTTTTTTTCATCATCTGGCTGATTTCCGGTCCGCCGCCGTGTACGAGCACGACGTGGATGCCAACCAGTGAAAGCAACAAGCAGTCGCTGATTACGGCATCTCGCATGATTTGGCTGACCATCGCGTTTCCGCCATATTTTATCACAATGGTTTTTCCGTTAAATTTTTGAATATAGGGAAGTGCCTCCGAAAGAATCTTCGCACGGGACTTATCGGAAATATCCGCAATCATGAAAAAATCTCCTTTATTTAAAGTGTTTGCTCTCGATCAAGTACGGTAATCGCCGTTAATCTTTACATAATCGTAGGTCAGGTCACAGCCGAATGCAGCCGCCCGGGCAGTTCCGTCCTGTAACTGTACCTGAATGGTAATCTCGTCGTCAGAAAGAACTTCTTTGGCAATTTGTTCGTCAAAATCAATTCCTGCGCCTTTCCGGCAAACGCCGATATGTCCAGTTTTGGAAACGAAATCCACGCTGACTTGATGAACGTCTACCTCACATCCCGAATAACCGATTGCGCACAGTACGCGTCCCCAGTTAGCGTCAGCGCCAAACATGGCTGCTTTGACCAGGCTGGAAGAAACAACACTCAAAGCAATGCGTTTTGCTGTGGGTTCGTCTTTTGCACCTTCAATGGTGCACTCAATCATTTTGGTCGCGCCCTCGCCGTCTCTTGCCATTGCACGGACCATTCGGGTGTTCAGGGCGGTCAAGGCCTCTACAAATTTTTGAAAGTCTTCGTTTTGCGTATCTTGAATTTCTGCGTTTCCTGCCAGTCCGGAAGCCATGATGCAGGCCATATCATTGGTGCTGGTATCTCCATCGATAGACAGCATATTGTACGTGTTCGATACCGATAATGTCAGCGCTTGCTGTAAGGCTTTTGGAGAGATTGCTGCGTCCGTAGTCAAAAAGGCCAGCATTGTTGCCATATTGGGATGAATCATTCCGGATCCCTTTGCGATGCCGCCGATAGTAACCGCTTTTCCGCTTAAATCAACGGTTACGGCAAATTCTTTATTTTGGGTGTCTGTCGTCATGATTGCTTCAGATGCTGCATGAGATCCGGTTGTGCTCAATCCCGAAACCAGCTGGGGAATGGCGTTCACAATCGTTTCAACGTTTAGGGGCTGTCCGATGACTCCGGTAGAAGCTACAATGACATCCTGCGGTTGGATCTGTAATTGCTGTGCCAGTTGGTTGCAGGTGAGTTCTGCTTTTTCAACACCGTCCGCATTACAGGTGTTGGCATTTCCGCTGTTGCAGATCATAGCTTGCGCATAGCCGTCAGATAGGTGTTGTTTGGTTACGGTGATCGGTGCGCCCTTTACTAAATTTTGTGTATATACGGCTGCGGCCGGACACCGATTTTGTGCAAAAATCAGAGCCAAATCTTTTTTAGATTGGTTTTTCCGAATCCCGCAATGCATGCCGTTTGCAGTAAATCCTTTCGGCGTGGTAACGCCGCCGTTTTCAATAAATTCCATAAAAAAACTCCTTTAGAATGACGCGGGAACAAAATGCAGACCGGTTTCTTCCGGCAACCCGAAGATTAAATTCATATTTTGCACCGCTTGGCCCGCCGCGCCTTTCACTAAGTTGTCGATAGCAGCCACGATAATCAGGCGGTTGGTATGTTCGTCTGCGTGTAGAGAGATATCGCAGTAATTGCTCATGCGTACATATTTCAGATTGGCCACTTCACCCAGTGGTTTTACTCGGACAAACTTCTCGTTTTGATACGCTTGGACATAGGCCTGATGAATCTTTTCCAATGTGGCGCCCTCTTCCATCGACGCGTAAATAGTCGAAACGATGCCGCGATTGACAGGTAACAGGTGCGGGACAAAGGTGACCTGAATAGGCTGTCCGTATATTTTAGATAACGTTTGTTCTATTTCTGGCGTGTGGCGATGCTTGCCGATATTGTAAGGAGCAAAGGCTTCGTTGCAGTCCGGGAAGTGTGTGTTTTGAGCCAACTTGCGTCCGGCTCCGGTTGTTCCGGATTTTGCGTCGATGATAATGGTTTGCGGCGAAATCCATTTTCCTTTTAAAGCCGGATACAGGCCCAAAGAAATACTGGTCGGGTAGCATCCCGGATTTCCGATCAGCCGGGTCTGGCAAATTTGCTCCCGAAAAATTTCGCAAAGGCCATACACTGCTTTTTGATGAAGTTGCGGATACTGATATGTGCATCCATACCAATGCTCATATTCCTGCGGATCGTCCAAACGGAAGTCTGCGCCGATATCGATAAAGGCTTTCCCTTTTTGGTCGCACTGCTTTGCCAGTTCTTGGCTGACTCCGTGAGGAACCGCCGCAAACAAAACATCGCACCGATCAATCGCCTGTTCAACAGAAACCAGTGTGTCGTCACATATCTGAGAAAAATTCGGGTAAATTTCTGCAAAAGATTTTCCCTCAAAAGATACGGAAGACAGTGCTTCTATTTTTACATTGGGATGTCCCAGTAAAATTCTTACTAATTCTGCGCCCGCATATCCGGTTGCTCCGATAATGCCGGCTTTAATTTGCGTCATTTGATTCACATTCCTTTAAAAACTCTTTCAGCGTTTGAATTTGCCTCTCAACGGCCTCCGGTGCCGGGCCTCCGATGGCACGGCGGCCTTTTACGCAATTTTCCAGATTTACGCTTTCGTAAATGTCCTGTTCAAATAAATCGCTGTGTTGACGATATTCTTCCAGCGATAAGGTTTCCAGGGTTTTATTCTGTTCTTCGCAATACCGCACAATTCCTCCGATCACGCGGTAAGCATCGCGGAATGGCATTCCTTTTTTGGTCAGATAGTCTGCGCAGTCCGTCGCGTTAATAAATCCTTTTGATGCGGCGTTTCTTAGTGCCTGCTTGCGTACTGTAATGGATTGAAACATCGGCACAAAAATTCGAAGACAGGCAGACAAGGTATCTACAGTATCAAAAATACATTCTTTATCTTCCTGCATATCTTTGTTGTATGCAAGCGGCAATCCCTTCATCAACGTCAGCAGGGTAATCAGCGTTCCGTATACGCGGCCTGTTTTGCCCCGGACGAGTTCTGAAATGTCCGGATTCTTTTTTTGCGGCATAATCGAAGACCCTGTAGAAAACGCATCGTCTAAACCAATAAAGCCAAATTCAGAGGAGCACCACAAAATCATTTCCTCGCTAAAGCGAGATAGGTGCATCATTAAAATGGAGGCACAAGAAGCAAATTCAATCAGAAAATCTCGGTCACTGACCGCATCAATACTGTTTTCGCACGGACGGTCAAAGCCCAGTAAATCCGCTGTTAATTGCCGATCTATGGGATACGTGGTGGTTGCTAATGCTCCGGCTCCGAGCGGGCACTCATTGAGTCGTTTTTTGCAATCTGAAAGTCGGCCGCAGTCCCGTTTCAACATTTGTGCATACGCTAAGATATAGTGTGCAAAGGTGACCGGTTGTGCTCTTTGCAGGTGGGTGTAAGCCGGCATAACAAAATCTTTGCATTGCTCTGCTTTGTCCACGATTGCCTGAATCAGTGCTGCGGTCAGATGCAGAATTTCGTCTGTAGCCTGACGCATGTACAATCGGATATCCACCGCAACCTGGTCGTTGCGTGACCGTGCAGTGTGCAGACGTTTCCCCGCATCGCCGATCCGCTGTGTCAGAATGGTTTCAATATTCATATGAATATCTTCCGCGTCTACAGATAACTCAACTGTTCCGTTTTCAATATCCGATAAGATTTGTTTTAATTCTCGGCAAATGAGTTCGCTTTCTTCTTTGGGAATAATGCCGCACTGGCCCAACATGGTTGCGTGTGCGATAGAACCCGTAATATCTTCTTTATACAATCGTTTATCAAATCGAATGGACGAGTTGAAGTCATTGGTTTGACTGTCCACATCTTTGGTAAAACGCCCGGACCAAAGTTTCATGTTTTGCCTCCCTGTTAGTTTTTCAGGCTTTGTATCGGAGCCGGAATCCGTCCGCCCCGTTCAATAAATTTTGCCGGAGAAAATTGGTTGACCGGCATGACGGGTGCAGATCCTAACAACCCGCCAAATTCAACCATGTCTCCCTCTTTTGCACCGTAAACCGGAATCACACGAACTGCCGTTGTTTTGCTGTTGATCATTCCGATCGCTGCTTCATCTGCGATGATTGCCGAAATGATTTCTGCGGAAGTTTCGCCTGGGATGGCTATCATATCCAGCCCTACGGAGCATACAGAGGTCATGGCTTCCAACTTGTTCAGCGTCAAACATCCGCATTGAGCAGCATGAATCATTCCCGCATCTTCTGAGACGGGGATAAACGCTCCGGACAAGCCTCCAACATGGGAAGAAGCCATAATTCCGCCCTTTTTCACCGCATCATTCAACAACGCTAAAGCCGCCGTTGTTCCGTGGCACCCGCAGCATTCCAGCCCCATTTGCTCTAAGATGTAAGCTACGGAATCTCCGATTGCTGGAGTGGGAGCCAGAGACAGGTCAACGATACCAAAACTTACGTTTAGTCGTCTGGATGCCTCTGCGGCGACCAGCTGTCCCATTCGGGTTATTTTGAAAGCAGTCTTTTTTACAACATTTGCAACTTCCGACAGGTCTCCATCACATTTTTCCAAAGCGGTCTTTACAACGCCGGGGCCGGATACGCCAACATTGATTGCTGTATCCGCTTCTCCCATGCCGTGAAATGCCCCGGCCATAAACGGATTATCTTCTACCGCATTGGCAAAAACAACCAATTTTGCGCAGCCAATCGAGCCTTGATCTTTGGTAACCTGAGCCAACTGTTTGACGATCAATCCCATATCCCGGACAGCATCCATATTGATTCCGGCCCGCGTAGAGGCTACATTGACTGAAGAACAAACATTTTGTGTTTGAGCCAGCGCACTGGGGATAGACTGAATCAATGCTCGGTCGCTTTCGGTAAATCCTTTCTGCACCAAAGCAGAAAAACCGCCGATAAAGTTGACTCCGCATTCATCTGCCGCTTTTTGAAGAGTTAACGCAAATGGTGTTAAATCCTTCGCCTTGCAAGCCGCTGCAATGACACTGATCGGAGTGACAGAAATTCTTTTATGAATAATGGGAATACCATATTCTTTTTCGATCTCGTTTCCGGTTTGAACTAAGTTTTTTGCTTTTTGACAAATTTTATCATAAATTTTATTGCAGCATATGTTGATATCTTCACTAATGCAGTCAAAAAGCGAGATTCCCATAGTGATCGTTCGAACGTCCAAATGTTCGTCCGTGATCATGTGAATGGTCTCTAAAATATCGTCTGTGTTATACAGCATGATTCTTCTCCTTATATTTTGTGCATCGCATTAAAGATATCTTCGTGCATAGTGTGCATTGACAGCCCCATGCTCTGACCTAACTGATCAATTTGTTCTACAAAATCCGTAAATTTTTCTTTGATGTTGGAGATGTCTACAATCATGATCATTACAAAAATATCTCCGAGTACTTTTTGCGTGATATCGCAGATATTTACATTGTTTTGCGCGCATTTTTCACTTACTTTGGAAATAATGCCGACCGTGTCTTTACCAATAACCGTAATGACTGCTTTCATAAGGTTTCCGCCTTTCAAAATGAACTCAAAACAGTGCGAAAACTCGTTGCTTTCGCACTGTTTTTTTGTTAATAAATCTGTATTAATCCTGTTTTTCGCGTTGTTTATCCAACATGGCTTTTACTTTGATGGGTAACCCGTACAGGTTGATGAAGCCTTCTGCATCTTTTTGGTTATATACCTCATCCTGGCTGAATGTTGCAACTTGTTCATCGTACAGCGTGTAGGGGGAGGTAATGCCGGCTAAAATGATGTTGCCTTTATAAAGCTTTAATTTTACGTCGCCCGTAACGGTTTTCTGCGTCTGGTCTACAAAGGCAGAGAGCGCTTCTCTGAGTGGGGTAAACCATTGTCCGTTATAAACAATATCTGCAAATGTTAAAGCCATTTTTTGCTTGTAGTGCTGAGTTTCTTTGTCTAGACAAATGGTTTCAAGCGCATCGTGTGCTTTATATAAAATCGTTCCGCCCGGAGTTTCGTATACACCTCTGGACTTCATGCCGACCAACCGGTTTTCAACCATGTCGATAATACCGATTCCGTTTTCTCCACCCACTTTATTCAGCGCTTTCAACAGTTCAACGCTGTCCATAGCCTTTCCGTCAAGAGCTGTCGGAACACCCTGTTCAAAGTGGAGGTTGATGTAAGTATCCTGATCCGGAGCCTTTTCCGGAGTAACTCCAAGTTCCAAGATCTTATCGTACATCGGCTCATTTGCCGGATCTTCCAGATCTAAACCTTCGTGAGATAAGTGCCAAAGGTTCATATCTTTGGAATAGTTTGTTTCACGATTGATTTTCAGCGGAACATTATGGGCTTCTGCGTAATCGATTTCTTCGTCTCTGGACTGGATGTCCCAAATCCGCCAAGGCGCAATAATTGGCATATCCGGTGCAAAATGTTTGATGGTTAATTCAAACCGAACCTGGTCATTGCCTTTTCCTGTACAGCCATGGCAGATTGCGTCAGCATTTTCTTTTTTTGCAATTTCAACAATTCTTTTTGCAATCAGTGGACGTGCAAAAGAGGTTCCCAACAGGTATTGATTTTCATATACAGCTCCGGCTTTTAATGTTGGGTAGATATAATCTTCAATAAACTCTTTTGTCAAGTCTTCAATGTATATTTTAGATGCGCCGGTTTTGATGGCCTTTTCTTCCAGTCCTTCCAATTCCGAAGCCTGGCCGACATTTCCGGAGACACAAATCACTTCACAATTGTTATAGTTTTCTTTTAACCACGGGATAATGATCGAGGTGTCGAGTCCTCCCGAGTATGCAAGAACTACTTTTTTAATTTCCTTTTTCATTTTTTGCCCTCCTAAGTGACAAATTCTTCGTTTGTTTAATTATACAATTTATTGGATAAAAAATCAATACCCTAAAACAAAAAAAATAAACGAATATTATATTCAATTTTACCGGCGCCTTGTATATAATACTAAAAACAGCTATTTCATGTTTTTTGAATGATATATCTGGCGGTGTTTTCAGGCGAAAATCAAACAGGTGGTAGGTGTTGAAAAAGATAGAAAAGAAGTTTTTTAAAGTTTATAAATATTCAAATATATGAATATTTATTCATTTTTTGCTTTTTTGAATAGTTTCCTTTAAACGATCAGGAAAAGCATCATGAGTGATGAATGAAACAAAATCACATTCCGATATTACACCTATATATTATATAGGAAACCAAGAGGCTTGTCAATTAAAAGAAAACGAAATTTTTATAGATTGTCCTTTATTTTAACCGTAGAGCCCGGCAATCAGGAAGAATTGCTCAAAAAGGAGGCGCATGTTTTAAGGGATCTTTAAAAAATATGTTGACAAGAGGGCATTTTTGTGGTATAATAACAAAGCCGCATAGAACAGGCTCTTAAAAGTCATATGGCTGCCTGTGATAGCGAGTCTTAAATAAAGAGGTAAAAATATGTACGCAGTAATCGTAACAGGCGGTAAACAGTACAAGGTTGCCGAAGGCGACACATTGTTTATCGAAAAGCTGGATGCGGAAGCTGGCAATACGGTCACCTTTGATAAGGTATTGCTTGTTGCAGACGGCGACAAAATTACAGCAGGTGCTCCGTATGTAGAAGGAGCAACGGTAGAAGCCAAATTGGAAAAGAACGGAAAAGCTAAAAAAATCCGTGTTTTCAAGTATAAGGCAAAGAAGAATGAACGTAAGCGCATTGGGCACAGACAACCTTATTCCAAGGTTACGGTCAGTGCGATTAAACTGTAAGAAAGCTGGAGGTGTTTTAAATGGCTCATAAGAAAGGTGTCGGCTCGACAAAAAACGGCCGTGATTCCGAATCAAAACGCCTTGGCGTAAAAAAGGCAGACGGACAGTTTGTTTTGGCAGGAAACATCTTGGTTAGACAGCGCGGAACAAAGATCAATCCGGGTCTGAATGTCGGCAAGGGTTCTGATGATACGTTGTTTGCTTTGGTTGACGGTACGGTCAAATTTGAGCGTGTCGGCAAGGATAAGAAAAAAGTAAGTATTTACGCCGTCGAACTGTAAGATTGCCAAAGGTAAAGCTTATTTTTATAAACAAGTCGTTCAATAAAGATGCCTTGCAGATGTAAAGCATCTTTATTTTTTTTGGAGGAAGTATGTTTGCGGATTATACGAAAATATATGTAAAGGCTGGCGACGGCGGAGACGGAGCAGTTGCCTTTCATCGTGAAAAATATGTGGCCGCAGGCGGGCCTGATGGCGGAGACGGCGGAAAAGGCGGCAGCGTTATATTTGAAGTAGATACAAATATGAACACCTTGGAAGATTTACGTTATCACCGAAAGTTTGTTGCCAAGAACGGAGAGAACGGAAAAGGCGGCAAAATGTTTGGGAAAAACGGCGCGAATGTTACGATCAAGGTGCCGCTGGGAACGTTGATTCGAGACGCGCAGACCGGACGTATTATAAAAGATATGAGTGATCAAGAGCCGTTTGTTTTTCTGAAAGGCGGTAACGGCGGATGGGGCAACCGGCATTTTGCAACGCCCACTCGTCAATGTCCTCGATTTGCAAAGCCCGGTATTCCCGGAGAAGAACGGGAATTGATTTTGGAGTTAAAATTGATTGCGGATGTGGGACTCGTTGGTTTTCCGAATGTGGGCAAGTCTACTTTGTTGAGTGTTGTAAGTTCTGCACGCCCCAAGATTGCTAATTATCATTTTACAACGTTGAGTCCGAATCTGGGCGTTGTGCGGATTGATGACGGGCAAAGTTTTGTGATGGCCGATATTCCTGGTATTATTGAAGGCGCCGGCGAGGGTGCTGGATTGGGACATCAGTTTTTACGTCACATTGAGCGGTGCCGATTGCTGGTGCACATGGTCGATATTTCGGGCAGTGAGGGGAGAGATCCTCTTCAGGATTTTGAGACGATCAATCGGGAGCTTGCCGGATTTTCCGAAAAATTGGCACAGTGCCCTCAAGTGGTTGTTGGGAATAAGGCTGATATCATTACGGACCCGCAGACAGCACAGGCATTTCGTGAGTATGTTCAAAAACAAGGATTAGATTATTTCGAAATTTCTGCGGCAGCACATCAGGGGGTACAGGATTTAGTAAAGGCGTTGTATGAAAAAATTTGTCATCTGCCTGCCATTACGGTTTATGAACCGGAAGAAGAGCCTTTGGACGAAAAAACGCTTGGTCAACGCTCTAAAGAAATTACGGTAACGCGGTATGCGGACGGCTTTTATTCTGTAGAAGGCGAATGGCTGCGTTATGTGATGCGTAGTGTAAATTTTGACGATTATGAATCGCTGCAATATTTTCAACGGATTCTTCGCAGCAGCGGAGTGATTGATAAATTAGTTGAAAACGGCATAAAAGAGGGCGATACGGTCAATATATATGATTATGAGTTCGATTTTGTGTTTTAAAGAATGAGAGGTTCCTATGTTACAGCGGTATATACGGAATTTAGCACTTGTTTTTGCCAGTGCGGCAATTTTAGTCGTTTTGTTTTTGTTTTGGGAATCTGCCATGACAGATCGTTCCGGATTTGACTATATCAGTATCAATGCGGTTGTTGAGCAGGATCTTTCCGATGAGGAGTTGGCCGTTCAGAAAAGTACGGCAGACAGTTTAAAATCCGCTTTGCGCAGCGCTGTTATGGTCGAGGATTCTTCTACTGTTTTACTGGATGAAAAAGACGCGGTTTTGATTGCTTATCGTGATGGTCAAACGGTTGTTCGATATGATTTATATGTGATGAGTGTTGCGCAAAAGCTCGGTTACTTGTATGATGAAGCCGGTAATCATTTATATCGTCTTTCGGCCGACGGATTTGTCACACTTGGGCAGAATGCTGCGATGAAGGCTTATTTTACGTATTCCCAAACTCCGCAGATGTCGATCGTGAGCGCTTCAGAGAAAGCGGTTTCCGGTAAGGTAACGGAAGGTTTTTGGGCCTATGCTGAACCGGACGGGTATTATACCCAGCGGACTCTTTCTGCTCAGCAGACAGAGATCATGCAATTAGGTGCCGAGGATGTTGTGTTGGTTTGTGATGTGGTTCCGGACCGTATTTTGGTTACGGTAACGGATGAGGACGGAAAAGTTTTGATGGATCAGCAGTCAATGTCTCTTTCGGATCCGTTTACTTGCTTTGAGTCCGGAGAAGTGTATCAGGTGTCGGCAGAAGTGACATGGGACAAAAGTATCCAAAAAGATTATTACGGCAATATTATTTATAAGTTCAGCGTTGGTATTGATTAAAGTCGAATTGGCGCAGAAAAACTTTTTCTTATATAAGAAGAGAAAAAAAGAGCGGTTAAATCCCGTTCTTTTTTTTGCATCCAGGGCTGTCCGGTTCGCGGATAGCCCTGGATATTTTTATAAGACTTTTATGACCAAAAAAATTTTCTGTTAAAATGAAAGACTTTTTTGTTTTAAAAGAACATATGTTATAACGCACAAGAAACAAAAAAATATATGTCTATTATAAACAAAACTTATAAAAAACTATTGAAAATGCTATACATTTGATGTATAATACAAAAGAAGTAATATATTTGTCACAAATAGAATTTATTGCTTTTACGTGAAGATTGAAAGGGGATAAAATTATGCAAACCGACAAAATCAGAAATGTGTGCCTGCTTGGGCACGGCGGAGACGGAAAAACCGCTCTTATCGAGGCGGCGCTGTATTATACAAAAGGCACAGACAGATACGGTACCGCCGAAGAAGGAACGACAGTTTGTGATTATGATCCCGAAGAAATAAAGCGAAAGATTACGATATCAACCGCAGTTGCTCCCGTAGAGTGGAAGGGTTGCAAAATCAATTTTATTGATACTCCAGGATATTTTGATTTTGAAGGCGACTGCTTGCAGGCTGCTCGGGCCGCGGAGACGGCGTTGGTTGTTATTTCCGCAAAGAGCGGTATCCATTACGCAACCACAAAGGCGATTCAGCTGGCAGAGGCCAATAATATGCCGCTTTTGTTTTTTATAACCAAGATCGATGAAGAACACGCTGATTTTTATGGCGTTTTTGAGGCGTTAAAAAACCGTTACGGAAAAGGCGTATGCGCCATGTGTATTCCGATTGTGGAAAATGAAAAAATGGTTGGATATGTGGACCTGATTGAAATGAAGTCCAAACGCCGTGAAAACGGAAAGACTGTTGAAGGCCCCATTCCGGAAGATTTATCCGGACAGGTGGAAGAACTTCGGACCATTTTGGATGAGACGGTTGCGGCGTCTTCTGAAGAATTAATGGAAAAATATTTTGCTGGAGAATCTTTTACCGCAGAAGAAATTAAAACAGCATTGGTCAGCGGCGTTGTAGAACGGAAGATTTTTCCGGTTCTTTGCGGTGCAGCTTCTACGCAGTCTGGTATCAGCGCGTTGTTAAATTATATTGTAACATATACTCCGACTCCTAAGATTACGAATGAAGCTGGGACAGCTGCTTATATTTTTAAAACGATGGCAGACCCGTTTGTCGGAAAGTTATCATACTTAAAAGTGCTACAGGGGACCGTTAAGTCTGGAGATACCTTGGTAAACAGTAAAGGACAGAACGAAAAAATTGGGCATTTATATTATATTAAAGGCAAAAAACAGACTGAAACCGGCCAAATCGAAGCCGGAGATATCGGTGTTGTAGCAAAATTAGTTTCCAGTGGTACAGGGGATGTATTGTGTTCTGCCGGAACTTCTGTTGAGATAGAACCAGTGGTTTATCCGCGGCCGGGGCTTTCTATGGCAATTTTCCCGCTGACCAAGGGCGATGAGGAAAAGATTTCTGCCGGATTGCAGAAATTAAAAGAAGAGGATCCGACTTTTACCTTTGGTATGGACACGGAAACGCATGAACATGTCATTCATGCCATGGGCGAAACGCAGATAGACGTTTTAGTAAGTAAGTTGAAGAGTAAGTATGGCGTCGGCGTGCGTTTGGCTCAACCGAAGATTGCTTATCGTGAAGCTATTCGCGGCAAGGTCAAGCAGCAAGGTAAGTACAAAAAACAATCCGGTGGGCATGGACAATACGGAGACGTTTGGATTGAATTTGAACCATATGATGGAACGGATTTATTGTTTGAAGAGAAAATCTTTGGCGGTTCTGTTCCTAAGAACTTCCACCCGGCTGTCGAAAAAGGCTTACGGGATTGCGCTGAGCACGGCGTTTTAGCCGGATATCCGGTGGTTGGACTGAAAGCCACTTTGGTTGATGGTTCGTATCATGATGTAGACTCTTCTGAAATGTCCTTTAAAATGGCTGCAAGCATTGCATTTAAGGAAGGTTTGCCAAAGGCTTCTCCGGTTATTTTGGAACCGATCGGCAAATTATTGGTACGAATTCCGGATCGAATGATGGGTGATATCATCGGTGATATTACAAAACGGCGCGGCCAGATTATTGGAATGACGCCTGTGGGCGACGGCATTCAGGAAGTAGAAGCAGAAGTTCCGATTGCTGAAATGAGCACCTATGCAACCGATTTGCGTTCGATTACACGTGGACGCGGAGTGTTTACGTTAGACTTTTTGCGGTATGACGATGCGCCGGCAAATGTGGCTGCAAAGGTTATTGAAGATGCCGCAAAGGCAAGCGAATAATTTATTATAGAGCAAGCAAAAGAGGATCCTTTTTGGAGGATCCTCTTTAATCTGATTTTGGTAAAGATAAAATCAAAGTTTTAAATTTTATAAGAGTGCGGTGAAATGTTGGCGAATGGGCTGCTAATGACAGCATATTGAAACCGTTAAAAAAAGAGAACCCTTTAGGACACCCTCCGTAAGGAAATGTATCTCTTTTATCTATTATCAATAACTTATTTAGCTTCGGAGGGTGGTATAGTATATTAAAGATGTAAAGAGGTGAAATTATGACAACGATTCAAAAAGATGAATATGTTTTCTCTGTGGAGGTTGAAAAAACACAAGAATATTATAAAACACATTCTATTTGTGACTGCGTGTGTTGTCGTAATTATTATGTACAAATCAAAAATAAATTCCCAAAATTGAATGCCTTTTTAAGTGAATTTGGGATTGATATTTCAAAGCCGGATGAAATAGTGAGTGTTGAGATGGATAATTACATCGACTATATCAATGTGGATTATACCGTTTGCGGAACAGTAAAAGCAATGGGAGAATGTGAAATTGATATATACGATGATTTGTTTTTAAGGGTTGTTATTACAAACGGTTTTGTTTCCCCCAACGAACAAAATGGTGAATATTTTACAATTTCCGTTATGCAAATTGCACTTCCGTGGGAGTTAGACGAACCTTTTCCGAAACCAATGATGGAAAAAGCTTCCTTTAAAACAATTAAATTTTTTAAGAAACTGTTCAAGAAATAATATCAGAAATAAACTTCTCTTTTGTCGTCAAGTGTATCTATTAAAAACGCCATTGATGCCTATATGTACAGCGAGTATCGGATTTTGATACCAAAAATCTAAATAAAACAAAAAATAAGGGAGACAACTTCTTTACGAAGTGTCTCCCTTTTAGGAATCTCTTTTTTCTGATTAGAAATTTAATCCGTCATAATACTCTTTTAATGTTTTGCAGGATGTCTGGAATTTTTGGATTTCTTCCTCCGACAATGATAAGGGCAGAATGCTTTGAATTCCGTTACGGTTTACAATACAGGGAAGTCCTGCATAAACATTGCTTACACCATATTCCCCGCGCAGCATAGCCGAAACTGTCAACACACTGCTTTCATTCCCTAAAATCGCTTTGGTAATCCGAACCAGTGCCATGCCGATTCCGTAATAGGTTGCCCGTTTTGCTTTAATGATACGTTGTGCGGCTCCGCGGACTTCCTGCTCAATCGGTTCCAGATCTTCCAATTTATATTTTCCATTGGATTGTTCGATAATTTCAGTAATGGGTTTTGTGGCCAGCAATGCTTGTGACCAGGGTACAAATTCGCTGTCGCCGTGTTCGCCGATAACATAAGCGTGAATATTTCGTGGATCTACGCTGAAATAATCGCCGACCATATAACGCAGGCGTGCCGTGTCTAACGCCGTTCCGCTGCCGAATACTCTGCGCGGATTAAACCCGGACAAGGTGCAGGTTACATGCGTCATAATGTCAACAGGATTGGTTGCAACAAGAAAGATCCCGTTGAACCCAGATTCTGTAACCGGATTGATGATAGAGCGAAATACCTCGACGTTTCTTTGCAACAGATCCAGTCGCGATTCTCCTTCTTTTTGTGCAACGCCGGCGCAGATAACAACAATATCTGCGGTTTCGCAGTCAGAATAATCCCCAGCATATATTTTCATGTGCGAAGAGGAAAAGGCCAGTCCGTGATTTAAGTCCATCGCTTCGCCCATCGCCCGTTCCTTGTTGATATCAATTAAAACCAGTTCATCGCAGGCATTTTGATTCAGCAGCGCATAAGCATAACTCATACCGACCATTCCGGTCCCGATTAAAACAATTTTTCTGTTATCTGTGCTCATTGATATACCCTCCTGAATATTGTATTTTGAGTTTTCATTATGAATTGTATTTGAATCCGTTTGTGGTTTGTTCTGATTGTAGTATACCATATTTTTCCAAAAAATAAAAGGTGATTGACAAAAATTTAACAATCTTTTCATATCTTTTTGATGCACTCTTTTATTTTTCTTTTTCTCCTTTCCAAATTAAAAATACTTATTTTTATTATATATGAAAGGAAGCATTTTATTT
>CDZQ01015044.1_pt1 | contig 30780 bp, 23 predicted proteins | sample 554831 | NCBI WGS metagenome assembly CDZQ01 (sample SAMEA3182112, study PRJEB8094) | gut metagenome | biome: human; feature: gut; material: Stool; isolation source: human stools | place: Canada | collected 2013-05-06 | reverse complement strand
GCCATAGGTTGTCCTCTCCGCCCTGAGCCATAATTCCATGCCGACGGAGGCTCGTTGTCAAGAGATCCGTGGAATAAATGCTCACACAGATTCTCAAATTAATTAAGATAACTATGGAACATTTCTGCATAGTCAAAAGCGTATTTTTTATATCTCTGTAGCGGGACTTTACCTGTATTCGTTTTTTGAAATATCAACGTCCCGTCTGTTTGCCATGCGTTTTTTTACGTCTAACAGCCCAAAATCATCCCTTTTTACCCCTTTTTCATGCCCCGCAGCCCTTGAAAACAGGGACGTTATCTCTAAAATGCCATCTCACCCCTTACCTGGGACGTTATCTCTAAAACTAACGCATAATATATTTTTGTTGTAAATCCTCGCTGCGGTTTAATCGTATTTCAGCTCAGTTTTTCACCATTTCGTCCCTTTTTTCATATATTAAACATATGAACTTTTGGAGGTGTTTTAATGGCTTCAGTTTTTCTAAGTCCTTCGACTCAGGAATATAACCTATACGTTACCGGAAACAGTGAAGAGTACTACACAAACCTAATCACGGACGCGATGATACCTTATCTCAACGCTAGCGGAATAAGCTACGGCAGAAACGACCCAAATGGTACGGTCTCTACATCTATAGCGATGTCAAACGCCGGCAATTACAATTTGCATTTGGCCATACATTCCAACGCCGCACCCGAAAGCATGGCGGGCATGCTCAGAGGTCCTGACGTTTACTATTACAGAGACAGCGCAAGAGGCAAGGCTGCAGCTGAAATATTCGCCAACAACCTGGAAATGATTTATCCCATTCCGTCCCTGGTCACAACTGTGCCTACCACATCGCTGGTTGAACTTCGCAAAACTAAAGCGCCGGCTGTTCTGGTGGAAATCGCCTATCACGACAACTGGGAGGACGCCAATTGGATAATTTCCAATATAGAAGTCATTGCGGAAAACTTGGCTCTTTCAGTGGCAGACTTTTTAGGCGTGCCATTTAGAAGGCCATAGAAATAGTTTGCAGTAAAAGGCGGATTTATAGGATTCATCTTACAAATTCGCCTCCAGCAGCATCATCAATGCTCCGCTTCAGGAAATGCCCCGGATGATAAAAGAACTATATAAAAAAATGTTTTTATGTTAAAATGATAGAGCAATGATTGGAAAAGCATAATTATAATTGAAGGAAACGTGGGAGTTGAAAAATGGAAGGATTGAAGGAATTCTTTGAACGCATATTCAGGGAGGACAAGCCCGTAAAACTGATATTTTCTGCAAAGCGCCGCAAAAGTCTCAGCTATAGCAAAGTAACCGTGAGGCCGATTGCTTTAGCCGGCGAGGTGGCTTATCAGGCAGAATACATATTTGACAATAAAGTTACTCACACCAATATCGATGCCGCAACAGCACCGGATTTTTGCGTCAACCTTATGGAAAAGGATTTTAAGCAAGCCAACGTTTTTACTGCAGATCATGATATCCAGATTTTGGCCGCAAAAACAGAAAAGCCTAGGATTACCACAAAATTGGCTGATTCAAATCATATCGGTCTTTCCGGTTCTCTTTCCCATAACAGAGAAAAAAACTACATAATTCCCGATGGAACCCCTTGTGATTTTCTCATCCGCCTAGGCGTCATGGACAGCAACGGCAAGGTAGTGCAAAAACATTACTCAAAGTTCCGTCAAATCAACAGATTCCTTGAAATCATTGACGATGTTTTTCCATATCTGGCCCCGGAAAAAGCTTCTCATAAGCCTATCAAAATCATCGATTTCGGCTGCGACAAAGCTTATCTGACCTTTGCTATCTATCATTACCTCAAGCTGATGAAAGGCCTCAATGTGGAAATAACAGGGCTGGATTTGAAAACAGATGTAATAAATTTCTGCAATAAAGTCGCCTCCGACCTGGGCTACTGCGGTCTCCGCTTTCTCCGCGGCGATATAGCAGACTATAAAAACGACCACGCTGACATGGTTGTAACTTTGCACGCATGCGATACGGCCACCGACTATGCCCTGATAAATGCGGTGTCGTGGAACACTAAAGTCATCCTCAGCGTTCCGTGCTGTCAGCATGAGCTTTTTAAGCAGATAAAAAATGATCTTCATCAGCCTATGCTCAAACACGGCATTTTAAAGGACCGTCTTACAGAATATCTGACTGACGGTCTAAGAGGCCTCAAGCTGGAAAGCAGGGGTTATGATGTTTCAATGATTGAGTTTACAAGCCTTGAACATACCGCCAGGAACATAATGATAAAAGCCATCAAAAAATTTGATCCGGCAGGTCCGCGGACAGCAAAGGCGCAGGCCCAGTACGACGCGCTCTGCGATTTCTATCATGTAAAGCCGACTATAGGCAAGCTGTAGCCCTAAGATTGCATAGTTTGGGCTATAGATAAGTTGCAGAAAACATCTTGCGATGATTTGGAGGATGTGGTATATTAATTAAGGTTTAAATGAATCGCGGAGAGATGTCAGAGTGGTCGATCGTGCGGCACTCGAAATGCCGTGTCCCTAACGGGACCCAGGGTTCGAATCCCTGTCTCTCCGCCAAAAATGGAACAGGCGCTGTCTCAAAATTAATGATCAGAGACAGCCCTTTTTATTTATGAACGCACTGAATTGCACGCGAATAAGGTATAAAGTGGCGTACGAATAACGCTGTAATCACAACATAGAGATATAGAATGGTACGTGATTTAACAATAAAGTATCCGTGCAAAGCTGTTCAAAGTTATCATTATAAATAAATCTATAAATTCTTAACACCTTATCTTATTCATGTATATTTGCATAAGCTTGAATAAACATGAATAATCATGAGTAAAATTAAATAAGTTTGAAGCGCAGACTCCACGAATTTCTGAAATTTTTGTTATTTTATAGGAGTGGTTCCTATAAATACGTCCAAATAAAGAAGATTTATAGGGATAATGATAGCAAGGGCTTCAAAAGCAGACACATCGTCAAGCATTGCTACTGACATGATTAGACCAAATTCAGCATATTCTGACATAATAATTTTAGAATCGACAATCCCACGACTAGAAAAAGTCTCCTGGCAGCTTAAATGTTTATGCATTTAACAAAATAAAGTCTTTACTCCCTTTGCAAAATTCCCATAAAACTGTAAAAAAGCAATGAATTTATAGGGGGTACTCCTATAAAACAGAAGGAAAAAGGCGTTTTTATAGGAACCTCCCCCCCGGCAGGGCCGATAAAAGACAATAGTTGAGAACCGAGCAGCCTGTCATGGCAAATTGAAGGCAAGAATTAATGGCAAGCGGCACTCATCTAATCAAAGGAAAACATCGCTTTCAGTCTTATATTTGGCCACACCACAAAAGAAGGCGGTTTTTAAATACTACGCTATTTTCACCTTTTCCCATTTCATTTATATAGAGCGTATGTTTTTTGTTTACATCCTCAATGCATTTTGCTGTTACTTGTCTCATAATTATGTTTCTCGATAAATAGTATCTTGCAGATTTCGGCGGAATCCCACTGATGACCTTTTACTCTAAAATAAAACAAATAAATTAAAACCGTTTTTCCGGTTGTTCTGCGGTGTGCCAGTTGCTCTATGTCACACTAGTTGCTCTACACAGTTCGACAAAAATCGTTGATTTTCTACATGTTTTACTGCATAATTATATTAGTCTTTTAATATATGTTACGAAGTAAACGATCCGCGACGTTAAGGCATATATAAAGCCCGACGTTGCGACTAAATATCAATTGGTGATTCGAATAATGGATGAAAAGAGATTGGCAGCATTCGAAAAAATGTTAAAATCTATCCTTTCGCAGTATGACTCCACTGTAGAAAAGATGGTGAAGCTTAAAGCCGATGACAAAGAGAAAACCGTTACCTAACGTAAGCTTTCCGCCAACAAGCTGTAACTTCAGGCGATGCTGACTTATTGCAAAGCGTATGGGTTGGTGGAGGATTACAAATTATAAAATTTGCTGTACATTGGAACGTAATTATGGCTATCAGTAAAAAACTCGAAACAATTTATCATAACGGGCAGCCTGACGGTATCCGTTCCATCCGTCGGAATCTTTCTACCATGACGACTTATGTTATTCCCCGCCCGCTGCTTTCAGAAGCAAAAAACATTTCCGGTATACACCGTCCGGGGATCTATTACTTGATTTATGAAAATGATACCAATAAAATCGCTCAGCTTTATATCGGGCAAACACGCAACGGCATTGCGCGTCTAGATGACCACAACCGTTCCAAAGATTTTTGGAATAAGGCGATTATGTTCCTCGCCGAAAACAAAACCTTTACGTTGGATATGATCAGCGGTCTCGAAAAATTTGCGATCATAAAAGCGCAGGAATCCAAACGTTATAAAGTCGAAAATACTGTGATTCCAAAATATGAGATCGATGAATACGACCTTGCGGCAGTTGAAGAAATCTACGATGAGATTCAGTTCATCATGGCAACACAAGGTTATAAGCTAGACGATGCAAAAGCTGCGTTAAGCGAAGCTGAAAGTTTACACACCACTCGCAACGGTATCGCCGCTTTCGGCGTCTATGACGGCGAAAAGTTTGAAGTGCTGGAAGGCTCGCAGATCCATATGGAAAAACCCGCGCATCTGCAAAAGTATAACCGCCAGCGGGAAGAATTGCTGTCAAAACAATCCATCGTAAAAACCGAAGGTAAATATATTTTGGAAATCACACTGGAATTCAACACGCCGAGCGGCGCCAGCGATTTTGTTCTCGGCGGTTCCACAAACGGCTGGACCGAGTGGAAAAATAAAGATGGGAAAACATTGGATGAATTGTACAGGAAATAGGAGGTTTGGGCTTTATGAAATCCAACTTTGAATTTCTAAACAGGTATTGGCCTGTGCTGGCACAATTAGGCGCTAACGCGGAAAACTATCTATATTCTGATCCAAATGCCTGCATTTATAAACTTGGAATGTTTGCAGAGCGTCTGGTTCAGGAAATTTTGGTATTTGAACATATGGATGCACCCAAAACAGATAATACCCACGCCAATCGCATTCGTTTATTAAAACGCGCCGGCCTTCTTCCTCCTGAAATTGATAATACTCTTTATATACTGCGCAAAACCCGTAACTCCGCAGTGCACGCAGGAACAGATTCCGTAGATGAAGCCAAAACGTTGCTTTCCATGGCATACAATTTAGCAGTATGGTATATGGAAACCTACGGCGACTGGGAATATATTGCCGGGGATTTTGTTATGCCCGAAGAAGTGCATCATGCAGATCTAAAATCAGTCATTGAGGATCAGGAAAAAAAGATTGCCGAACTGTCCCAAAAGCTCGCACAGGTAACAACAGCCGTTTCCGGCACAACGCAAAAAGAACGTGCAAAACGAGGCGAGACGGTTTCTTCTATGATGCAGTGGAACGAAGCGCAGACCCGTTGTTTAATAGATGAGCAGCTTCGCAAAGCGGGCTGGGAAGCAGATACCATAAACCTGCGTTATAGCAAAGGCATTCGCCCGGTAAAAGGCAGAAATATTGCTATCAGCGAATGGCCTACTAATTCTGCTTTTTATAAAAACGGCTATGCAGACTATGCCTTCTTTATTGGAGAAAAGCTCGTCGCCTTAATGGATGCAAAAAGGGCCTCAGAAGACGTCGCCTCTACCATTGATGTGCAGGTAAAAGACTATGCCAAACATATCAAAGAGGAACATTCAAAATATGTTATAAATTCCTGGGATGATTATCAGGTACCTTTCCTATTTGCTTCAAATGGCAGAGCTTTTTTGGAACAGCTCAGAACGAAATCTGGCATATGGTTTTTAGACGCACGAAAGTCGACTAATCAGTCCTATCCAATCCGAAATTGGTTCAGCCCAAGCGATCTGGAAGAAAAACTAAGTCAGGATATTGATAAGGCAAATGAAACCTTAGTTACTTATAGCGATTCGTTTATGGAAGATCCTAAAGGTCTGAATCTGCGTGATTACCAGATCAGGGCGATCAGCAAAACAACCGAAGCAATAATCAGCGGGAAACGCACCGCCTTGCTTGCAATGGCAACCGGCACCGGCAAAACCCGCACCGTGCTCGGGCTGATTTATAAAATGCTTGAATCCAAACGCTTCAAAAGAATACTGTTCCTTGTTGACCGTGTATCCCTTGGCGAACAGGCAATGGATACCTTCAAAGATGTCAAGTTGAAAGATTTAATGACTTTGGATGAAATTTATGAAATCAAAGACATTGATGACAATGAAATCAATCTGGAAACTAAAGTCAGCGTCTCTACGGTGCAGGGATTATTAAAACGAACGATTCTGTCGGAAACACCCGATCTAATGCCCGGCGCTTTTGATTTGATTATTGTGGACGAGGCTCACAGGGGATATATTCTCGACAGAGAAATGACGGAAGAAGAAATTCTCTATGCTAATCAAGATGACTATATGAGTAAATATAAACAGGTCATTGAATATTTTGACGCGGTTAAAATTGCGCTAACGGCCACTCCCGCCCTGCACACTGCCGAGATTTTCGGCGAGCCGATTTTTACATACAGCTATCGGGAAGCTGTGATCGATGGCTGGCTGGTTGATCACGATCCGCCTTATATCATCAACACGGATTTTATCGAAAATAATGTAAAATTCAAAAAGGGTGAAACCCTTGCACAGTACGACCCCAATACAAATGAGCTGATTAACGGTTCTAAATTGGAAGACGAAATGGACTTCGACGTTTCAGAGTTCAATAAAAAAATCGTGCTTCCCGACCACACCCGCAAGGTTTTAGAAGAAATATCAAATTACATAAATCCCGAAAGCATCGAAAAAACACTGATTTTTGCCGTGAATGATAACCACGCGGATTGCATTGTAGATACGCTTCGAGATATTTATAAACCATACGGCATATCCAATGAGGCGATTATGAAAATCACAGGCAAAACCGCCGGTGGCAACAAAAAGAAGATTTTACAGGTAATCAAACAGTTCAAAAATAATCAATATCCCAATATTGCTGTGACGGTTGATTTGCTGACTACAGGCATTGATGTTCCGGCTATTTGCAACCTCGTGTTTATGCGTAAGATTAACAGCCGTATTCTATTTGAACAGATGCTCGGCCGCGCTACCCGCCTTTGTCCTGAAATCGGCAAAACGCATTTCGATATTTTCGATGCGGTGCGCGTGTATGAAGATTTGGATTCCACGTCCGGGATGAAATCTGTGTCCATAAACAAAACGATGGCGGAACTTCTGGAAGAGCTGTTCCGCAACAGCGAAGAAAATAAGCAGCCGGTTAAAGACCGTATTCTTGCACGGCTTCAGCGCAAAAACAACGATCTTACATCGGCGCAAAAATATGACATCTCCGAAAGATTGAGCGGCATCGACCTAAAAACCTACGTACACAGGCTTAAATCCTGCACACAAGACGGGTTCATCGAGAGATGTAAAAAAGACCGAGACTTTTTGCTGTGGGTGGATTCGCTTAAAGGCAAGAAAAAAGGATATTTCTATTCTGAAAAAGCAGACATATTGAAGGAAACTACCCGTGGCTACGGTAGCACGGAAAAGCCGGAAGATTATCTGGACGCCTTTACAAAATTCGTCAATGAGAACAAAGATAAGATTGAAGCTATTAGAATCGCCTGCACCAAACCGAGTGATATGACCAGAGCGCAGCTAAAAGAGATGAAACTCGTTTTAGATAAAGAGAATTTTACGGAAACCAGCCTGAACGAAGCAACCAGCGCCGTTACCAACGCCCATATCGTAGCGGATATTATCGCTCACGTTCGCAATGCTGTACTGAAAACGCCGCTGTTCAATCACGATGAACGGGTTGAGGCTGCTTTTTCCAAGTTAATTGCCTCACATCGTTTCAATAAAATGCAGCTTGACCTTTTGGAAAAAATCAAAACCTATATGCTGCATGAAAGCATTTTGAATACGGAAACCTTTGAAGCGCCTGTATTTAAAATGGAAGGCGGTTTTGCCCGCTTCAACAAGAAATTCGGCGGAAATCTCATCGAAATTATCCGTGAAATTAACACTTATATTTACGAAGGAGCCGCATAATGAGTACAACTGATATTGTTCAAAAATTATGGAATCTCTGTAATGTTCTGCGTGACGACGGCATTACCTATCACCAGTATGTCACGGAGCTGACCTATATTCTTTTTCTTAAAATGCTGGATGAAACCGGTGAAGAGAATAAGCTGAAAGCGGATGTGCTGACATCCTATCAGAAATCCCTGGAGCAATATGCTCGTAAAAAAGGAAAATCTGTGGAACAACTGACTGAAGAGGAAAAGGAATCCCGTAAGCCATTGCTTTACAACTACTCGTGGGCATATCTTACCACTTTAGAAGGTCTTGAACTAAAAAAATACTATACGAAACTTCTTTCTGAGCTGGGCGGTACCGGTATTCCTAAAATAAGTGACATCTATGCAAAAGCGGTTTCCAGCATTGAAGAACCGAAAAACTTACAGAAGATCATCTCTGAGATCAACAAGCTTGACTGGTTTGAGGCAAAGCAGGAAGGTCTCGGCGATCTGTACGAAGGCTTGCTGCAAAAAAACGCCGACGAGAAAAAATCCGGCGCAGGGCAGTATTTTACACCACGTGTGCTCATCGACGTAATGACTGATCTTATTTCCCCGAAACTCGGCGAAAAGTGCTTTGACCCCGCCTGCGGTACTTTTGGTTTTATGATTTCCGCCTATCAGCATGCTGTCAGCGGTGTAGATCTTTATGCCCTTTCCGATCAGGAAACTGCGGCGTTTCAGGACTCTTTCTACGGTGTGGAGCTGGTACACGATGCCCACCGTTTAGCCCTGATGAACGCATATCTGCACAATGTGCCGGCGCATATTTTCTGCGAGGACAGCCTGTCCCCAAGTGCAAAAAGGCTCAAGGGTTTTGACGTAATCCTGACCAATCCGCCCTTCGGAACAAAAAAAGGCGGGGAGCGAACCTCCCGTGATGATATTTCGTTTCAGACCTCCAACAAGCAGCTGAACTTCTTGCAGGTGATTTATCGTAGCTTAAAAGCGAACGGCAGCGCCCGCTGCGCCGTCGTTTTGCCTGATAACGTGTTGTTTGCCGACGGTGACGGCGTTAGCGTGCGTCGAGAATTGATGGATTTTTGTAATCTCCACACGATTTTGCGTCTGCCCACCGGTATCTTCTATGCGCAGGGGGTCAAAACCAATGTGCTTTTCTTCACCCGTGGCAAAACCGAAAAGAACAACACCAAAGAGGTTTGGTTCTATGATCTGCGCACCAATATGCCCTCTTTTGGCAAGACAACGCCGCTGAAGAAAGTGCATTTCACCGATTTTATAAAAGCCTATACCGCCCAAGACCGCCACGCTGTGGAAGACGAACGCTTCAGCGTATTTACAAGGGAGCAAATTGCCGAAAAGGGCGACACCCTTGACCTTGGACTGATTCGTGACGATTCCGTTTTGGATTATAACGACCTGCCCGATCCGGCAGACAGCGCCGAGGAAGCCGCAGCCAATCTGGAAGAGGCGGTTGACCTGTTGATGAGTGTAGTGAAAGAGCTGCGGTCACTGGAGGTGAAGGACTGATGGCGAGAGGACGAAAAAAAGAAGCCCTAACGCCGGAGGAGCGCTTGCAGGCAGCATTGGTGCCGGAGAGCGAGCAGCCGTACAAAGTGCCGGAGAATTGGTGTTGGACGCGATTAGGTTCATTACTCAGTGAGATTAAAAATGGAACGACTATTAAGCAAGATAAAAGCGGTATAGGGTACAAAGTTACACGCATTGAATCTTTGCAAAACCAAACTATTGATTTTGGCAGATTAGGTACAATAGTAAATGAGCAAGAAATAAAGGATACAGACTGGTATTGTGCAGGGGATATTGCATTAAGTCATATCAATAGTGCTGAACATGTTGGAAAAACGGCTCTAATTAATGTAGATATGCTACCATTAGTTCATGGCATGAATTTGTTGAGGTTGCGTTTTTACAGCAAATGTTGTTTGCCCATACTTTTTCAGTATTTTTCTCAGTCATTTCAATATAAAGATGAAATACTTTCAAGAATAAATATGGCGGTTAATCAAGTTAGTATTAATCAAAAACAGCTTAGCTCTTTGGAATTCCCTCTCCCCCCACTCCCCGAACAAGAGCGCATTGTTGACCGCATTGAAATCCTGTTCGCTAAGCTGGACGAGGCCAAGCAAAAGGCGCAAGATGCGCTGGACAATTTTGAAACCCGAAAAGCCGCCATCCTCCATAAAGCTTTCACTGGTGAACTCACCGCCCGGTGGAGAAAAGAACACGATTATAATTTAAACTGGGAAGAATATACAATCGGTGATTTGTTTAGCCATACTACAGGCAAGGCATTGAAAAAGGGAAATACAACTGGAACATTACATAAATATATTACAACCTCCAACCTTTATTGGGGCAGATTCGATTTTTCAGAAGTGCGTGAAATGTATTTTACAGATAAGGAATTAGAAAAATGCACAGCGAAAAAAGGAGATTTACTGGTTTGTAATGGCGGTGATGTTGGTCGTTCTGCGGTTTGGATTTATGACTATGATATATGTTTACAAAATCATATATCCAAACTACGACCCAAAATTGGGGATATTAGTGTTAGGTTTTTTTATTATTTTTTCCTAAATTCTAAAAACAAAGGTTATATAAATGGGCGTGGAATTGGAATTTCGTCTCTTTCTGCAAAAGATTTGTTATCAATCAAAGTGCTGTTACCTACTTTATTAGAACAAACCGAAATCGTCCGCATCCTTGACAACCTTCTCGTCAAAGAACAGCAGGCCAAAGAAGCCGCCGAAACAGTGTTGGAGCAGATCGACCTTATCAAAAAAGCCATCCTCGCCCGTGCTTTCCGTGGTGAGCTTGGCACAAACGACCCTGCCGAAGAAAGCGCAGTGGATCTGTTGAAAGAATCTATGTAACACTACTTTTGAAATCGTGTTACATGGATACAGAGAAAAGGAGAATATTTTATATGACAATTTCTGAAGAATATAAGAGCATATTTGAAAAAGAAATTATTCAAAAAAGCAAAGGTATTATCTTCTCCTTTTCTCCGATTTTGGATGAATATAAATATAATTCATACAGCCACGGAATTTCCGACACAGCTGTGGAAGATTTAGGCGAACTAATGCGTCACAGCCTTTTCTTTTATGCCTTCGGAGAAGAAGAGGTGGTTTCCTATTATAAAAAGGACAGATTTTCTTCAATGCAGCAGGCAGCGAAATATTCATATCAACAAAGACTACCCAACCGCGCAAACACAACCGACGGCCTCCCCAGCGAGGTACTTTTAGATTTGCTTATACAGCTCTACAACCCGAATGCATATAAACTGGCAGTCAGAACGCTTTTTCGTCAAGACGATAATAACGAAATCAAGGGGTATGATCTCACTTATTTTACAAAAGATGAAACCGGGATCAGTCTTTGGCTTGGACAAGCCAAACTGGGTAAAAAAAGTTATTGTAAATCGAGCATTCACAGAGATTTGTTGGAAAAATACAAAAAAGAGTATTTGACAAAACAGTTGTTTTTTATCTGTGACAAGCGTATAGAGATTACAGATGATGCCAAATCAATTCTTGAAATAATTGAGAAAATCAATATTATTATGATGGATTCAGATGAAAGCAGCCGAGCGGATTATTTGATCGATTACTTCAAAAAGCATCATATCAATATAAAAATACCGTGCTTACTTGCTTATGGGAACGGTACTGCATATGTTGATGCCGGTAAAATATATAACGAAATTCAGAAAGAAGTCGATTCAATAAAACAATACTATGCCAAGCATACATATTTATTTGAAGGCTTTTCTCCAGAAATTGTTTTTTACATTTTTCCAATTGAAAGCATAGATAGGTTGAGAGATAAGGAGCATGGATTCTATGCAGGATTATGTTAGTTTGTTATTAAACGCTATAAACAATTATGATCCGAATAACGAACGCACAATTAATACACTGCGAGATCTTGTTTGTTGGATTTCTGATGATGAAGCATTAAAGGAAAATGAACTTATTGCTGAACTTCTTTATATTGCATCACAAAAAATGCGTGTGTTCGGCTACAATAAACTGAATAAATTTCAAGCAGAACCGATTCCCCCTGCAGGAGAATTGGGTGCTATTTCCGCGCCATCTGTAACAAATTTATATCGTTCTAAAGTCTATTCAAATAATATTTTAGATAAAACTCAACAAGAAGTGGTTGAGTTATATCAAGCATTGCCTATCCGAAGACTTCTTGTAAGCGCTCCTACGTCTTATGGCAAAACATTCTTAATGCGAGAAATTGTTTTTTTGAATAAAGCACGCTATAACAACATTCTTTTAGTTTTTCCTACAGTTGCATTGCTTCTTGAAAATGCAAGGATGATGGAAAAATTTGTTTCAGATAACAAGCTTGATTACAAGATTATTAAAACCGTTGATGCTGTAAATGAAGATGATACAAACATGATTTTTGTATTTACACCAGAAAGAGCATTACAGTTAATTGCAACATATCCAAATCTTAAGATTGATTTCTTTTTCTTTGACGAGGTATATAAAATTGATGAAGATTACTGTAATGACGATTCTTTGGAAGAAATAAATAACAAATCTCTAACTGATCATAATTTTCTAAATGAGGACAGAGGAAAAACTTTTAGAATTGCATTATATCTATTAGCAAAAACAGTTAAGGAGTATTATCTTGCCGGCCCAAATTTGTCACAGGATAAATTTAGCTTGGGAATGCGGCGTTTTTTGGAACTCAATCGAATTGAAGTGAAAGAGATTAATTTTGAACCAACCTTAAGAATATCGGTCAATGCTTTTTCCGGTAAAATTGAAGAAAAGCTCCCTCAGTTTCTGCCTTCAAAACAAGATAATGCTTTAGTTCCGACAGGCACTAAAGTCAATGATAAAATAGCAACAGTCGTATCTTACATTGGCGAAAAGAATTATGGTAAAACGCTTTTGTATTGTAAATCTCCCGGCAAAGCAGTTGATTACTCTGTTAAATTAGCTGATAGAAAAACGCACAATATGATGGAATCATATCCAGATGATTTCAAAACATTTATTGATCATATAAAGCAGGAATATGACATTGACCATTCCGTAGAGGAATGGAGTCTAATACAAGTACTCGAAAAAGGGTTTGGTATTCATCATGGCAAACTTCCAAAATATATTCAGCAAGAAATTTTAGATCAATTTAATAAAGGTACATTTGATATATTGTTTTGTACTTCGACAATAGTTGAGGGAGTTAACACTGATGCACAAAATATGATAATATTAAATCCATCGAAAGGAACAAATGAACTTACGCCCTTTGATATTAAAAATATTAAAGGACGTGCGGGACGATATTATCACTGTTTTGTCGGCAGAGTATTTTATATGCATAAGGAGCTTGAAGACATCGAAAAGTCCGATTCACTTAGCCTTGATTTTATTACATATTCTGACAAAACCCTTAATGTTATAGATTTGGACAATGCAGACATAGAGGATCTAACTCCGAATAATAAAGGCAAAAAAAACGCTCGTGAAGAATATATTAGAGATTACATTGTTCCTAATGATGTTTTTATAAAAAACAGAACCGTTTCAAGAGAAAATCAAGAAAAACTGGCTCGTACATTATTAGCTAATGAGGAATTTGAAAAATACTCTAAATGGATTACGTACACTGTCGATGTTGAGAATTTTTTACAATATCATTGGATTTCTAAAATCCTTGAAACGTTTAGTGTGGCCGGTTTGATTGATAAAAAAACACAAAAGAAGTTTTCAGCTATAGCTAATAGTTATTACTCTGGTGGTTTTAAAGCAATTTTAAAATTTGAAATTGATACATATAAAAAAGGAAATCACAAGTCAATAGACGAAGCATATTCTTGTGCTTTTAACTCGCGCAGAGATATTTTAGAACATAAAATCCCAAAAATACTGTCACTTTTTGATAGTATTATTACATTTGTAGCACAACAAAAAGGAATGAATGTCGACTCTTTTTCGCTGGCAAAGGTTCGAAGATATTATGAAACAGGAGTAAAAACAACATTAGGCGAGGCACTAATTGAATATGGATTCCTACTGATGCTGTCCGCCGTATTGAAGAATCGCATAAGATATTGTCAACTCTTTCGTTAACAGAAGCGAAAGTATACTGCCGCCAAAATTATAGCCAGATAAAACTACTTTTCGATAAATATGAGTTAGTGCTATTTACCAAGGCAATGAACACCTTTTAAAAGCAATAATACTGGTAAAACAAAGAGAATGAAAATAATTTATTACATTTTGCTCACAATATCCCTATACCTCACCAGCTCCACATTCCCCATCTCCTTTGCCCGATCAACGCAGCCCTTTGTAAATCCGACTTTGGCAAAGAGATAAAAGTGTTTATTTTGATATGAAAACAGTTCGCTGCGCTTCACAAGAGTTTCCAAACCCCCAAGATCAACTTTCTCATTAGTCCATTTGCACTCTCCGAAAAGAGCTGTATTTTTATCCTGCTCTGCGAGAATATCGATTTCAACCTGACGTTTTTCTTTAGAATCATTGCCCCACCAGCGGCCAATAGACGAAAATTCTACTGGGCATTCGCCGGAGAGCAGCAGTTTCCAAAGATACTGCTTGCATATTTCCTCAAACACCCTGCCCATATAATCGGACAAATACGGCTCGATGCGTTTATACGCCAGATCGGCTGCCCCACGAGCGATAATAGAAAAATTCTCCGGAACAAAGCGATACCAGAAGCGAAACATGTTGTCCGCAATGGAATAAATTGCTTTCCGAGATGCTTTTTCACCGTATGGCGTTTCTTTTTCGATAATGCCGAGGGCAATAAGGTTTTTTACATAGGCGGAGCAAATATTTGTGGTTTCACCCACTTTGCTGGAGATTTCTGACATACGGGAAGCACCAGTCGCAATCGCCGTTATAACCGCATTGTAGAGTGCCGGTTCACGCACCTCCTGCTTAAGTAGATTCTCCGGCTCCTCAAACAAGGCGGAGTTGGGATTTAGAAACGTATTTTTAATATTTTCCTCAATACTTAACTTATCGCTCATTTGAAGCAGATACTGAGGTGTTCCTCCTACGATTCCGTACACATATGCTTTTTCTTCATCAGTGAAATTTTTGAAATAGTGACAGGTCTCTTCAAATTCAAAAGGAAGAATTTTCATCTGTGCCGTCCGTCTGCCGTAAAGCGGCGCCTTGTAAGCGAGAACATGGTCTTCCATATAGGACATGGACGAACCGCAAAGAATCAGCATCAGTTTAGAACTGTCTTTATATTGGTCAATCAAAAGCTGAATGGTCGAGGCAAGGCTTTTCGATGAACGGGCAACATAAGGATATTCATCAATCGCAAGAATAATCCGTTCTTTTTCAGAAAGTTTAAATACATACTCCAAAGCCGCTTGAAATGATAAGAAAGATGTTTCGGTATCCATTCCGGTATGGTAGCTTATAATACTCTTGCTGAAATTTTCAAGATTTTGCTTGGCGTTGCTCTCTACGCCCATAAAATAAATCGCTTTTTTCTCGTTTATAAAATGACTGATAAGTGCCGTTTTGCCGACACGGCGGCGGCCGTATATTACTGCAAATTCAAACTTGTCCGATGCATATAACTTGTTCAGCGTTGCAAGCTCACGCTCTCTGCCGATAAACATGACGGATATCCTCCTATCTAAGCAACAAACTGTTGACAATATTATTGAATACAGTATATCATAAAAACAATTTTAGTCAAGTACGATTAGGTAAATTATACTTGACTAAATTGTGTGAGTTTTATCCTAAAAAATCAGCTAACAATTCCGCAAACCGTGAAAATTCTTTTGTTCATCTCTGCACAGTTTACAAATCTACTCGCTCAAACCGTCTCACAGAAAGTTTGTAGGACAGCATAAGAAATACCACATAATAAACGATGCCAGCCAGCAAAATAGGCAGCTGCATCAGCAGGTGCTCCGGCTTATAGCTGTCCATCCATGCCAGCTGCGGTATATGAGCAGAGCTTTCAGCTGCCACTATTAAAATAAGCATTGGAATCGACGCTAATATAAAAGACCTGCCGACTTTGTAACCGCTTTTATAAAAAGCCGGTAAAAAGATCAAGTCAAACGTTGCATATATAATGAGCCCCAATCCGTACCAAGCAAGTGTAGCATCCAGACCTACAGGATTATTTGGAAATGCAATAGCATTTCTTAACAACATAAAAGGTATGGATATGAACATCTGAATAAGTTGAAAAAACACTGTAAGCATGCATTTCGCCCTGACCATTTCTTGCTTTGTCACAGGCAAAAGCGCCGTATACCAAGCATCGTTGGTTTCTCTTCCGTTTAAGAATGTAATATATGGTGCAAGACAGCCAAACATAAAGATTACACTGTAAGGATAAGCAGGTACAAGGACAAGGCATCCCAAAATAACAAATACTATGGATGTCGGGTGAACAGACAGCATTATTTCTTTAAATAGAAGGATTTTCATTCCATTCACTCCTTTCTGTTCGCAGCATGATTTCTTCTAAAGTGAGAGTGCCTGCATCTTTTTCTGTTTTTAAATGCTCAAATGAACGCAGAAATGTGTCTTTATCCGCACTTTTCAGAACTTTTCCATTGCTGATATATGTTATGTCATCAGCGCACTTATCCAAATCAGATGTGATATGAGTCGAAAACAAAATAGAACAGTTTTCCCTGTCTATCAACTGCTGAAAAATATACAGCAACTCGTCTCTGGATATGGGATCCAAACCTGAAGTAGGCTCGTCTAAAATAAGAAGTTTAGCGTGATGAGACAAAGCAAGCGTCAATAGATACTTCACTTTCATGCCATTAGAAAGCTCTTTGAATTTTTTATTTTCATCCAGTTCAAATTTTTTTATATACATGCGGTATTGTTCCTGATCCCAGTTATCATAAAATTTTTTTGTAACTGACGTTATTGCAGAAAGCTTTTTGAGGGGATAAAAATCAATGCCTCCAAATACGACTCCTATATGCTGTTTACATTCTTTTTCATGCTTATAAAAGTCTTTTTGAAACATAGTAACTCTGCCTCTATCCGGCAGCGTCATGTTGACGATGGTTTTTAAAGTCGTGCTCTTTCCGGCTCCGTTTTTGCCGATTAGCCCCATAATGCGCTTTTGTGCCAGTGAAAAGCTTATGTTTTCAAGAGAAAACCTTGAGTAATTTTTGCATATATTTTCGACTTCCAACAAATAATCTATCATTTTTTCTCCCTTTCATCAGGTGCTTCAACCATATCTAAAGCAGTTTTAAACATTTGAGCTATTCCCAGAAAGAACTCTTCTTTCATTAATGCTATACCGGGATGTTCCTGCGATTCATCTCCCAGTACTAACAGCCTGTCTCCAGGTTTAATTTTAAAAACTTCTCTCGCCTGTTTCGGCAAAACTATTTGTCCTCGTTCCCCTACACAGGCAATGCCAAATATATGCTTGCCCTTAGGCGCTATGCTCATGCCCGTTTTTTTCTGATCGTGATAGATTAAATCTTTAAGCTCAACATTATACAATTGCGCCAATGCATCACAATTAAAAATATCCGGGACCGATTCACCGGATTCCCATTTTGCCACCGACTGACGTGAAACCCCGATTTTTTCAGCCACTTCCTCTTGAGAAAATTTATTAAATTGCCGAAGCACAGATAAATTACAAGCAATATTGTCTTTTTGAATTTTCATATTTTTCATACCTCCTATTGCCAATTATACTTTGAAATTTCTCACATCTCCACCAACCTATAATAACAAAAAAAGTTATAATCAGTTGCTAGGTTCGGCTTCGATGTTCTAACGCCTAAAGAGCCTGATAAAAAAATTCATGCATGCTTTTATATTGATTTTATTCAAATGCTAAATTATAATAAACATTGTGTAAGTTTTGTCAAAATGTGTAAAAATATGTAGAATTATGTCAAATTCTTTGTTTGTTTTTACGAAAATAACTAAATAAGGTAGGAAAAATGAAAAGAAAATTTTTGAGCGGAATTTTAATATTGACTCTGATAATGACATATACAGGAACAGCGTCGGCTTCTCCATCTGAAGATGAAGCTGCTTCTTCAACATCATCAACATCTATAAAAGAAGTTATCATCCAATGTTTGGACTATATCGACGGCCAGATTGAATCTGCTTTGCTCGATAGTAATTCTGACGATGGTGATGAAGATGCAGATGAAAATCAATCTGCTCAATCAGCTCAAGCTGACACATCAAAATCTCAAAGCTCAAATTTAAGTTCATCCGGTAATAATCAAAGTTCAAGCTCCTCAGGTCAAAGTTCCGGCAGCTCAGGTTCATCTAATCAAGGTTCCGGGAGTTCAGGTTCAAGCGGAGGTTCAGCTTCTCAGCCCAAACCGCCTCAGATCGACCAACCTGCTCCTGATACCAGTCCCGCCGGAGTGCTGGCTGCTGTCAATCAGTTCCGCGCAGAGGCCGGTGTAGCTCCTGTTTCTCTGGACAGTTCTCTTAATCACGTAGCTCAATTAAAAGCTGATGATATGGGAAAAAACAACTATTTTGACCATACTTCACCAACATACGGTTCTGTGTTCGATATGCTGGGTAGTTTTGGCATTATCTATTCTGTAGCAGGAGAAAACATATCGCAGGGTCCTACATCAGCTTACGGCGTAGTGGAATTTTGGATGACGTCACCGGGTCACAGAGCTAATATACTCAGATCGAACTTCACCAAAATGGGCGTCGGCTATTGCAATGTAAACGGTATCACATACTGGGCGCAGATTTTTACAGGTTAATGTAAAAAACAAACATAAAAAAACCGCCTCTTTGCACGGCAAGGTTATGAGCCATCGCCGGCAAAGAGGCAGTCTTAAATTTTATATTGCTGAATTATTCTAAAACTTTTACTCCTTCTTTGAGCAATTCGTCTATGAACTCATCTATCAGTTTCAAGCCTTCCTCCAGATGATCCCCGTGGGACAGAGACATTCTGAAGGAATGAGGAATGTAGAAGCAATCACCGTGGCAAACCAGCACGTTCTTTCTATCTAACAATTCATCACAGAATTTCTCAGCGTCGATATCAAGATTGTAATGTATAAGGTATGTGGTTCCATACGCTTTGGCATATTGCTTGAGATATTTGTGTCCGTCCAACCACTTATCGATTATGGCTTTATTGGAGTTAACTATATTTCTGCTGCGTTCAAAGATTTTATCTACGTTCTCCAAAGCTATGGCAAATATCCATTCGTCGAACACGCCTCCGCAAATAGCGTCATATGATCTGTGATTAAAGATGTTTTTTCTCATATCGGCGTCTTTGCAGACTATCCAGCCCACTCTTGTTCCTGCCATGGAATATATCTTGGAAGAAGAGCACGTCACGATGGCCTTTTCATACATGTCGGCAAAAGACGGCATGTATTCGTCAGCCAATCCTCTGTACATTTCGTCACATACAACCCATGCGTCTACGCTCTTGGCGATTTCAATCAGTTCCTCCATTTCAGCAGGTTCTAAAAGGGAACCTGTCGGGTTGTTGGGATTGGTGAACATGATAGCTTTTGTGTTCTTGTCTACTGCACTTCTTATTTCATCCAAATCCAATTTATATCCCTGCTCAGGCTTTAAATTGACATCTCTTACCTCTACGCCTATGGAACGCGGAATAGAGTGAAACTGCTGATAGTTGGGCATTATGGAGATTATATTGTCTTTTTCCGGCTCCAGCAGTGAAAATACAACTGTATTGTTGGCGCCTGTGCCGCCGTGGACAAGGATTATGTCATCAGGAGAGACTGTTTTATAGAGCTTGGCTAAAGCCTTTTTCGTCCTTGGTGTTCCTTCAAATCTGGGGTACCCAAGATCCATCTTTCTAAAGTCTTCTAAAAACTCATTAAGATCTTGTCCCGTAACTTCAAACATTTCTTCTACTGTCATAGGCGACACACAGCTGCCGCCTAAATATATCTTGTTCTTTTCACTGTCGCAGGCAGGATTCAGCCAATTTTCCAGCACAAAATCATCAATTTTCATCTGTAGTCCTCCTTAAGCTTATATTTCAACCAGTTTGCCCAAATTCTTTTCCTTTGCCAGCGCAATGGCAGTTTTGGCGGTTACGAGGTCTAAAAGAGCAATGCCGGTAGCGTCGAATATGGTTATATCTTCAGAGGAAATTCTTCCCTCTATTTGTCCGCAAAGCACCTGACCTATTTCTCCTTTAATATCTTCTTTCTTGATAACTCCTGTCTTTACAGGTATTTCAGATTCACCTACGTTGGCGCATTGATTGACGTCGTCGCAAAAAACTCTGGCATCTCTGAAAAGTTCAGGGTCGATTTCTTCCTTTCCTTTCATATCAGCTCCTACGCAGCTGAGGTGAGTTCCCGGGCGAATCCATTCCTTCTTTATAACAGGTTTTCTGGCAGGAGTTATGGTGATGACTACATCGCTTTCGCCGAGTGCCTGGGCCATATCCTGCGCCGCAGAGAATTCTACATTGCCTGTTTCCAAGGAGAAATCCGCTTCAAGACGTTCAGGTAATGACGCTGCAAAATTTTTCGCATTGTCGTAATCCAGAGGGTCCGCAATGTATACTTTCTTCAGCTGAGGCAGCAGTATGAGGGTAGCTGCTATCTGATATATACTCTGTTTGCCTGCTCCGAGTACGAAAAGCACCTGCGAGTCTTTCCTTGCCAGAGCCGCCGCTCCTATGGCTCCTGCAGCGCCGGTCCTCATGCAGGTTATATATGATGCGTCCATTATTCCAAGAGGCACACCTGTAGTAGAGTCGAAAGCCATAAGCATTCCAGTAAACGGTGGCAAGCCTTTTTGGCTGTTCATAGGAAATGTGTTGAGCAATTTCAGTCCGTGAATGTTGATATCGCCATAAACCACTCCTGATTTTACGTCGGTAACCGCATTGTATTCATCAAAATGATGTTCCAGGTAGGGCCATACTACGGTCTTTCCCTGAGATTTCAATTTATATACTTCTTCTACTCCCTGGATTACTTTTGGCATTTCCAGGATTTTTTCCAATTCTTTTCTGCTAAGTACGCTTATTTCCATGTCGGTCATTCCTTTCATAGCTTATATTCATTCAATATTTCTGTCAGAAGATCGCCGTCGATGTTTCCGCCGCTCATTACCAGCGCCACTTCTCTGCCGCCTATCCTGTCTGGGTCTTCCATGACAGCGGCCAGAGTAACAGCAGCGCCGCCTTCAACGACGAACTTTTCTTTTCTGGCCATATGGCTTATAGCTTTTCTTATGTTATCTTCTTTAACCTCAACGATATCGTCCACATAGTTCCTTAGAATTTCAAATGACAGCTTTCCGACTCCTCCGACCAGTGCGTCGCATACGGTAGGACCGCTTATAGGATACTGGCCGTAAAAAACGTTATCCTCAAAGGCTTTGATAAAAGCCGGACATACCTCCGTCTGAACGCCTATAATCCGCACATCCGGTTTGATATTTTTGGCTATTACAGAAATGCCTGTAATGAGTCCGCCTCCTCCTATAGGAACAACGATAGTGTCTATATCTTGATTTTGTTTAAGGATTTCAAGCCCCACAGTACCTTGGCCCGCATATACAACTTCGTCATTAAAGCAAGGGTCTATATAAGTCATCCCATACTCTCTGACGTAATCAAAGCCCAAGGCTCTGGCCCGGTCGATGTTTTCTCCCAATTGCACTATTTGAGCGCCGTAATACTTTATCTTATCCAGCTTGGCCTTTGGTGTAGTCGTGGGGCAGATGACCACAGCCTTTTCTATCCCCAAGAGCTTAGCTGCATAGCTTACAGCCGCGCCGTTATTACCTGTGGAAATAGTCGCCACACCTCTTGCCTTTTCCTCTTCAGAAAGGACCGTCATCCTGCTGATAGCGCCCCTTATCTTGAAGCTTTTAACACTTTGAAGGCTTTCCAGCTTAAAATAATAGTTTCGGCTGTCATTGCTCAAATACATGGAACGTTCCAGTGGAGTTTTATAAACATATCCTTTTATTCTTTCATAAGCCGCCAATATGTCTGCAGCTTTTAATCTTTCATTCATTGGATTAGAATCCCAGCTCCTCTCCTACTACTACTATGTGATAATCCGACTCTATAGGTTTTTTGTGCAGGATAGTTGTGATGTTGCAAAATCTGTTTTCCGAGCGGCAGTTGGCACATTTGCCGGCAATCACGCTTGGACAAGTCTCCCCGTACTTTATCTTGTTCATAGGCGCTGCAACATTGGAAATGCGGGATCTGGCTTCTGCCTCGTTTTGAGTTATCTTGTTGATGCCTACTATCATGATAATCCTGTCTGCTCCATAAAGGCTGCCTGCGATTCTGTTTCCTACTCCGTCCACATTGATAATTTCGCCTTCCATAGTTATGGCGTTGGCGCTGAGCACGAAGACATCGCTGGTCAAATAATCGGCTAATATATCCCTGGCCTGCTCCCTGGTAGGGGCTTTGACATAGCCGTACTCTGCGCTATTGTAGCTGTGAAGGTTCAAAGCCGCCACATTAGGTATCAGTCTGCATCCTCTATCCTTCAGCTCCTGCTCCATACCAAGTTCATAAAAGCTGTGAGAGTCTCCCACACCTATTATGCTTCCGTCCTCAATCAGCCCGTCTACAAGGCGGGCTGCTTCCTCCTTGGTTTCTACATAGTAAGCTTCAAAGAAGTTCTTTTTCAATGCTTTTACCAATGCCTCTCCCTTGGCTTTATAAAAATCACGCTTTATCTGTTTTATATCGTGAGTTACAGCACTCAAAGGGACGTCCACTTCTTGTCTAAGTTTTCTCATAATTTACCTTCCGTATTCGCCTTCCATTATTTAAAAGGAGCTATCTTGTTGGAAGCAAGATAACCAAAACAAGATAACTCCTATTGTCATTTAATCAGTTTGCTCAGCAATTTCATAAGCGTTTGTCAAGCTAAAGCTCCTATTCAAATATGCTAATTGCTATACGTTTCCACGTCTTCCAGCAGCAGATTGAATATCTCTCTGCCTTCTTCACCTGCAAATTCCTCTATCTGATCTCTTACAGGCATGCTGGCATCAATAAACGCCTGTCTCTCTTCATCAGTCAGCTCTATGATTTCCAATTCCGGCTTGGTTTCCAGGATTATGTCTGTTTTTTCCTGAAGCAGAGTTTCCAGAGTCTCAAGAGCGAAAGGTCTGAGTTCTTCTTTTATCTCTTCAAGCATTGCCTTGTCTTCATCAGAAAGTGAATTGTAGAAATCACCGTTCATAGACATGAAGGAAGCCATCTGTGCGTGATTGGACATAGTGATATAATCCAATACTTCATAGAATTTCATTTCTTCCATAGCATTCATAGGCTGCTCTGTACCATCAACTGTACCAAGCTGCAGTCCTGAATATGTCTCGGTAAATGCCAGAGGTGTAGGAGTTGCGCCAAAGGCCTCATAGTTGGCTGAGAGCAGAGGAGATGACATGATTCTCATCTTGAATCCGTCAAAATCATCCACAGTTCTGATTGGAACTGTCGCAGAACCCCACTGCATGTTTCCTAAAGTAAACCAGTCATAAGTAACCAGATTTCTTTCAGCAAACATTTCATCAAGTGCAGCTGTAGCTTTTCCTTCTGTCAATATCTGAGCGTTAACAGCGTTATCGTCTGAGAATACAAAGTTAAGTGACAGAGCCTGTACCGCAGGGAACAAATCTCCTACATCACTGGAAGCAAAAATGCCCAGCTGTATGCTGCCGTTCATGAGCATTTCAACTTGTGAAGCAGTGTCTCCGAGAGAACCTACAGGATATATGTCAACCTGTATTCTTCCATCGGACTTTTCTTCAACCAAGTCAGCAAACTTGTGAGCGTAACGGTCATACATGGTGTCTGTACTTTCTGAATGAGCCAGTTTCCATACAGTTACGTCTCCTTCTGTTTCCACGCCGCCACCGTTGCTGTCGTCGCCGCCGCAGCTAGTAAATACAACGGCCATCACTACGGTCAGCATCAGAATCATCGCCAGGGCTAAAAATTTCTTTTTCATAAGTCGTTTCTCCTTTCTTAGCCTTTTAATTTTAACAACCTATAAAACCTTTAAAACCTATAATAGTATCAACCTTTGATTAACGGTTTATCAGAACCATCTGTAGAATGTAATTATCTGAGGGAAGAAGATAAACAGTACAGATACAGCTATCATTATAATCAGATACACCGGAAGCCCTCTTACTACTTTCATGTATGAGACATCAAAAGCAGCGCAGGCAGTAAATATGTTGCAGCCAAACGGAGGAGAAATAGCTCCGAGAATACATTGTACAGTGATTATAATGCCAAGCCATATTGGGTCAATTCCTGCTGCCATCGCCGGTTCATAAAATATAGGTGTAACTACTACTACGGCAATCAAAGGGTCTACAAACATGCCTGCAATGAAGAAAAATACCGTTACCCAAAGCAGGATCACCGTCATAGAAGGATCTGCGCCCAGCACGTTGGTAGCTATCATCTGCGGTACGTTGGCATATGTTAAAACCAGTGAAAATATCTGGCCACTGGCAAGGAGGATAAATAAGGTGCCTGTAACTGCTCCTGTAGAGAGAGCAATCTTGCCCAGATCCTTGATGGTGATGGTCCTGTATATGAACATTTCCAAAATAAGCGCATATAATACAGACACTGCTGCAGCCTCAGTAGGGCTTGCAATACCTGAATAAATGCTGCCTACAATTATTACAGGGAATCCCAGAGGTAACAGACCTTTTCTGAAAGCTTGCCCTCTTTCCTTCCATGTGGTTTTCTTCTCTCTAGGAATGTTAAGCTTCTTCGCGTGAAAATATTGATATATGGAGAAGAGTAAAAAGAGCAGTATTCCAGGGCCTATACCGGCTACAAACATCTCTCCTACCGATGCTCCTGTTACTACGCTGTACATTATCATCGTAACACTTGGAGGTATCAGTGCGGCTATATTGGCTGCGGAAACTATAAGTCCATCTGTATCAGACTGCCGGTAATTTGCTGCCAGCATTTGCGGTCTTAAGGTCTTTCCAATAGCAACCACAGTAGCTTGAGATGAACCGGAAATAGCTCCAAACAGCGTGCAAGTTCCGGCTAGAGTAATTCCAAGACCGCCGTGTATATGTCCGGTAAAAGATTTTACAAAATCAACCAATCTCTTGGCCGTATGGCCGGCGCTCATTATATCCGCTGCAAAAATAAACAGTGGTATAGCAAGCAGTGCAAAAGAGCCGATGCCTTCCATCAATTGCTGTATAATAGTGGTCTCCGGCATCATGGTCAAATATACAAATATTACTACGGTTGAACTTAATACCATGCACATGAACATCGGGAATCCAAGCAGCAGGCATGCGAACATGATTATCAGTAAAACAGCTAACATCTACTTTTCCTCCCTTCTGATATCCGGCACATACGGGGTATTAAGGCCAAGGTATATCTCTTTTTCCTGTAAATTTTTAATAAATACAAGTATATATTGCACACATGCAAACAAAAATCCAAAGGATATCACTGCCACAACTATGTATTGTGGTACCTGAAGATTTACGGACACTCTGCCTATCATCTTCAAGGAGCCTACATACGTAAAGGATATATAGGTCAATACGCCCATAGTGACCGCTGTAACCGCACTTATTATAAGTGCGTCGACTTTCTGTATCTTATGAGGCATAAAGTCAAACAGCCCTAACATGTTGATGTGTTTTCCCGTAGTTACGGCATAACTCAATCCGATAAAAGTTATTATATATATGCAATACAGCCCTATCTCTTCTGTGGCGTTTATTCCCTTTCCGAAAAGCCTTCCGACCACGTTGAAGATAAGCATAAAGGACATGATCAGGACAGCTGCCGCAATCAAAATCTCTTCAAGTTTTACAATTACATTATTTATCTTGTAAACAATTTTCATAATATGTACCCGCTTTCTAAAGCTAACCAACTACTTTTCGAAGGCGTCGTAATATCTGGCAGCAATATAATCCAATACCAGATTCGCGCATACATGGCTGGTCAATTCTCTATGGTCAGTCATTGGATTAACTTCTACGAAGTCTATAATATCCACGTAAGGAGCGCATGCTTTGATAAGATCAGACAGCTGGAAATGAGTCAGTCCCGCAGGTTCTTGTCCGCCAGAGCCGAGAGCATAAGCCATGTCAAGAGCATCGATATCAACCGTCATATAAACATAATCTGTATTTTCTCTCACTTTTGCCAGAGTTCTCTTGGCTACTTCTTCAACACCGAGTCTATTCAAGTCTCTTGCAGTGAATATTCCTATGCCGCTTTCTTTTATAAAATGATAGTGCTCAGGATAGTTATAACCTCTAGGTCCAATTTCAACTATGTTCTTGGCATCGTATTTTTCCATTTCGGTAGCCCTTCTTATCTCGCTGGAGCCTGAATATTTTCCCTGAACTTCCGAGTCAAACTTCAAATCCAGATGAGCGTCAAAGTCGATGATACCTATTTTTCCGTCGGCAACATCATGCAGAGCCATAATTCCTGCATTAGTAACGGAATGATCTCCGCCAAGCAAAATAGGCTTATATCCTTCTGCCATTACTTTTTTAATTTCCTCGGCCATATCCTTCAATGCCTTAAAGTGTTCATAGTGAGCAATATTATCACAGTTGCCGAAGTCCTTTAATTCGATCTTGTTGTAATCTACGAGGCGATTTTCGTTAACGTCAAACAGATATCCGTCCTCCATCCTGTTCATTATGCCGCCCAATGCTGCTCTTATGCTGTTAGGCGCATATCTGGCTCCCGGCCATCCTCTGCCTGCTTCAGTATCATAGTTCAGCCCAAGCATTCCAAATTTCAGTTTGTCCATAATATTTGTCCCTCCTCACAAGTAACGATAATACCACTTTTTGCATATTTATGCAATATTATAAATAAAAATTCACAAATGTTAATATTGCATTAATTTAAAAGTAATTTATTGCAACAACTATGCCAACAAAAAATGTGTGTAAAATTACACATTTTAAGTGCTATTCAGGTGTGCCTATTGTGTTCTTGCACAATTATATGTCTAATTTTTTGACAATTTGAATGTTTTACAGACATATTGTCTTGTTATTTATCAATAATATGTTATTATTATTATAAAATTATGAACTTTCTTATAGACATGAGGAGGCAGGATGTGAAGCGAGAGGATAAAGTTTTCAAAGAATTATTTGGACATACAGACAGTATTTTAATAATCGATGTAAATGGCAAAGTCCTTTATTATGAAGATTTCAACGACCAGATCAATATGATACGTTACGAAAACGCCGTAGGCCGTTCAATTTTCGATCTGTACCCTTTCTTTAAAAGAGAAGATTTTACTGTATTCAAGGCTATAGACTCAAAAAGCATGATAGTTAATGAACTTCAGCATTTTGAAGTTAACGGTATACCAAAGAAAGCTTTAAATTCAGCCTATCCTTTAATCAATGAAACCGGCGTAATAGGCTGTATGGTAATGTCTGTAGAACTGAGCAGCCGGGGAGGGCAAAAAAAACGTAAAAACTTTTCTGCGAAATATAATTTTGAAGATATAATTACCAGAAATAAAACATTTTTAGCATCTTTTGATGTTTTAAGAAAATTGGCTGCCGGCGATTCCAGCGTTCTTATTTACGGCGAAACCGGTACCGGCAAAGAGCTTATAGCTCACACTATCCATAATAACAGTCCAAGAAAGCGAAATCCCTTTATAATCCAAAACTGCGCCGCTATACCTGACAACCTGATCGAAAGCACATTGTTCGGTTCTGTAAAAGGAAGTTTTACCGGTGCCATAGACAGACCCGGTCTTTTTGAAGTCGCTGATGGCGGCACTTTATATTTTGATGAAATAAACTCACTTTCCATGGATCTGCAAGCCAAATTATTACGTGTAATTGAAAACAAATCTATACGAAGAGTAGGAGACACTGTGGAAAGAGAAGTTGACGTCCGGATAATCGCATCTACCAATGAGAATCTATCTACAATGGTTGAAGAAAATCGTTTCAGAAAAGACTTATTCTATCGTCTAAATGTCGCCAGTTATGCCATAATGCCGCTGCGCCAACGCCTCGATGATATTCCTCTTGTATGTGAACATTATATAAAAATATTCAATGCTCGTCTAAATCATTTTATTGCCGGCATTGATGATGAAACTATGGCCTTCTTGATTTCTCAGCCTTGGGAGGGAAACGTAAGAGAACTGAAAAATGTCATCGAATACGCATGCACTATCAGATCTCAAGGGCTTATAACCATGTCCGACCTGCCAAACTACATGTTCAGCAATACCAACTTAAGTCCTAATTCCAATGCAGATACTGATGACGCGCTCAACGGCTACGATGGTCCAAGCAGCAGCAATAACAATAGCGCATTCAACGGTAACAGCGTGGCTAACGGTAGCAGCACGGTCAACGGCGGTCAACTCAGCGGCGGTCAACTCAGCGGAGAATTCCCTACTCTTTCGGAGTTTTCAAAGGACGTGAGCAATTCTAATAATTCAATAAATTCGTTGCGCAACCCTTCCAATAATCCGAATTATAGCGGAAAAGCTGAGACAGGCTCCGACACTTCAGGAGAATCGTTCGGTAAAAATTTCGAATCTTATATCTCTCCCGGAAAGGCTTTGGAAGATCAGCTAAGCGTGCTTGAAAAAGAAATAATTTCCAGATCGCTTATTGCTAATAGATATAACGTAAGCAAAACGGCTGTTGAACTGAACATTTCGCGCCAGACATTATATGGCAAGCTGAAGAAGTATCAGTTGTTATAAATTTATAATGTGTCAAATTGGGAACGTATCCCTCAGCGGCAAAAGATGCCTCGGATTGAGATGATACGATATATTAGGGAAATTGCGGCCAGCTGAGAAATTGTGACCAACTGAGAAATTGTGACCAACTGAGAAATTGTGACCAACTGAGAAATTGTGACCAACTGAGAAAAATTGTGTCAGGTTGATTCTGTAATAAAATCTTTAATTTAATGTTTTACTGGATTTTTGAATACGTATGGATGTTTTTTAGATTGTCAGCACTATTTCACAGATGTATCAAACACATTTTTACTAATGCTCATAAAATAAAGGGCTTTGTATGCCCGGCATTATCAACCTCACGAGCTATTTTGATTCACGCACCTAATGCGAGGCGCACCCCTGGGCTCGCCCTTTTCGCTACTGCTCTTGGTATTTCTACTCACGCGCCTCGTATGAGGCGCAACTAAGCCTGATCTGCTCTGCTGCGTGGGCTGCGTGATTTTAGCTCATGTGTCCTAAAATATGCTACAATTCGTTTTTGAAAAAAGTGTGTTATTTATGCATACTACCATGTGAGATTACACTACTCTCAAACTTAATGAGTGGGTGAAATTAAAGTTGAAAAGTTTGGCTACCATATGAAATTACACTACTCTCAAACTGGACATTCCTCACAATCATTTTGCCGATAGTTTGACTACCATATGAAATTACACTACTCTCAAACTTATTATTCTGAATCTCGTGCTCGTTCGGAGTTTGACTACCATATGAAATTACACTACTCTCAAACGTATCCCCTCGTATTCCATATCTAATTTTGTTTGACTACCATATGAAATTACACTACTCTCAAACTATGTCTACTAGTGAAGGTGGTAGAACTTTGTTTGACTACCATATGAAATTACACTACTCTCAAACTATCTTGCCTTTTTAATGCTGTAAATTGTGGTTTGACTACCATATGAAATTACACTACTCTCAAACGATATGGGTCTAACAGGTCAGTTACGCCCAGTTTGACTACCATATGAAATTACACTACTCTCAAACGGAAAAACGGTAATAACGTGGGTAATTATTGTTTGACTACCATATGAAATTACACTACTCTCAAACAACAAGCTTAGATGTGTCAACAGACATAGTGTTTGACTACCATATGAAATTACACTACTCTCAAACAACTGGGCGCATCAGCAACATCCACGTACTGTTTGACTACCATATGAAATTACACTACTCTCAAACAATAGGCGTGAAATTTGACCTACAAAAAATGTTTGACTACCATATGAAATTACACTACTCTCAAACCACCTTATACTTTTTGGCCTTGACTTGCCCGTTTGACTACCATATGAAATTACACTACTCTCAAACAGAGAAATGCTGGCCACATGGTCACTCTTTGTTTGACTACCATATGAAATTACACTACTCTCAAACGCGATTAGCCCATTGACGAGAATATTCCAAGTTTGACTACCATATGAAATTACACTACTCTCAAACAAACCATAGAAAAGCCTTTCTTCCAACACCGTTTGACTACCATATGAAATTACACTACTCTCAAACTACTAGACCTATGCCGTTGTTTAGTGTTCCGTTTGACTACCATATGAAATTACACTACTCTCAAACTGCTTCTGCTACTCCTGGTGCTGTTGTTAGGTTTGACTACCATATGAAATTACACTACTCTCAAACTATATCCGTCTAAGGTTACCTGGTTGAATAGTTTGACTACCATATGAAATTACACTACTCTCAAACCGCGTCTGCTACTCCTGGTGATGTTGTTAGGTTTGACTACCATATGAAATTACACTACTCTCAAACTCTAACGTTATCCAGATAGACGATAAATTAGTTTGACTACCATATGAAATTACACTACTCTCAAAC
>CDZQ01048858.1_pt1 | contig 30853 bp, 32 predicted proteins | sample 554831 | NCBI WGS metagenome assembly CDZQ01 (sample SAMEA3182112, study PRJEB8094) | gut metagenome | biome: human; feature: gut; material: Stool; isolation source: human stools | place: Canada | collected 2013-05-06 | reverse complement strand
CGGCACCCGGGGCACCGGCAAGACCACCTGCGCCAAGATTCTAGCCCGGGCGGTGAACTGCCAGGACCCTCAGGACGGCAACCCGTGCAACCATTGTTCCTCTTGTTTGGGCATTGAAAACGGCTCCGTGCTGGACGTGCTGGAGCTTGACGCCGCTTCCAACAACCGGGTAGACGATATCCGGGCCATTTTGGACGAGGCTATGTACACCCCCGCCACGGTGAAAAAACGGGTTTACATTGTGGACGAGGTCCATATGCTCTCCGCCCAGGCGTTCAACGCCCTGCTCCAGATTTTGGAGGAGCCGCCGGAACACCTCATGTTCATCCTGGCCACCACCGAGATCCACAAGGTCCCTGCCACCATCAAGAGCCGCTGCCAGCAGTTCGCCTTCAAACGTATCCGTGCCGAGGAAATTGCCGGACGGCTGCGCTATGTGGCCGGACAGGAGGGCATTAACCTGACCGACGACGGCGCCAACCTGCTCGCCCGTCTGGCCGACGGGGGCATGCGGGATGCCCTGTCTCTGCTGGACCAGTGCGCCGGGGCGGGCAGCCGGGTGGACGAGGGGGAGATCTTCTCTACTTTGGGCCTGGCGGGCAATTTGGAGACCGCCGCTCTTATGGATTCTATTGCCGACGGGGATGCTGCCGCCGCCCTGACTCGGCTGGACCACCTTTACGCCGGGGGCAAGGAAATGTCCGCCCTGATTGGCGAGCTGGCCGCCCTGACCCGGGACCTGTTGGTGCGCAAGACCGCCTCCCAGGGGGGCGGCGGGCTGATGACCGGCGGCTTTGACGAAACCACTCTGAAGCGGCTGTCCAGCCGGTTCCAGGTGCCCCGGCTGGTACAGATGCTCACCCGCTTACAGCAGACCAGTGCGGATATGGCCCGCTCGTCCAGCCGCCGCACTGACGCGGAGCTGTGCCTGATCACCCTATGCGATCCCACTTTGGATGACACGCCAGCCGGTCTTAATGCCCGGCTGTCCCGGCTGGAACAGGGCGGCGTGATTGCCGCTCCCGCCGCCCCAGCTACGGCAAGTTCTGTCAGGCCGGCGCAGTCCCCGGACGGTCCGCCTCCCTGGGAGGTTCCCGCTCCGCCGACAAAGCAGCAGGCGCCCAACCCTGCCGCCCCTGAGAAGGCGGATCCTGCCGCCTTTCCGCCTCCGGTCCACGTAGAGGCCCCCGCTCCGGTCTCCAGCGGCTGGCCCGGATGGGCCGCTCTGCGGGATGCCCTGCGATCGGAAATTGAGATGGGGGACTACATTTTTCTCTCCAATCCCGACATGGTGGAAGGGCGGCTGGAGGGGAATACGTTATCTCTCTGGGCTGGGAACGACTTCATTAAAGGGATGATCGGCAAAAAGTCCGTGCTGGATAAGGTGGCACAGAGCGCGGCCCGGCTGGCAGGCACCCCCATTCAGGTGGAGGTCCTGGTGGGTCAGGCACCGCCAGAGGCGGTCTCCCCTTCCGGGCCGTCTGAGAATGAGCCTGACGCTCTGGAGGCGTTTCTGGCCGAGGGGCTGGACAATCTCATCGTGGAATAAACCTCAGGAGGTATGGAAGCTATGGCAAAAGGATTTGGAAGCCGCGGGATGGGCGGCATGGGCGGGAACATGAGCAGCATGCTCCGTCAGGCTCAAAAGATGCAGCAGGATATGCTCAAGGCTCAGGAAGAGCTGGAAAGCAAGAGCTATGAGGCCAGCGCCGGCGGCGGTGTGGTGACGGCTGTGGTATCCGGCAAAAAAGAGCTGACCCAGGTCACCATCGACCCGGAGGCAGTGGACCCCGACGACGTAGATATGCTCCAGGATCTGATCGTGGCCGCGGTGAATGAGGCCATGCGCAAGGCCAGCGACGATGCCGCCAGTCAGATGTCCAAGCTCACGGGAGGGCTGAACCTGCCCTTCTGACAGGGAACGACTATGAGACAGAAGATACCTCTGCCTGGTATGCGCACCATCAAGACAACGGTGGCCGTGATGCTTTCTCTGGCCATCTTTCTGCCCTTGGAGGCGCTCGGCACTGCGGAAGGGACCCGCTTTATCGACCAGCTTGGTCCCTTTTATGCCTGTATTGCCTCAATCGTGTGCATGCAAAGCTCGGTCGGCGCTACATGGAAGCAGGGGGGTTCCCGCCTGCTAGGCACCCTGATCGGCGGCTTACTGGGGCTGCTATGCGTGAGTGTCACCACCTATTGGGGACACCCCGTGGTGCTGGTGCTGGTGTGCGGTGTTGGTACTCTCGCCTGCATCTACCTGTGCAATGTCCTGAACCGGCCCAGCGCCTGCGCCATCTCAGCGATCGTGTGCTGCTCCATCATGCTTTCTCACAGTGGACAGGAGCGGTATTTCTACACCGTGGCCCGTATGCTGGAAACCGCAGTGGGCATTTTGGTGGCAATGGCGGTCAACCACGTCCTGCCGGGCAAGCCCGAAGCGTCAAAGGCCGATCCTTAATTCATACGCAAACAGCGGCGCGGGAAATTCCCGCGCCGCTGCGATTTTAGAGAGTAAGGCCGCCGTCAGATACACGCGGCCTTAGTCCAGCGTGAGGTGATGGGTTGTTCGGGACGGACACGCCGCCGCCAGCGGAAGATGCGGCTTTTGATTATGGCTGACCATCCAGTCTGCCTGCTCTGCTCTCTCTCCGGCGGGACAGCCAGCCATGGAGCTGCCTCACCACCTCCGGAGACAGCAGCAGCAGCGCCAGCAGGTTGGGTGCCGCTAACAGGCCGTTGAAAATATCCACCAGCTGCCACACCGCAGTCAAATCTCCCACGCTGCCGAAAACGATACAGGCCGGGAAAGCCAGTTGGTAGAGCACCACCGCCCAGCGTCCTTGCGTCAAGCTCTCAATACCCCGGCGGCCATAGTAGCCTGCCCCCAGCAAGGAAGTAAAGGCGAACAGAATCAGGCACACCGATACGATCCACTCCCCCGCCCCGCCCAGCACGGTGGCAAACCCGGCCGCGGTGAGCGGCGCGCCCAGCATGGCTTCCGGCACACTGCCGCCGGCGATCATGTCCAGAGCGGCGGAAGGTTCATATACGCCGGAGGTGAGGATGACCAGCGCTGTAACCGTGCAGATGACCAGGGTGGCGAAAAACACCTCGAAAATACCCCACATGCCCTGCTCCGCCGGTTCCTCCACGTCGGCGCAGGCATGGGCGATGGCGGACATGCCCAGCCCGGCTTCGTTGGTGAACACTCCCCGGGCCACTCCAAAACGCAGGGCGGTGCCCATGCAGTAGCCGCCCACCGCCGCGCGGGGTTCAAAGGCATACTGGAGGATCTGTGAGAATGCCTCTGGAACGGCCTGAATATGGAACACGATGACAACAAATCCTCCACCGATAAACAACGCCGCCATCAGGGGGACCAGCAGCTCACTAATCCGTCCCACACGCTGAACGCCCCCTAGCAGCACCGCTGACACGATCACCGCCAGCACCACTCCCACCACCAGCCGGTCTACGCCGAAGGCGGCGTGGAGGGAGGTGGCGATGGAGTTGGCCTGGGCCAGATTGCCCCCGGCCAGAGTCTCCGCCACGCAGAACAGAGAAAACATGGCCGCCAGCCCAGGCAGATGCAGGCCGTCCCGGATATACACCATGGGCCCGCCCCGCCAGCGGCCCTGGCCGTCCTTCTCCCGGTAGCGCACCGCCAAGATTTTCTCCGCACAGCCGGTCATCATGCCCACCAGGGCGGAGACCCACATCCAGAACACCGCCCCCGGCCCGCCGAAGAAGATGGCCGTGGCCACCCCGGCGATGGAGCCGGTACCGATGGTGGCCGCCAGGGCGGTGGAAAGGGCCTGGAGCTGGGTCAGTGCTCCGCCGCCTTGCTGCTTCTTTTTTCGGCATAGAATACGACCCACCGTGGTTTTCCACCAAGTGGGAAAGCCGAAGATCTGAAAAAAACCCGTGCGCAGAGAATAATAGCCCCCTACCACCAGGAAGGCTCCCAACAGCCAGGGGCCCCAAATGAAATTACTCAACGACTCTAAAAAAGACACGTCCGCACCCCCCGCTTTGAGGGTATGCGGACGTGTTTTCCCTTATGACTTGGCCACCTTCCGGGTCCTGGCCCAGCGGATTACCCGGGAGGTTACCAGGCCGTCAGCCTCCTTGGATGTCAGACCCATGGCCGCCAGTACCGGCATCATCGCTTCAAACAGCACCACCAGCAGCAGGACCTGCACCGGAAGCATAACGGTATTCTTCATAGCGCTGGCACCGACAACAGCCCAATACCCCTGGTCGGTGTACCAAAGATAGGTCCACAGCGAACCCAGGAACACATTTTGCAGATTCGTCACCAGCTTAGCCAAAAACAGCCGGGTCACCGTCACCTTCGCACGGTAAAAAAACAGCGCATAGGTAAGCGCCCCCAGCATAGTTGTGATAACATAAGCAGGGTTATACCCGCCATCCGGGTTCATGAAGTAACTCACTGTGTCCTCCACAAAGCCAAAGGCCAGGGCGTTCACCGGGCCGCATACCATGGCGCACAGCGCCCGGCCCAAAAAGCCCCAGGTAATCCTGATATTATAAAAAATAGGGATGGAGCGGGCATAGGACAAGGCGACGCACACGGCCACCATCAGGGCGGAAAATACCAGAATCTTTACTTTTTTGGAATCTGTCAGAGCATCCCGCCAGTAGGCGCGGGAAAATGGGGTACGGTACAGCTGCATAATAAAATTCCTCCTTCGTGTTTTGGCAGCCCGAACATCGGGAATGCCGCACAAAGGAGGTCCATATACTCCGCCATGCGGCAGCGGGATGCGGAACACGCACTGCAAGCGGCTGCTTTTCGTCCGGCGGACAACTCCCCGTCCCGCCGGCACTGGCCCCGTCTCCGGGGACAACACGCGCGTTCCTACTCTGCCTGATGGAGATACTATACTCCAATCCCTGGAAGAAAGCAAGGGGGAATTGTTCTTGAGAAAAGGTCCCTCCCGCTCGGGAGGGACCTTTTCAAGCTGCCGGGCGGCTCCTGCCGCCGTTCTTCTGGAGCTTTCACTGCCTTGGCGGCTGCTCCGTTTTTTACCCGTTCTTCCGCCTGTACTCTGCCATGGCATACTGCTCACGGGTGAGGAAGTCCTGCCACATGGCGTTGCCGTTCTGGTCGCCCTGGAATACGCCGTTGGCCAACGCCCAGTCTCTGGCCTGCTGGGACCAGTCGGAGCCTGGCTGCTCCCGCAGCTCCTGACGGTAGCGCTCCATGTATTCCTTCCACTTTTCGTAGGTCATGTTTTCATCCTCCATTTCCTCCGCCACATCTTTGCGAAAATCATCCATGCTCTTTTCAAACCGGGGAAACCAGTGTTCCACGTCCCCGTGATTGCTGGCAATGCCTAACCTGGCCCCCTCTGCGTGGCAGATCACCACACCGTCCTCCATGGGGTCCAGCCCGTACATCTCACAAAGATAGGCCGTCAGCTCCACCGCCTCCCGGTAGACGGCGGCGAAATACTCCGGGTCTGTCAAGTCGTCTTCGCAGATTTCAAAGGAGACGTGGGTGCTGTTTGCATCGTCCCCGCAGTGCCAGCCCCGCATATTCCAGGGAAGGGTCTGATAGGTGGCAACGCTTCCGTCCGCCAGCAGCCCGATAAAGGCGTGAACACAGGCCCCCACACCGGAGCGGTTCCAATCGTTGTTATTCTGGTTCACGCCCAAAAGGCCGTCGTCCGGGCCGACATAGCGTTTCAGGTTCGGGTTTTCCGCCCCGGTGCTGTGGACCATCACCCCTTTGGGGGTAATCCAGCGGTTGGCCTTGTAGCAATCATTCTCCGTCAGATAGAGCTGATGCAGGTTCATGCTATCCCTCCCCGTCTCGTACATTCTGCACCTTCTGGCTCTGGGTGCCGAAATAAAACGAAATGATGACAGCATAGATGGTCATGAAGTCCTGGCTGATGTGATTGGTGCAGACTAGAACTGCAAACACCGCCGTCAGTGTCAGGGTGACCAGACTCTTGACGCTTAGTAAAGCGGCAAACCGCTTTAAAAAATTCCCTTTCATGCTTTCGCTCCTTGTTTTAAATCCCGGATGTCGTGCTCCGCCTCCTGCATCCGCCCCTCCAGCTTGTAGGTCCGCTCTACTACATTGTTGTGGGCGGCTACCTTTTTTTCCAGCTGTTCGATGCGGTAGGTGGTCAGCTTGTTGGACACCAGAATCCCGCCAAAAGTCCCCGCCAGGGTGCCCAGCAGACTCATCCCGGCCACAGCCAAGGTCGTCCAGTCTATCACTCTCCCGGCACCCCCAGATCCTCCCATCCATCCGGGTAGCCGCTGGGCGGCCACACATTGTCATCTATGACGGACCGCCACACATGTCCTTCTTGGGTGCAGCACTCATCCAGCATATACATGCCGCTGCGTCCATCGGGAGCCTGGTAGGGCTTGGCCTTCGCCGGATCCTTGGTGTGACAAATGCTCCACAGAGCGGGCAGGTCTGCCGGACACTGGTCCGGCCAGCTGGCCCCGTCGTAGGGCTGAACAAGCTTGTAGACCTGCCCTGCGTCCCGTACCGGAGCCCCCGCCGGCCATCGGGAGTAATCCTTCCCGGCTACGAAGTCCGGTGCCTTCTCCTCCTCCGCGATCACGGCGGTGCCGTCTAAGTCCGCTGCCCGCCCCCGCAGGTCCAGCGCGTCGGCTGTTCCCTTCTCTTTCATGGCGGTCATCGCCAGGGTATGAATCTCACTCATCCGTATTCACTCCTTCCTTGTAAGCGGCTGCAAGCTCCGCCTCCTCCTCCCGGGCCTGTGCCTGGAGGGCGGCCGTCTCCGCCTGGGCCTCAGTCAGCTCCTCCTGGAGCTGACTGACCTGGGCCGTGTATCCGGTCACATCCCCTAGATATTGCTCCCCCACGTCCAGCATCACCTTGTAGCATCGTTCCGAATGGGTATAGGTGATGTCCGCCACCGTGAAGCCGTACCCAGCGGGCAGCACGCACTCTCCTACGACCTCCGGCCGACTCCAATCGATGGCCTCGATGTCCTCCAGGCAGGCATACTCCCGCTCAAACACGGCGATATACCGCCCGTTGGCCGCGCCCTGCAGCACCAGGCCGCAGGTCACTCCGCCGATGACCACTCTGTTCCCATACAAACTCATGCCTCTTCTCCCCTTTTCCTCATATTTGGAGACAATCGGTCTCCCTATGGAGGGAAAATCCGCCTGTTAAGTTGTATCTTTCCGTCCATCCCCTGCCAGGATCCGGTAATCCGCTTCTATCGGTACCAGGTAGGTGAAGGAGCCAGGAATCTCAATTTTAGGATTGACAAACAGGGTATGGTTATGGTATGATAACTCCTGCATCTGAGCTATTGTCTCATGTGGAGAGATGTCCGAGTGGTTTAAGGAGCCGGTCTTGAAAACCGGTGACCCGCAAGGGCCGTGGGTTCGAATCCCACTCTCTCCGCCATAATTTCATAGACTATACCATTCTGCCTGCGGAAGTACCCAAGAGGCCGAAGGGGCTCCCCTGCTAAGGGAGTAGGCGGTGAAAGCCGCGCGAGGGTTCAAATCCCTCCTTCCGCGCCAGCTCGTCGTAAGCGTCTTATCGCTTACGACGAGTTTTTTCATTTCACCGCAAAACTTATCGTACGCTCATTCTGCTGCTCTTCCCTTCCAAACCGGACCCACTCCGTTGGGGCCCTATCTGCCCCGGTCTCCCCCCAGCGGCAAAATTTTCCCGTTTTTTGGAGGGAATTCCCCCACATTCAAGCTTGTTCCGACACAATGTTCCTTTCCAACTGTGCACCATGTACGAATTGTTTTCTAGAGATATGTACCAAAATGACAATGGCAAGCTCTCCCCTGTTCTGTTATAATTAGTGAGAAATGTTATGTTCTTGACAAAGCGGGCATGCCCGCTTTGTGTCTGCCCCTGGGCAGATTGGCATGGCAGTTCAATACAATGAAAAGGAAGGGAAACAACATGAAATTCAAGAAAGTGTTGGCTCTCCTGCTGTCCGCCTGCATGGTCATCGGCCTGCTGGGCGCGTGCAGCAACAACGAAGGCACGGACTCTCAGCAGCCCAGCCAGGATGTCACCGAGAGCCAGGACGTACCCGAGGATCCCGATGGGGAGCAGTCCCCCGCCGGCGAGCCCACCAGCGAGTTCACTTGGAACGGCCAGAAGGAAGTCTGGTCCATCCTGCCCACCACCGGCGCCGAGGGCCTGGTGCTGATCAACGACGCTATGGGCGCCGTCATGGAGGAGCAGGGCTTTACTTACGTTAAGAAGGACGCCCAGGGTAATCCGGGCAACCAGGTCCAGTTCGTGGAGCAGGCCATCTCCGCCGGCAACGTGGGCGCCCTGATGATCGCCGCCATGAGCGTTGAGATGCTCAAGGACGTGGTGCAGCAGGCCATCGACGCTGGCATCGCCGTGGCCTATCTGGGCGCTCAGCCCACCGACTACACCATTGCCGGCTGCGTGTACACTGCCTATGAGATCACCGGCATGTACGCCGTCCAGGCCGCTGAGTACTGGGTGCAGAACTCCGGCGCTAACGTGCCCAAGGACGCTGACGGCAAGTATGAGGTCGCCATTGACACCTACTACGACATCGCTGACGGCGTGTACCGCTCCAACGCCATGAAGGGCACTGTGGAGAAGTCTGAGATTCTCACTCTGGTGTCCGAGACTACCTCCTACGGCGACGGCGCTCTGAACACCGCTTTCAACAACGCTCAGTCCGTGCTGAACGCCAACCCCGACTGCCACATCTTCATCGCCTATGAGCCCGAGGAGGCCATGGGTATCGCCAACGCCATCGCCGATTACTGCGAGCAGACCGGCGGCAGCCTGGCTGATTACTGCGTTATCCCCTGCTACGCTGAGGACAACACCTTCAAGGAACTGTACGCCCAGGCCGAGGCTGATCCCGCCTCCACCGCTATCAAGGGCTACGCCACCTACGGCGATCCCCCCATCATGGACGACGCCGGCAACATGGTCAAGGATCCCCCCACTCAGACCGGCGAGCACCTGGCTGACTGCCTGCTGACCGCCTGCGGCCTGAGTGACGCCTGGAACGACCCCAATATTGGCGGCTACGGCGGCACCTACTATGACACCATCACCGCCGTTACCGTGGACGGTTTCTCCGCTTCTTGGTCCATGGGTCAGGAGAACCCTGCCGCTGAGTACAAGACCACCTGATATTTTCCGCAGCAACCGGCTATCACCGCATAGCTTACGGGGCGGCGCGGGGAGGCCCTCGCGCCGCCCCGCGCCGTGCGTCCTAAGTATTTGAATCTGACCCTCCGGAACAAGTTCCGGCCATGGGAGGCGTTTTATTTGGAAGAGAAAAAACCCATCCTGTCCCTCCGGGACATCATGAAGGTCTTTCCCGGCGTGGTCGCCCTGGACAAGGTGTCCATCGACTTCTACCCCGGCGAGGTCCACGCCCTGATCGGTGAGAATGGCGCGGGCAAGTCCACCTTCATCAAGACCATCACCGGCGCCCATGCCCCTGACGGCGGCACCATCACGGTAGACGGCCAGACCTATAAGGCCATGACCCCCGCTCTGGCCCGTCAGCATGGCATCGAGTGTATCTACCAGGAGTTCAACCTCATCGACGTGCTGTCCGCAGCAGAGAACATCTGCTACGGCGAGAAGCTTGGCCCCCTGGTGAACCAGAAAAAGATGAATCAGATCGCCCAGGCCGTGTTTGACGACTTCGGCGTTGATATTGATCCCTCCACCTTGGTCCGGGACCTGACTCCAGGCCGGATGCAGATCGTGGAGATTGCCAAGGCGGTGTCCAAAAAGGTCCGGGTGCTCATCCTGGACGAGCCCACCGCTCCCCTGTCTGTGGCGGAGGTGAAGATCCTGTTCCGGATCGTCAACAAGCTCCGTGCCGAGGGCGTGGCCATCATCTTCATCTCCCACCGTCTGGACGAGGTGTTCGAGCTCACCGACCGGGTGTCCATCCTTCGGGACGGTGAGTACATCACCACCCTGAACACCAAGGAGACCAACCGGGCGGAGCTCATTAAGTACATGGTGGGCCGGGAAATGACTCAGACCTTCCCGCCCCGCAGCGCAGAGATCGGCAACGTGGCGCTGGAGCTCAAAAACCTCACCGGCAACGGCGTGAAGAACATCTCCTTCCAGGCCCACCGGGGAGAGATTCTGGGCATCTCCGGTCTGGTAGGCGCCGGCCGTACCGAGATCATGAAGGTGGTCTTTGGCGCGGAGAAGAAACAGTGGGGCGATATCTATGTCAACGGCCAGCTGGCAGACATTAAATCCCCCAATGACGCCATGCACAAGTACGGCATCTGTCTCATCCCCGAGGACCGCAAGCGGGAGGGCTGCTTTCTGGGGGAGACGATCTCCTGGAACCTGGTATATAACGTGGTCAAGAAGATCTCCCACCTGGGCGTGGTCAACCCCAAGAAGGCCAAAGAGATCGCCGACTACTACGGTCAGGCCATGCGTATCAAGGCGCCCGACCTGGACCACACCAAAGTCATGACTCTGTCCGGCGGCAACCAGCAGAAGGTAGTGGTGGGTAAGGCCCTGGCCACCCAGTCGGACATCGTCATCTTTGACGAGCCTACCCGGGGCATTGACGTGGGCGCGAAGTATGAGATCTATGAGTTGATGAACGGCCTGGCGGAAGAGGGCAAGTGCATCATCATGATCACCTCCGACATGGAGGAGCTGCTGGGCATGTCCGACCGCATCGTGGTCTTTGGTGAGCGCTGCCTGGCCGGTGAGCTGACCAAGGAGGAGTTCTCCCAGGAGCGCATCCTGGACCTGGCCTCCACCAGCAGCCACGACAAAGAGAAAATGGGGGCTTGATTACCTATGAAAAAGAGCTTTTCTTCCTATGTGAAGGACTACCTGATGCTGGCGGTCCTGGTGGCGCTGATCATCTTGTTCAGCATCCTGGGTCCTGCGATGGCCAACCGGGCGTTCTTCAATTTCTCCAATCTGCTGACCATGCTCAACCAGAACGCCTATCTGGTCATCTTGGGCGTGGGCATCACCTTCATCATGCTGGGCGGCGGCATGGACCTGTCCACCGGCTACCTGATCTCCACCGTAGGCGTGGCCATGGCCCTGATTGAGACCTCCTCCAACGTGGTGGTGGCCATCATCTGCGGCATTCTGCTGGCGGTGCTGCTGTCCGCTTTCAACGGTGCAATGTACGCTTGGCTGAAGGTATTCCCCTTCATCATCACTCTAGGCACCCAGTATATCTTGAACGGCGCCACCTATCTGCTCACCGACGGCATCAGCAAAACCATCTATGTATCTGACGTTCTGAAGAACATCGGTGGTTTCACCATCCGTCTCGGTTCCGGCGCGCTCAAGACCGGCGTCATCGTCATGGTGGTGTCCGTCCTTGTGGGTTCCTTCATCTTGAATAAGACTTATCTGGGCCGGAACATCTACGCCTTGGGCTCTAACCCCGATGCGGTGGCCCTGTCCGGTGTGTCCGTCACCAAAATGCGCATCCTCATCTTCGTGCTGGCCGGTTTCTTCTTCGGCATTGGCCAAATCGTCAATGTGGGCACCACTGGCGGCGCGGTCAACCAGGGTCTGGGCATCGGCGCTGAGTTCACCGTCATGGCCGGCGCCATGCTGGGCGGCATCAAGATGGGCGGCGGCGGCGGCAAGATGAGCAACATGGTCATCGGCGTACTCATCATCGGCGTGCTGAACTATGGCATGAACTTCCTGAATATCAACCAGTACTGGAAGTATGTGGTGCTGGGCATCGCCCTGCTGGCGGCCGTCACTCTGGACACTCTCCAGACCCAGGCTGCCATCAACCGGGCCAAGAAGGTGTCCGGTCAGCCTCCCAAGGCAGAAACCACGGCCTAACCCCCTGCCCTGCCATTCTGATATCTGCACAGAAAAGCTCCGCTCCGGCCATCGGAGCGGAGTTTTTTACAAAATGCTTGACGCGCCCCAGTGTCCCGGCGGTATACTATGGTCAAGGACTTGTCTAGAGGAGGTATTTTGATGCAGTATAAAGATTTTCAAGGTCTGTCTCTGTCCCGGTTGGGCATGGGCAATATGCGCCTGCCCGCCTCCGTCCCCCGGGGGCCCATCGATACGGACAAGGCCGAAGAACTGATCGACTATGTCTACCACCAGGGGATTAACTATTTTGACACCGCCTATTTCTACCACGAGGGGCAGTCGGAGTCCTTCCTGGGCCATGCTCTGAGCCGATACCCCCGGGACAGCTATTTTCTGGCGGACAAAATGCCCGCCTCCCCCTTGAAATCCGAAGGCAAGACCCCGGCGGAGATCTTCGAGGGCCAGCTGGCCAAATGCCGCACGGACCACTTTGACTTCTATCTCCTCCACAATGTCTGTGAGGACTCCATCCCTGTGTTCACCGATGAAACGCTGGGTGTCATCCCCTATTTGCTGGAACAAAAGAAGGCCGGGCGCATTCGCCACCTGGGCCTGTCCAGCCACAGCAGGCCGGACACTCTCCGGGCGTTTCTGAGCCGTTATGATTTCTTTGAGTTCATCCAGATCCAGCTCAACTATCTGGACTGGGATTATCAGAACGCCAAAGAGCAGTACGACATCATCACCCAGTATGGCGTGCCCGTCTGGGTGATGGAGCCCTGCCGGGGCGGCCGGCTGGCTTCCCTCTGCCCGGAGGGGGACGCCTTGCTCCGGGCCGTCCGGCCTGACCTGTCCATCGCCTCCTGGGCCTTCCGATGGGTGCTGTCCCTGCCCAATGTGGGAATGGTGCTCAGCGGCATGTCCGATCTGGAGCAGGCCCGGGACAATATCGCCACCTTCTCCGCCTGTGAGCCCTTCTCTCCCACCGAGGGGGAGACCCTGGACCGGGCGCTGGATCTGCTCAAGGCCCAGCTCTTTGTCCCCTGTACCCAGTGCCGCTACTGCGACGGCTGCCCCCAGGGTCTTGACATCCCCCAGCTGCTGGGCCTGTACAATAACTACCGACTATCCGGAGGCCGCATGGCCTATGACCAGCTCTCCCAGGCATCCCGGCCGGATCGCTGCATATCCTGCGGCCAGTGTGCCGCCAAATGTCCCCAGCACATCGACATTCCCGCCGTCATGGCCCGGTATGCCCAAGCCATGGCAGGCTGAGGGATTATTTCCCCTCCCGCATCATCCCGTGGAGGCAGCTCAGCGCGTCAGACAGGCTGCCCAACTGGTCGATGAGGCCGATGCGCACCGCTTCTTCCCCATAGATGACGCTCCCTACGTCGGCGGCCATTTCCCCGGTGCGAAGCATGAGGTGGGTGAGAGTCTCCCGGTCGATCTGGCTGTTGCGGGTGACAAAATCGATGATGCGCTCTTGGATGCGCTCAAAGTAGTTGAAGGTCTGGGCCACCCCGATCACTAGCCCATTGAGCCGCACCGGGTGGATGGTCATGGCCCCGGAGGGCACGATAAAAGACCTCCGGGCTGCCACTGCTAGCGGCACTCCGATGGAGTGGCCGCCTCCCAGTACCAGGGACACCGTGGGCTTGCGCATACCGGCAATCAGCTCGGCGATGGCCAGCCCCGCCTCGATGTCGCCCCCCATGGTGTTGAGCAGAATGAGCAGGCCGTCCACCTCGTCGCTCTCCTCCACGGCGGTGAGCAGGGGCAGCACATGCTCATACTTAGTGGTCTTCGCCCCCTGGGGCGCCTCCTGATGTCCCTCGATCTGGCCCACGATGGTCAGAGTATGGATGGTGCCGTCCTGGGTGTGGATGGTGGCCGAGCCCATGTCCACCGCCTGCTGCTGGCGCTCCTCCCCGTCCCCGGCGGCGGAGTTGTCCTCTCCTCCACCCCGGTACTCCTGTGTCTCCTCTGTCATAGAAAAAGGCCCCCTTTTGCAGTGCCGCCTCACAAGGCGGGCTTGTTTGGCCTAGTTTTCGCAAAAGGAGAGACGTTTATTCCCCCGATATCCATTGCGTTTTCCATCTCCTTGGACCTCCTGTAAGGATGCAATATCACAAACCAGCCCGGCGGCCTCTTGGCCGCCGGGCTGGTTTGTGATTTCTTTTTGCGCCTTACACGCAGGGAGCGGGATGTCTGTCAGCCCTCGTACACCGCTTTGCAGGCGGCGTAGGTCATGTAGCAGTCCAGCTTGGACACAGTCTCAAAGGGGGCGTGCATGGAGAGTACAGGCACACCGGCGTCCAGGGTGTCGATGTTGCGGTTGGCCATGTAGCAGGCCACAGTACCACCGCCGCCCTGGTCGGCCTTGCCCAGCTCGGCCATCTGCCAGACGATGTTCCGGTCATCCAGCAGCCGCCGGACGTAGGCCACCGCCTCCGCCCCGGCGTCGGAGCAGCCGCCCTTGCCCCGGGAGCCGGTGTACTTGCACAGGCCCACGCCGTAGTTGACCATGGCGGAGTTGTTCTTCTCATACACCTCGGCGAAGTTGGGGTCATAGGCGGCGGTGACGTCGGTGGACAGGCAGAAGGACTTCTCCAGGCAGGCCTTCAGGGGAACGTTCTGGCTGTCGCACAGGTCGCCCACGAAGGTGTCGAAGAAGGCGGACTGCATACCGGACACACCCTCGGACCCGATCTCCTCCTTGTCCGCCAGTACACATACAGCGGTGCGGCAGGGGGTGCCCAAGTCCAGCAGGGCCTTGAGGGCGGCGTAGCCGCACACCCGGTCGTCGTGGCCGTAAGCGCCGATCAGGGAGCGGTCAAAGCCGATGTCCACGGCGTTGAAGGCGGGGACCGCCTCGATCTCGGCGGAGATGAAGTCCGCCTCGGTGATGCCGTACTTCTGGTTCAGCAGGTCCATGATCGCCAGCTTCACCCGGTCCGCGCCATCGTCATCCTTGAGGGGACGGCTGCCCACCAGGATGTTCAGGCTCTCAGCGGGAATGGCTTCTCCCAAGGGCTTCTTGGACTGGTCGGCGGCCAGGTGGGGCAGCAGGTCATCCACGGTAAACAGGGGGTCGCCGGGGTTTCCGCCCACACTTACGTCCACCAGAGAGCCGTCCTTCAGCGCCACCACGCCCCGCAGCTCCAGAGGGATGGTCACCCACTGGTACTTACGGATACCGCCATAGTAGTGGGTCTTGAGGAAGGCCAGCTCGCTGTCCTCGTACAGCGGGGTTGGCTTCAGGTCCAGCCGGGGGCTGTCGATGTGGGCCGCGCAGATGGACACCCCCTGATCCAGGGGGGCGGAGCCCACCACCGCTAGGGTGATGGCCCGGTTCCGGTTCACCCGGTACACCTTGTCCCCGCTCTTGAGGGCCATGCCCCGCTCAAAGGGGACGAAGCCCGCGGCCTGGGCCAGCTCCACGGTGTACGTCACGCAGTCCCGCTCCGTCTTGCCCCGGTCCAGGAAGGTCTTGTACCCCTGGCAGTAGCTGTCGATGGCCGCTTCTGTGGCGGTATCCACCCGGTCCCAGCCGTTCTTCTTGGCATTCAGCAGAGCATCCCGCTTCTGCTTTCCAATGTTGTGTTCCATATTAAATTCCTCCTTGAAAAATCAATGATTCAAACAGCGCCCTGGCCCTCCGGTAAAATTCCGCCGGGTCCTCTCCGTCGTTGCGTAAGGTGTAGTCGCTGTTGTGTTCAAAATATTCTACCGGCTTCTGTGCCGCCAGCCGCAGGCGGGCGTACTCCTCGCCGATGCCGTCCCGGGCCATGATGCGGCGCACCCGCACCTCGTCTGGGGCGGTGACTGCCACGGTGCAGTGGCACTTGTCTCTCAAATCGCTGTCCAGCAACGCGATGGCGTCCACCGCCGCAGCGGGCCGCCCCTCGCCCCTGGCTTGGTCCAGCCGCCGGTCCACCTCATCATTGACATAGCGGTGGGTGATGGCGTTCAGGTCGGCCAAAGACCCCTCATCGCCGAACACGATGGTCCCCAGTACCTTCCGCTGGAGCGCGCCGTCCGAATCGAAGATGCCATCCCCGAACCGCCGCCGCAGCTCGTCCAGCATGGGGGCGCTGTTCTCCGTCAGGTCGTGGTACACCCCGTCGCAGTCGATGACCGCCGCGCCCAAGTCAGCCAGGGCATGCAGCGCCGTAGTCTTGCCCGCCCCGGTAGGGCCGGTGATGCCGATGATGCGCATGGTCATGCCTCCTTTTCCCCCTTAAAATAACACCTCAGCTTTTCCCAAAACAGAAACAGCACCAGAAATAGCAGGTTTACCACCAGATGCAGGACCGCCCACTCCCGGCCATCCAGCACCGTGAACAGAGCAAACAGGCCGCTTGCTCCTTCAAGCCCTATGATCAGCCAGCGCAGCCAGGGCCTTCTCAGCCCCAGCCCCACCAAGATCGCGAACCATGCAAAAGGGATGATCGCATCTCCTGTCTCGTTCCACTGGACAACAGCCAGCAGGATCACTAACACCGTGCGGATTGCGACCAGCACCCAGTAAGCCGTCTGGGCGCTGGCCCTGACTTGCTGGCGCTCCCGGCACTTTTCCTCGCGCCACCGCGCCTGATCCCTGGCCTGTTCCCCCTCCCGGAGCAGGGACCACTCCAGTTTGCCGGAGTAGGGCGGCCTCTCAGGCTCCGGCGGCTGACGCTTTGGAACCTCCGCCAGCAGCAGCCGGTCCAAGGTCACGCCGAACAGCTTGGCCAGGGCCTTCAGATTCTCCACCCCCGGCTCGGCGGCGTCATTCTCCCATTTGGACACGGACTGCCGGGAGACGTACAGCGTACGGGCCACATCCTGCTGGGACAGGCCCTTGGCCGCGCGTAGCTTTTGCAGGTTCTCGCCTAATGTCATCCTTCATCACCTCACCTACATGGTATAGGACAAGGCGTTTTCTGTAAAGCACTTCCGGCGCAACTTGAGGTTGCGAGACAACGTTAGCCCTGTTTCGCTCCCATCCAGGCCAGCGCCTCCTCCTCGGTGGGCAAAAAGCACACCTGACGGCCCTGGTTGCTCTCACGGATAAAATCGTGGAGGGGCTTGCTAGTATAGCCGGAAAAATCCCCCACGATCCCCAGCCGCATCTGGTAGTTCACAAATTTTTGCAGCACCTCACCCGCCAGACCGCTGGACAGCCGGAAAAAGGACTCGTCCAGCTGCTCCTGGCGGAGGATCATGGCGGAACAGCCTGTCTCATACCGGACCGTGGCCAGCACATCCATGGCAGAGCCACTGTCGGTGATGAGCACTCCGGGCTCCCGGATCACCGCCGCCGGTCCGATCACATCGATTTTCAAACTACATCACTCCAAATTTTGATATGCTCACCCCCCCACGGACTGGCCCAGGGCGGCCTCGATGTCCGCCCGGCTCAGCCCGCCTTGGCGCAGGATGCGGTACGGGGTGGCGGTCAGGTCCAAAATGGTGGACTCCACCCCCACGGCGCACGTTCCGCCATCCAGTACGCCATCGATGCGGCCGGCCAGCTGGCCGTAGACCTCCGGGGCCGACTTGGGACTGGGCTGGCCGGACAGGTTGGCCGACGGGCAGGCCAACGGCCTGCCCAGCGCCCGGATCACCGCCAGGGTATCCGGGTGGTTGGGACAGCGTACGCCCTGCGTCGCCCCCCCGGCGGGGACGATGTCCGGCAGGGTACCATTTCCCCACAAGATCATGGTCAGCGGCCCGGGCCAAAACGCCTCTGCCAGCCGGTAAGCATCAGGCGGTATTGCTTGACAGACATTCTCCACCATGGTCATCCCGTCCACCAGCACATTCAATGGCTTGGTGTCCGGCCGGCCCTTCGCCTCATAGTTGGCGTGGACCGCCCCGGCCTGAGTGGCGTCCGCAGCCAAACCGTACACCGTCTCCGTGGGCACGGCCACCAGCTTCCCCTGCCGCAGCAGCTGGGCGGCCCGCTCTGTTTGTCCGGGCATCAGAAGCTCCGTCCCAGTGACCAGAGCGGCCATCTGACCGGGATGCTCCACGATGTGGTCCGCCCCCGCCAGCTCCAGCTCCCGCCGGGAACGGAAGCCCCACAGTACGCCGCAGGTGGCCAGACCGCCATTTTTCCCGGTCTGGATGTCCACATTGCTGTCCCCCACGAAAAGGGTGTGGGCCCGATCTGCCCCCAGCTGTTCCATCAGCTTGTTCAATAGGGTGGGGTCGGGCTTCACCGGCACATCGGGAAGGGCCCCCTGGACCGCGTCGAACACGCCGGGGTAGTAGCCCTCCACCACCGATTCGGCTAGGGCATGGGCCTTATTAGACAGCACCGCCACTGTCACTCCCGCCGCTTTCAGCGCGTCCACCACTTGAGGCACGCCGCCATAAGGGGCGGTCTTGTCCGCCTTGTGCGCGTCATACCAGGCGGAAAACTCCGCCAAAGCCGCCGCCAGCTCCCCCTCATCTGTTCCCTCCGGGGCCAGGCGGGACACCAGGGTGGGAATGCCGTTGCCCACCATTCTCTTGAACTGCTCCACCGTATGGGTGGGCCAGCCGTGGGCGGCGCACACATAGTTGCCCGCGTCCGTCAGGTCGTCGATGGTGTTGAGCAGGGTACCGTCCAGGTCGAATATTACGTGGGTATACATGCTTTAATTCCTCTCTGACTGGCGCAGCCGCTCCGCCTGGTCGGCGGTGATCAGCCCGTCAATGATTTCATCCAGATCACCGTCCATAACGGCGTCCAGCTTATACAAAGTCAAGCCGATCCGGTGGTCTGTGAGCCGCCCCTGGGGAAAGTTATAGGTGCGGATGCGCTCGTTGCGCATACCGGAGCCAACCTGGCTTCGTCGCTCCTGGCCGTATTCGGCCTGGATGCGCTCCTGTTCCCGCTCATAGAGGATGGAGGCCAGCAGCTTCATGGCCTTCTCCCGGTTCTGAAACTGGCTGCGCTCCTGCTGGCACTCCACCACCGTCCCCGTGGGCTTGTGGATAAGCCGGACAGCAGAGGATGTCTTATTCACGTGCTGTCCTCCGGCGCCGGAGGCCCGGTAGACCTGCATCTCCACATCCGCTGGATTGAGGTCCACATCCACTTCCTCCATCTCGGGCAGCACAGCCACCGTTACCGTAGAGGTATGCACCCGGCCGCCGGACTCGGTCTCCGGCACCCGCTGGACCCGGTGGACTCCGCTTTCAAACTTCATCCGGGACCAGGCTCCGTCTCCAATTACTGTGAAGGATATTTCCTTTAGCCCCCCCAGTTCCGTTTCACTGGCGGAGTTGACTTCCACCTTCCAGCCCCGCTTCTCCGCGTACATGGTATACATCCGGGTCAGAGAGTTGGCAAACAGGGCGGATTCCTCGCCTCCTACGCCTGCGCGTATCTCTACGATAACGTTCTTCCCGTCGTTTGGGTCCCGGGGCAGAAGAAGCACCTTAATCTGCTCCTCCAGCCGTTCCAGGTCTCCCCTGGCCTGGTTGTATTCCTCCTGAGCCAGCTCCCGCACTTCCGGGTCAGACATGAGAGCCTGCGCACCTTCCAGGTCCGCCCTCCGGCGCAGCCAAACCCGATAGGCTGTGACCAAAGGCTCCAGCTCCCGCTGCTCCTTGTTCAGCCGAGACACCAAGTCCGGGTCACTGTATGTCTCATTTGCAGCCAGCTGGGCCTCAATCTGGCTGTATCTGGCCTCAACGGCCGCTAGCTTGTCCTGCATAGGCGACTCTCCTTCCTTCATTTCCGTCTTTTTTCCGCTCATCGGTCCAGCAGGAAGGATTTCACCAGAGCCAGCGGCTCCCGGAGATACATTTTCAACCGGGACGGCCAGTGGCTGGACGGCGCGGCCAAAGTGGACACCTGCTCAAACCCCGCCCGCTGGGCCAGCATCCGTACCCTGGCCAGATGGAAGCCGTTGGAGACGACAACGACTCCCTGGGACAAATCCGTCCCCGCTTCCCGCAAGCAGTCCATGGTATAATGCAGATTCTGGCTGGTGTTGTGGGACTGCTCCTCCAACATCAAGCTGTCCTCCGGCACACCGGCCTGTATAAGATAGTCCGCCATGGCCCTGGCCTCAGTGACAGGCTCGTCCGGCCCTTGTCCACCCGAAACCACAATGGTGATGTCTGGATGCTCCTTCCAATAGTCTAACGCCTTATTGAGCCGGTCCTGCAGCAACATAGACGGCCCCTCCGGCTTCACCTGACACCCCAGAATCACCATCACTCCGGGCTCCCCCTGGATGTCGTCATGGCTCCCTGCCAGCACAACGCCCAGCAGAATAAAAAAGGCCAGCGTCCCCATCAGAACCAGCGTAAGCAGCACGGTCAACAGCCGTTTCCAGATCCGTCTGGGCCGTCTCCCTTGATCGCTTTGGTTATTTCTCATTGATTTTTTCTCCAAAACTCCAGCAATGGCTGTTTCGATAATAAATCTCGTTGTCCGTCCAGACCCCGTCCTCCAAAATGAATCCCTTCCGGATGCATTCGAACTGAAAGCCGTTTTTTCGTAGCACCGCTTTGGAAGCGGGGTTGTCCAGATTGACATGGGCCTCCAAGCGGTGGAAATTCAGCTGCTCAAATCCAATTTTTATGAGCAGCTCCACACATTGGGTGGCATATCCCATCCCCCAATAGGGATTATGGATGGTGTAACCGATTTTGGCGTACTGGAACTCCTCCCGAAATTGGGTGGTGATGTCACAGTATCCCAACGCTGTCCCATCTGTTCGACGGAAAATGTGGAACAGATAACAGTAGTCCGCCTCCGCCTCCTGGGCCCGGCGGTCCAGCAGGTCCCAGTACCAGTTCTCCGTCATAAAGGAAACGTCAAACCATCCCTCGTCAAAGCGGTTTTTTGCCGGTCCGCAGCCGGCATAGCCCGCCACAAAAGCGGCATAGTCCGCCGGCATAGCTGGACGAACGATGATCTGGCTGCTTTCAGCGCGGATGTCCACAAATTTCATATCGTCTCCCCGACAAGTAAATTCCCTTGCATGGCGTTGTTACTTCATTTTTTATCCTTGTGGGACAAGATCGCTCCCGTACACACCACGACCACGATACACAGGTACAGCCCGATGCCAAGACAGGCCGCGTCCCCAAATTCCATTCCATTGAACAACTCAGCAAACAAGCTGGCAACGAACAGGCCGCCCACGGCCACCGCGATCCCCAGAACCAGCCAGCGCAGCCCCCTAAGCAAACTCCTATCATCCATATTCTAAAGTCCTTTCCACAGCGCCATTCCGCCTGCGGCGGGTCCCTGGACGAGCTGGCATACCGTCTTTTTCAGCTCTTGGCCTCTTCCAGCTCGGCGGCCAGCTTCTCCCATTCCGTGTACAAATGGGCCAGCTCGTCCTCCAGCTTTTCACGCTCGGCGTACAGATCCTGGAGCTTCAGATAGTCGGAGGCGGCCGCCTCCATCTCTTGGGCCAGCTCGTCCAGGCGGACCTCCGCCTTCTCCACCGCCCGCTCGGCGGAGCGCACCTGCTTTTCCAGCTCCTTGGTACCGCCGGAGCGGCGGGGCTTGTCCTCCTTGGGTTTGACCGGCTCCGGGAGAGTCTGCCGGGCGGCATTTTTCAGCTGAGCCTGCCGCTCCCGCCAGGTGCGGAACTCGGAATAGGTCCCCCGGAAATCGGTGATCCCCCCATTCTCCAGCATCCAGACGCGCTGGGCAAACTTCTCGATAAAATAGCGGTCATGGGAAACAAAAAGCAGGTTGCCGCCGTACTCGGCCACCGCCTCCTCAATCCACTCTCGTGAGTCAATGTCCAAATGGTTGGTAGGCTCGTCCAAGATGAGAAAGTTGATCTTGCTGTCCATGAGCATGCACAGCCGCAGCCGGGACTGCTCCCCGCCGGACAGGGCGGACACCGGCTTGAACACATCCTCCCCCCGGAACTTAAAGGCGGCCAGCCGGTCCCGTGCCTCCTGGGTCGTACAGTTTTGCGCATAAAGCATCGTGTCCACCAAGTTGCGGTCCGGCCGGTCAAAGCGGATGATCTGGGGCAGATAGCCCACCCGGATGGCGGGCCCCCAGTAGACAGAGCCGCTGTCAGGCTGCTCCTCATCCAGCAGGAGCTTCAAAAAGGTGGACTTTCCCGTGCCGTTATCCCCCAGCAGGGCGATGCGCTCGCCTCCGGCCACCTCCAAATTCAAATCAGAAAACAGCGTGCGCTCCCCAAAGCTTTTGGCCAGATGGGTCACCGTCAGGGCTTCATCCCCGCGGAACTCCCGCTCCCCAAAGCGGGTGGCCAGCTTGCGTTCCTTGGTGGGCTTGTCGGTGGTGCGCATGCGCTCGATGCGCCGCTCCATGTTGATGGCCCGCTTGTACTGCTTGTCGTTGCCCTTGAACGCCCACAGACGCATCTGCTCGGCAGCGGCCTCCAGTTGGGCGATCTTGGCCTGCTCCTTCTCATACTGCTTGAGCCGCTCCTGGTACCGCCGCTCCTTCTCCTCCACGTAAAAAGAGTAGTTGCCCGAGTAAAGCTCCGCTTTGCCATCCAGCACCTCCACCACCCGTTTGACCACCTTGTCCAGAAACCAGCGGTCGTGGGAGATGGCCAGCACCGTGCCCTTGAAACGCTCCAGATAGTCCTCCAGCCATTCGGTGGCGTTCAGATCCAGGTGGTTGGTGGGCTCGTCCAGCAGGAGGATATCCGTATCCTCCAAAATAAGCCGGGCCAGATTGATACGGGTCTTTTCCCCGCCGGACAGGGCGGAGAAGAGACGGGCGCGCATATCTTCATCAATGCTCAGGCCGTTGCACACCTTGTTCAGCTGAGTCTCGGTATCATAGCCCCCCGCCGCCTCGAAGGAGGCGGACAGCCTGTCGTATCGAGCCAGCACCTCCGGGGCTGCGTTCTCCCCCATCTGTGCGGCCAGCTGCTCCATCTCCCGCTCCATGGCATGGAGCGGGGCGAAGGCGGTGTCCAGCACGTCCCGGACGGTGTACCTCTCCGGATAAACGGGAATCTGGGAGATCAGCCCCAGCCGCTTGCCCGGGGCAATGGCAACCGTCCCCTCGTCGGGGTGGACCTGCCCGGTCATGATGCGGAAGATCGTGGTCTTGCCCGCGCCGTTGCGGCCCAGCAGGCCCACCCGCTCCCCGGTGTCCACCTGGAGGGAAAAGCCGTCCAAGATCCGCTTGCCGACCTCGAACTCCTTTACCAGGCCGGTGAGCTGTATGTCGATCATAACAATTCTCCTATAGTTCTCATGTGGACTTCTCGGCCCCGTCCTTTGCAGCGGCAGCCAGAGCCTCCACGATACGTTCAAACTTCATCATCCGGGACGCTTTCACCAGAATTGTGGTCCCCGGCCGAAGCTGTTCCAGGATGATAGGCATAGCCTGCTCCAGGGTGTCAAACCGGTAGACCTGTCCCATTCCTGCCTCTCGGGCCCCCTCGGCCAGATAACGGGCCAACTCGCCCACGGCGATGAGACAGTCCGTCCCCATCTCCCCAAAACTCTGCCCAACCGCCCGGTGAAACAAGTCGCTGCTGGGGCCAAGCTCCAGCATGTCGCCCACAATGGCCACCTTCCGGCGGTCCTTGGCATCCCCCAGCACCGCTGCGGCGGCCCGCATGGACTGGGGGTTGGCGTTATAGGCATCGTTGAGCACCACCACGTCTCCGGGCAGGCGCATAACATTCATGCGCATCTTGGTGGGCAGGAAGTTCTTCACTCCCCGGGCGATTTCCTCCCCGGTCATGCCGTACAGCTCCCCCACGGCGGCAGCCATCAGGGCCGGATAGACCATGTGGGCCCCCAAGGCGGGGATGCACACGGAGAAGCTCTGACGCGGGGTGGTCACCTGGCAGTTCAGATGGGTCTCCCCGTCGCTGTCTACTTGGGTGGCCCTGTAGTCCAGCCCCTCTCCCCGCCCCACAAAAACCGTGAGGAAGGGCAGCTGGCCTTTCAAAGTGGTCAGCCACTCGTCATCTCCGTTGAGGATGACGGTGCCCGACCGCTTCATGTGGGAAAAGATCTCGCACTTGGCGCGGAAAATCCCCTCCCTGCTGCCCAGATTCTCGATATGGCTGTCCCCGACGTTGGTGATGAGGGCCACATCCGGCTCTACAATCTCGCTGAGGTACTCGATCTCTCCAGCATGGTTCATTCCCATCTCCAACACGCAGATTTCATCCTCCCGATCCAAGCGCAACAGGGTCAGGGGCAAACCGATGTTGTTGTTGAAGTTTCCCTCCGTCTTGAGCACCCGGAATTTCTCCCCCAGTACCGCGGCCACCATATCCTTGGTGGTGGTCTTACCCACGGAGCCGGTGATGCACACAAAGGGGATGTCAAACTGCTTTTTATACCACCGGGCCAGATCCCGGAGCGCCCGCTGGGTGGAGCGGACCTTCACATAAAACTTTCCCGGCTCATAGCTGTCCCGGGTTCGGGCGGTGAGGCAGCCCGCCGCCCCCGCCGACAGGGCTGCTGGGAGAAAGGCGTGGCCGTCGAACCGCTCGCCCTGTAAAGGGATAAACAGACTGCCGGGACGGATGTTCCGGCTGTCGGTGTCCACGGCGGTAAAGGTGGCGTCCAGATCGGAAAATTCCCCCAGAAGGGTGCCGTCCACGGCTTCCAAAAGCTGTCTCAGGGTGATGGGTTCCATAGGTTGTCTCCTTTGGGCACAGGGCCCGGTGTATTTTACTGCTTTCCCTGTCTGGCCCGCAGCGAGGCCCGAATGATGCGTTCGCACAGCTCACCATAGCTGATGCCCACTGCCGCCGCCTCCTGGGGCAACAGGCTGGTGGGGGTCATGCCGGGCAGGGTATTGATCTCCAAAAACCAAGGGGTGCCGTCCGGTGTGACGATGAAGTCCGCCCGGGCGTATACGGAAAGTCCAATGGACCGGAACACAGTCAGCGCAGCCTGGCCCAGCCGCTGTTCCCACTCCGCCGGAATGGGGGCGGGGCAGATTTCCTCTGCCGCGCCGGGCTGGTACTTGTTCTCGTAGTCGTAAAAGCCCTCTTTGGGGATGATCTCAATGGAGGGCAGGGCGGTGTCCTCCAGAATACCCACCTGGATCTCCCGGCCGGAGACATACTGCTCCACCACACAATGGCCCCCCAGGGCCAATCCTGCCTCCAGGGCCTGGGCCAACTGTTCCCGCTCCCGGCAGATATACACCCCGATGGACGAGCCGGAGTCTACCGGCTTGACCACGCAGGGCAGTTCCAGCCGGGCGGAGAGCGCCGGGACGTCTTTCTTTTGATAACGCACCGTCTCCCACCGGGGGGTGGCCACACCCAGGGGGGCTGTCAGCCGCTTGGTCAGATCCTTGTCCATAGCAATGGCGCTGCCCAGGTAGCCAGACCCAGTGTAGGGCACTCCCAACAGTTCCAGGGCCGCCTGGACCCGGCCGTCCTCCCCGCAGGAACCATGGAGGGCTAAAAACACCACGTCGGCGCTCTGGCATAATTCCAGCACACCCAGGCCGAACATGCTCTCTCCCCCGTTGGCGCGTTGGCGCTTCACCGCCTCCAGGTCAGGGGCCTGGCGGGCCACACGGGTCAGTTCCCCCGGCAGAGGGGCCTGAAACAAGTCCTGGGCCGGTCCGTCAAAGTGTTCCGTGCCGAAATACAAATCCACAAAGGCCGCCTGATGCCCTCTTTCCCGGAGGGCCTGGCAAACCTTGGCCCCGCTGGATAGAGATACGTTGCGCTCTGGGCTGAGGCCACCGGCCAATACCACGATTTTCATTGAGAAAAACTCCTTACCGCGCTGTCTATGGAATCAACAGAGCCGCTCTGTTTATGTTTATGCCTAAAATGGAATTATAACACTTTTTTCCCCTTGTTACAAGAGGCAGGGATATCAGCCTCTCATCTCCCCCCGCCATAAGGGCGCCCCCATACCTCCCATTCTTGAAAAACCGATCGGTCTATGCTACAATCAGGCGGATGCCGCAGTTCAACGAGAGGATGAGCACATGAGAGAACCACAGCAAAACTATTATGGCAGCTTGTGCACGGAAATGTATGAGCTTTTACACAAGAAAGCTCCAGAGGATGAGCTGAACTTCTACCTATCCTATGCGGAACAGGGGCTAAAAATTTTGGAACCCCTTTGTGGCAGCGGCCGATTTCTTGTCCCCTTTATGGAACGGGGCTTCCACATCTACGGAATGGACCTGTCTGGTGAGATGCTGGCACAGCTGCGAAAGAAAGTGCCGGACGCACCTGTCATCCAAGCTGATATTCTGAAATATGCGCCCGGAGAGCGTTTTGACTATATCTTTATCTCCTCTGGTTCAGTTTCCTTATTTACTGACAGAGACCAGTGCAAACAGATTTTAGCCAGGATGAGGGATTTGCTGGCGCCGGGCGGAAACTTTGTGTTTGCAGTCGATACCATCTCCGCCCGCTGTCCTGATGATCCGGACTACAGGACAGCGGCCTGTGTGGAAACGAAAGATGGTTTTCAGCTTGTTCTGAAAAGCAAAAACTTTTATGACGAGAAAAGCCAGACACAGTTTTCGCCTGGCATATATGAGCGGTACGATGGCAATGTCCTGCTGCAAAGTGAGTTTATGGATTTTCAAACCCATCTCTACCGCTTTGGAGAAATGGAGTCCATCCTCAGAGACATCGGCTTTACGTCTGTAACCACCTACTCGTCTTTTTCCAAAGAGATCGCAGTGGATGACAGAAGCGAGATATTTTTATTCGAATGTCAGGTCTGACCTGACTCCAAGCCTCTCTGCGTGCTTCCTTTCGCCGTCCGTTAGCCCCGCCTCTCCCTCCGGCGGTAAAAAATCCGCCTTTCCCACTTGACAAATCCCCGTCCTTTCCGCTACAATAATTTTGGTATATATTCAAAAGGCGCAGATGGGAAGAAGACATGGGTCTACCCGCCTCAGAGAGCCGGTGTTCGGTGCGAACCGGCGCGGATCCCCATGTGGATACTGGCCCCGGAGCCGCCGCTCCGAACCGGATGCAGTAGGGGCGGACGGGAGATCCCGTTACCGATCAAGGCCTTGTTGGAGGCCGGTGAGCGTATATGGGTGACCATATGCGGAATTAGGGTGGTACCGCGTAAATTTTACGCCCCTGACGATTTCGTCGGGGGCGTTTTTTCTCCCCCGGACGAGCCAAAGGAGGACTTGCTATGAACCTGAAACCCGGTTACCAAAAGTACATTCCCTTCCAGCCCCAGCCCATTGAAAACCGCACCTGGCCGGACAGGGTTATTACCAAAGCTCCTGTGTGGTGCTCGGTGGACCTGCGGGACGGCAACCAGGCCCTGGTGGATCCCATGAACCTCCAGGAAAAGCTGGAGTACTTCCACACCCTCATCGACATCGGTGTGAAGGAGATCGAGATCGGCTTCCCTTCCGCCAGCGAGACGGAATATGAGATCTGCCGGGAGCTGATCGAGGGCGGCCACATCCCCGACGATGTGACCATCCAGGTGCTGGTACAGGCCCGGGAGCACCTCATCAAAAAGACCTTTGACGCCATCAAAGGCGCCAAAAACGTGATTCTCCACTTCTACAACTCCACCTCCACCCTCCAGCGCAAGGTGGTGTTCCACATGGACTGCGACGGCATCACCAAGATCGCCACCGACGCGGCCGACCTCATTTACGAGATGGCCCAGCCCATCATCGCCGGAGGAATGAATCTACGCTATGAATACTCCCCGGAGTCCTTCATGGGCACGGAGATGGACTACGCCGTAGACATCTGCGCCGCGGTGCTGGACCACCTGCACGCCACGGCGGACAAGCCGGTGATCCTCAACCTGCCCACCACGGTGGAGAACTGCATGCCCAACCAGTTCGCGGATATGCTGGAGTATTTCATCCGCAAACTCCCCGGCCGGGAACGAGCCATCATCTCCCTCCATCCCCACAACGACCGGGGCACAGGCGTAGCCACCACCGAGCTGGGCCTGCTGGCTGGGGCAGAGCGGGTGGAGGCCACCCTGTTCGGCAACGGTGAGCGCACCGGCAATGTGGACATGGTTACCCTTGCCATGAATATGTGGACCCAGGGTATTGACCCGCAGCTGGACTTCCATGACATCAACAAAATCCGGGATATGTACGAGCGGTGCACCAAAATGAAGGTAGGCGAGCGGCAGCCCTATGTGGGCGAGCTGGTGTTCACCGCCTTCTCCGGCAGCCACCAAGACGCCATCAACAAGGGTGTACACTACATGAACGAGAGCGGCACCGACATGTGGGAGGTCCCCTACCTGCCCATCGACCCGGCGGATGTGGGTCGGCAGTATGAGCCCATCATCCGCATCAACTCCCAGTCCGGCAAGGGGGGCGCGGCCTTCGTCATGCAGCAGAACTTCGGCTTCGACCTGCCCAAGGCCATGCACACCGAGTTCGGCGCCATCGTGCAGAAAGAGACCGACCGTGTGGGCAAGGAGCTGCCCGCCCAGCGGGTGTTCGACCTGTTCAAGGAGGAGTATATCGACGCCACCAAGCCCTACGAGCTGCTGCGCCACTCCTTCCAGGAGGAAACGGTGGACGGCCACTCCCACGTCACCTTCCGGGGCACCCTGCGCCACACCGACACCGTCTTTGAGGTGGAGGGGGAGGGTAACGGCCCCATCGACGCCTTCTTCAACGCCATTCACGGCCAGAAGATGGACAAATTCACCTTCCTGGACTATTCCGAACACGCCATCACCGACGGCTCCGACTCCATGGCGGTGGCCTACATCCACCTCCAGGATCAGGGCGGAAAGGACTTCTTCGGCGTGGGCATCAGCCACAACATCAACCTAGCACCCCTGAAGGGCATCTTGTCCGCCATCAATCGGGCGGTGCGGAAGTAAAGACAGCAAAAAGGGCTCCGGACAGCATCCGGGGCCCTTTCTTTGCTATGTAAGGTCTTAATAGTTGGTGGCACGGCGCTCGAAATAGGCGCCGGGATGGGCACACACGGGGCACACCTTGGGGGCGGTCTTGCCCACGTGGACGTGGCCGCAGTTGCGGCAAATCCACACAGTCTCCTCACCGGCGGAGAACACCAGGTCGTTTTCGATATTGCCCAGCAGCTTCAGGTAGCGCTCCTCATGCTCCTTCTCAATAGCACCCACCATCTCGAACAGGGTGGCGATGCGGTCAAAGCCCTCCTCCCGGGCGGTAATGGCCATCTCCTTATACATGGAGGTCCACTCCTCGTTTTCCCCGGCGGCGGCGGCCTTCAGGTTCTCGGCGGTGGTGCCGATGCCGCCCAGCTCCTTGAACCACATCTTGGCGTGCTCTTTCTCGTTACCGGCAGTCTCCTCAAAGATGGCGGCAATCTGTTCATAGCCGTCCTTCTTGGCCTGGCTGGCGAAATAGGTGTACTTGTTGCGGGCCTGGCTCTCGCCGGCAAAGGCGGTCCAGAGATTGGCCTCAGTCTTGCTGCCTTTCAGTTCCATAACAATTTTCTCCTTCCAAATACTGTATTTTTTATCAAATGATATTTGGCGCATTGTCCCGCCTGAAAACGGTCGAGCCGTTTCAGGCGGGCTGCGGGCCGATTACTCCTGGCCCTTCCAGTATCCGTGGAGGTTGCAGATCTCGTAGGCCGTGACCGGCTCCTTGCTGTCCACGGTAAGGGTAGGCTCATCGCCGGGCTTGGGGAAACGGACGGTGACCGTATCGCCGGAAACGGCGGCAATCATCGTGATAGAGTGCTCCTCCAGCATGGGATGGACCACAGAACCTACAGTGATGGTGACCTTGTCCCCATCCCGCTTGATCGCAGGCACATGCTTCTCCTGGGCTGCATCGGTGGTGCCAGGAATCAGTTCCTCCATCTTTTGACCGCAGCACATCACAGGTACGCCCTTGTCTACGACCTTCCACACCACATTGCCGCAATGCTTGCACACGAAGAGCTTGAGTTCCATAATCGTTCCTCCTTAACAATAATAATTCTTATTTAACTGCATTGAGTGTATCACACTCTACAGCAAAAAGCAATAGTTTTTTTCAAAATTTTTCAACGTTTTTTCTGCTTCATCCCACACAAACTAGGTCATGGGAAAGCAGAACGCAACAGGAGGAACAAACATGAAAAAAATAACGGCTTTCACCTTAGCTTTTATTCTGGCTCTGACGTTGACGGCCTGTTCTTCTAAAGACAACGGCCAGACCACAACCAGTCCCACGCCTTCTGCAGGGCAGTCGGCCAGTCCCTCTCCCTCCATTACCCCTGATCCGGGCAATGACTCCATGGAAGGCGGCGGCGCAGGTGGCACCAACGATACGAATAACGATGGTAAGCCCGATGCCGACGCCGACCACAGCGGTCAGCCTGAAAACAGCGACAATCTGCTGGACGATGCGGGCGAAGCGGTGGAAGACGGCCTGGACAAGGCTGGACGGGCCGTGCGCCGTGCTGCGGATGATGTAGAACGGGCTCTCCGGTGAGGGTAGTATTCCCTGCGATTTCCTTTTTTACGCACAAAGCTCCCGTGGATAAAATCCACGGGAGCTTTGTATCATTTTTAACCTTGCTGGCCGGCAAACCGGGTCAGCATGGCGGCCAGCTCCGCCCGGGCGGCAGTGCCCTGGGGGGCCAGCAGGCCGTCCCGTCCGTTGATGACGCCATTCATCGTCATCCAGCACATTGCCTCATAGGCATAAGCGCTGACCTGCTCCGCGTCGGCGTAGTCCAGCGGGAACGCCCAGGCTCCGGTAAAGCCCTCTCCCTGCTTCTGCGCATAGCGGTAGAGCATCACCGCCAGCTGCTCTCTGGTGATGGGATCATTGGGACCAAAATTCCCGTTGTCATAGCCGGTGATGACGCCCTCGCTGGCCGCCCAGCGGACCGCCTCAGAGTACCACTCTCCCTCAGCCACGTCAGGGAAGGTCATCTGGTAATTCACCACGGGGCTGCCCGCCAGCCGCCACAGGATGGTAGCCACGGTGCCCCGGGTGACGGTGCCGGACGGGTCAAAGGTAACGGCGGAGGTGCCCTCCATCAGCCCATTCCGGCACACATACTCCACATAGGGATAGAACCAGTCGTTGGCGGCCACATCCACGAAGGGGTTGACCCAGAT